>QFCS01002077.1_pt1 | contig 23383 bp, 23 predicted proteins | sample 3576561 | NCBI WGS metagenome assembly QFCS01 | reverse complement strand
GGTTCCGATCTCGCTCATTTCTTCCAATCTTCGCTTGACGGCGGCAGCGTATCACTGCGCGGCGCCGCCGCCATATGAGCTATTGTCAGGGCCGACCCGGAGAAAACGATGCCTTATGCCCTTACCGACGACAAAGTGAAGCTCTGGTACGAGGAGACCGGCGCCGGCTGTCCGATCGTGTTCGTGCACGAGTTCGCCGCCGACCACCGCTCCTGGGAGCTGCAGATGCGCCACTTCGGCCAGCGCTACCGCTGCATCACCTACGGTGCCCGCGGCTACCCGCCGTCCGATGTGCCGGAGAATCCCGACCGCTACTCGCAGGACCGCGCCACCGACGATATCGCGGCCATCCTCGACCATCTCGGCATCGACAAGGCGCATGTCGTCGGCCTGTCGATGGGTGGCTTCGCCACGCTGCATTTCGGCTTCCGCCACCCCTCGCGGGCCCTGTCGCTGGTCGTGGCGGGCGTTGGCTACGGCGCCGAGAAGGAGCAGCAGGCCAGGTTCCGTGGCGAGGTCGAGGTCGTGGCCAAGTCGCTCAAGGATGAGGGCATGGCCGCCTTCGCCGAGAAATATGCCTACGGCCCGACCCGCGTGCAGTTCGAGAACAAGGACCCGCGCGGCTTCGCCCAGTTCAAGAAGGAGCTGGCCGAGCATTCGGCGCTCGGTTCGGCGAACACCCAGCTGGGCGTGCAGGGTCTGCGGCCCTCGCTCTACGACCTCGTCGAGAAGATGCGCGGCATGACCGTGCCGACGCTGATCCTGACCGGCGACGAGGACTGGCCCTGCCTGGCGCCATCGATGCTGATGAAGCGCGAGATTCCGACGGCCGCGCTGTCGGTCATGCCGAACTGCGGCCATACCATCAATCTCGAGGATCCCGACCAGTTCAACCGCATCGTCGGCGACTTCATCGTCCAGGTCGATGCCGGGCGCTGGCCCAAGCGCGACCCGCGCGCCGTCAGCGCCTCGATCACCGGCATGCGGTAGCCGCGAAGGTCGGGTCCGCGGTCAGGCTGTCAGGCCGTCAGGCCGCCGTCGCAGACGAACTCCGAGCCGGTCGAGAAGGTCGACTCGTCTGACAGCAGGAAGAGGATCATCCCGGCGACCTCTTCCGCCCGGCCCAGGCGGCCGAGCGGGTGCAGCTCCTCGAGCCATTGTCGCCCGGTCATGTTGCCGACCTTGTCGTCCAGCCGCGGCGCCACCATCGGCGTGTCGATGTAGCCCGGATGCACGGAGTTGCAGCGGATGCCGTATTTCATCTGGGCGCAATGCAGCGCCACGCTCTTGGTCAGCAGCCGCACCGCACCCTTGCTGGCGCTGTAGGCCATGGCATGGGGCGCGCCGCGCAGCCCGAGGACCGACGAGATGTTGACGATCGAGCCGCCGCCCGATTGCTTCATCGCCGGGATGGCGGCCTTGCAGCCGAGAAAGGTGCCGAGTGCGTTGACGTCGTTGACCCGCCGGTATTCGGCCAGCGAGCAGTCCTCGATGGTGTTGCGCACGCCGACTCCGGCCGCGTTGACCAGCCCGTGCAGGCCGCCGAACGCCTCTACGGTGGCGGCGACGGCCTTCTGCCAGTCGGCCTCCTGGACCACGTCGAGCGGCACGAAGCGCACCGCCGCGCCGAGCTCCTCGGCCAGGGCGCGGCCGCGGCCCTCGTCGCGGTCGGCCAGAACCGCCTTGCCGCCCTCGCGCACGACCAGCCGCGCCGTCGCCGCACCGATGCCCGAGGCGCCGCCGCTCAGCAGCACCACCTTGCCTTCAAGACGCGACAAAGGGCTGCCTCCTCATCAGTCCGGCGGAGAGGCCGCCGTCGGCGGCGATCTCGGCGCCGGTCACGAAGCTCGACCGGTCCGAGGCCAGCCACAGCACGACCTCGGCGATTTCTGTCGGAGCGGCCATGCGGCCGATCGGATGACGCGCGCCGAGCAGTGCCTTGCCCTGCTCGCGGCCGATCGCCTGCCACAGCGGGTCGAAGATCGCCGTATCCACGCCGCCGGGATGCACGGAATTGCAGCGGATGCCGTACTTCCGCTCGGCGCAGTACAGTGCCACGCTCTTGGTCAGCAGCCGCACCGCCCCCTTGCTCGCGGTGTAGGCGATCGAGCCCGCGCCGGCCTGGAGGCCCGCGACCGACGAGATGTTGACGATCGCGCCACCCGGCGCCGGCTTGGTCGGGCCGGTGTGCTTCATGCCCTGGATGGCATACTGGCAACCCAGGAACACGCCTTCGGAATTGACCGCCTGGACTTTCTGCCAGGCCTCGACCTCGGTGCTCTCGACGGTGCCTGCGCCGCCGCCGATGCCGGCGTTATTGACCACGATGTCGAGCCGGCCCTCGGTTGCCAGGACGTCGGCCAGCAGGGCCTGCCAGGATTCTTCCGAGGTCACGTCGTGGCGCAAGAAGCGGCCGGGCCTACCCTCATGGTTGCCGTCCTGGAGGTCGGCGGCGATGACCCGGGCGCCGGCGCTGGCCAGCAAGGCGACCGAGGCGGCGCCGATGCCCGCCGCGCCACCGGTGACGATGGCGACCTGTCCTGTGAGTTCTCCGCTCATGCGGAACGGACCATAGCCTGTCGCGCGCGAGTGCAGTAGCCTCCGCGGCGAATGGAGGATCGCATGGCGAAGCACGGTGGATGGTTCGTGGCGGCGATGGCGGCGCTGGGCATGACGGCTCTTGGCGTGGCGGCCTGCCAGACGACGGCGGGGCAGGGGGGCGGCATGGCCGGCTCGGGGTCGCAGCGGCCGCTGATGCCGCCGGGCATGACGGCGGCACAGGCCGCCGCCTACTGTTCCAAGCTTGGTCAGGCCTACGCCGAATATGTCGGGTCGGTCGGCGGCTATCTCGGCGGCGACTTCAGGGGCGGGGCGCCCGCCGATCTCGATGCCCGGGTCGCGATCGCCAACTGCCAGGACGGCAACTATGCCGCCGGCATCCCGGTATTGCAGCAGAAGCTGCGCGACAACCGGGTCGACGTTCCGCCGCCGCCCTCTGCCGCAGGCTGACATCCGGGCGTGAAAAAGCCCGGGCGGTTCGCACCCGGGCTTCGTCTTTCGTGCCGAGCGGACCTAGAAGGACAGGCCGTCCTTCACGATCACCCAGCGGCCGTTCTTGATCTCCTGCACCTGCGTGATCGTCGTCGCGAGGTGGTCGGTCTTGGAGAATTTGGTCGGCGGCGAGTTGAAGATGTCGCGGAACTCCTTGCCGCTCTCCAGCGCGTCCAGGAACTTCTGGCCGGTCAGGTCCTTGCCCGCCAGCTCGGCATAGAAGGCGAAGGTCATGATCGAATTGTAGCCGATGACCGCCTGGGTGTTGGGTTCGGTGTTGAACATCTTGAAGTAGGCGTCGGCCCACGCCTTGACGGCACCCTTGGCAGTGTCGCGATAGGGGATCTCGAAGCCGGCGGCGGCATAGAGGCCTTCGACCGTCTCCTTGCCCAGTGCCGGGATCTCCAGCACGTTGGTCGGCGTGGCGCCGACGAAGATGGGCTGGAAGCCGATCTTCTTGGCCTCGGCCATCAGGCCGATGGTCTCGCGGATGACGGTGCCGAGGACCACCATCTCGCAGCCGTCGGACTTCATCTTGGCCGCCTGGGCGCTGAAGTCGGAGGCGCCGCGCTTGTAGGTCGTGATGGTGCCCGGCTTCATCTTCATCGCCTCGAGCTGCTGCGTGAAGCCGTCATAGACGTTCTTACCGTACTCGTCGTCCTGGTACATGATGCAGACGGTCTTCGGCTTCTTCCAGTCGACCATGTACTTGATCGCCGCCCGCGTGCTCTCGACATAGGGCAGCAGGTTGTTGAACTTCAGCCGTTCCTGCGGCTTCTTGGGATCGAACTTGAAAGTGAACTCGGCGGCGGTCAGCGGGAAGAGCTGCGGCACGCCGGCCTCGAACAGGATGTCCTGCGCTGCCAGCACGGTGGGCGAGCCCATCGGGCCGATCATGGCGAAGACCTTGTCCTTCTCGACCATCTTCTGGCTGGCCAGCACCGCCTTCTTGGGATCGTAGGCGGAGTCCTCGGCAATCAGCCTGAGCTTGCGGCCGTGGATGCCGCCCTTGGCGTTGATCTCCTCGACTGCCAATTTCATGCCGTTGAGCACCGGCACGCCCCATACCTTGATCGGGCCGCTCAGATCCTGATGCGTGCCGATCACGATCTCGCTGGCGGTGACGCCCTGGTTGGTCACCTTTGTCTGGGCCAGCGCCGGCACTGCCGCCAACGCTGCCGCTGTCGCGACAGCCGTCGCGACGAATCGCTTCGTCGTCATTGAACATTTCCTCCACTGCAGCGCCATTGTTGTACCGACGGTTGGCGCCTGCCCGTCCGTGGCCGCCTTCTGGCGACTTGAGGCCGATTAAAGCAGGTCCGTCGCCGTTGTACACAGCGAAACGAAACCTTCCGGCTCGCAAAAGAAAAGGGCCCGGACGACGTCCGGGCCCTTCGTTCCGTCCGGCGACGGAGGCGTCAGTTGGTCAGATCGCGCTTCAGCACGACCCACCGGCCGTTCTTGACTTCCTGCAGGAGGAACACGGTGGCCGACAGGTGGTTGGTCTTCGAGAACTTGACCGGCGGCGAGTTGAAGATGTCCTGGAAGACATCGCCCGATTCCATCGCCTCGAGGAATTTCTTGCCGGTCAGATCCTTGCCGGCCAGCTTGGCATAGTGGGCGAAGGTCATGACCTCGTTGTAGCCCAGCGCCGATTGCGTGTTGGGCTCCATGCCGTAGGTCTTGAAGTAGAGCTCCGCCCACTCCTTGGCCTTGCCCTTCGCCGTATCGCGGTAGGGAATCTCCATGCCGCCGACGGCATAGAAGCCCTCGACCACGTCCTTGCCCAGCAGCGGCACCTCGACGACATTGGCGGCCGTGCTGCCGAACCACACCGGGTTGAAGCCGATCTTCTTGGCGTCGGCGATGGCGCCTACCGTCTCGCGCACGATCGTGCCGAGCACGACGAAGTCACAGCCTTCGGACTTCATCTTGGCGACCTGCGAGCTGAAGTCGGAGGCGCCGCGCTTGTAGCTGGTGACCGTGACGGGAGTGAGCTTCATGTCGGCCACCGCCTGCTTGAAGCCGTCAAACACGTTCTTGCCGAACTCGTCGTCCTGGTACAGGACGCAAGGTTTCTTGAGGCCTTTCTCCTGCATCAGGTGGCGGGCGCCGGCCCGAACGCTCTCCGTATAGGGAGGCACGTTGTTGAACTTCAGCCGCTCCTGCGGCTTGCCCGCCTCCATCTTGTAGGTGAACTCTGCAGAGGTGACCGGGAAGAGCTGGGGAACGCCGGCCTCGAGCAGGATGTCCTGTGCGGCCAGCACCGTGGGCGAGCCCAGCGGCGCAAGCATGGCGAAGATCTTGTCCCGCTCCACCAGCTTCTGGGTGGCGAGCACCGCGCGCTTGGGATCGTATCCCGAATCCTCGACGATCAGCTTGATCTTGCGGCCATAGATTCCGCCCGCTGCGTTGATCTCCTCGACGGCCAGCTTCATGCCGTTGAGGACGGGCACGCCCCACGACTTGATGGGACCTGAAAGATCCTGATGCGTGCCAAGAACGATCTCGGTCGGCGTGATGCCCTGGTTGGTGACCTTGACGTCCTGCGCCGAGGCCATGGAGGCCGCGGCAATCGAGCCGCCGGCAATGACGGCGCCTACGTTGAACCACTTCATGACTCTACTTCCTCCGCTACTGAACCCTGATGGTCTCTTGTTCCTTCCGGCCTCATCGGGAGGACCGGACTGCACTACGCCGCCTGGGCGCGGTACATGGCGTCGATCTCGGCCTTGTACTTCTTGTTCACGAAGCTGCGCTTGAGCTTCATGGTCGGCGTCAGCTCCTCGTCCTCGGGCGTGAGCTGCTGCTCGATCAGGTAGAATCGCTTGATCGTCTCGACTCTGGCGAAGTTGGCGTTCACCCTCTCGATCTCCTCCCAGATCAGGTCCTGCACCTCCTTGGCGCGACACAGGCTCGTGTAGTTGGTGAACGGCACATCGAGGTCCTGCGCGAACTTCTCGACCGTCTCGCGGTCGATCATGATCAGGCAGGTCAGGTAGGGGCGGCGGTCGCCGATCACCACCGCGTCGCTGATATAGGGCGAGAACTTGAGCTGATTCTCGATCTCCGAAGGCGTGATGTTCTTGCCGCCCGCGGTGATGATGATGTCCTTCATGCGGTCGGTAATCTTCACATAGCCTTCGTTGTCGATCGTCCCGACGTCGCCGGTATGCAGCCAGCCTTGCTTGTCGAGCGTCTCGGCCGTCTTCTCGGGCTGGTTCAAGTAGCCCATGAAGACGAAGTCGCCCTTGATCAGGATCTCGCCCAGCGGCGAGATCATCACCTCGCCATAGGGCACCGGCTTGCCCACCGTTCCGAGCTTGATGGCCTCGGCCGGCATCGCGGTTGCCAGGCCGCAGTTCTCCGTCTGGCCGTAGACCTCGAACATGTCGAGTCCGAGCGCCAGGTACCAGCGGATCAGCTCGGGTGCGATCGGGGCCGCGCCGGTGAACAGCCAGCGGCAGCGGTCGAGCCCGATCATCTTGCGCACGTTCTTGAGCACCAGCCAGTAGGCCGCCTGGAACCTGAGCTTCGCGAGGGCGCTTGGCTCGCGGCGTTCGAGCCGCGCATCGGCGATCGCGAAGCCGGCGCCGATCGCCTGCCTGTACGCCCATTGCTGCAGCGGCGTGGCGTCCTTCAGCGCAATCGTGATGCCGGAATAGAACTTTTCCCAGACGCGGGGCACGGCGCCGAACAGGGTGGGTTGCACCTCGCGGATATTGTCCGGCACGGTCTCGGGGCTCTCGGCGAAGTTGCTGCACACGCCCGTCGCGACCGAGTAGTAGCTGCCGGCCACGCGCTCGGCGACATGGCAGAGCGGCAGGAAGGCCAGCCGCTCGTCGCCCTCGTACCATGACAGCGACAGCTCCGGATGCATGCAGTTCTGCATCTGGGTGACCACGTTGCGATGGCTGTGCATGGCGCCCTTGGGCGGCCCGGTCGTGCCCGACGTGTAGACCAGGATGGCAAGATCGTCGGGCCCGCGCGAGGCGACCAGCTCATCGAACAGGCCTTCGCGACCCTGCGCATAGTTACGGCCGATCGCCATGAACTCGTCGAGCGATACCACCGTGGGATCGCTGAAAGTCGCGAGGCCCTCCATGTCGAAGACCACGATCTTCTTCAGGGAAGGGCAGCGTTCGCGCACCTCCAGCGCCTTGTCGAGCTGCTCGTCGTCCTCGACGAACAGCACCATGGTCCGCGAATCGTTCAGCAGGTATTCGACCTGCTTGGGCGAATCGGTCGGGTAGATGCCCGAGGAAACGCCGCCTGCGCACAGGATGCCGAAATCGGCGTAGTTCCACTCCGGCACGGTATTGGCGAGGACCGACGCGACGTCACCCGGCCGGAAGCCCATCTCGTGCAGGGCGTAGCTGACGGCGCGCGAGCGCTCCAGCCACTGGTTCCAGCTGATGGCGCTCCAGATGCCGTAGAGCTTCTCGCGCATCGCGGGCTTTTCGCCGCGTGTCCTGCATGACAGCACGAAGCTCTTGGACAGCGTCTCGGCCACCGTCAGCGTCGCTTTCGTTGCCATGGTCGCTCGCCTCCCGATCAGCGCTCTCGTGTCAGCGCCAGGTCTTCTTTCGTTTCCAGCGGCGTTCGCCGCGCGCACTTTCTTCCTTGGCGCCAAGGTAGAATTCCTGGATGTCCTTGCTGGCCATCAGCCGCTCGCAGGTGTCGTCCATTACGACGCGGCCGACCTCGAGGACATAGCCGTAATGCGCGGTCTCCAGTGCCATCTTCGCATTCTGCTCGACCAGCAGGATCGAAACGCCCTGCTCGGTGTTGACGCGTTTGATGATCGCGAAGATCTCCTTGACCAGCAGCGGCGACAGGCCCAGCGACGGCTCGTCGAGCAGCAACAGCTTGGGCCGGTTCATCAGCGCGCGGCTGATCGCCAGCATCTGCTGCTCTCCGCCGGACAACGACCCGGCCGGCTGCTCCATGCGCTCGCGCAGGCGCGGGAAGTAGCCGAAGACGCGCTCGAGGTCCTGCGCCACGCCGTCCTTGTCGGTGCGCAGGAAGGCGCCCATCGCGAGGTTCTCGCGGATGGTCAGGAACGGGAAGACCTCCCGGCCCTCCGGGACGTGGCTGAGCCCCAGTCGCACGATCTTGTCCGGATCCATGCGCTGGATCGGCTTGCCCTCGAGCTCGATCGTGCCCTTCTGCGGGTCGAGCACGCCCGAGATGGTCTTGAGGATCGTCGTCTTGCCCGCGCCATTGGCGCCCAGGACGGTGATGATCTTGCCGCGCGGCACCGAGAGGCTGACGCCGCGGATCGCCATGATCGGGCCGTAGTAGCTCTCGATGTTGGAGACCTTGAGGATCGTATCGTCGCTCATGCTTGCTCCGCTCACGCGCCGAGATAGGCGGCGACGACGTCGGGATGGGCCTGCACCTCCGCCGGCGTACCGATCGCCAGCACGCGACCGTAGTTCAGGGCCAGCACACGGTCGGACACCCGGTTCACCAGCGTCATGTCGTGCTCGACCATCAGCACCGTGATGCCGAGTTCGCTCCGGATGTCGCGGATCCAGAACGACATGTCATCGGTCTCCTCGACGTTGAGGCCCGACGAGGGTTCGTCGAGCAGGATCAGCTTCGGCTCGGAGCAGAGGGCTCGCGCCACTTCGATGACCTTGCGCACGCCGTAGGGCAGGCCGGCGATCAGCTTGTCGCGATAGGCCTGGAGATCGAGGAACTCGATGACCTCCTCGACCTTGAAGCGGTGCTCCTTCTCGGCACGCCGCACGGCCGGCATGAACAGCATGTCCTGCCACAGCGCGGTCGTGGCATGGCAATGCCGGCCGACCAGCAGGTTGGCCAGCATCGTGGCATTCTCGAACAGCTCGATATTCTGGAAGGTGCGCGCGATGCCCAGCTTGGCGATCTGGTGGGGCGGCACCTCGGTGATGTCGCGGCCCTCGAAGAACAGCTTGCCCGAGGTCGGGTTGTAGAGTCGCGAGATCAGGTTGAAGATCGACGTCTTGCCGGCACCGTTCGGGCCGATGATGGTGAAGATCTCGCCCTTGGCGACGGCGAAGCTCACGCTGTCGACCGCCTTCAGGCCGCCGAACTGCAGCGAGATCTTGTCGACCGTGAAGAAGTTCATCGGTTGCGCTCCGACTTCACGTAGGTCTTCTGCCGCTTGAAGGTCGCACGCTTGTAGAGCGGGAAGAGCTGGAAGAAGAGCTTCACCTTGAGCCAGCGCCCGTACAGCCCGTAGGGCTCGAACAGGATGAACATCATGATGATCAGGCCGTAGATCGCGCCCTTGAGGCCGGCGGCCGAGCCGATGGCGGAGAGCTTGTCGCGCAGCTGGCTGGCAGCGTCCTGGGCCATGCCGAAGGAACTCGCGACGTTGGCGACCGCGACCGGAACGTCGTCCTTCAGCGTGGTCAGGAACGGATCGACCATGACGATGAAGATCGCGCCGAACACCGCGCCGTGCACGCCGAAGGCGCCGCCGATGATGATCACCATGATGAACTCGATCGAGAGCAGCAGGGTGAACATCTCGGGGCTGATGAACGTCATCTTGTGGGCGAACAGCACGCCGGCGAGGCCGGTGATCGCTGCGCTGATCGCGAATGACTTGACCTTGTAGGCGGCCAGGTCGATGCCCATGCTCTTGCCCGCGGTCTCGCTGTCGCGGATGGCGATGAAGGCGCGACCGGTCGGCGAGCGCAGGAGGTTGAGCGCCAGCAGGATCGACCCCACCAGGACCGCAAGGCACAGGAAGTAGAAGGATTCGCCGTCACGCGGCAGCGGCAGGCCGAACAGGTCGATCGTGCGGACTCGCATGCCTTCGTTGCCGTGCGTCACCGATTCCCAGCGCGCCATGATCTCTTCGACGATGAAGGCGAAGGCGATGGTGGCGATGACGAGATAGATGCCGGTGAGCCGCAGCGCCGGGAAGCCGACGATGGCGCCGACGATGCCGGTGAGGATCGCTGCGACTGGGAAGTAGACGACGAACGGCACGCCCAGCGTCTGCAGGTAGGCGCCGGTATAGGCGCCGATCGCCAGGAATGCTGCGTGGCCGAGCGATGCCTGGCCGGTGAAGCCGGTGAGGATCATCAGCGCCACGCCGACGATGGCGTAGATGAAGACGAAGACGATCTGGCTCTGTAGGTAGCTGCCGATGACGAACGGCGCGGCGATCAGCACGGCGAGCAGGACGCCGTAGGACCACCAGTAGCCGCTATGCTTGAGGATGCGGATATCCTGGTCATAGTCGGTCTTGAAGATGAAGCGCATGACTCAGACCTTCTTGCGCATGCTGACGCCGAACAGTCCTTGCGGCCTGATCAGCAGCACGGCCAGCAGGACGATGTAGGGCATGACGTCCTTCCAGCCCTGGGGCAGGTAGAAGCCGGCCAGGGTTTCGATGACGCCGATGATCAGCCCGCCGACCAGGGCGCCGGGGATCGACCCGAAGCCACCCAGGACGGCCGCCGGGAAGGCCTTGAGGCCGAGCGCCAAGCCGACGTTCGAATGGATGAAGGTTATCGGGGCGAGCAGCACGCCGGCGCAGGCGGCGACGGCTGCGCTGATCGCCCAGATCAGCGACACCACGCGCTTCACCGGGATGCCCATGTAGTAGGCGGCCAGCATGTTCTCGGAGGTGGCGCGCATGGCGGTGCCCATGCGCGTGTAGTTGAAGAAGGCGTAGAGCACGACGCACAGGATGACGGTGGCGACGATCACCGACAGCTTGTCGTAGGCCAGCACGAGGTCGCCGAGCTTGAGCACGCCGGCTGAGAAGGGGGTGTCGATCTTGAGGTCGTCGGTGCCCCAGATCATGCCGGCCACCGACCTCAGGAAGTAGCCCAGCCCGATCGTCGCCATGACGATGGAGAATTGCGGGTAGCCGAGGATCGGCCTGATCAGGATGCGCTCGGTGGCCATGCCGAACACCGCCATGCCGCAGACGGCGAACAGGAAGCCGAGCCAGTAGTCGAGGCCCATCAACCCGATGAAGGTGAACACGAAGAATCCACCCAGCATCATCAGGTCGCCCTGGGCGAAATTCACGACCTCGGTCGCCTTGTAAATAAGGACGAAACCCAGAGCGATGAGCCCGTAGACGCAGCCGAGCGCGATGCCGCTCACCAGCTGCTGGATGAAGTCGAGCATTCTCCTACCCTGTGCTGCGGCCGCTGCTGCGGCCGCGACGCTTTATCGTTTCTTGGCGAATGTTGACGCAGGCGCCATAGAACATGCGCCGGTTTCTGGGGTCAATGAAATTTAGTTCCGCACGCGCTACTCTTCGTCATCGTTCGCCTGATCGTGGAGAATTCCATGTCGCTCGCCGCCGAGTCAGCTTCGCTCATCGGAACGGCATCGCCGTTCTACACCGAGGAACACGAAGCTTTCCGGCGAACGGTGCGCCGTTTCGTCGAGCGGGAGCTCCTGCCGCATGTCGACCAATGGGACGAGGCGGAGGAGTTCCCGCGTGAGCTCTACCGCAAGGCTTCGGCGGCCGGCCTGCTGCAACTCGGCTTTCCGGAGGAATACGGGGGCGTGCCGACCGATCCCTTCTTCGGCATCATCAAGGCCGAGGAGATGGCGCGCCATGGCAGTGGCGGCCTCAACGCCAGCCTCAACAGCCACACGATCGGGGCGCCGCCCATCGCCGCTCTCGGTCCGGAGTGGATGAAGCGCAAGGTGCTGCCCGAGGTTCTGGCCGGCGAGAAGATCAGCGCACTCGCCATAACCGAGCCGTCGGGCGGCTCCGACGTCGCCAACCTCAAGACCACGGCCCGTCGCGAGGGCGATCACTATGTCGTCAACGGCTCCAAGATGTTCATCACGTCGGGCATGCGCGCCGACTACTATACGGTGGCGGTGCGCACCGGCGGGCCGGGCGCCGGTGGCGTATCGCTGCTGCTGATCGAACGCGACCGCGAGGGGTTCGCCCGGACCAAGCTCAAGAAGATGGGGTGGTGGGCGTCCGACACCGCCCAGCTGTTCTTCGACAATGTGCGCGTGCCGGCGGAAAATCTGATCGGTGTCGAGAACAAGGGCTTCATCGGCATCATGCTGAATTTCAACCAGGAACGGCTGGGCCTGGCAGCGGGCGCCGTCGGCTACGCCAAGGTCTGTCTCGATGAATCGATCGCCTATGCCCGCGAACGGCACACTTTTGGCAAGCCCCTGATCGCCAACCAGGTGGTGCGCCATCGCCTGGTCGACATGGCGATGCGGATCAACGCCGCCCGGTCGACGCTCGAACTGCTGGCCTGGCGCGTCGGGCAGGGGGAGAAGCCGGTGGCGGAAATCTGCATGCTGAAGAATCTGGCGACCACGACGATGGAATTCTGCGCCAACGAGGCCATGCAGATATTCGGCGGCGCAGGCTACCTGCGCGGCGCCAAGGTCGAGCGCATCTATCGTGAGACAAAGGTCATGTCGATCGGCGGCGGCTCGATCGAGATCATGAAGGACCTCGCCGCCCGGCAAATGGGCCTGTAGAAGGCATGGATCATGAGCAGTCTCTTCAGCGACCCCGAGCAGCGGATCGCGTTCTTCCAGCAGTGGTTTTCCGACGCCATCCCGCACAGCAAGGCCCTCGGCCTCAAGATCGTCGCGGTACGGCGCGGTTTCGGCTCGATGCAGCTCGAATGGCGCGAGGAGCTGGTCGGCAATCCCGAGACCGGCGTGCTCGCGGGCGGGCCGCTGACGGCCCTGATGGACAGTTGCTGCGGCATGTCGGTCGCGACCATGCTCAAGGAACCGGCACCGTTCGCCACGCTTGACCTGCGCATCGACTATGTCCGTCCGGCGACGCCCGGCGAGGCGGTGATTGCCGAGGCGGAGTGTTACCGCATCACCCGATCCGTCGCCTTCACCCGCGCCGTCGCCCATCATGGCGATTCCAAGGATCCGATCGCCGCGGCGGCCGGCACGTTCATGCTGGGCACGAAGGGCCAGGCGAGCCGCCCGCTGGTTCCCGGACTGGAGGCCAAGTCGTGAACGGGCTGCTGTCGCGCCTGGCCGACGTCCGCAAGTCGGGCGACCTCGGCAGCTTGGCCGAGGCGATTCCCTATGCGCGCTGGATGCGGATCGCGCCCGAGAATGGCACCGGCGAACTGCTGACCCGCATGCGCTATCATGAGTCACTGATCGGCAACACGTTCCTGCCGGCGATCCATGGCGGGACCCTGGGCGCCATGCTGGAGATGGCCGCCATCTTCCATCTCCTGTGGGAGACCGAGACGGAGACCGTGCCGAAGATCGTCAACATCACCGTCGACTACCTGCGCTCGGCGCGGCCGATGGATGTGATCGCCTGCGCCAAGGTGACCAAGCAGGGGCGACGCATGGTCAATGTCTTCGCCGAGGCGTGGCAGGACGACCGCGCCAAGCCGGTCGCGACGGCAAATGCGCATTTTCTGATCAAGTCCGACGACGCCCCGCCATCCCTCTAGGCGGCGGATGCATGCGTGGAATGCGCGTCGCGGCGCATGCACTTTCGCCGCCGTTGCAGTATGCAAAGGGCCGTATGGACTATGATGCTCTCCGGACCGACCGGGATGACGTCGTGCGCGACGGCGCCGATTTCGAGGCCTATCGACGGCCCGCTGCGCTGATCGATTCGGATCATCCGGCGGTCCTCGCCTATGCCGGTCGCGTGGCCGGCACCGGCAGCGACCGGGAGAAGGCGTTGCGGCTGTACTACGCGGTCCGGGACGACCTGCGCTACGATCCCTACAACACGCCGATGAGGCGCGAGGCCTATCGCGCCAGCACCACCCTCGAGGCCGGGCACGGCTATTGCGTGAACAAGGCGGGGCTGATGGCGGCGGTCTGCCGGGCCGTCGGCCTGCCGGCCCGCGTCGGCTATGCCGACGTGCGCAATCACATGACGACCAGGCGTCTGTCGGAGCTGATGGGGAGCGACGTCTTCTACTACCACGGCTACACCGAGGTCTGGCTCGATGGGCGCTGGGTCAAGGCGACGCCTGCCTTCAACAAAGAGCTGACCGAGCGTTTCGGGCTGAAGCCGCTGGACTGGGACGCTGCGGGCGATTCCATTTACCACCCGTTCGATCTCAGCGGCCGCAGGCACATGGAGTATCTCGCCTATCGCGGCATCTTCGCCGACATTCCGTTCGACGAGATCCGCGCGGCGTTCCGCCACTACTATCCCCGCATGACGCGCGCCCAGGAGGAGATGCCGCTTGGCGGCGACTTCGGCGCGGAAGGTGCCGCAGAAGCGACCCGCAAGTGAACATCGCCCCGCGTTCTGCCGGCTACATCGCCCTTCTGGTGGCGTTGGGCAGCTTCGGCCCCCTCACCATGAGCATTTACACGCCGGTGATGCCGTCGGTCGGCAACGATCTCTCGGCCGGCGCGGATAGCGTCAAGCTCACGCTCACCACCTATATGCTGGGCTTCGCGGTCGGGCAGATCTTCTACGGTCCGCTGAGCGATCGCTATGGTCGGCGGCCCGTGCTGCTCGGCGGCCTGCTGTTCTTCACGCTGGCGACCTTCGCCTGCTCGTTTGCCTCGTCGATCGGCGGCCTGCTGGGCCTGCGTCTGGTGCAGGGGCTGGGGGCCGCGTCGGGGACGGTGATCGGCCGTGCGCTGACGCGCGATGCCTACACCTTCCACGAGATGCCCCTGGTCATGAGCTGGATCTCGCTCGGCCAGAATATCGCGCCGATCATGGCGCCGACCCTGGGCGGCTTCCTCGGCGAATGGCTGAGCTGGCGGGCCACGTTCTGGTTCGTCGGCATCTTCGGTTTGACGCTGCTGGCCGTCACGACGCTGGGCCTCGGCGAGACGAACAAGCACCGCAGCCAGAGCATCGACCTTTCCAGCCTGCTGCGAGGGTCGGGCGAGATGCTGCGGGAACGGCAGTTCCTGGGCAATGTCCTGACGCTGGGCTTCGCCTTCGCGATCAATTTCGGCATGCTGGCGGGCGTTCCTTTCATCCTCCAGGACCGGCTGGGCTTCTCTCCGCAGGAATTCGGCTTGATCGTGCTTCTGTCGATCGGTGGCTTCACCCTGGGCACCTTCGTCAACAACCGGCTGGTCGGGCGTGTCGCGCCCGTCACCATCATGCAGGCCTCGGGCTGGTTTCATGTCCTCGGGCTGGGGATCATGGCGGCCCTGTCACTCTCGGGCGTGCTGACCTGGTGGGCGATCGTCGTGCCGCACATGATCCTGAGCTTCGGCACGGGCACGATCGTGGCCAATGCCAATGCCGGCGCCGTCGGCCTGTTTCCCAGGCTGGCCGGGACCGCCTCGTCGCTGGCCGGCCTGGCGCAGATGGGGATGGGCGCCATGGGCACCGTGAGTGTCGCCATCCTGACCCAGGTCGGCAGCCGCTACGATGCGATGCCGCTGGTGATCGGTCTCGCGCCGTTCGCGCTGGCGACCGTGTTGAGCGCGCGCTTGTTGCGTCCGACGCCGCACGCCCCGAAACTGGATTCCTAGAAGGAGAAGAGGGAGTAGAAGATGCCCAATATGCTGAAAGACAAGGTCGTGCTGATCACCGGCGCCGGTGGCGGCATCGGTCGCGAGATGGCCCTGCTGGCTGCCAAGGAAGGCGCCAAGGTGGTGGTGAATGATCTCGGTGGCGCGGTCGATGGCGAAGGAGCCGGCAGCGCGACGGCGGCGGAGAAGGTCTGCGAGGAGATCAAGGGCGCCGGCGGCCACGCCGTGCCCAACGGCGACAGCGTTGCCGATCCGGCCGGCGCCGAGCGCATGGTGAAGGCCGCTGTCGAGAACTTCGGCAAGATCGACGGCGTCATCAACAACGCGGGCATCCTGCGTGACCGCATCTTCCATCGCATGAGCCACATGGACTGGAAGATGGTCATCGACGTGCACCTGAACGGCGCCTTCAATGTGAGCCGCGCCGCCGCCAACTACTTCAAGGAGCAGAAGTCGGGCGCCTTCGTCCATTTCACTTCGACGTCAGGCCTGATCGGCAATTTCGGGCAGGCCAACTACTCGGCGGCAAAGATGGGCATCATCGGCCTGTCGCGTTCGATCGCCCTGGACATGGCGGCGTTCAATGTGCGCTCGAACTGCATCTCGCCCTTCGCCTGGACGCGCATGATCGGCACCATTCCCGCCGATACTGAGGCGCAGAAGGCACGTCTGGAGCGGTCCAAGCGGATGACGCCGGCCAAGATCGCGCCGATGTCGGTGTTCCTGCTCAGCGACGCGGCGGAAGGCATCAGTTCGCAGATTTTCGGCGTCCGCATGAACGAGATCATGCTGTTCAACGCCAATCGCCCGGTGCGCTCGGTGCACAATTCCGAGGGCTGGACCCTCGAGGCGATCGCCGAGCATGCCATCCCGTCGATGAAGCCCTTCTTCACCGACCTGAAGCGCTCGCCGGAGTACTTCACCTGGGATCCGATCTGATCCTTCGGTCTCCTCGCGCGGGGGCGATCATCCCGCGCGAGGCCGGTCCCGGAATTGCATTGCCGGCAGGCGCCTGAAGCGGAGCGAGTGAAACGATGGCCGAGCGAAAGAACGAACCGAAGATCGATTCCGAGGAGGTGCTCGCCGGCATCGTCGAATGGGTGTCGATCGAGAGCCCGAGCCACGACGCGTCGGCGGTCAACAAGGTCGTCGACCATGTCGAGGGTCAGTTCCGCGACCTCGGGCTCAAGCTCGAGCGCATCCCCGGCCGCGATGGTTTCGGCGACATGCTCGAGTGCCGGACGACCCCGGAGATGAGCGATGGCGACGGCAAGGGCATCCTGGTGCTGGCCCATCTCGACACGGTGCATCCGATCGGCATGATCGAGAAGGATCTGAAGATCCGGCGCGAGGGAGATAGTGTCTTCGGTCCCGGCATCTACGACATGAAGGCCGGTGGCTACATCGCCTACTACGCACTGCGTCATCTCATCCGTCAGGGCAAGAAGACGAAACTGCCCGTCACGTTCCTCTTCGTTCCCGAGGAAGAGGTGGGAAGCCCGACGTCGCGGACGCGCATCGAGGAGGCGGCACGCGGCCACAAGTATGCGCTGGTGATGGAGCCCGGCCGCGATGGCGATCGCGTCGTCACCTCGCGCAAGGGAGTCGGCCGTTTCACGCTGACGGTCAAGGGAGTCGCCAGCCATGCCGGCGTGCGGCACCAGGATGGGCGCAGCGCCATCCACGAGATGGCCAGGCAGATCATGCGCATCGAAGCCAAGACCGACTATGCGCGCGGCATCACCTGCAACGTCGGGCTGATTCAAGGCGGGACCGGCGTCAACGTTGTGCCGGCGGAATGCAAGATCGAGGTCGACCTGCGTGTCCCGAGCCAGCAGCTCGCGGAGGAGATGACGCACTGGTTCCTGAACCTCGAGCCGATCGGCAAGGATGTGACGCTGACGGTCGAGGGCGAGATGAATCGGCCACCGTACCAGAAGGATGCCGGTATCTCGGCGCTCTTCCAGAAGGCGCAGGCGATCTATCGCGAAATCGGCAAGGAACTGAACGACGTTCCGCTGACCGGCGGCGGCAGCGACGGCAATTTCACAGCCGCACTCGGCATCCCGACCCTTGACGGCCTGGGCGCGGACGGCAAGGGCGCCCACGCCGCCAACGAGCAGATCTACTACTCGTCGCTGGTGCCGCGCACGTATCTCTGCACGCGGCTCCTGGAGACGCTCGAGTAGATTGCACGAGCCTGTCCGCGACCCGGCGGACGGCTTCTATCCCAGGCTTGCGGTCACGGCCTGCGCGGTCCTCTGCATGTCATGCGCCAATGCCACGGTTCGCGCACGTTCCAGCTGGTCGGTGATGCCGACGGCGGCCAACGCGTGCGACAGCGGTCCGCGGGCATTCAGCACCGGGACGGAGACGATGGTGACGCCGGCAATGTAGTTGCTGCGGTCGATGCTGAAGCCCTGCCGGCGTACGGCCTCGATCTCGCGGCGCCAGGCCTCGTAGCTCGGCGCATTGTGCCAGCGCAATCGGCGGAAACGGCGTTCGATCTCGGCCGGCGGCTGATCGGAGAAGGCGGCGACGCACCGGCCGGTGGCGCTGATCAGCGCGGGAAAGCGGCTGCCCACGTCGACGTGGAGACGCAGCGGCGTCTGTGCGCGCGAGAGCGCCACGACGATCATGTGCTCGAGGTTGGGCAGCTCCAGCCCGATGGCGGTGACGCCATGGCGCCGCGACAGGTCGTCGAGGTGCGGCTGGACGCGCGTAGGGAAATCGTCGCCCTGCAGCGCGGTCCGCGCCAGCGACAGAAGACCTCCGCCCAGGCTGTAGCGCTTGGTGGCGGCATCGACCTTCACCAATTCCTCCGCGACCAACGCCCGCAGGATGTGAAGGGCCGTGCTCGGCACCAGGCCGAGTGATTCGGCGATGGCTTTCACCCCCATCGGCGCGCGGTTGCGGCCGAGCAAGCGAAGGATGGCAACGGCGCGGGTGACGGCAGGAACAGCGCGGATGGTCGCCATTGTATATAGACAATATTAGATTCTTCTGTACAACGCTAGTGCGCTGGACGAATCTCCTGCGCTATGACGAGCCTCACGGCCTACACGACCTATGCCGACGCCCAGGCGCACTTCTCCCCGGCGAAGCTCTGGGAACTGTTCGACGGCGATCGCGCGACGCTGAACATCGCGCACGAATGCATTGATCGGCACGTCGAGGGCGAGCGGCCGGCGGTGATCGTCATCAATGCCGACGGCGGCGAGGAGACGCTGAGCTACCGTCGGATCTGCGAGGATTCCGCGCGCTTCGCCCATTGGCTGCGCGCACTCGGCGTGACGCCGGGCGACCGGGTCGCCGTCATGCTGGAGCCGTCGCGCGCCTTCTACATGGCGGTATTCGGCGCCATGAAGGCGGGAGCGGTCGCCGTGCCCCTTTTCACGCTGTTCGGTCCGGACGGCGTCAGGCTGCGCGTCGACGACTGCACCCCGACACTGCTGGTGACCAACGCGGACAAGGCGGGAGATCTGGCCTCGAAGGTCGACGTCCCCGTGGTCATTGCCGATGCCGCCTTCCTGGCAGGGCTGGAGGCGCTGCCGGCGACGTTCGAGATCCGCACGAAAGCCGACGATCTCGCGATCTTCCAGTATACGTCCGGCACGACGCGTGAACTGCCGGAGGCGGTGAAGCACACGCATCGCGCCGTCGTCACGCTGATGGTGGCGGCGCTCTACGGGACCGGGTTGCGGCCCGGCGACTGCTTCATCTGTCCTTCATCGCCGGCCTGGGGGCACGGCCTCTGGCACGGCACGCTGGCGCCACTCGCGCTCGGCCTGACGATCGGCGCCTATGCCGGGAAGTTCGATCCGGCGCGGCTCCTGCGTGCGCTGGAAGAGCACCGCTTCACCAACATCTCCGCCGCGGCGACGCACTATCGCATGATACGCAACTCGGGTGCCGTGCCACATCATCGCTATGCGATCGAGAAGGCGTCGTTCACCGGCGAGCCGATCGACAGCGAGACCGCCGCCTTCGTCGAAGCAACGTTCGGCGTGCCGGCCTGCAGCATGTACGGCACCACCGAGATCGGCGTGATCCTGGTCAGCTATCCAGGGGCGGCCGATTTCCCGGTGAAGCCCGGGTCGCTCGGCAAGCCCATCCCCGGCGCCCGCGTCGAGGTGCACGACCCGCAGGGCAGGCCTTGTCCGCCGGGTGTCACGGGCGAGATGAAGGTATGGCGTCGCGACCGCTGGATCGCGACCAAGGATCTCGGCCGCACGGACGAGGACGGTTACTTCTTCCACGGCGGCCGCGCCGACGACGTCATCATCTCGGCCGGCTGGACCATGAGCGCGGTCGAGATCGAGGATGCCATCCTCAAGCATCCGGATGTCCGAGAGGCCGGCGCCATCGGCGTGCCGGACAAGCTGCGGGGCCAGGTCGTCAAGGCCTTCATTGTCGCCGAACGTCCAGGGGACGAGGCCTTTGCACAGGAAATCCAGCAGCTGGTGCGCCAGCGGCTGAGCCAGCACGAATATCCGCGCCTCGTCGAGTTCGTCGCCGAACTGCCCAAGACGCCGGCCGGCAAGGTCAACCGAAAGATTCTACGCACGAGGGAAAACGCTCATGTCGGTCAGCACGATGGAACGCAGCTTTCCGAAGATCACCGAGAAAGGGCTGGATGAGCTGCGCCAGCGGATCGGCGTCAAGATCGGCGTCACGGCCGAACCGTGGTGCCACGAGGCCACGCGCGACAACATCCGGCACTATGCCCACGGCATCGGCGACGACAACCCGCTGTGGTGCGTACCGGACTATGCGCGCAAGACGAGGTTCGGCGACGTGGTCGCGTTGCCGAGCTTCCTGTTCGCCACCAGCCGCATCGTCTCCGGCTATGTCGGCGGCCTGCCGGGCGTCCATGCCATGTGGTCCGGCTCGGACTGGAACTGGCACCGGGCCGTGCACCGCAACGACGAGATCACGACGGAGGCGTGGCTGAAGGATCTGATCGTCCACGAAACGCGTTTCGCCGGACGTGCTGTCCAGCAGATCTACCACGTCGATTTCTTCAACCAGAAGGGCGAGCTGGTCGCCGACGCCGACAGCTGGTGCTTCCGGACCGAACGCGATTCCGCGCGCGAGAAGGGCACGAAGTACAAGGAGATGAAGACCCGGCCACCGCGCCGCTACACCGACGAAGAGCTGGAGCGCGTCTACAAGCTCTACGCGGCGGAAGAGATCCGCGGTGCCAGGCCGCGCCACTGGCAGGACGTATCCGAAGGCGAGGCGCTGCCGACCATGGCCAAGGGGCCGATGACGGCGACGGGTTTCATCGCCTACGCCCAGGGCTGGGGCGGCCTCTACATCCGCGCCAACAAGCTCGCCTGGAAGCTCATCGATGCCCATCCGGGTCTCGGCATCAAGAACCGCTTCGGCATTCCGGACTGCCCCGAGCGCGTGCATTGGGAGGAGGCGTTCGCCCTCGAGGTCGGCGCGCCTGGCGCCTACGACTACGGCCCGGAGCGCGCGTCGTGGCTGACCCATCACATGACCAACTGGATGGGCGACGACGGCTTCCTGCGCAAGGCGACCTGCAAGATCCGCCGCCACAATCCCGAAGGCGACCTGCTGTTCATCAGCGGCAAGGTCACGCGCAAGTACGTCGAGGATGGCCGGCACCTGGTCGAAATCGTGCAGGAGGCGCGCAACCAGGACGACGAGCTGTCGATCCTGGGGACGGGCATCGTAGAGCTGCCGAACCGCTGAACGGCTCACGCTGCATCGATCGCAACGCGGCTCGCGCCCCAGAGGCTACAAGAGAGAAACAGAAAAATGATCAGCAAGGGAGTGAAACGATGGAGTGGAAAGCGATAGCCTATGCCTCGGCGCTTGTCGCCGGATTGGCCTTCGGCCAACCGGCGACCGCCCAGGACTATCCCAGCAAGCCGATCAAGATCATCGTGCCCTACCAGGCCGGGCAGGGCACGGACGTGGGCGCGCGGTTGTTCGCCGAGCAGCTCGGCAAGGCGCTCGGCCAACAGGTCTATGTCGACAACAAGCCCGGTGCCGGCGGAAATATCGGCACCGCCGAAGCAGCGCGATCGGCTGGTGACGGCTATACGGTGCTGATGGGGACGGTGGCCACCCAGACGATGAACGAGTTTCTCTACCCGTCGGTAGGCTACGATTCGCAGAAGGACTTCGAGCCGATCGCCCTTGTCGCCATGCTTCCGATGGTGATTTCGGCCAATCCGTCGTTCCCGGCGAACTCGGTCGCCGAACTGATCGCTGCGGCCAAGGCCAAGCCCGACAAGATCGACATGGCACTGCCCAGCACGACGGCGCGCCTGGTCTTCGAGCTGCTCAGAGAGAAGAGCGGCGCGCCTCTGTTCGGCATCCCCTACAAGGGGTCGGCGACCGCCATGCAGGAGGTCATCGGCGGCCAGGTGCCGCTGATCATCGACACGGCGACGGCAACGCGCGGGCAGGTGGCCTCCGGGAAGCTGAAGCCGCTCGGCATCACGACCTTGAAGTCGAGCACGCTGCTGCCCGGCGTGAAGTCGGTGGCCGAGCAGGGATTCCCCGGATTCGAGGTCACTGCCTGGAATGCACTTTATGCACCGCGCGGCACGCCGAAAGCGGTTGTCGACCGGCTCAATGCCGAAGTAATCAAAATCCTCGCGCAGCCGGAGGTTCGTCAGCGTCTGCTCCAGATCGGCTTCGAGCCGGCAGGCAGTTCGCCGGGCGATCTCGCGGCTTTCGAAAAGCGCGAACGCGAAAAGTGGGGACCACTGATCAAGGCGGCAGGACTCAAGGGGGGCTGATGGCTACGTTGTATCACGCACCGAACACGCGCTCGCTTCGCGTTCTTTGGACCTTGGAGGAGATGGGGGCGACGGCGGACGTGAAGTCGCTGCCCTTTCCACCGCGCGTGAAGCAGCCGGACTTTCTTGCCGTCAATCCCACGGGCACGCTGCCGGCGCTGGTCGACGGCGATCGCGTGATCGCCGAATCGCTGGCCATCTGCGAGCATTTCGCCAGCCGTCAGAGTTCCGGCCTCATCGTGGCGCCGGGCGAGCCGGAACGAACCCCGTACCTGCAATGGCTGTGGTACGGCGAATCGACGCTCATGGCGCCATTGTCGGTGACCGCGCGCGTGAGCCGCCTGCCCGCCAAGGGAGAGGGCATCGACGCAGTGCTCGCCGACGCGCGGGACTCGCTGACCACCCGCCTCAAGGCGCTGGAGCTGCGGCTGGAAGGGCGCGACTTTCTGGTCGCGGGCCGGTTGACGCTGGCCGACATCTCGGTCGGCTATCCTTTGCACCTGATGGACGTGTTCGGGCTCGACGCATTGATCACGCCGCGCGCCAAGGCCTACCGGGAGCGCCTGCGCTCGCGCCCGGCCTTCGTGCGGGCAGCCGCAGTCAAGTAGCCCCGTTGTCCGGTAGCCTCGTCGTTAGGGCGGCACTTTCGAACAGTCGTCGAGAGAGCGGCGATCATCCATCCCGCTCTAGTAGGCGGCGGTAAAACGGCGGCGGCTATGCCGCGGCTGCTCGATTTCGTCGAGGATGGCGACCGCGAAGTCCTCCCGGCTGATCAGGCTCTGGCCTTTGTCGTCCTCGATCAGATGATCGAGGCCCAGACGGAACATGCCGGTGCGGGTGCCTGGCTGGATGGAGGCCGGAGGCGATATCGCTGTCCAGTCGAGATCGGTGACCTTCTGAATCTCGGCCAGGGCCAAGGCGGCCGGCCTGGAGGTCGGTGGCTGAATGCCTTTCTCGGCCATGTGGTCGAAGTGCGTACGGCCATCCGTGCGCAGCAGGCTGCCGGCGCCGACCACGAACAGACAGCGCTTCACCGCGGCGCCGCGGAGGGCGTCGATGACCCGATGGACGTCGTTCTCGTTCCACTTCAACGACAGGATTGC
>QFCS01001217.1_pt1 | contig 23383 bp, 23 predicted proteins | sample 3576561 | NCBI WGS metagenome assembly QFCS01 | reverse complement strand
GTGCTATAGTCACAGCATGAGGAGGGACGTGCTGCGCGACGTGATGGTCGAGACCGGGACCACCCAGACCCGCCTGTCTCTCATCAGCGGTGTGCGTCAGCCGAGCATCAGCCAATTCCTGTCGGGCAAGGTGGAGTTCAGCGACGAGCAGCTCGACCGACTTCTCTCCTGCATGGGCTACCGGCTCGAGGTGATCCGGCGGCCGGCGCGTCCCACGCTGAGTCGATCCGAGCGTCGGTCCTGGTCGCTGCACCGCCAGCTGTCGAGCCACCTAACGCGAGAGAGGCTGGAGGACTGGCTGCCGACGATCGAGCGGAATCTCGGGCGTCTCGACAGCGGGCTTCGGGGCAAGAGCCATCGCGGCAACCTGCAGCACTGGCGCACCCTGATCGAGGACCGCGACGTCCTCGGCCTGCACCGTGTGATGACCGGGCTCGACCGCACAGCGATCGAGATGCGCGAGGTCTCGCCCCTCGGCGGGCTTCTCCCGGAGGACGAGCGGCGCCAGGTCATGGACGAGCTGGCCGTGGCCGGCTGATGCGCCGCGACCAGCTGGAGCACGCCATCCGGGCCGCGTGCCAGATCATCGATCGCTCCGAGGTCATCATCGTGGGTTCCCAGTCAATCCTCGGCACTTACGACGAGGACACACTTCCGACGACCGCGACCATGTCGCTCGAGGTCGACGTGCTTCCGATCGCCGAGACCAACGAAGAGACCGCCAGGCTGGCCGACGCCGTCGAAGGCGTCGCCGGCGAGTTCTCGCCGTTCGAGGACCTCCACGGCTTCAGCATCGACGGCGTCGACCTCGAGACGTCTGCGCTGCCCGAGGGCTGGAGGGGCCGGCTGGTGGCCGTGCGCAACGCCAACACCGCCGCCCCAGGAGGGCAGCCGGTCTTCACCGGGTGGTGTCTCGACAAGGAGGATCTGTGCGTCGCCAAGCTCTGCGCGTTCCGCGAGAAGGACCTGGAGTTCGTCGGCGCGCTGGTGAAGGCCGGGCTGGTCGACAGAGCCACGATCTCGGGCCGGCTGCCCACGATCCCCGCGCGGTACCGGTCGGCCGTCGAACGAGCAGCGGCCTGGATCGACTCCTGGGATGACGAGACCACGACCGACACCTCTCGACGGAATCCACCGGCGAGTGCGCGCGGCTGAGGGCTGGGAAGTAGGCTTCGACGGTCTCGGGCGTACCACCGAGCACAGCACCGGGCGGGAATGCGGACACCGCCCGCCACTCGCACCGAGCTTGCCGGAGGCATGTTGAACACCGCGTCTTCTCGCGAAGCTGCAGGTCAGCACGGGCACGCTGTTCCGAGGCTTCCCGCCGCCGTCCTGTGGGACATGGACGGCACGCTCGTCGACACCGAGCCCTACTGGATGGCGACCGAGACGGCGATCGCGCAGGCGCACGGCGGGACGTGGACCCACGACGACGCGATGGCGCTGGTCGGCAACGACCTGCTGGTGTCGGGGGAGTACATCAAGGCCAAGCTCGGCCTGCAGCAGTCTGCGGAGGAGGTCGTCGAGGAGCTCCTCGACGGAGTGGTCGCGCAGGTGCGACACGCGGTGCCATGGTGCGAAGGGGCCCGCGAGCTGCTGCTCGCGCTGCACGACGCCGGGGTGCCGTGCGGCCTGGTCACGATGTCCTACCAGCGCTTCGTCGCCCCCATCCTGGAGCACCTGCCACCGGAGACCTTCCGTGTCATCGTCACCGGCGACATGGTCGACAACGGCAAGCCGCACCCGGAGGCCTACCTGACCGCGGCCGCCTCGCTCGGCGTCGATCCGGCCGACTGTGTCGCCATCGAGGACTCCCCGACGGGAGCCCGGTCCGCGGAGGCGGCGGGGTGCCGGGTGCTCGTCGTACCGAACCACGTGCCGGTGCCGCCGGGACCGGCGCGGATCTTCCGGGAGACCCTGGTGGGCATCACTCCGCGGGAGCTGGGCTCGCTGTAGACCCGCCCACCGCTGCCGAGGTGGGCGTCGGCATCGGCGGGGGAGTGCCGCCGTACGACGGGCAGAGCGCCTGATGCGCGCACCAGGAGCACAGCGCGCCGGGACGGGAGCGGAAGTCGCCGGTCTCGGTCGCGACCCGCACCGCCTCCCACACCGCCTGCACCTTCCGCTCGGTGGCGAGCAGCTCGTGCTCGTCGGGCTCGTAGCGCAGGACCTGTCCGTCGCCGAGGTAGATCAGCTGGAGCAACTTCGGCACGACGCCGCGCGTGCGCCACAGCACCAGCGCGTAGAACTTCAGCTGGAAGAGGACCTTCGCCTCGAACCGCTCGCTGATCGCGTTGCCGGTCTTGTAGTCCACGATCCGGATCGCGCCGTCCGGGGCGATGTCGACCCGGTCGATCACCCCGCGCAGCAGCAGCCGGGTGTCGGTGAGGGTCTCGACGTACAGCTCGCGGTGGGCCGGCTCCAGGCGGCGGGGATCCTCGAGGTCGAAGTAGCGCGCCAGCGTCTCCCGGCACGACAGCAGCCACTGCGCGATCTCCGGGCCGTCCTGCGCGAACATCGTCCCCACCGCGGGCTCGGCCGCGACGAGCTCCTCCCAGGCGGGCAGCACCATGGTGTCCGCCTGCGCGGGCGTGCGCTGGGCGGCCGGCAGGTCGAAGATCTGCTCCAAGACCCGGTGCACCACCGTTCCGCGCACCGCCGCCGGCGACGGCGGCTCCGGCAGCCGGTCGATGGTGCGGAAGCGGAACAGCAGCGGGCACGACAAGAAGTCGCCGACCCGCGAAGGGGAGAGCGCACCCAGGACCTCGACCCCGTCGACGCGGGTGCCGCCCCGCTCGGCGGGGTCGGCCGGCTCCACGCCCGCGGCCTCCGTCGACGTCGTCATGGTCTCGACCCTAGACGCGACCTCCGACGCTGTGCGGGACGGCGCCCGCGCCGCCCCCGGATCAGGCCGGCCCCGATAGCCTCGGGGTGTGTCACCGTCGTCTCCCGATCCCTCCCCGCGCGCGCCGGTCCCGCGCGGAATGTTCCGGATCGGGCGCATCGCCGGCAGCGACGTGCTGGTCTCCGGCTCGTGGTTCCTCATCGCCGCCCTCATCGCGCTCCTCATGGCGCCGCGGGTCGAGCAGGTCGAGCCCGGCCTCGGCGGCCTGAAGTACGTCGTCGGTCTCGCCTTCGCCGTCGCGCTCTATCTCGCCGTCCTGCTCCACGAGGCGTCCCACGCGGTCATGGCCCGCCACTACGGGTTCCGCGTGCACTCCATCACCCTGCACTTCCTCGGCGGTGCCACCGCCATCGAGGGCGAGGCGCGACGGCCCCGCCAGGAGTTCTGGATCGCCGTCGTCGGGCCGATCACCTCCATCCTCGTCGGACTCGTCGCGCTCGGACTGTGGTGGTGGGTCGTCCCGGACGGCCTCCTGCTGCTCGTCGTCGAGGGCCTCGCCGGCGCCAACCTGCTCATCGGCGTCCTCAACCTGATCCCCGGGCTCCCTCTGGACGGAGGCCGGGTCCTCAAGGCCGGCGTGTGGGCAGCGACCGGCAAGGTCCACACCGCCACCACGGTCGCCGCCTGGGGCGGTCGCGTGACCGCGATCGTCGTCGGCCTCTGGGCGCTGTGGAGCGCCAGCGTCGGCTTCCTCGTGAACCCGATCGTCCTCGCCATCGTCGCGGTCTTCCTCTGGGCCGGGGCCAGCCAGTCGCTGGCGGTGGCCACGATCGCCCGGCGCTTCGCCGGGCTCGTCGCCCGCGACCTGGCGCGCCGTGCGGTCGCCGTACCTGGGGACCTGCCGCTCGCCGAGGCGGTACGACGCGCGCAGGACGCGCAGGCCGGCAGCATCGTCACCGTCGGGCGCGACGGCGACCCGGTCGGGATCGTCGACGAGGCCGCGGTCACGGCCATGCCGCAGGAGCGCACGCCGTGGGTCGCGGTCTCGACCGTCGCGCGGGGGCTCGAGCCGGGCCTGCGGCTCCCCGTGGGTGTCGACGGGACGGCCCTGCTGGACGCGCTGCGCTCCACGCCGGCCTCGGAGTACCTCCTCGTCCATCCCGACGGCTCCGTCTACGGCGTCCTCGCCACCAGCGACGTGCTGCGGGTCATGCGTCGCGCGGGCTGAGCGGTCCGGGCTGAGCGTTCCGGGCTGAGCGGTCCGGCTGAAGGTCCGGCCGAGCGGTCCGCCTGGGCGGTCCGCCTCGGCTCCCGGTAGATTGCGCCGGTGACCGAAGCGACTCCCGACGTCCCCCTCGACGCCTGGTCCGGTGTGCACCGCGGCCCCCTCCGCGTAGGGGAGTGGGTGCGCCTGGTGGACGGCAAGGACCGCAAACACAACTTCGAGCTCGTCGCCGGGAAGCGCTTCTTCTCCAACAAGGGCCACCTGGACCACGACGAGATCATCGGTCGCGAGGAGGGCTTCACGGTCACCTCGTCGGCCGGCGGGGAGTACCTCGTCTTCCGGCCGCTGCTCTCCGAGTTCGTCGTCTCGATGCCGCGCGGCGCCGCGGTCGTCTACCCCAAGGACTCGGCGCAGATCGTCGCGATGGCCGACATCTTCCCCGGCGCCCACGTCGTGGAGGCCGGTGTCGGCTCCGGCGCGCTCACCTGCTCCCTGCTGCGCGCCGTGGGCCCGCACGGGCGAGTCTCCTCGTTCGAGCGGCGCGAGGAGTTCGCCGACGTGGCGCGGCGCAATGTCACGCAGTTCTTCGGGGGCGACCACCCGGCCTGGAACCTCACCCTCGGCGACCTCGCCGAGGCGCTGCCCGCCTCCGGCGAGCGCTGCGACCGGATCATCCTCGACATGCTCGCCCCGTGGGACTGCCTCGACGCCGCCGCCGACGCGCTGCGCCCCGGCGGCATCGTGTGCGCGTACGTCGCCACGACGACCCAGCTGTCGAAGTTCGTGGAGGCCGTCCGGGTCCACGGCGGGTTCACCGAGCCCGCGCCGTGGGAGACCCTGGTGCGCGACTGGCACGTCGAGGGCCTCGCGGTCCGGCCGGGCCACCGGATGATCGGGCACACGGCGTTCCTGGTGACCGCACGACGGATGGCGCCGGGACAGCGCGCCCCGCTGAAGAAGCGCCGTCCCGCCCCGGGTGCCTACGGGCCCGACTACACCGGTCCCCGCCCGCCCGGCGTCCCCGAGCTGCCCGCCGAGGACTGAGCGCGACCGTTCCGCCGCGCCGCCCGAGACGACGGTGCAACGGCAGCGCAACCGAAACGTTGCCGAGACGGGCGTGGCGATCGCCCCACGCCTCACGCCCCCGCGAGTAGGGTCTTTCGCAGGAGGTGTGCCATGACGAACATGGGAGAAGGCACTTCGGGAAGTCACCGCTCTGTGAGCCGTGACGAGCTGGAGGAGCAGGTCCGCTACCTCGAGAGCGAGGTCGGCGATCTGCGCCGCCGGCTGGTCGACACACCGGGAGCCCCCTCCCGGTCGCTCGAGATGCGGCTCGCCGACGCGCAACGCTCGCTCGCCGCGGTGACGGCCCAGAACGAGCGCCTGGCCGGGACCCTGCGCGACGCGCGGGACCAGATCATGAAGCTGAAGGAGGAGGTCGACCGGCTCGCTCAGCCGCCCGCCGGCTTCGGCACCTTCCTCCAGCGCAACGACGACGACTCCGTCGACGTGTTCACCGGCGGGCGCAAGCTGCGGGTGACCGTCAGCCCCGCCGTCGACCTCGACACCCTGCACCGCGGCCAGGAGGTCATGCTCAACGAGGCCCTCAACGTCGTCGCCGCCTTCGACTACGAGACCGTCGGGGAGGTCGTGATGTTCAAGGAGCTGCTCGCCGACGGCGAGCGGGTCCTGGTCATCGCCAACGCCGACGAGGAGCGCGTCGTCAAGCTCGCCGAGCCGCTGCTGAGCGAGACGCTGCGCGCCGGCGACTCCCTGCTGCTCGACTCCCGCGCCGGCTACGTCTACGAGAAGGTGCCGAAGTCGGAGGTCGAGGAGCTCGTCCTCGAGGAGGTTCCCGACATCACCTACGAGACGATCGGCGGCCTCGGCGGCCAGATCGAGATGATCCAGGATGCCGTCGAGCTCCCCTACCTCTACCCGGAGCTCTTCGCCGAGCACGAGCTCAAGCCGCCCAAGGGCATCCTGCTCTACGGGCCGCCGGGATGCGGCAAGACGCTGATCGCCAAAGCCGTGGCCAACTCGCTGGCCAAGAAGGTCGCGGCGAAGACCGGCCAGGAGGGGAAGTCCTACTTCCTCAACATCAAGGGCCCCGAGCTGCTCAACAAGTACGTCGGCGAGACCGAGCGGCACATCCGCCTGGTGTTCCAGCGGGCCCGCGAGAAGGCCAGCACCGGTACGCCGGTCATCGTGTTCTTCGACGAGATGGACTCGCTGTTCCGCACCCGCGGCTCCGGCGTCTCCTCCGACGTGGAGAACACGATCGTCCCCCAGCTGCTCAGCGAGATCGACGGCGTCGAGCTGCTCGAGAACGTGCTGGTCATCGGCGCCTCCAACCGTGAGGACATGATCGACCCCGCCATCCTGCGGCCGGGCCGCCTGGACGTGAAGATCAAGATCGAGCGCCCCGACGCCGAGTCGGCGCGCGACATCTTCAGCAAGTACCTCACCTCCGGGCTGCCCCTGCACGCCGAGGACCTCGCCGAGTTCGGCGGCGACCGCGCCGCCACGGTCACCGGGATGATCCGGGCGACCGTGGAGCGGATGTACTCCGAGACCGAGGAGAACCGCTTCCTCGAGGTCACCTACGCCAACGGCGACAAGGAGGTCCTGTACTTCAAGGACTTCAACTCGGGCGCGATGATCCAGAACATCGTCGACCGTGCCAAGAAGATGGCCATCAAGGACTTCATCGACCACCAGCAGAAGGGCCTGCGCGTCTCCCACCTGCTCCAGGCGTGCGTCGACGAGTTCAAGGAGAACGAGGACCTGCCCAACACCACCAACCCCGACGACTGGGCCCGGATCTCCGGCAAGAAGGGCGAGCGGATCGTGTTCATCCGCACCCTGATCACCGGCAAGCAGGGCACCGAGCCCGGCCGCTCGATCGACACCGTCTCCGACACCGGCCAGTACCTGTAGGGCGCGTCGGGGCCCGCGATTACCGCCGGGTTGCCATGATGGGCCCACCATCCGTCGACTCCCCGAAGGAGCCACCCATGAAGAAGCTCATCATCGTCGCCCTCGTCGCGCTCGGCGTCACCGCCGCCGTCAAGGTCGCGGAGGGTCGCTGACCCACCCGCGCATGACAGGCCCCGCACCTCGTGCGGGGCCTGTTGCGTTCAGCGCTCGCGCAGGTACCAGCCCCGGGCGACGTGGTAGGCGCCGTAGCAGGCCAGCCCGACGGCCACGAGGACCAGGACCCACGGACCGTACGGCTCTCCCCGGAAGCGCACGATGGCCTGGTCGAGGCCGCCGGAGCGGTCCGGGTCGTGGGTGAGGCCGGCCCAGACGAACAGGGCGCCGATCGCGGCGAACGAGACGCCGCGGGCGACGTACCCGGTGCGGGCCAGGACGGTGACGACCGTGCCGACGGTCCCGGTGGTGCCGTCCACCTCCAGGTCCTTGCGCCAGCGGTCGCCGATGCCCTTCCACGCGCTCGCGCCGCCGACCCCGACGACCACCAGACCGACCAGGATGACCAGGACGGGGCCGAGCGGCCACCCCAGCACCGTCGCCGTCAGCCCGCCGGTGCCGCCACCGCCACCGCCACCGCCGCCGCCGTCCCCGAGCGCGGTCCGGACCGCGAGGACGGTGAGGACGACGTACACGCCGCCGCGCACCGCGGAACCGGCCCGTGCCGCCCACCGCCGCGCACCGTCCTCGTCGTCATGCCCGCCTGCCGCCTGGAAGGCCTGCCGCACCGCCAGGCCGGCCAGGCCCGCGGCGACCAGCCACAGCGTCCATCGGCCGAGCGGCTGCTGGGCGAGCTCGCGCAGGGCCCCCTCGCCGGAGGCGGATCCCTCGCGATCGCCCAGGGCCAACTGGCCCGCCAGCCAGCCGATGATCACGTAGACGACGCCGTACGCCGCCATGCCGACCCGCGCCCACCGGTGCAGGACCGGGTGGTCGCGCGCCTCGCGCGCCTTGCGCTCCGCCTGCTGCTGACCTGCCGTCATCGGCACCCCCCTCGATGTTCTCGTCCGGTACCCCGCGGCCGCGCCCCCATGCCTCGCCGCCACCCGCGCCGTAGGGTGGAGCCATGAGCGTGCGGCGCGTGATGGGCACAGAGGTCGAGTACGGCATCTCCGTGCAGGGCCAGCCCACCGCGAACCCGATGGTCGCCTCCTCGCAGGTGGTCAACGCCTACGCCTCGGCGACCGTCCGGGCCCGGCGGGCCCGGTGGGACTTCGAGGAGGAGTCGCCGCTGCGCGACGCCCGTGGCTTCGACATGTCCCGCCAGATCGCCGACCCGAGCCAGCTCACCGACGAGGACCTCGGCCTGGCGAACGTCATCCTCACCAACGGCGCGCGCCTCTACGTCGACCACGCCCACCCGGAGTACTCCACGCCCGAGGTCGTCACGCCTCTCGACATCGTGCGCTGGGACAAGGCCGGCGAGCAGGTCATGCACGACGCCGCCCGCCTGGCCCAGCAGCTGCCCGGCAACCCGGGGATCGTGCTGTACAAGAACAACACCGACAACAAGGGCGCCTCCTACGGCGCTCACGAGAACTACCTGATGCGGCGCTCGACGCCGTTCGCGGACATCGTCAAGCACCTCACCCCCTTCTTCGTCAGCCGTCAGGTCGTCTGCGGCGCCGGTCGCGTCGGACGAGGCCAGGACGGCCGCGGCGACGGCTTCCAGATCAGTCAGCGCGCCGACTTCTTCGAGGTCGAGGTCGGCCTCGAGACCACCCTCAAGCGACCGATCATCAACACCCGCGACGAGCCGCACGCCGACCCGGAGAAGTACCGCCGGCTACACGTCATCATCGGCGACGCGAACCTCGCCGAGATCTCGACGTACCTCAAGGTCGGCACGGCCTCGCTGGTGCTGGCGATGATCGAGGACCGGTTCATCGACCGCGACCTGAGCGTCGAGGGTCCCGTCGCCGCGCTGCGCGCGGTCTCCCACGACCCCTCGCTGCGCCAGCTCGTCACCCTGGCCGACGGCCGGCAGCTCACTGCCGTCCAGCTGCAGCTGGAGTACCTCGAGCTCGCCAAGAAGTACGTCGAGGACCGCTTCGGTGCCGACGCCGACGAGCAGACCGTAGACGTGCTCGCGCGCTGGGAGGACGTGCTGGGACGCCTGGAGACCGACCCGATGTCCCTGGCCGACCAGCTCGACTGGGTCGCCAAGCTGAAGCTGATCGAGCAGTACCGCTCGCGTGACGGCCTGGCCTGGGACGACGCCAAGCTGCAGCTGATCGACTACCAGTACTCCGACATCCGGCCCGAGAAGGGCCTCTATCACCGCCTCGTCGGCGCCGGCCGCATCCAGCGCCTCCTCGACGACGCCGAGGTGGACGCGGCGATGACCAACCCGCCCGAGCAGACGCGCGCCTACTTCCGCGGCCGGTGCCTGGAGAAGTACGCGTCCGACATCGCCGCCGCGTCCTGGGACTCGGTGATCTTCGACCTGCCCGGGCGGGAGTCGCTGCAGCGGGTGCCGACCATCGACCCGCTGCGCGGCAGCAAGGCGCACGTGGGCGAGCTCATCGACCGCAGCGAGACCGCCGCGGACCTGGTGCGGGCGCTCAGCCGCTGACGTCGCGCCGCGAGATCGCGGCTCGGCGCGCGCCACCTCCGGCCCGCGCTCACCGAAGTCTGGATAGGCTGCAGGCATGGCTCAGGAGCAGAAGCAGCCCCGCAAGGCCGAGGAGGCCGAGGAGACGACCGAGGTCGTCCCCGAGACCGACGTCGCCGAGCGCAAGGAGACCCTCGACGACGACGTCGACGCCATCCTCGACGAGATCGACGACGTCCTCGAGACCAACGCCGAGGACTTCGTGAAGTCGTTCATCCAGAAGGGCGGAGAGTGAGCGACGCGCGCATCCCGGCCGCCTTCCTGCGCCCGGGCACCTCGTCCTTCAGCGACTTCGTCGCCGAGACCTCCCCGGACCTGCTGCCGGCACGGCGCTCGCTGCCGGCCGGGAACGCCGCGGACCTCGCCCCGCACGGCACCACCATCGTGGCGGTCACCTTCCCCGGCGGCGTCGTGATGGCCGGCGACCGGCGCGCGACGATGGGCAACGTCATCGCCCAGCGCGACATCGAGAAGGTCTTCCCGGCCGACGAGTACTCCGTCGTCGGGATCGCCGGCACCGCCGGCCTGGCCGTCGAGATGGTCCGCCTGTTCCAGGTCGAGCTCGAGCACTACGAGAAGATCGAGGGCACCCTGCTCTCGCTCGACGGCAAGGCCAACCGGCTCTCCGCCCTCATCCGGGCCAACCTCGGGATGGCCATGCAGGGCCTCGCCGTGGTGCCGATGTTCGCCGGCTTCGATCACGCCCGGGGGACCGGACGGATCTTCGGCTACGACGTCACCGGCGGCCGGCACGAGGAGGCGTCGTACTTCACCGTCGGTTCGGGCTCGCTGTTCGCCCGCGGCGCGCTGAAGAAGCTGTATCGCGAGGACCTCACCAGCGACGACGCGGTCCGCGTGTGCCTGCAGGCGCTGTACGACGCCGCGGACGACGACTCCGCGACCGGGGGCCCCGACCTGACCCGCCGGATCTTCCCGATGGTGTGGGTGGTGACCGGCGACGGCGGCGTCCGGCTCGACGAGCAGACCATCGGCGCCCTCGCCGACCAGGTCGTCGGTGCCCGCATGGTGCGCCCCGACGGCCCTGTTGCGCCGCTGCCCGGCGCGGGAGAGGAGGCCGGCGCATGAGCACCCCGTTCTACGTCTCGCCCGAGCAGCTGATGAAGGACCGGGCGGACTTCGCGCGCAAGGGCATCGCCCGCGGCCGCTCGCTCGTCGCCGTCCAGTACGCCGACGGCGTGCTGCTGGTGACCGAGAACCCGTCCCAGGCCCTGCACAAGGTCTCCGAGCTCTACGACCGGCTCGCGTTCGCCGCGGTCGGCCGCTACAACGAGTTCGAGAATCTGCGGATCGCCGGGGTGCGGCTGGCCGACATGCGCGGCTACGCCTACGACCGTCGCGACGTCACCGGTCGCGGTCTGGCCAACGCCTACGCCCAGACCCTCGGCACGATCTTCTCCTCCGGCGGCGAGAAGCCCTACGAGGTCGAGATCTTCGTCGCGGAGATCGGCGAGAGCGCGGCCGAGGACCAGATCTACCGCCTCACCTACGAGGGCCGGGTCGCCGACGAGCACGGGTACGCCGTGATGGGCGGCGACGCCGACACGGTCGCGACGTACCTCGAGGAGCACTACACGGAGGGGGCGAGCCTGGACGCCGCGCTCGCCGTCGCCGTCGCCGCTCTCGGCCACAGCAACGACGAGCGGGGGCAGGGGCAGGACCGCGTGATCCCGGTGACCGACCTCGAGGTCGCCGTCCTGGACCGCACCCGCGTCCAGCCGCGCAAGTTCCGCCGGATCCTGCAGGCTCGCCTCGGCGAGCTGCTGGGCGACCGCGGACCGGCCGAGGCCGCGCCCGAGACCCACACCTCCGAGACCCCCGCCGACCTGCCGCCGACCCCGACGGGCTCGCCGGCGACCGAGGGCGACGACGGGGGAGAGCCGCCGGTCGCACCACCGGCCTGAGCCGGCGCTCACAACGCGCGCGTGGCCGGCCCCTCCAGCACGGAGCCGTCCGCGGCGAAGCGCGAGCCGTGCAGCGGGCAGTCCCACGACTCCTCGGTGGCGTTCCAGCACAGGACGCCGCCGAGGTGGGTGCACAGCGGCGGGTCGTCGGAGCCGAGCAGGCGCGAGGCGTGCCCGCCGGCCAGGTGCCAGCCGACCTCGGCGTTGGCGAGAAGCGAGCGCCCGGTGGCCAGCACCTCCCGGGGCGTCCAGCTGCGCAGCGCACGCCCCCACGCCGGCGGACGGCCGCCGAGGATCGTCGCGGCGAGCAGCAGCGCGGCCGCGGGCGCGGTCGTGAGGCCCCACTTGTCGAAGCCCGTGGCGACGTACAGGTCGCGCCCGCCGGGCAGCAGCGGGCCGACGTAGGGGAGTCCGGAGACCGGCGCGTGGTCCTGCGCCGACCAGACCCGGTCGACCGTGGCGCCGGGGAAGGTCTGCTCGGCCCAGGCGAGCAGGCTCGCCAGCCGGTCCGGCGGTGAGCCGCGACCGGTGACGTGTCCCGAGCCGCCGATCATGGTGAGCGCCTCGTCACCCACCTGCACCGAACGCAGCGACCGGGTCTCGCGGTCGCTCGACAGGTGCATGCCGTCCGGGACCCAGGCGCCGCGCAGCGTCGCGGCGTACGAGCGCTGCGGCTTGAGACGGGCGAAGAAGCCGCCGCGATCGAGGATCGGCTGGCCGGTGGCCAGCACCAGCCGGGCCGCGTGGACGGTGCCGCGATCGGTCTCGACCCGCACCCGGTCCTCGCCGCGCTCCACGCGCAGGGCCCGGGTGCCCTCGTGGACGACGGCGCCCTCGGCCTCGGCCTGCTCCATCAGCACCCGGACGAGACCGCCGGCATCGACCTGGAGCTGGCCGTCGAGACGGACCGCGCCGAGCACGTCGTACGGGAGCTCGGTGGTGTCGGTCCAGTGGACGTCGAGGCCGGAGCGGCGGGCAGCGACCAGCTCGCCGCGGGCGCGCACCTCGCCGTACCGGGTCGTCGCGTACGTCGTCGCGTGGCGCTCGTCGACGCCCACCCCGTGGTCCTGGCAGAACCGGTGCAGCCAGGCCTGGCCCTCGCGACCCGCCTCGACGTACCCCCGGACCGTCGAGGGCGGGTTGGTCCGCAACGCGCGGCTCAGCTTCGTGCCCTGCAGGAGGCTGACCTTGCCGGTGGTGTGGCCCGTCGTGCCGTCCCCGCAGCGGCGGCCCTCGATCACCACCACCCGGCGCCCGGCCCGGGCGAGCAGCAGCGCCGTGGCCAGACCCGTCACGCCGCCGCCGACGACGGCGACGTCGCAGGTCACCGGGCCGTCGAGCGGAGGCCGCGGGCGGGGACGGCCGCCGGCGAACCAGACGGGTTCGCTGCGCGCGGGCGTGGTCGGAAGTTCTCGTGGCGCGTCCATGCCGGATCGCTACCCGATGTTCGCCGGGCCAGTAGTGTCTTCTCATGGACCGTCGGATCTTCGGGATCGAGAACGAGTACGGCGTGACGTGCACGTTCCGGGGCCAGCGCAGGCTCAGCCCGGACGAGGTGGCGCGCTATCTGTTCCGCAAGGTCGTCAGCTGGGGGCGCTCGAGCAACGTCTTCCTCCGCAACGGCGCGCGCCTCTACCTCGACGTGGGCAGCCACCCGGAGTACGCGACGCCCGAGTGCGACGACATCACCGAGCTCGTCACCCACGACAAGGCGGGGGAGCGGGTCCTCGAGGGGCTGCTCCTCGACGCGGAGCAGCGCCTGCACGACGAGGGCATCGCCGGCGAGATCTACCTGTTCAAGAACAACACGGACTCTGCCGGCAACTCCTACGGCTGCCACGAGAACTACCTCGTGAGCCGCGCGGGCGAGTTCAGCCGGCTCGCCGACGTCCTCATCCCGTTCCTCGTGACCCGCCAGATCATCGTGGGCGCGGGCAAGGTGACCCAGACGCCCCGGGGCACGAGCTACTCGGTCAGCCAGCGCGCCGAGCACATCTGGGAGGGCGTCAGCAGCGCCACCACGCGCAGCCGCCCGATCATCAACACGCGCGACGAGCCCCACGCGGACGCGGAGAAGTACCGCCGGCTGCACGTCATCGTGGGCGACTCGAACATGAGCGAGACGACGACCATGCTCAAGGTCGCCAGCTGCGACCTGGTGCTGCGGATGATCGAGGAGGGCGTGGTGATGCGCGACCTCACGATGGAGAACCCGATCCGCGCCATCCGCGAGATCTCCCACGACGTCACGGGCCGCCGCAAGATCCGTCTCGCCAACGGGCGGGAGGCCAGCGCCCTGGAGATCCAGGGGGAGTACCTCGCCAAGGCCCGCGACTTCGTGGACCGGCGCGGCATCAGCACCCCGGTCATCGAGCGCTCGCTCGACCTGTGGGAGCGCGGTCTGAAGGCCGTCGAGTCCGACGACCTCAGCCTCGTCGACCGCGAGATCGACTGGGTCATCAAGTGGAAGCTGATCGACCGCTACCGCGCCAAGCACGGACTGCCGCTGAGCCACCCCCGCGTGGCGCAGCTCGACCTGGCCTACCACGACATCCACCGCAACCGCGGCCTCTACTACCTGCTGGAGAAGCGGGGAGCGGTCGCCCGGGTGAGCAGCGACCTGAAGATCTTCGAGGCCAAGTCGGTGCCGCCGCAGAACACCCGGGCCCGGCTGCGCGGTGAGTTCATCCGGCGGGCGCAGGAGCGCCGGCGCGACTTCACCGTCGACTGGGTCCACCTGAAGCTGAACGACCAGGCGCAGCGCACCGTGCTGTGCAAGGACCCGTTCCGCGCCCACGACGAGCGGGTGCAGCGCCTCATCGACGGCATGTGAGCACCTCGACCCGCGCGCACTCAGGAAGCGTCGGTAGGGTGTGCGCGTGCTGATGCGCCTGCGACGTCCCTCCACCCTCCTGCTGACCGCCCTGCTGCCCGCCAGCCTGGCCCTGGCCGCCTGCGGCAGCGAGGACGACGACGGCATGCTCGCCGGCTTCGACGCCGTGAGCATCACCGGCACGCCGGGCGAGGCGCCCGAGCTGGACTGGAAGGGTCGCCTCGAGCCGGGCAAGCTGCAGAGCAAGGTCCTCGAGGAGGGCGACGGCGCCGAGCTCGCCGAGGGCGACCGCGTGCTCGTGAACTACCTGGTCGGCAACGGATGGACGCAGAAGACCGTCGTCGACACCTACGGCGACGAGGCCGGCGGGTTCATGACCGAGGTCGGGGCCGAGGAGGAGCCGGCGCAGGTCGCGGACCTGATGACGAAGTACATCCGGGACGAGATCGAGCCCGGCATGAAGGTCGGCACCCGGATCGCGGTCACCGTCGACAGCATCGACGTCATCGGCGACTACCTGGGCGACGCGTCCGTGTCGTCCTACTACGCCGGCCTCGACATCGGCAACGAGGACGGGCTGGTCATCGTCGCCGACCTGGTCGGGGTCCCGCTGGCCGGTCCCGAGGGCAAGGCCGTGAAGGACTCCCCGGCCTGGGCTCCGAAGGTCGTGGAGAAGAAGGGCGAGCCGACCCGGCTGAACTTCGACGGCATCACCAAGGACCCGAAGGGGCTCAAGGTGACCACGCTGGTCGAGGGCACCGGCGAGCCGGTCGCCGCGGGCGACGTGATCGCCGCCGACTACCTGGGCCAGATCCGGACGGGCAAGAAGCCGTTCGACGAGAGCTTCAGCCGCGACACGCCGCTGTCGGCCGTGATCAGCGAGGACTTCGGCACCGTCGTCAAGGGCTGGTCCCGCGCGCTCGAGGGCGTCCCGGTCGGCAGCCGCGTGCTGCTCTCGATCCCGCCGAAGCTCGGCTACGGCGACCAGGCGCAGGGCGAGGACATCCCGGCCAACTCGACGCTGTACTTCGTCGTGGACGTCCTCGCGTCCGCCTGACCCGTCTCGCACACCCGCCCCTCTCGGGCAGAATCGACCCATGCCTGCTCCGAAGAGCGAGCGACTGCTCAACCTGCTGATCATGCTCCTGGTGCAGCGCCGTCCCATCGCCAAGGAGCGGATCCGCGAACTGCTCTACCTGGACTCCCGCCCGGACGCCTTCGAGAAGATGTTCGAGCGCGACAAGGACGAGCTGCGCAGCCTCGGGGTGCCGGTCGAGGTCGCGACGATCGACCCCCTCTTCGAGGACGAGGTCGGCTACCGGATCCCGCCGGAGGCGTTCGCGCTGCCCGACGTGGAGCTGACGCCCGAGGAGGCCGCCGTCGTCGGCATCGCCTCGCGGGTGTGGCAGCACGCCACGATGGCGCAGGCCACCACCGACGCGGTCCGCAAGCTGTCCGCGGCGGGCATCGACGTCGACCTCGACGCCCTGGAGATCGCTCAGCCCCTCCTGACGGCCGAGGAGCCGGCATTCGAGACGTGCTGGATCGCGGTATGTGAGCGCACCGCGATCGAGTTCGCCTATCAGCGGCCCGACGCCGACGCCCCGATGGTGCGCCACGTCCAGCCCTGGGGCGTGGTGCGGTACGCCGGCCGCTGGTACCTGGTCGGCTACGACTCCGATCGTTCCGCGGAACGGGTCTTCCGGCTCTCGCGGGTCGTGGGCGACGTACGGATGGTGGGTGCGCCGGGGGCCTTCGAGGTGCCGCCCGACACCGACGTGCGCGCCATCGCCCGCCGGATGGCGCCGCCGGCTCCCGAGCAGACCTCGGTGCTGCTGGTCCGCACGGGTGCGGGGCACGGCTTCCGCCGTACCGCGGCCCGGGTCGACGTGGGCGTCGCGGGGCCCGACGAGCGCACCGGCTGGGACCGGGTCGAGGTCGTACGCCCGATGGTGGGGCTGGTCGACGACGTGCTCGCCCAGGGGCCCGACGTCGTGCTGCTGGAGCCGGCGCAGGCACGCGCCGAGGTGGTCGCCCGGCTCGAGCAGGTGGCGCGATGAGGCGCGCGCCCGCCGCCGGCGCCGGCGCGCGCGACCAGGTGGCGCGCCTGCTGACGCTGGTCCCGTTCCTCCACCACCGCGAGAGCGTCCGGCTGGAGGACGCCGCCGCCCTGCTCGGTACGACGCCCGCGCAGGTCGTGCAGGACCTCAGGGTGCTGTTCATGTGCGGTCTGCCCGGCGGGTTGCCGGACGACCTGATCGACGTCGACCTGGACGCCATCGTCAGCTCCGAGGGCAGTCCGGTGTCCGACGGCGTGATCCATGTCGAGAACGCCGACTACCTGGCCCGTCCGCTGCGCCTGACGGCGGTGGAGGCCTCGGCGGTGAGCGTGGCGCTGCGGATGCTGCGGGACACCTCCTCGGGCGAGACCGCCCGGCTCGTCGACCAGGTCCTGGCGAAGCTGGGCGCGGCTGCCGCCGTCGCGGGCGCGGCGCACGTCGAGGTGGCGCCCTCGCCCCGCGACGCCGAGCTGGTCCGGGTCGCGGAGCTGACGCGCGTCCTCGACGAGGCGATCGCGGCGGGCCGTCAGGTCCGCATCGCCTACTTCGTGCCCTCACGCGGGGAGGAGTCCGAGCGGGTCGTCGAGCCGTACGGGGTGGTCAGCCACGGCATCTTCACCTACCTCGACGCCTGGTGCCACCGCGCCGGCGGCGACCGCCTGTTCCGGCTGGACCGGATCACGAAGGCCGAGGTGCTGGACTCGCCCGCCGCGACGACGCGACGACCGGCGCGCGATCTCAGCGACGGCCTGTTCAGCGAGGAGAGCGGACCCGAGGCGGTGCTCGTCACGCTCCACCTCGACCCGCCGGCCCGCTGGGCGACCGAGTACTACCCGGTCCGGGAGGTCCGGCCGCACGACGACGGCTCGGCCGAGGTCGACCTGGTCGTCGTCGACCGGCGCTGGCTGACCCGGCTGCTGCTGCGGCTCGCGCCGCACGCCCGGGTCGTCGCGCCCGAAGAGTTCACCGAGTCGTTGACCGCCAGCGCACAGGAGACCCTCAGCCTCTACCGATGAGGGAGGCGTACGATGGAGCACGTCCGCAGCAAGCGATAGCGAGAGTTGGTCCCCACGATGTCCTCCCTCCTCGGAATGCCCCAGGGAGCCGAATGGCTCATCATCCTGGCGATCGTGGTGCTGGTGTTCGGCGCCGCGAAGCTTCCCGACCTCGCCCGCGGCACCGGCCAGGCGCTGCGCATCTTCAAGGCCGAGACCAAGGGCCTGCGTGACGACGACAAGCCGGCCAAGCCGGCCAGCCCGGCCGCGCCGGAGCCGCTGAACGCCGCCGACGACATCGCCGAGGGCGAGATCGTCGACGAGCGTCGCGAGCACAACGCCTGAGTTGTCGCTCACCGGAGTCGCCCGCCTCTTCGTCGGCAAGCCCCTCCATCCCGTCGGGGACGACGGGCGGATGGCGCTGTCCGACCATCTGCGCGAGCTGCGGGCACGCATCCTCAAGGCCGCGTTCGTCATCGTCGTGGCGTTCGTGGTGGCGTTGTTCTTCTTCGACCCGATCTTCGATCTCGTCTACGAGCCGTACAAGCAGGCGCAGACGACGCTCGCCGAGAACAACCTGACCGGGGACGGTGCCGTCAGCCTCCCGACCTCGAGCGGAGTCGGCGGTCCGTTCCTGCTCTACCTGAAGCTGTGCGGCCTGGCGGCGATCATCGGCACCAGCCCCATCTGGCTCTACCAGATCTGGGCGTTCATCCTGCCCGGGCTGCACCGCAACGAGAAGAAGTGGACGGCGATCTTCGCGGTCGTCGCCGGCCCGCTGTTCGTCGGCGGCATCGTCCTCGGCTATCTGACCCTGCCCAAGGGGCTGGAGATCCTCATCGGGTTCACCCAGGCGGATCTGACGAACCTCGTCGAGTTCAACGACTACCTGAGCTTCTTCACCCGAACCCTGCTCGTGTTCGGCGTCGCCTTCGAGATCCCGGTCTTCGTCATCATGCTGAACATGGCCGGCGTGCTCAAGGGCAAGACCCTCGGCGCCTATCGGCCCTGGATCATCGTCGGCTCGTTCGTCTTCGCGGCGGTCGCCACCCCGTCGGGCGACCCGTTCACGATGACCTTCATGGCCGTGCCCATGGTGATCTTGTTCTTCGTCTCCGAGGTCCTCGCCCGCCTCAACGACCGGCGGCGGGCCTCGAAGTCGCCCAACGCCGGGCTGTCGCCCGACGAGGCAAGCGTCATCTGAGCGTCCTTCACGCCCTAGGCTCTCCCACGTGCCCCGCGTCGTCGTCCTGACCAACCCCACCGCGGGCAAGGGACGCGGCGCCCGGATGCGCGACGAGGCGATCCCGCGCTTCCACGGAGCGGGCTGGCGTACGACGGCCCTGGCCGGCCGCGACGCCGACGAGGCGCTCGACCTGGCCCGCGTGGCCGCGGGGGAGGAGCCGGACGTCCTGGTGGTGTGCGGGGGCGACGGGATGGTCAACATCGGCCTGCAGGCCGTGGCGGGGAGCGACGTACCGCTCGGGGTCCTCCCGGCCGGCACCGGCAACGACTTCGCCCGCTTCTTCGACCTGCCGCTGCGCGACGGCGCGGCCGCCGCCGCGCGCATCATCCACGGCGACGACCGACGCGTCGACCTCGCTCGGATCGGCGACCGGTGGTTCGGCGGCGTCCTGGCCGCCGGCTTCGACGCCGTGGTCAACGAGCGGGCCAACCGGATGCGCTGGCCCAAGGGCCAGATGCGCTACAACCTGGCCACCCTCGCCGAGCTGCGCACCTTCGCGCCGCGCAGCTACGTGCTCGAGCTCGACGGGGTCGAGCGGCGCGTCGAGGCGATGCTGGTGGCCGTCGGGAACGGGCCCTCCTTCGGGGGCGGACTGCGGATCGCGCACGGCGCCGAGCTCGACGACGGCCTCCTGGACGTGGTGCTCATCAAGCCGGTCGGCAGGATGGAGCTCGTGAAGACTTTTCCGAAGCTGTTCGACGGCAGCCACGTGGACCACCCGCAGTACGAGCGCCACCAGGTGCGCCGGGTGAGCATCGCCAGCGCCGGCATCGTCGGGTACGCCGACGGCGAGCGCTTCGGCCCCCTCCCGTTGACCGTCGAGTGCGTCCCCGGCGCGGTGCAGGTGCGGGCATGAGCGACGCCGAGGACCTCAGCCCGTCGCAGCGCTACGCGGCGTACCGCAAGGACAAGGGACATCCCGTCTTCCGCGACTTCGCCGCGGGCTACGCCTTCCCGCTCGACGAGTTCCAGATCGAGGGCTGCAAGGCGGTCGAGGAGGGCGACGGCGTCCTCGTCGCGGCGCCGACAGGTGCGGGGAAGACGGTGGTCGGCGAGTTCGCCGTCCACCTGGCACTGGAGACCGGCCGCAAGTGCTTCTACACCACCCCGATCAAGGCGCTGTCGAACCAGAAGTACCACGACCTGGTCGACCGGTACGGCGCCGACAAGGTCGGCCTGCTCACCGGCGACACCACCATCAACGGGGAGGCTCCGGTGGTGGTGATGACCACCGAGGTGCTGCGCAACATGCTGTACGCGCGCTCACGCACCCTGGTGGGGCTCGGCTTCGTGGTGATGGACGAGGTCCACTACCTCGCCGACCGGGCACGTGGAGCGGTCTGGGAGGAGGTGATCATCCACCTGCCGGAGTCGGTGTCGGTGATCTCCTTGTCGGCGACGGTGTCGAACGCCGAGGAGTTCGGCGAGTGGCTGGAGACCGTGCGCGGCTCGACCCGCACGATCGTCGCCGAGCGTCGCCCGGTGCCGCTGTTCCAGCACGTCATGGCCGGTCGCCGGCTGCTCGACCTCTTCGCGTCCTCCGACGTCGACGCCGCGGCCGGGTTCGTCCGTGAGGGGGCGCCGGTCAACGACGAGCTGATGAAGCTCGCGCGCGACGACTGGGCCGCCTCCCGGCTCAAGGATCGCCGCACCCCCAAGGGCTCCCGCGGGCGCCCGGGCGGCCCGGGAAGCCGGTCGGTCGGCAACGGTCGCCGGATCTGGATCCCCGGCCGGCTCGACGTCATCGACCGGCTGCAGCGCGACAACCTGCTGCCCGCGATCGACTTCATCTTCAGCCGCGCCGGCTGCGACGCCGCCGTCCAGCAGTGCCTCGATGCCAACGTGCGCCTGACCGACCCCGAGGAGCGCGACGAGGCGATCGCCTACGTCGAGCGCACGCTCGGCGGCCTGCCGTCGGCCGACCTTCAGGTGCTCGGCTACCACGACTTCCTCGACGCGGCCTCCCGCGGCGTCGCCGCGCACCACGCCGGCATGCTCCCGGCGTTCAAGGAGTGCGTCGAGGAGCTGTACCTGCGCGGCCTGGTGAAGATGGTGTTCGCCACCGAGACGCTGGCTCTCGGGATCAACATGCCCGCCCGGACCGTCGTCCTGGAGAAGCTGTCGAAGTGGAACGGCGAGACGCACGCCGACATCACGCCGGGGGAGTACACCCAGCTCACCGGACGTGCGGGACGCCGCGGCCTCGACATCGAGGGTCACGCCGTCGTGCTCTGGCAGCCGGGCATGAACCCCCGCGAGCTCGCCGGCCTCGCCTCCACCCGCACCTATCCGCTGCGCTCGTCGTTCCGGCCGTCGTACAACATGGCGGTCAACCTGGTCGACTCCTTCGGCCGGCATCGCGCCCGCGAGCTCCTCGAGCAGTCCTTCGCACAGTTCCAGGCCGACCGCGCCGTCGTCGGGCTCGCCCGCCAGCAACGCAAGGCCGAGGACGCGCTCGAGGGCTATGCGGAGGCCGCTCAGTGCCACCTCGGCGACTTCATGGAGTACGCCGCGCTGCGCCGCCGGGTCGCCGAGGTGGAGAAGAAGTCCAGCAAGGTACGACGCCAGGACCGTCGCGACGAGGCCTCCGCGTCCCTGGAGCGGCTGAGCCCGGGCGACATCATCGTGGTCCCCGTCGGGAAGTTCGCCGGCCCGGCCGTCGTCGTCGACCCGGGCCTGTCGGAGCACGGGCACCGCCCGCTGGTCATCACCGCGGAACGCCAGGGGCGCCGGCTGGCGATGATGGACTTCCCGACGCCGGTCGAGCCGGTGGCGAGGATGCGCCTGCCGAAGCGGGTCGACGCCCGCAACCCGCACCAGCGCAAGGACATCGCACAGGCGCTGCGGGAGGCCGTGCGCGAGCTTCCGCTCTCGCTCACCCGGCCGCGCCAGGAGCGCGGTCCGGTCGACGAGGGTGTCGCCCAGCAGATCGCCGCGCTGCGGGCGCAGATCCGCGAGCACCCCTGCCACGGCTGCGCCGAGCGGGAGGACCACGCACGGTGGGCGGAGCGCTACGCGAAGCTGGAGAGGGACACCCAGACGCTCGCGCAGCGCATCGAGCGGCGCACCAACACCGTGGCGCGCACCTTCGACCGGGTGTGCGAGGTGCTGGAGGCGCTGGAGTACCTCGACGGCGACGCCGTCACGCCACGCGGCAGGTCGCTGATGCGCATCTACTCCGACCTCGACCTGGTCGCGGCGGAGTCGCTGCGGGCGGGCCTGTGGGACGACCTGACACCACCGCAGCTGGGGGCGGTGCTCTCCGCGCTGGTCTACGAGGCGCGTCGGCCCGAGGAGGGCCCGGCGAACGTGCCGGGCGGAGCCGTACAGGTCACCATCGACGCGATGACGCGGCTGTGGGGCGAGCTCGAGCGGCTCGAGCGCGAGCACCGGCTCGACTTCCTGCGCCGACCCGACGGCGGGTTCGCCTGGACGGCGTACCGCTGGGCGGAGGGCCAGGACCTCGACGAGGTGATCACCCGCAACGACCAGACCGCGGGCGACTTCGTGCGGCAGATGAAGCAGCTCATCGACTTCGCCGGCCAGATCGCCGACGCCGCGGCAGGCACGCCGGTACGCGACACGGCACGCCGGCTCGTGAAGCTGCTGCGCCGGGGGATCGTCGCGTCGGAGTGAGCCTCAGGCGCCCGGTTCGGCGCCCAGGGAGGCCAGGACGCCGGTGAGGCGCTCGACGGGCGAGGAGAGCGACCACCGCTCCACCAGCGCCGCGAGGCCGTCGGGGTCCACGGGGCTGCGGGGGAGCGCCAGGTGCTCACGTGGGAGGTCGATGTCCCGCGCGACCGCGACCACCGTCGGCGCCACGTCCAGGTACGGCGCCGCGTCCTTGATCTTCAGCCGTGGACCGGGCCCCAGGTCGCTGGCCGGGTCCTCGGCCGCGGCACGGATGCCGGCGAGGTCGCCGTACTTCTGCAGCAGCGACGCGGCGGTCTTCTCGCCCACGCCCTTCACCCCGGGAAGACCGTCGGAGGCGTCTCCTCGCAGCGTCGCGAAGTCGGCGTACTGGTCGGCCCGCACGCCGTACTTGCCCACCACCCAGGCCTCGTCGACCCGCTCGTGCCGGCCGACGCCGCGCCCGACGTACAGGATGCGGACGCCGGCGGCATCGTCGACGAGCTGGAACAGGTCGCGGTCGCCGGTCACGACGTCCACCGGCATGCCGGCGCCGGTCGCGAGCGTGCCGATCACGTCGTCGGCCTCGTATCCGGGCGCACCCACGATCGCGATCCCGAAGGCGTCGAGCACCGCGCGGATGACGGGAACCTGGAGCTCCAGCGGGTCCGGCACCTCCTCGACGTCCGGCGCGCCGACGACCTCCTCGACCACCCGGTGCGTCTTGTACGTCGGGATCAGGTCGACGCGCCACTGGGGGCGCCAGTCGTCGTCCCAGCAGCACACCAGGTGCGTCGGCTGGTACTGCTCGGCCAGCTGGGCGATGTACCCGAGCAGTCCCCGCACCGCGTTCACGTTGGTGCCGTCGGGAGCGAGGATCTCCGGCGAGCCGAAGTAGGCGCGGAAGTAGAGGCTGGCGGTGTCGAGGAGAAGCAGGCGATCGGACATCGGCGCCAGCCTAGGGCGTCGACGTCTCGCGGGCGAGACACCCGCCACAGGACGCGGCAGGTGGCCTAGGG
>QFCS01002076.1_pt1 | contig 23463 bp, 23 predicted proteins | sample 3576561 | NCBI WGS metagenome assembly QFCS01 | reverse complement strand
CGCGGCGCGCCGTGGCCAAGGGCTCGTGGGCAGTGACGCCACAATCGACCGTGACGACGACGGCAGCTCCCTGCTCGCGCAGGCGCAGCAGGGCCGGCCCGTTCGGTCCGTAACCTTCCTTGCGGCGGTCGGGGATATAGACGCCGATGTCGGCACCGACCGCGCGAAAGAAGCGCGCCAGCAGTGCCGCGGAAGTAGCGCCGTCAACGTCGTAGTCACCGAACACCACGACCTTTTCCCCTCCCCGCAGCGCCCGCACCAGCCGCTCGATGGCAAGGTCCATGTCCTTGAGGTGTGAAGGATCGGGCAGGAAACGCCGCAGCGTCGGCTCGAGGAAGTCCGGCACGCCGTCCAGCTCGACCTCGCGCGCCGCCAGCAGACGGCAGATCGCGTCCGGCAGCCCGTGGCGCTGCGCCATCGCCAGGGCGAGCCGCTCGTCGCCGAGCCGCGCCGCCCAACGCCGGCCGGTCAGCGAGCGCTCGACACCGAGAAAAGCTGCGCGAGGCGCGCGAATTTCAGAACACATACCTCACCATAGTAGCGTGGTCTCTTGTGGATGCTCGCACCCGCCACCGGCCGCCAGCCACTCTTTGGTCACAGCCGAGTCACCGTCCTGAGATTGAGGCGCTTGGAACCAGGCCCTAGCCTTGCAGCGAAACGAGGGGAATGACATGGAACGCGGACTGATTGCGCCGCTCAGCCCGAAAGAAGAGATCGCCCTGCGGCAGCTCGCCGTCGGATCGACCTGCGTGCGGCCGGACTCGGCGGCGCGCCTGGTGCGGCTGGCGCTTGCCGAACCGCAGGACGGCCGCATCCGTCTGACCGACCTCGGCCGGCGTCGCTGCGACGGGCTGATCGGAGCCGCTAGCGAACCGGCAACACAGACACGTTGAGCCGCCGCATCCCGGCACCACCGAACTGCAGGGTGAGCGGCAGGCTCCGGATCTCGATCCGCACACTCTTGCGGATACCGGGACAGTCGTCGCGGGCCGTCGTCGCCAGCAGCGGCAGCCGACGATCGTTCTGCACGGCATCGATCCACACGTCCTCCGACAGCGTAACCTGCCAATGGCCAGCGCCGATCCAGTCGAGCGTGACGACGCCGCCGAACCCGTCGTCCCGGCCGCGTTCCGGGACGACCATGTAGGGCACCTGCGCCACGGGCTTCAGCACCAGCGAGAAGGCACCGTCGCGCGGCAACAGCGCCTCGCTCTCGACGTCAGCGGTGAAGCCGTCGGCGAACAGCGCCCGCTCGCGCTCGACCGACCAGTCGAAGCGGCGGCAGCCGTCCTGCGCCACCGCCTGGCCGCCTGCGGCCAAAAGCAGGACAGCGGCGGTCAGCGAGGCCCGCATCCTGCAATCACGCTCAGGCCCAGCTCGGCAGGCCGGTCTTGATCGTGAAATTGTGCTTCGCCGAGACCCAACGCACCGTGCCGGTCTTCGATCGCATGACGATCGAATGGGTCTCTGCGCCGTTATGGAAGCGACGCACGCCCTTCAGCATCGAGCCCGACGTCACGCCGGTCGCGGCGAACATCACGTCACCCTTGGCCATGTCGAGCATCGAGTACTTGCGATTGAGATCGGTGATGCCCCACTTGCGCGCCCGCGCCTTCTCGTCGTCGTTGCGGAACAGCAGACGGCCCTGGATCTGTCCGCCGATGCAGCGCAGCGCCGCCGCCGCGAGCACGCCTTCCGGCGCGCCTCCCGAGCCCATGTAGATGTCGATGCCCGAATCGCCCGTCGAGGTGGCGATCACGCCCGACACGTCGCCATCGCCGATCAGCATGATGCGCGCGCCAGCCTCGCGCACCTTGCCGATCAGATCGGCATGGCGCGGACGGTCGAGTATGCACACGACCAGATCGGCGATCTCGACCTTCTTGGCCTTGGCCAGATCCTTCAGGTTCTCGGCCGGGCTCTTGTCGAGATCGACGATGCCTTCGGGCAGACCACCGCCGACAGCGATCTTGTCCATGTAAACATCGGGCGCATTGAGGAAGCCACCGTGCTCGGCCATCGCGATGACAGCCAACGCGTTGGGCAGCCCCTTGGCGGTGATGGTCGTACCTTCCAGCGGGTCGAGGGCAATGTCGATCCTCGGCATGCCGGCCTTGCCCAGCCCGACCTTTTCGCCGATGTAGAGCATCGGCGCCTCGTCGCGCTCGCCCTCGCCGATCACCACCGTCCCGTCGATCGCCAGAGAATTCAGCGTCGTCCGCATGGCGTCGACAGCAGCCTGATCGGCCTTCTTCTCGTCGCCCCGTCCCATCAGCTTGGATGCAGCGAGCGCCGCGGCCTCGGTGACTCGCACCACCTCGAGCGCAAGGTTGCGGTCCAGCTTCACGTCGTTGGCCATCATCTCCTCCGTAACGCCCGCCCGGGCGCCTCAAACATTCAAAGGCCTAGAAAGACTCTATCCTGATCATGCATGGCTCCTCGGCCACGGCACCGAGCCGTGCGATGCGCGCCAGGGCGCGCTGCATGGCCGCCTCCTCGGTCGCATGCGTCGTCAGAACCACCGGCACGGCGCCGTCCGAGCGCCCACGCTGCAGCATCGCCTCGAGCGAGATGCGTTCTTTGGCAAGGGCCCCTGACACCGCCGCGATCACGCCAGGACGGTCCTGGACCATGAGCCGGATGTAGTAGGCGCCGTTGTGGCGGGCCATCGGCGACGTCTTCTTGGCAGCCAGCCGCTCCGCCGGCACGACGAACGCCGGCATATTGCGGCCACGCGCCACGTCGACCAGATCGGCAACCACGGCCGATGCAGTCGGTCCCTGCCCCGCTCCACGCCCCTGGAACATCGTCGTACCGACGAAGTCGCCGTCGACGACCACGGCATTGAACACGCCTTCGATGTGAGCGATCGGCGCAGCGAGCGGCACCATGCAGGGATGGACTCGCTGCTCGATGCCGTAGCGCGTTTCGCGTGCGAGGCCGAGCAGCTTGATGCGGAAGCCCAGTTCCTCGGCAAAGCGGATATCGAGAGCGCTGATGCGCCGGATGCCCTCGACATGAACACCCTCGAAATTGACCCTGGTGCCGAACGCTGCCCCGGTCAGCACGGCGAGCTTGTGCGCAGCATCGATGCCGTCGACGTCGAAGCTCGGATCGGCTTCGGCGTATCCTGCCGCCTGTGCCTCGGCCAGCACCGCGTCGAAGTCGCGGCCCGTCTCGCGCATGGTCGTCAGGATGTAGTTGCAGGTGCCGTTGAGGATTCCGTAGAGCCGGCGCACCCGGTTGCCGACCAGTCCCTCGCGCAACGCCTTGATGATCGGAATGCCGCCCGCCACAGCCGCCTCATAGGCCAGCATGCGGTCGTTCTTCTCGGCCAGAGCGGCCAGTTCGTCGCCATGCATGGCCAGCAGCGCCTTGTTGGCGGTCACGACATGCTTGCCCGAGCGCAGCGCGCGCTGCACCAGGCGGCGCGCAACGCCACCCGAGCCGCCAATCAACTCGACGACGACGTCAATGTCCGGCGCGTCGGCGAGCGCCAACGGATCGGTTTCCCAGCGGACCGAAGTCAGGTCGATGTCGCGCTTCTTCGCCTTGCGGCGCGCGCTCACGGCGACGAGCTTGAGCGGCCTGCCGCCGCGCAACGAAAGAAGCCGGCCGTGCTCGGCCATCAGCTTGACGACGCCGGCGCCCACGGTGCCGAGCCCGGCGATGCCGATCCTGAGAGGTGATGTCATGGGCCGCCAGATACGACAGGATGGGATCAGGCGCGAGCCTTCAATGGCGTGACGTTGTCGCCCACGCCGCGCAGGTAGAGGTCGATGGCACGTCCGGGATCGGCCATCACCTGGCGGATGTTGCGGACGGCCTGGCGGATACGATGCTTGTTTTCCACAAGAGCGACGCGGACATGGGCATCGCCATGCTCGCCGAAGCCGATTCCCGGCGAGACTGCCACATGGGCCTGGGTCAGCATCAGCTTCGAGAAAGCAAGTGAGCCGAGTTCGGCGAATGCCGCCGGGATCGGGGCCCAGGCGAACATGCTCGCCGATGGCACAGGCACGCTCCAGCCGGCCGCCGAAAGCCCTTCGATCAGGACGTCGCGCCGCTCCTTGTAGGTGTCGCGCGCCTCGGCGATGCAGTCCTGCGGCCCATTCAGCGCCGCCGTCGCGGCGACCTGGATCGGCGTGAAGGCCCCGTAGTCGAGATACGACTTGATGCGGGTCAGCGCCTGGATGAGCGTCCTGTTGCCTGCCGCGAAGCCGATGCGCCAGCCGGCCATCGAGTAGGTCTTGCTCATCGAGGTGAACTCGACGGCGATATCGCGCGCCCCCGGCACCTGCAGCACCGACGGCGGCGGCACCCCGTCGAAATAGATCTCGGCATAGGCCAGGTCCGACAGGATCCAGATCCCCTGGCGGCGGCAGAAATCGACGATGGCGGCGTAGAAGTCGAGGTCGACGATCTGGGCAGTCGGGTTCGACGGATAATTCAGCACCAGGGCGATCGGCTTGGGTACGGTGTGCCTGACCGCGCGCTCCAGCGCCGGCAGGAAATCGGCAAGAGAGGTGCTGCCCGGCACCGGGATGTGGCGCACCGACCCGCCGGCGATGATGAAGCCGTACGGATGGATGGGATAGCTCGGATTGGGCACGAGTACGATGTCGCCCGGCGACGTGATCGCCTGGGCGAGATTGGCCAGCCCCTCCTTTGAGCCCAGCGTAACGATGATCTCGCTCTCGGGGTCGAGCTCGACGCCGAAGCGGCGCGCGTAGTAGGCCGCCTGGGCCTTGCGCAGGCCCGGGATGCCGCGCGAGGCCGAGTAGCCGTGCGCGCGCGGGTTGGCTGCGGCTTCGGCCAGCTTGGCAACGATATGCGGCGCGGTCGGCAGATCAGGATTGCCCATGCCGAGATCGATGACGTCCTGGCCGGCAGCGCGCGCGCGCGCCTTCATGGCGTTCACTTCCGCAAACACATAGGGCGGCAGGCGCTTCAGCCGATGGAATTCGGAATCGTCCATTGTTTTTGTCCCTTGGGCGTCGAGGCTTTCGCTAGAAATCGACGAAGATCTCCGCACGGCGGTTTGCGGCGAGGCCGCGGGCGGTGTTCGTCTCGTAGACGGGCTCGCTGTCGGACGCCGCCTCGGCAACGATGCGATCGACAGGTACACCCAGCCGCACGAGCTGGTTGGCGATGGAAAGCGCCCGACGACGCGACACCTCGTAGTTGGCGCGTTCGAGATCGGCCACCGACGAGCCATACGCATCCTGTGCTGAATGCGCCACGATACGCACCGTCGCGCGGTTGCTCTTCTGGATCTCGGCGACCTTCTGCAGCACGGAGAAGTCGTTACCACCGAGACCCGTCGAGCCGCGGCCGAACTGGATCACGGCCACCTGCAGGTTGCCGTCAAACGGTGGCGACTTGATCTCACGGTACGGCACCGCGCCCGACTGCGCGGCCGCGATATTGGCCTCGCGCGGAGCCGACGGCGCGACGGGCGCCGGAGCGGCAGACGGCGGCGGCACGGGCGCGGTCGTCACCGGAGGGGTCTGCATGGGCGCAGGAGCCGTCATCACCGGCGGCGCAGCAGGCTGCTCGACGATCGGCGCGGCAATCGGCGCAGGGGCTGGAGCCGGTGACGCTGCTGCGGCTGCGACATCAGTCGACGCTGCCGGTGGCGTCCAGCCGGGCGGCGGCACAAACGCTCTATTGGGGTCGGATGGCCGTGCAGCTGGGGCCGGAGATGGAGCCGCCGTCATCGTGCTCGACGCAGCTGGCGCCGGCGGCGAGACCTGAGCAGCCGCGGAAGCTGCCGAGGGCGTCGCCCTGGCGATCTGCGGTGCTGGCGCAGGCGACGGCGCTGTCGGGACCGGTGCAGCCGCGGCGGTGCTGCCGGCGGGCTCAGACTGCCCCGGCGGCGTCCAGCCGGGCGGAGGCACGAAGGCCTTGTTGCGATCTGCCGAGCGCCCCATTGCCGGCGACGGCGCAGCAGCCTGCTGAACCGGGGCTGCGACGGGGCCCAAAGAAGGCGGCGTTGCAGCGGAGGCAGTGACGGCGGGTGCCTGCTGCCCCGGCGGCGTCCAGCCGGGCGGCGGCACGAACGCCTTGCTGGGGTCGGCCGGCCGTGCGGCTGGCGCCGACGTTGCGGCAGCCGTCGTGACCGGCAGCGGGGCGACAGGCGGCGCCGACATTGGCACTGCCGGCGTCGATGCTGGCGGCGTCGATGCTGGCGGCGTCGATGTTGCTGGCGTCGATGCTGGCGGCGTCGATGTTGCTGGCGTCGATGTTGCTGGCGTCGATGCTGCTGGCGGCGGCGCGCTCGGCGCCGCTACCGCGGCGACGGCCGGCTCCGATTGTCCCGGCGGGCTCCAACCGGGCGGCGGCACGAACGCCTTGTTGGGATCTGCCGGACGCGCAATTGGCGCCGGCGTCGCGGCGACGGTCGTCGCGACCGGCGGCGGGGCCGCTTGAGCAGGCGCTGCTGGCGCCGCGGTCACTGGCGGAGGCGATGGCGCCGGTACAGTCGTCGGTGCGGCGGCTGCGACCACGGGCTCCGACTGCCCTGGCGGAGTCCAGCCGGGAGGCGGCACAAACGCCTTGCTGGGATCGATGGGACGTGTCGGTGCCGCAGCCACCTGCGCCGGCGCTGCCGATACGGGAGGCGGCGATGCCGGAGGCGTTGAAGCCTGAATCGGTTCCGATACCGGCGGTGGCGCGGCAGGCGTGACCGTGACCGAAGTCGCCGCCGCCGGCGTCACGGCAGGCATGCTGTCGGCCGACGCAACGGCAGGCGTCACGGCAGTCGCCTGGGAGCCCGGCGGCTGCCAGCCCGGCGGCGGGACGAAGGCCTTGTTGGGATCCTGAGAACGCACCGCCCCAGCCGGCGCGGAAGCGACAACCACTGCCGGGGGCGCAACGGTCGCGGCGACCGGTTCCGCCTGCGGCGGCGATGCAGCCGACTGCGGGCCAGATGCGGGCGCCGCAACAGGCACTGATGCGGAGCCCGTCGCAGGCTCCGGTGCTGGTGCGGACACTGATGCTGGTGCGGGCACTGACGACGGCGCTGGTGCGGGCGACGCGACGCCCGGAGCCGGAGTCACGGGCTGGACGCCGTCCGGATTGCCCCGCTCTGCCGCCTGGGGGCGGCCGGGCATGCCGCTCGCCGTCGCCGTATCGCGCGGCGGCGGCGGTGGCTCGTTTGCCTTGGCCTCGCGTTCCGCGGCGTCGCGGGCCTGACGCTCCTCGCGCGCCTTGGCATCCCGTTCGGCAGACTCCTTCTCGATCGCTTCGCGCTGCGCCTTCTGGCCGCCGCGCGCGGCAACGATCGAGCCGATCTGCGGCGTCTGCCCGCGCGTCTCGTCGACGGCAGCAACTCCTGGCTCATACTGGCGTCCGGGATTGGCCGACGGCAGCGAACCGCTCACCTGCGCCTGCCGGTCCGCACCGGGCCTCACTTTCTGACTGGTCGACGACCCGCCACCGCCGAACCAGCCACAGCCGGCCAGCAGCGCAAGCGCGGACACGCCAAGCAGGCCGAGCCGGCGGCCATTGCCCATCCTGTCCAGTCCAGTGCGCATTGCGCCAATCCTTATTTCAGCTTCGACTCCAACCCACCGCAATGTTGTCTAGCGGAGGTCGAGAGGAAATTTGACCCGTCTGTTGTCGCAGCCTAGGTAGGAGCCTGTTGCCACTCCGGGACAAACGACACAAGGTATGGTACCGGGGCGTTGAAAGGATCGCAAGAAACGCCGCAACGGCAATGATTCGGAAGGGGAAACGCATGTCGGATCCGTCGACTCCGGTTGTTGTTCCAGGCTTGTCGGCCGCGGAGTCCGAACGCATGCAGGAGGCTTTCAAGGACATCGCCGAGCGCAGCCAGAAGCTGCTCCAAGAGTTCGGCGAACGATACAAGAACGAAGGCCCGAAGTCCGCCGACCCGCTCAACCTTACCCACACCTTCCTGGATTTCACCGCCAAGATGCTGGCCGACCCCAGCAAGCTCCTGCAGGCCCAGATGGAGCTGTGGGGCGAATACATGAAGCTCTGGCAAGTGACGGCCCAGCGCATGTTGGGCCAGAAGGTCGAGCCGCTGGCCGAGCCGAACAAGGGCGACAAGCGCTTCAACGACCCTGCCTGGAAGGACGAGGTCGTCTTCGACTACCTCAAGCAATCCTATCTCCTCACCGCCCGCTGGCTGCAGCACACGGTCAAGGAGGTCGAGGGCGTCGACGACAAGACGGCGCAGAAGGTCGACTTCTATACGCGGCAGTTCGTCGATGCGATGTCGCCCTCCAACTTCGCGCTCACCAATCCGCAGGTCGTCAAGGCGACGGTCGAGAGCAAGGGCGAGAACCTGCTGAAGGGCCTGCAGAACCTCCTCACCGACATCGAGCGCGGCAAAGGCCAGCTCGCCATCCGTCAGACCGACATGGAGGCCTTCAAGGTCGGCGGCAACGTCGCCACGACCCCGGGCAAGGTCGTCTACCAGAACGAGGTCATGCAGCTGCTGCAGTACGCGCCGGCCACCGAGGAAGTCTACGCCGTGCCGCTGCTGATCGTGCCGCCGTGGATCAACAAATTCTACATCCTCGACCTCAAGCCCGAGAACTCCTTCATCAAGTGGGCGACCGAGCAGGGCTACACGGTGTTCGTCATCTCGTGGGTCAATCCTGACGAACGCCTCGCCCAATTCACCTTCGACGATTACATGAAGCTCGGCCCGCTGGCCGCGCTCGATGCCATCGAGAAGGCGATCGGCCAGCGTGAAGTCTCGGCGATCGGCTACTGCATCGGCGGCACACTGATGGCTGCGACATTGGCCTACATGGCCGCACGCAACGATCGCCGTATCGTGGCCTGCACCTTCTTCACCGCCCAGGTCGATTTCAGTGAGCCCGGCGAGCTCGGCGTCTTCATCGACGAGGACCAGCTCGCGACCGTCGAGGAGATGATGAGCAAGAAGGGCTATCTCGAGGGCCGCGAGATGGCAACGACCTTCAACATGCTGCGCGCCAATGACCTCATCTGGTCGTTCGTCGTGAACAACTACCTGCTGGGCAAGGACCCCTTCCCCTTCGACCTTCTGTTCTGGAATGCCGACGCCACCCGCATGCCGGCAGCGATGCACAGCTACTACCTGCGCAACATGTACCAGAAGAACCTGCTGGTGCAGCCGGGCGGCCTCACGATCGACAATGTGCCGATCGACCTGCGCAGGATCACCACACCGATCTACCTGCAGGCCGGCAAGGAGGACCACATCGCGCCGGCGAAGTCGGTCTACAAGGCGGCGCAGCTCTACAGCGGCCCCGTACGTTTCATGCTGGCCGGCTCCGGCCACATCGCAGGCGTCGTCAATCCGCCGCGGAACAAGAAGTACCAGCACTGGCTGAACGAGACCGACAAGAATCCGCCGACGCTTGAGGAGTGGCGCGCCGGGGCCACCGAATATCCCGGTTCGTGGTGGCACGACTGGGACAAGTGGCTGTCGGCCAAGTCCGGCGACAAGGTGCCGGCGCGCGTGCCCGGCGCCGGCGGCCTGCCGGCTCTTGAGGATGCGCCCGGCAGCTACGTGAAGGTGCGCACCGTCGACTGAATTCGCACAAGCGCCCCGAGCATCACTGCGTCAGCGTTCCAAGTCCCCACTTCTTGCGCCCCGGGGCCCCTCTGACAAAAACTGGCGACAAGCGCTTTGGCATACGGCCGCCCGCAGGCAGCAGGGCCGGACTGCCTGCAGTGACGGCGGTCAGAGCGTGGGATCCCCAAGCTCGTACCCCATCAGCACGCGACCGTGCGTGGAGCCGTTGACGTCCCAGTTCTGCGTGAAGTGTCGGCCGGCGACACTCATGTCACGGAAGATGCGGGACATCGGGTTGTCGCTGTAGATGCTGCTGCTGGCGCCGGCATCCCAGAGCAGGTCGACGGCACGTGCCGCGAGGCGGCCCGCGAAAGCGGCGTGCGCACGGAACTTCGCCCGCTGCTCGTCGTCTGGCAGGCGGTCACGGGCAGCAATGCTTCCCGCCTCGTCGCAGATCGCCAACAGCAGCTGACGTGCCGCCGCGATCGCCGCCGACGCCTCGGCGATCTTGACCTGCTGCGTGGGATAGCCGCTGACTTTCTGGCGCGAAACCAGCGCGACGCGGCGGCGCGCACCGTCGAGATATTGCTCCAGCCCGGCCTCGGCGATGCCCAGCACAGCGGCGCTGATGTAGACGCCGAAGATGCAGTAGCTCGGCGTGCGGTAGAGCGCGCCGGTGTTGACGGCATTGCCGGGTGACCCATCGCCCTTCAGGTGGAGCAACGAGAGCGTCCGATGCTCAGGCACGAACACGTCCTTGACCATGACATCGTTGCTCGCCGACCCCTTGAGCCCGACCGAATGCCAGGTGTCGACGATCTCGACCTCCGCGCGTGGCAGCGCGAAGTAGCGATGGCCCTCGCCCGCATCGTCGTCGGTGAAGGCCGCGAACAGCACCCAATCGCTGGTGTTCACGCCGCTCACCAGCGGCCATCGGCCGGACAGCACATAGCCGCCGCCGACCCTGCGCCCCTTGCCGCCGGCAGGAATGAAGATGCCGCTGACCAGCCGTGTCGGATCAGCCCAGATGTCGTGCTGGCCCTGATCCGGCCAGTGCGACAGCATGAAGTTGTGCGTTATGTGCTGTGCCATGCACCACGCCGTCGAGCCACAGCCACGCCCCACGGCCGAGAGCGCCTCGACGCCGCGATACAGTTCGGCCTCGCAGCCGCCGAACCGCGCCGGCTGGAAGAGCCGGGCCGTACCGGCCGCCTTCAGATCGGCGACACTCGCGGGCACCATCGTGCGCAATTCGTCGACGGCCGTAGCGCGCACCCGCAATGCCGGAATCAGCGCCTCGGTGCAGGCTATGACCTCGGCGGCGTCCAAAGGGCGATCAATCATGGAACCGGCGGAATTCATGGACTCCTCCTGAGCAGAACAAGCCGAGCAACGTCCGTGCCACGAAACGGCATCAGGTGAGGTGCTTGCCTGTGACGACGCTCATCACCAGAATCGCATTGAAAGCAGGGAGCCCAGGACCATGAACCAACTCACCCGCCGCGCGGCTCTGGCCGGCGCGACCGCTTTGCCGCTTGCCGCTGCCGCCACCTCTTCCCGCGCCCAGGCATCCTTCCCCGACAAGCCGATCCGGCTGATCATCCCTTGGGCGGCCGGCGGACCCGCCGACGGTGGCTTCCGAATCCTCGCGCAATCGGTCAGCCGGAAGTTCGGCCAGCAGGTGGTAGTCGAGAACAAGGGCGGCGCCTCGGGCATCATGGGCGCCTTGGCGCTGCAGGAGGCGAAGCCCGATGGCTACGTGATCTCACAGATGCACATGAGCGTGCTGCGCCAGCCGCTGCTCAACAAGGCGCTGACCTATCATCCGATCAACGACCTGACCTACATCCTGCAGATCACCGGCTTCGTCATGGGCGTTGTCGTGCGCCCCGATGCGCCGTGGAAGACGCTGCCGGAGCTGCTGGCCTACGCCAAGGCGAATCCGGGCAAGCTCAACTGGGGCACGCTCGGCATCGGCTCGACGCAGCATCTTGCCATGGAACGGCTCGGAATGGCGCAGGGGCTGAACTGGACACACGCGCCCTATCGCGGCACGGCGGATACACTGCGCGCGCTCATGGGAGGCGAGATCGATTTCGCGTCGGAATCGTCGGGCTGGGCCCCGCTCGTGAAGGCCGGAAAGTTGCGGCTGCTCGCCGTGTTCACGGCCGAGCGTGCCAAGCGTTTCCCCGACGTGCCGACCGTCAAGGAACTCGGGCTCGAGGTCGTGGTCGACAGTCCGGGTGGCCTGATCGGTCCGAAGGGGATGGACCCAGCCGTCGTCGCGGTGCTGGGCCAGGCGTTCCGGGCCGCCGCCCAGGAACCCGAGCACATGACCTTTCTCGACAACATGGACCAGCCGCTGCTGCTGCTCGACGGTCCGGCCTATCGTGATTCGATGGCCCGCACCTACGAAGAGGAGCGCGCGCTCCTGCGCAGGCTGAACCTGCTGCCGGCGTGAGGCAAGATCATTGCCTTCCGGCGCCGCAAGTTCCCGACCGTCTATGTTTCTCATGGACGGGCGGCACGTCCGGGACAGTCACACGTAGCCGAGGACGGAAAGCCCTGCGAAAGGGAGGCCAAGCAACGCCACCTCGATCCGCAGCCGCAAGACGTACACATAGAGATACGAGACGGCGAAACCGACAACCACCGTCGCTACAGCGTATGCCCACCCCAGAGATGATGCCCCAAGAACCGCGAAAAACATCAACGCGATTCCAATGATGCCCGGGAGGTGCGATCTCCACGAGAACAGGTGGACCGACCAGCCTTGATACGCGGCATAGAAGCGGTGCGAGAGCAGAGCCGCGCCACATGCAAAGGTCGCGACCTGAAGTGCGAACAGCACCATATCACGCGACATCATTGGACGTCTCACGAGAGGCGCGGCCGTCGGTACGGATCGGGGCGGCGAGCGCGCCCGGAGGCGCCGCCGTCTGTTCGCTTCCATTTATCGGAGCAGCACTTCCGAAGGGTTTCCTGATCCTCGCGATCATTTCCTCCAGCGCATCGCGCGACAGGCTGCGGCAATCGGGTATCAACCGCTCTATATCCGCAATCGCCGAGTCCGGATGTTGCTCGAGCAATCGCTCTAGCCTGTTCTTCAGATGCCTGTTGGGCGGGTATATCGGTCCGGGCAGATGCACCATGCTCACTTCCTTTCCTGAGTGCGGTGAGGCCCTCATCGCAGCAGGTCGACAATGCCTAGCGTCGGCTCGGACGAACTTCGTTGAAGCCAACGGAGAGCTGCCGCTCGGACGCTGCGATATAGAGCTGCCCACTACTCCCCGTCCTCTGGGGGAGGCCGCCGCCAGGATGCGTGGAGCGCACCCGATCAAACGTGGCGTGAGAAGGCTATCAGCCTAACCTTTCACCCACGTCAAAAGAAGTCGAAAAATGCCGTTTCGGACAATCAAGGTGGCGGTCCAGCCAGGCTGGGCTCCTCAGCCTGCCCAGCCGCCGCCTCAGAGATGCTCCCTGCGGCGAACGCGAGGGCCTCACCTGAAGAGCAGAACCGGTATCCTACAAGCGCGAAGCATCTCGGTCGTGGTCGATCCTATGATGAGACTGCGTACGCGCGAATGGCCATAAGCCCCCATGACCAGCAAATCGATCGCTCCGCGATCGACGACGGCAGAGATCGCCTTCTCGGCCGAGCCGGGTTCGATCGTCGCCTCGACCGCCAGACCACCCCCTTTCAGCTGCGCCGCAGCGTTCTCAATGCGCTGCCGCGTCGCCGGTTCGGCCGGGCCAGCTGTCACGAGGGTGACGGACAGGCCTGCAAACATCGGCGAGCGGGAAACGTAGTCGACCGCCTTGAGCGCACTTGCTCCGCCGTCGAAGGCGATGAGCACCCTTTCGATCGGCCGGAAGGCGCGCGAGGCGACGAGGATCGGTCGATGCATACTGCGCACGACGCGCTCGATGTTTGAACCGAGATGCAGCTTGGCGAAATCGGCGGCCTCGCCACGCTTGCCGATGACGATCAGGTCGGCCGTCGCCGCCCGCTCGGACAACGTCTCCAGGAGGTCGCCATTGCGCAAGCTCACCGTCGCCTCTGCGACGCCAGCCTGCATCACGCGCTCCCTGGCTTCATCGAGAACCATGCGGCCGCGCTTCTGCAGCAGCTTTGCCCTCTGGGCATCGAGGGAAGCCAACTCCGCCAGCAGGATCTCTTGCATGCCCGCGGTGATGTTGCCGCTGAGGTCGACGGAGGACACCTCCCGGCGGCCCAGCACCTGCAGCAGCTCGACGGAAGCCGACAACCGCAGCGCGGCCCAGGCGGCATGGTCGGCGACGCTCTGCGAATAGATCGAGCCGTCGATGCAGGCGACGATCGTCGTCATGGACGCAGTCCCCTCCACTTCAATGCCCCCGAAGCTTGTCGAGTGCACCGGGTTCATCGTGGATTGCGAGCCGGTCGACGATGGTTTCACTGGCTTCGTTCAGACCCACGAGTGTCACTTCTGCACCTTCACGACGGAACTTCAATACCACCATGTCAAGCGCGGCCACGCTCGATATGTCCCATATGTGGGCGCCGCTCAGGTCAAGCACGACTCCTTCCAGAGCCTCCTTGAAGTCGAAGGCTGCGGTGAAATCCTCCGCCGATGCGAAGAACAGCTGGCCTTCCACTCTGTAGGTCCGTGACGCGCCGTCATCGGAAGCGACAGAGGTGACCCGGAAGAGCTGCGCAATCTTCCAAGCGAAGAAGATGCCCGATAGCAGCACACCGAGCACGACACCGACGGCAAGGTTGTGGGTGAAAACCACCCCCGCGACCGTCGCCAGCATCACGATGCTCGACGAGCGTGGATGGGTCTTGAGGTTCCTGATCGAAACCCAGCTGAAGGTCCCGATGGAAACCATGATCATCACCGCCACGAGAGCGGGCATCGGCATCTTCTTGACCCAAGGGCCCAGCACCACGATCAGGAACAGCAGAAAGATGCCGGCGCAGAAGGTCGAAAGCCGACCACGGCCGCCCGCCTTCACGTTGATGACCGACTGGCCGATCATGGCGCAACCGGCCATGCCTCCAATGAAGCCCGTCGCCATATTGGCGACTCCCTGCCCGACGCACTCGCGATTCTTGTCGCTGGAGGTATCTGTGAGATCGTCGACGATCTGTGCCGTCATCAGCGATTCGAGCAAACCGACGGCCGCAATGGCGGCCGAGTACGGCAGCACGATCAGCAGCGTCTCGATCGTAAGCGGTATGTCCGGCAACATGAACACCGGGAGGCTCGACGGCAGCTCGCCCATGTCGCCCACGGTGCGGACATCGATGCCGAACGCGATCGCCGCTGCCGTCAGCACGACGATGCAGACCAGCGGCGAAGGAACGGCCTTGGTCAGCCGCGGGAAGCCGTAGATGATTACAAGCCCTGCGCCGACCATGACATAGGTCATCCAGGTCACCCCGATCAGTTCGGGCAGCTGGGCCATGAAGATAAGGATGGCGAGCGCGTTGACGAAGCCGGTCATGACCGACTTGGAAACGAACCGCATGACATAGCCCAGCCGCAGGAAGCCGGCGGCGACTTGAAGAACACCAGCCAGGACCGTCGCCGCCAGCAGGTACTGCAGCCCGTGTTCCTTGACCAGCGTCACCATGAGGACCGCGGTGGCCGCAGTGGCCGCCGATATCATGCCCGGCCGACCGCCCACGACCGCAGTGATGACGGCGATCGAGAACGACGCATACAGGCCGACTTTGGGATCGACGCCGGCGATGATCGAGAAGGCGATGGCCTCGGGAATGAGGGCGAGAGCGACGACCAGCCCGGCCAACACGTCGCCCTTGATGTTGCCGAGCCATTCGATGCGAAGGCGCGACCACGCAGGCTTGAACAATATGAACTCCATGGCCCGCGCAACAGTCAGCAAGGCGCGGAATCGACATATCAGGGAAAGATCGGAGCGAAGTCGCCGGGACAAAGCCCAGGCCAGCGCACAACCCGCTACTGCCTGCACGCGAGGCGCAAGACGGAGTGAAGATCGCGGAGGATCAAGGCGGAAGCATCACTGATGCTGTGCAATATCCCTGCCAAGAAGGAAAGGAACCTATCGCCGCGGACACACGCTCAGCCGCGCGTGCGGCGGAAGAGCATGGTCACGTTACGCCGCCGATTCTCGAAACCCTCGGCGAACCGCATGGCTGCCGTCTCGTGGAAGATCGAGCCCCTGAACAGCAAGGCCCTGTTCTCGTGATAGGCGTACGCGATCTTCCGTGCCTTCTCCTGCCGAAGGAAGGCGCGGATGTCCCTGCGGCCACTGTTGTAGTCGTCGAAGGACCAGTCGTCAGGAGCCGCGACGTCCCAAACGTCCAGCCCACCACTGCCGGGCTGCAGATTGGCCGCGTCCGGCGTGATCCAGAGATTGAGGCTGATGTCCGACTGGTCGGCATGGATGTCGGTTCCCGGTCGCTGATGCTGGCAGACGAACGACCACCAGTAGTTCAGATGATGCCCATCCAGCAGCTCCGGTATCGCGTGTCGCAGCTCGGCTGCAATCTGGAGCAGCAACGGGCTGAAGAAGCCGGTTTCGGGGCTTGCCCCGATGTAGCCGGGCGGATACGGCCGACGCCAGACAGTGGACCGAAGGCAGAAACGCTGCAGCTGAGCTAGCGCCTCCGGCGTCAGGAGGTGGTCGACACAGGCGATCCCCTTCCCCTCGCCCTTGAAGGCTTGTGCGACGTCGTTCCAGTCATCCCGCGGATTGAGGCAGTGGGCTGGCGGTGCCTCGGCGTGCATCACAAGCGGCGGGGCGGCCAGCAGCCGGCCATACTGGCCGCCGAGAGGAATCGTGGGGATCTCGCTCCCCGCGCCATTGAGCATCTGGTTGAGCTTGCTCTGTGCCACTTCCCGCAGGCTGGCAGCGGCCGGCAGCAGCGTGCCGGGCGCAAGTCCATCGGCCTGTTCCAGATAGATGAGCTGTTCGAGATTGTGCAGCGCCTGATGGGCCGGAACGGCGATCGCGCCGCCGGAAGGCGCCGACGGCGGTTGGGCGAGTTCGAGTGCAGCCCGGAAGTCGGACAGCGCCGCATCGGTTTCATCCAGCGCCGCCCGCACGCGGGCCAGAAGAATACGCGCTGCCTGATCCCTTGGCGATGCCTCCCCGGCGCGGAGCGCATTCTCCTTCGCTGCGGTGAGGTTCCCCAGCTGGAAATCCATGTCAGCCAGCGCCAGGAGAATGGCCGCGGAAGGCTCCTGCCGGACCAGGACTCGCAAGGCTTCCGCAGCTTCGGAAAACCGGCCCCTGGCAATGCTGTGCTTGATGGCTTCCGGCACCGGGGCTTGCGAACGAACCATTGCCCTACTCCGCGGCCTTCACCGCATGCTCGGGCCGGTACGATCGGGCCAGCTCGACATAGCCAGCGGCGACGCGGCGGAACATCTCATAGTCCTTCTCATTCAGGTCGCGCAGCTTCTGTGCGGGATTGCCGGCCCATAGCTCGCCACGGCGAACGATCTTCCGCGGTGGAACGAGGGCGCCGGCGGCGACCATGGCTTCCGTTTCCACCACCGCGCCATCGAGCACGGTCGAATGCATGCCGATAAAGGCGCCATCCTGCACCTCACACGCGTGAAGGAGGGCCATGTGGCCGACCGTGACGTCGCGGCCGACCACCGTCATCAGGCCGCGCGCAGCAACGTGCACGACAGTGCCATCCTGCAAGTTGGAGTTCTCGCCGACACGAATGCCCGGACCGTCACCGCGCAGGATGACTCCGAACCAGATGCTGGCGTTAGCGCCGATCTGCACGTCGCCCACCAGCGTCGCGTTCGGCGCGATGAACGCGGAACTCGCGACCTGCGGCACGAAGCCCTTGTGCGGCACGATCAGACCAGACATCGACAGAAACTCCTCGAACCCGTGCGCGACAATAATCGAAAGGAAGGCGGGCGCATACTTACAAGCCGACGAGCGCAAACGCCGCACTGCTCCTTCGTATAATTTCCCCTTCGTGATCGATTCACTTCCGCAGGTGAACTTTTCAAGACAGTGACGCAGATCGAGGCCGGCCTGCCTACATCGGCGGCAAGCAAGCCAGCCAACGTCCCGCGGCTTGCGATCACGTTGTACCCGGAGTCAGAAATGCACCCTCTCCTGCTTCGTCAGACGACGCTGTCCGCCGTCGCGGTTTTCGGCATGGTCCTGGCCGCTTCCGTCGCTTCGCCTGCCGCCGCCCAGTCGCAAGCGGAGGCCGCGCAGCTCAAGGCGCGCTGCAGCCAGCTCACCTCGTACTTCGACCGCTACGGTGCCAGCCGCGGCGAAAACTCGGACGGCGCGCGCAACCAGACACGCATCGCCGCCGAAATAGACTGTCAGCAAGGCCGCTATGCCGAGGGCATCGCGTCAATGGAAAAGCTCCTGCGAGGCAAGCACTTCGACGTGCCGGCGGCACCGACCGGCCTTGCCGAGCAACGCCCGTCGTCCCGCGGAGCCATGTCCGGTCAGTAGGCTAAACAAAAGAAGGGCGCCTCGCGGCGCCCTTCCCCATCTCCGACCGTTCCCGAGCCTCAGCGCTTGGAGAACTGGAAGCGGCGGCGCGCACCGGCGCGGCCGTACTTCTTGCGCTCGACCACGCGACTGTCGCGCGTCAGGAAGCCGCTGCTCTTCATGGCACCGCGCAGCGCCGGCTCGAACTTGGCCAGGGCCTGGGCGATGCCGTGGCGCACCGCACCGGCCTGGCCCGACAGACCGCCGCCCGAGACGGTGGCGATGACGTCGAACTGGTCGCGGCGCTGCGTGACGTCGAACGGCTGCTGGATGACCATCTGCTGCGTCGGACGCGCGAAGTAGATCGTCTGGTCACGGCCATTGACCGTGATCTTGCCCGTGCCGGGCTTGACCCACACGCGGGCGACGGCGTTCTTGCGTCGGCCGGTGGCGTAGGCGCGGCCCTGCGCGTCGACTTCCTTCTCGCGGATCGCCGCAGCGGCCTGGGCGGCCACGGCCGGTGCCTTCTTCAGCTCGGCAAAGGATGAAAGTTCGGTAGCCATATCAGCCGATCCTCGAGTTCTTGCGGTTCAGAGCGGCCACATCGAGCTTCTCGGGCTGCTGCGCCTCCTGCTCGTGGTTGGGCCCCTTGTAGACACGCAGGTTCTTCATCTGCTTGCGGCCAAGCGGCCCGCGCGTGATCATGCGCTCGACCGCCTTGACGATGACGCGCTCGGGGAAACGCCCCTCCAGGCGCTTGCCGAGGGTCTCGCCCTTGATGCCGCCGGGATGGCCGGTGTGCCAGTAGAAGTACTCCCGCTCCGCCTTGCGGCCGGTCAGGCGCACCTTTTCGGCATTGATCACGACGATGTTGTCGCCGCAGTCTACGTGCGGAGTGAAGGTCGGCTTGTGCTTGCCGCGCAGGCGCATGGCGATGATCGAGGCCAGTCGTCCGAGCACCAGCCCGTCGGCGTCGATCAGCACCCACTTCTTCTGCACATCGGCAGTCTTGAGATTGAAGGTCTTCATGGGTCTTTCTTCCGTGAGGCGGCGCTTATGGAGAGCGTAGACCGCCCTGTCAACCATCACCTATTTTATCCTTATAATTCAATATACTAGTGATTCGGTATTATAATACCCCAAGGCTAACCACTTGAAGGCAATGCTTGACTCCGGCCGTCGCCCGTTTAGCTAGAAGCCGCGAAAACAGCCATCAGGGCCAAGCATCAAGGACATCGACAAATGAGCTTCTCTTCGAAGGTTTTCCCGACCCGCACCGTCAAGATGGCCGACCGGGAGGAGACCATCGTCGCCGGCGGACGCAACCTGTTCCCGCTGCTGCCCAAGGCTTTCGACGGCATCAAGCAGATCGGCGTCATCGGCTGGTCGTCGCAGGGCCCCGCCCAGGCGCAGAACCTGCGCGAATCGCTGGAAGGCACCGGCATCCGCGTCAAGGTCGGGCTGCGTGAGGGCTCTTCGTCGATGAAGGAGGCCGAGGCGGTCGGCTTCAGCAAGAAGGACGGCACGCTGGGCGAGATGTACGACGTGATCCGCGAAAGCGACATGTCTTTGCTGCTGATCTCCGACGCGGCATTCGCGGAGAACTACAAGGCGATCTTCGCCGCCTTCCGGCCCGGCACGACGCTCGGTCTCAGCCACGGCTTCCTGCTGTCGCACCTGCAGGCCCAGGGCGAGGACTTTCCCCCGGACATCAACGTCGTCGCCGTCTGCCCCAAAGGCATGGGTCCCTCCGTGCGACGGCTCTACGAGCAGGGCCGCGACGTCAACGGTGCCGGCATCAATGCCAGCTTCGCTGTCCACCAGGACGTGAACGGCAAGGCGACGGATTACGCGCTTGGCTGGTCGGTCGCGCTGGGCTCGCCCTACACTTTCGAGACGACGCTTGAATCGGAATACAAGTCCGACATCTTCGGCGAACGCGGCATCCTGCTCGGCGCTGTGCACGGCATCGCCGAGAGCCTGTACGCACGCTATGTCGGCCAGGGCATGAGCAAGGACGATGCCTATCTCAACACCTCCGAATCGATCACCGGCCCGATCAGCAAGACGATCTCCCGTTCCGGCCTGAAGGCCGTCTATAGTGAACTCAACGACGGGGAGAAGGCGGCCTTCCGCAAGGCCTACAACGCCGCCTACCATCCCTGCCGCGAGATCCTCGAGGAGATCTACGACGACGTCGCCTCCGGCAACGAGGTGCGCAGTGTCATCCAGGCGACGCGCCGCCACGGCACCTACCCGATGGGCAAGATCGACAGCACCGACATGTGGGTCGTCGGCGAGAAGGTCCGCGCCAACAGCGAGCGCAACTACGCGCCGATCAACCCGGAGACGGCCGGCGTCTACATGGCCTGCATGATGGCCCAGGTCGACCTGCTGAAGGATCGCGGGCACCCCTATTCTGAGATCGCCAACGAATCGATCATCGAGGCCGTGGATTCGCTCAACCCCTACATGGACTACAAGGGCGTGTCCTACATGGTCGACAACTGCTCGACCACGGCTCGCCTGGGCGCCCGCAAGTGGGCGGCACGGTTCGACTACATCCTGAAGCAGCAGGCCTTTCCGACCGTCGACGAGAGCGCGGTCAAGGACGAAATGCCGTTCGACAAGTTCATGTCGAGCAACATCCACGAAGTGTTGAAGGTTTGCGCCGAGCTGCGGCCGTCGGTCGACATCGCCGTGGTGCCGACGCGACGCGGCTGACGCCCCTCGATCCAGGCTACGCCGCCCGGCGGGCGGCGTAGCCGAGCGTCCGTCTTTGCTGCAGACTGCAGCCATGAACACCGACGCCAACGAACCGGTCCTGCTCCGCCGCGACGACGGCCCGATCGCCATCCTGACGCTCAACCGGCCGCGGGCCATGAACGCGCTGTCCGGCGATCTCATCGACGCGCTGCAGATGGAGTTCGACAGGCTCGCCGGCGATCGTGACACCCGCTGCGTCGTCATCGAGGCGACGGGCCGGGCCTTCTCGACCGGCCACGACCTGCGCGAGGTCGCGTCGCGACGCGACTATGCCTTCCATCATGACCTGATGACGCGCTGCTCCGCCATGATGCTGTCGATCCGCCGGCTGCCGCAGCCGGTGATCGCCAAGGTTCAGGCGATCGCCACGGCTGCGGGCTGTCAGCTCGTCGCCGCTTGCGACCTCGCCGTGGCGTCGAGCGAAGCGACCTTCGCGACCTCGGGCATCAACAACGGCCTGTTCTGCGGCACGCCGTCGGTGACGGTTGGTCGCAACGTCGGACCGAAGCGAGCCCTCGACATGCTCTTCACCGGCCAGCCGATCGATGCGGTGACGGCACTGCGCGATGGGCTGATCAGCCGTGTCGCGCCGCCCGACAGGCTCGACGCCGAGACGATGGCACTGGCCCGCCGGATCGCCGACCAGCCGCCGCAGCAGATCGCCTCGGGCAAGGCGATGTTCCACGCGCACATGCAGATGAACATCGAGCAGGCTTACGCCTACGCCACCGACTTCATGGCCGGCGCGCTGCAGCGCGACGACGCCCAGGCCGGCATCGACGCCTTCGTGAACAAGAAGTCTCGGCCGGACTGGACGGGCCGCTAGCCCGAACCGGACAACTCCTCTTCGGGCCACGTCTGCCCGGAAAGTCAGACCGCCAAAATTAGATGACTTGTCATCTATTGATACGGCATCTATTTTCTGGGCATGTCCCCTCGCCGTCCTTCCGGCCGGGAGTCCTTCGGTTCCCTGCTTTCGCGCGCCGCGCGACAGTGGCGCCGCGCCGCCGATCTCGGCCTGAAGCCGTTCGATCTCACCGAGGCGACCTGGCTGCCGCTGGTCCATATCGCACGGGCACCGACACCGCCCCGACAGAAGGATCTCGCCGCCTCCATGTCGCTCGACGGATCGTCGGTCGTGCGCCTGCTCGACAACCTGGAAGCAGCCGGGCTCATCCAGCGCAAGGAGGGAGAACACGACCGGCGCGCCAAGCTCATCACCCTGACGCCGCGCGGTCGAGCCATCGCCGACAAGGTCGAAACGGTCGCTCGCCGCATCAGGAGCGAGGCCCTCGCCAGTGTCTCCGACAAGGACATCGAGACGACGGTCCGCGTCTTGCTTCACGTCTGCCGCGTGCTTGAGATCAAGGACGAGGACAAGGTGTGAGCGTTCCCCTCTGGCTGCTGACCCTCATCACCTTCAGCGGCACGCTCGCCATGCATATCTTCGTGCCCGCGCTGCCCGAGGCGGCGCACGATCTCGGCGCCGGCATGGGCGCCATGCAGCTCACGATGAGCGTCTACATCCTCGGCCTGGCCGTCGGGCAGCTGGCCTATGGGCCGCTGTCCGACCGCTTCGGGCGCCGCCCGGTGCTGATGGCGGGTCTGGTGCTCTATGCAGCCGCCGGCTTCGCCGCGGCACTGGTGCCGGACGTCCACAGCCTGATCATCGCACGGCTGCTGCAGGCGCTGGGCGGCTGTGCCGGGCTGGTGATCGGACGCGCCATCGTACGTGACACCGCATTGCCGCAGGAGGCAGCCCGCCGACTCGCCATCATGAACCTCATGGTGGCCGTCGGCCCGGGCGCCGCGCCGCTGATCGGCAGTGCCCTGGCCGCAAGCCTGGGCTGGCGCTCGATCTTCCTCGCCCTCGCGCTGCTCGGCATCGTCAACCTGCTGTTCAGCTGGCGCCTGCTGCCGGAAAGCAGGGCTTCAGTTGCAACGGCCGCTGCCACCGGGGGGCTGGCACGCAACTACGGTCGGCTCCTCGTCTCGCCGGCCTTTCTCGGCTACGCCGTCGGCGGCGGCTGCGCCACGACGTCGATGTACGCCTTCATCGGCGCCTCGCCCTTCATTTTCGTCCACCAGCTGCACCGGCCCGACTACGAGGTCGGCCTCTATCCAGCCATAGTCTTGGGTGGTGTCTGGATCGGCAGCGTCGCGGCCACGCGGCTGATCCCGCGCCTGCCGATCGACCGGCTCGCGGTATGGGCCAACCTGCTGAGCGTGTTTGCATCCATCATGCTGCTTGCCGGCATACTGTCCGGGCACCTCAGCGTGCTGACGATCATCCTGCCCATGTTCGTGTTCGGTATCGGCGCCGGCATCGCCTCGCCGGCCGCCCTCACCCAGGCGATCAGCGTCAATCCCGAGGTCATCGGCTCGGCCTCGGGTCTCTACGGCTTTTCCCAGATGGGCGTCGGCGCGATCTGCACGGCGCTGGTCGGTACCGGCCACGATCCGGCTCTGACGGCCGCCATCATCCTTGTGGGCGCCGGCGTGATTGGCCAGGAGGCCTTCTGGCTGGCGCTGCGCCACGGCCCGTCTGGCCCTGCAGCCGGATTCCGAAGCTCAGACCAGCCAGCCGTGGCCGTAGGCGCTGGTGAAATCGAGTTGCACGATGAAGTCGTTGAAGTCGCGATCGCCGCCGCCCCAGGTGTCTTCCCAGCCCCAGGTGTTCAGCCCGTAGCTCCACAGGTGGCCGATATCCT
>QFCS01000562.1_pt1 | contig 23488 bp, 18 predicted proteins | sample 3576561 | NCBI WGS metagenome assembly QFCS01 | reverse complement strand
CTTCTGGCAGAACTCCGGCAGGATGCGCCACATCGGCTGGTTCTTGGCGTAGTCGTCCTTGAACTGCTGCAGCGCGGTCAGCAGCGTGTTCCAGCGGCCCTTGGTGATGCCGATGGTGAACATGATGAAGAAGCTGTACAGACCCGTCTTCTCCACCACCACACCATGTTCGGCCAGGAACTTGGTGACGATGGAGGCGGGAATGCCATTGGCTTCGAAGCGCCCATCCAGGTTCAGGCCCGGCGTGACGATGGTGGCCTTGATCGGGTCCAGCATGTTGAAGCCCGGCGCCATGTCGCCAAAGCCGTGCCAGTCCTTCCCATTGAGGGACACGTCTTTCTGCTTGAGCACCCAGTCGCCGGTTTCGCCCATGCCCTCGTCGGCCAGGTCGTCGGGGCCCCAGACCTTGAACCACCAGTCGTCATCACCGAATTCGGCCTCCACCTTGCGCATGGCGCGCCGGAAATCGAGCGCTTCGAAGATGCTCTCTTCGACCAGCGCACGGCCCCCGGGCGGCTCCATCATGGCGGCGGCCACGTCGCAGCTCGCGATGATCGCGTACTGCGGGCTGGTGCTGGTGTGCATCAGATACGACTCGTTGAACAGGTGCCGATCCAGCTTGACGTTCTGCGAGTCCTGCACCAGCACATGGCTGGCCTGGCTGATGCCGGCCAGCAGTTTGTGGATCGACTGCGTTGCGTACACCACCGATTCCATGGGTCGGGTGCGCTTCTTGCCCATGGCGTGGAAGTTGCCGTAGAACGGGTGGAAGGCGGCGTGCGGCAGCCAGGCTTCATCGAAATGCAGGTTGGCCACGTAGCCGTCCAGCATCTGCTTGATAGCTTCGGTGTTGTAAAGCACCCCGTCGTAGGTGGACTGCGTGAGCGTCAGCACGCGGGGTTTCACCGTCTGGGCGTCCACGCCGGACAGCAGCGGGTTGGCGCGGATCTTGGCCTGGATCGCGTCAATCTCGAACTCACTCTGCGGAATCGGGCCGATGATGCCGTAATGGTTGCGCGTCGGCTTCAGGAAGACGGGAATCGCGCCCGTCATGATGATACTGTGCAGGATCGACTTGTGGCAGTTGCGATCCACCACCACCACGTCGCCAGGCGCCACGGTGTGGTGCCACACCATCTTGTTGGAGGTGGACGTGCCGTTGGTGACGAAGAAGCAGTGATCGGCGTTGAAAATGCGCGCAGCGTTGCGCTCGCTCGCGCCGATCGCGCCGTTGTGGTCCAGCAGCTGGCCCAGTTCCTCCACCGCGTTGCACACGTCGGCGCGCAGCATGTTTTCACCGAAGAACTGGTGGAACATCTGACCCACCGGGCTCTTGAGGAACGCCACGCCACCCGAGTGGCCCGGGCAGTGCCAGGAGTAGGAGCCATCTTCCGCGTAGTCGAGCAAGGCCTTGAAGAACGGCGGCTGGATGCCTTCGAGGTAGCTCTTGGCCTCGCGGATGATGTGACGCGCCACGAACTCCGGCGTGTCTTCGAACATGTGGATGAAACCGTGCAGCTCGCGCAGGATGTCGTTGGGCAGGTGGCGGCTGGTCTTGGTCTCGCCGTAGATGTAGATCGGCACGTCCGCGTTCTTGCGCCGCACCTCGTCGATGAAGTTGCGCAGGTTCAGCACCACCGGGTCAATGTCCTCGCCCAGACTGAACTCCTCGTCGTCGATCGACAGAATGAACGCGCTGGCCCGGCTCTGCTGCTGTGCGAACTGGCTCATGTCGCCATAGCTCGTGACACCGACGACTTCGAAGCCCTCGACCTCGATGGCCTGCGCCAGCGCACGGATACCCAGACCCGAGGTGTTCTCGGAACGGAAGTCCTCATCGATGATGACGATGGGAAAACGGAATTTCATGTGAATCTCCAGCCGTATCAAGCCGGCTACAGGGGAAGGGTACCGGGGCGTGGGCGCCATCGGTGGCAAAGCAGGCGCGAAGTGTACGGAAATCGTGTGGCGCCCCGCGGATCGCGCGAGTCTTTTGTCGCAGAATGTGGCGCATGCCAGACATTGACGCTGGCTGGACCCTCGGAGACTGCAGGGGTTCCCGCTGTTTTGTAGTCAGGAGTATTCATGTTGTCCGATTCAACCTGGTGGTGGCTGCTGGCCGGCGCTGCGGTCGCCCTCGAACTCTTCACCGGCACCTTCTACCTGCTCATGCTGGCCGTCGGCATCGCAGCTGGCGCACTCGCGGCCCACGCCGGCGCTGGCCTGACCGGACAACTGGTCACGGCCGCCGTGGTGGGGTCCGCCGCCGTGGTGGCCTGCTATGTCCTCAGGAAACGCCGGGCCGGCGATCCTTCAGTCCGGGCCATGCGCAGCGTCAATCTCGACATCGGCGAAATCGTGCAGATCGACGAGTGGCACGCGGACGGCACCGCCAGCGTGAAGTACCGGGGCGCGCAATGGACCGTCATCCAGCGCCCGGGGAACATGCCCACACCAGGCGCCTACCGCGTGGCCGAACTGGTGGGGAACCGCCTGCTCGTCGACAAGGTCTGAGGCCGCATGCGCTACCCTCGCCCCTCCTCCAACCCATCTGATGTCATAGGCACCCCATGGAAATTGCTCTCATCCTGATCGTCATCGCCGGCATCTTTGTCGTGCGTGCCATCAAAGTCGTCCCCCAACAGAACGCCTGGGTGGTCGAACGGCTGGGCAAGTACCACTCTTCGCTGGCACCCGGTCTCAACTTCCTCGTGCCCTTCATCGACAAGGTGGCCTACAAGCACAGCCTGAAGGAAATTCCGCTGGACGTGCCCAGCCAGGTCTGCATCACGCGCGACAACACCCAACTGCAGGTCGACGGCATTCTGTACTTCCAGGTGACCGACCCCATGCGCGCGAGTTACGGCTCGTCCAACTACATCGTCGCCGTCACCCAGCTCGCCCAGACCTCGCTGCGTTCGGTCATCGGCAAACTGGAGCTCGACAAGACCTTCGAAGAACGCGACATGATCAACGCACAGGTGGTGTCCGCCATCGACGAAGCCGCCTTGAACTGGGGTGTTAAGGTGCTGCGCTATGAAATCAAGGACCTCACGCCACCGGCCGAAATCCTGCGCGCCATGCAGGCCCAGATCACTGCTGAGCGCGAGAAGCGCGCCCTGATCGCCGCATCCGAAGGCCGCCGCCAGGAACAGATTAACATCGCCACGGGCGAACGCGAGGCGTTCATTGCGCGTTCCGAAGGTGAAAAGCAAGCCGAAATCAACAACGCCCAAGGCGAAGCCGCCGCCATCCTCGCCGTCGCCGAAGCCACTGCGGAAGCCATCCGTAAAGTGGCCGAAGCCATCCGCCAACCCGGTGGCCAGGAGGCGGTGCAGCTCAAGGTGGCCGAAAAGGCGGTCGACGCCTACGGCAAGGTGGCGGCAGACGCCACCACCACGCTGATCGTGCCCAGCAACATGACCGAGGTCTCCACCCTCATCACGTCCGCCATGAAGATGGTGGGCGCAGGCAAGAACGCCTGAGCCCCATTTCAGCCTGCTACAATCGCAGGCTTCGCGGAGAGGTGGATGAGCGGTTTAAGTCGCACGCCTGGAAAGCGTGTGTGGGCTAATCCCCACCGCGGGTTCGAATCCCGCCCTCTCCGCCAGATACAAGCCCAAGTGATTGATTCACTTGGGCTTTTTTATTTTCTGCCCTAGCGTTATACGTCTGGTTCTACGGATCAGTCACCGCTGTGTTGACGCCTTGCGGGCTGCACTTTGACCCAGATTGAGCAGCTTTCAGCAAGGCCTTGTTGCTCATGGCCTGCGCTTGGACATGTTGATGTTGGCTGCCTTGGGGCGGATGCAGTAGTAGTAACCGTTGCTGATGCTGTGCAAGAAGTTCTTCCTCAGTCGGCCATCCACATGTGACGTCTCGGACGAGTAGTACAGGCCGTCTTGAATGTGGTACATGCTGTCGGCCTCCAGACTGACGCCGCCGTGGTGAAAGCCGGCTGCCTCACCTAACTCCATTTGCTCCAGGTTGGGCAGCGATGCCTTCTGAGACTGGCAGTAGCGTTCAGCAGCTTCACGAGAAACCAGCTTGCCGATGTGACCAGGCGCTGCCGTCAGCCATTCCTTGTCAGTCATGGGGTTGCTGTGTTGAGGGAAGCGGTTCCCGTAGAAGTAGTCGAACCAAACACGCGCCAGGACATCTGCCGCGGTTGATACGGGCGCGGTGACCATGAAGCTTTGTGACTGACCGTTGCTTAGTCGCACCAAGGTGCCAGTCAGCTGAATCACGGTTCCATCGAGGCGCGTGTATGTGAGGTACCCCACAAGGGTGACCTGCCTGACCTTTGCCTTGAGCGCATCAAGGGCCTTTCCATCAAGGGTTGCTGGCCTCTGCAACTCAGACGGTTTGATTTCGGCGAAGTCAAAGCGCAGTTTCGGTGTGCGGATGTTGGCGTTCCTCGCCAAGCGGTCTAGCTCGGCAATCACTTGCACATTCAGGCTGCGCCCAAGCTCTGCCATCGCTCGACGCTCATGGTGCGCCTGCAAATCGTCAACCGCCTTGAGCGCCTCGATCATCTTTGCAGGATCTGCTGAGCCATCGTGCAAGTTGGCGAACACCTCACGGTCCATGCGGTACTCGGCAAGGTCCGACGCTCTCATCACGGGCATGTTCGGCCAAACGAGGAATTGCTGCTCTTGGGGATCTCGCAGTTCAGCACCCCTGCCTCTGCCGTAGGCGTTGTTGGCATCTCAAAAGGCACCTGCTCGTGATGCTCATGGTCGTACTGCTCGGCAGGCAGATCACCAGGTTGAAAGGGTTCGATGACGACCGGCGAGCGCCGAATGACGCGGCGCTTGGTGCGCTCGCTGGTCTGTGTGGCAGCGGCTTCTTGCTGCTGGCGTTGCAGGGTTTGAGCGAAAGCGGTCATGTCAGTACTCCTCAGGCAGCAGGAACGTGGTGGCACTGCGGTCGGCTTCGGTGATGAGCCAGATGCGGCGTTCTCCTTGAAGCCGGTAGCTGGACACAATGCGAGTGCCATGAACCAGTGCGGCCTCGTTGGCCTGGCGGTCCTCAGCTTCCAACTCGCCCCAATCGCCGAGGACGTGCCGAAACAGGTACTCAAGGGGTGAGGTGTTCAACGCCTCGAACAACGACAAGGCACCTGGTGTGGCGACGACCTTTCCCAAGGGGAACAAGGGGCGTTTGAGTTGTGTTTGTTTTGGCCATGCGGCGGCCTGACTGGTATCAGCCATGGTTTTTGCTCCAGAAGGATTGCGGGGAAGCCGGTCGGTGCTTGTGAGTCGTCACCGACCAGCCGGTACGTCACCCCCCCCCTCTGATGTGATCGCTGTTGGTTTTCGGTTTGCGATGGCCGAGTACCGTCACGGCCATGGTCAATTGCTGACCAAAGCACGGCGAACGAGCGCGCACAGCACGGCGACCGTGGTGCAAACACACGTGAACAGGATCAGGAAAGGGGGTCGCCCCGAGAGGGAGAAGATGGGGCGAGAAGGGTCAAGAAAGGCTCTATTGAGGCTTTCTTGAGGAGTTTTGACGCATTTTCAGTATATCAAATGCCGCCAATATGTCAACTTCGAGAAAATGGCCGCTACAGCAATCATACTGGAGTTATTGCATTGATATAAAACCCCGACAGTTGCTTTTACGAGTCGGCCATAGTCTATTATTTACCGAGTTCGGATTTGCATTTTGGTTCACCCAAAAGCTTGAACTGAGTTCGCGATTCTTTTTTCCTGACCAATCTGTGTGGTATAGAATCGCTGCTCAATCCCGTAAACCAGCAGCTTCAACTCTCCATCGCCCGGAATCTCGAATTGGCCTGTTTTTTCGTCAAGGGTGAGGGAGTTTTGACAATAAGCATTGATGTATAAAATCATTGCCTGCTTGTCTTGCGCGGGCAATGCGGCCAATGTTTCTAGCGCCAGCGCGATTCGCTTTCGATTCGGCTTTGAAACCTTTTCTGCATCAAAACCATTTGTGAGCTTTATGAATGGCTCCTTCAGAAATTGACGAACCTCTTCCTGGGTTGCCTCTTTGTAGAGCTCATCAATCCCAGGAAAGATGCTGGATATCGTTGCAAGACTCTTGAAAGCAAGTGTGTCAATCGCTGCCACATATATAGCATCTGGCTGAGAGTTGACCACAAGTCGTTGCTTGTCATCCTCAACTACTGCCGCATCGCCAAAAAATATGGTCTTCTGCTTCAGGAACAAAGAGGGTGTTACTTTTTGGAAATAAAGATCATCACCTTGAATGGCGCAAAGGTAGGTGATGTCAGCGAACCTCTTCTTCGGAAGGTCGTTGTAGTTCTTTATGTCAATGTCTTTTTTTACGAAGTCTGGGCAGTAGTCTTGACCTGAAAAGTCTTTGACAATAAACCACGCATCTTCGTCCAAGTTGTGGTCAGTTTTGTAAGCCACACACAACTTTGGATCTAATTTTACAGCCTCAAATAAGGTCACATCCGAAATCAACTTGAAATGAGTCTCTTTTCGGAGTCTTTTCACTTTTGCGATCACATGATCCATTAAATCACCCCCTCTCTAAAAAAGTGTAGTTATTGATCCGAAATGCCCGTTGTATAACGACATCATCCGGCTTTTTGTACTTCTCTTTGCTGATGAGAAATATCGAGGCTCCCGTGCTTGTGGTGATTGTGTAAAAGTCGTATCCGTAAAGCAAGAAGAGAGGGTTGAAGTAAAGCGCCTGCGATTTGTAAGTAAATACAAAAAGAACACCATATACAAAAAAGAGTGTCTCCCAATTGCCGATACTTAGTGCCACAAAAAAATAGCCTAGATAGCTAGGGAGGAAGCTGTTATTTGCATGTTCAATACAGGCAACTTGCCCCCTCTTAAAATCATCCTTCCCGAGTAGCTTTCCCAATAAGAGACTCAGGCCGGTCAGGGCAATGGGCGCTGCCATGTAGAGCGCGTACGATAGAAATTTGGGAAATTCATCGAGGTACTTAGCGCCGGGGAAAAAGTGCGCTAAATCGTATCCTTTCTGAACAAGGAAAACTATTAAAAGCAATGATGTCGCATTGAAGGTGAGAAGAATTCTAAATATTCTGTTGAAGTCGAGCGAGGGGAAACCCACGATATTCTCCTTTTAGTGAGTCACGACTTCAACCATGAAAAATTCTGGTCGCAATATGGCACGATCATTTTTGCTCCAGTAAGCCATTCACATCCTTGAATTTGCCGTAAATCGCCGGGTTTTCACCCACCGCCAGCGCCTTAAAGTGCGCCGCACCACATTTGATCTTCCCACTCTCCAGGTCACGCAGGTCGTCGTCGAACAGGCTGCTTTTGGTTTCCACGACAAAGTACAGGCGCTCTTGGCCGTCACGTTCCACCAGCACAGCCCAGTCGGGGTTGTACGTTCCCAATGGCGTAGGCACCTTGAACCAGCCGGGCAGCTTGGCATAGACCTTGATGGCCTCATTGCGCTCCAACGCCTCGGCGAAGTCTCGCTCGACCGTTGAGTCATACACCACGTGTTCGTAAACCGATTTCGTGGTGTCCTGCACCAGGTTCTTCAGGTAGCCCGTCAGCTCTTCGGTCTCGAAAAGTTCCTGGGCATAGAAATGCTCATCGCCAAGTCGCTGGTACTTGATACCGTCCACCAACGCCAGCCGCTTGCATCGGTTGATGGCATCCGCAGCCAACTCGATGAACTGCTGCGGGTTGCGCTTGAAGTCGTTCAGCCGGTGGCTTTCGGTCAGGATGCGAGCAATCGTTTTGCGGGTGAGGTGTGTGCGATCCTGCAGCTCTGTCAGCACGTCAGGCAGTTCAATGTCACCCTCGTTCAAGGTGATCGAGTCAGACACTGACAGCAGGGACGCATCGACGCCGGCCTTGTTAATCGCCATGCCAGCCTTTTTCCATTGCAGCCGTGTCTTGGCAACGGGAGGGGCGTCGTTCAAGGCCTCAATACAGCGTTCAATCAGCTTCTCGTTGTCAAACTGCACCCGGTACGTGGTTTTGTGTTTGATGCGATCCCACAGGGCGCGGAATTCTGGGCTGATGAGCACCGACTTACGCACGGCAATCTGCTTGCGGTCATCGGCGTTCTTGACTTCCAGCTTGCCGGAAAGCTTCTTGAGCACCGCGACGACTTGTTGACGTTGTGCCTCGAACTCATTGGGCAACGACAGGGTGCCGTCCTTCAGCGCAGTCTTTAACGTGTCCTGCACCTTGCCCTTCTCATTGATGTAGCCCTGCGCCTTCAGGTGTGCCCACAAGGTCTTGGAGGCCTCGAAGCCCATTGGCAGCACATCACCAGCGGCTTGCACCACGGCAATGCCAGCGAACTCGTGGTCTTGCACCACGCCAAACAGAATCCCGGTGTCTTTCTCGATGTCCTTCTGCAGGTTTTCCGCGAACTGCTCATAGCTTTCGGTGGCGATCACCGTCAGCGTGTTGACCTCGAACCCGCGCAGCCGCTCACCCTTTTGGTTCACGCACAGCCGCAAGCCTCGGCCAATCGTCTGCCTGCGCCAACGCTCGGTTTCGCGGGTGGAGAAGTTGCAAATCTGGAAGACGTTGGGGTTGTCCCAGCCCTCCTTCAGGGCAGAGTGCGAGAAGATGAACTTCAATGGCGACTCAAAGCTCAGCAGCTTTTCCTTGTCGCGCATGATGAGGTTGTAGGTGTCATCGTCAGCCGCTGTGCTGCCACTGGTGTCCTTGACCATCTCCACCGTCTTGCCACCGATCTTTTTCTTGTCGATGGAGAAGTAGCCGTTGTGCACCTCGTGGGCGGCCATGCTCAGGTCCACCTCGGCAAACAGGCTTTGGTAGTCGGGGTGACGTGCCCAGCGTTTGTATTCTTCCTCGAACATCAAGGCGTAGTCCCCCTTCACCGGGTTGCCTTGGTCGTCGTACTGGCGGTACTTCGCCACCTCGTCGATGAAGAACAGGCTCAGCACCTTCACCCCAAGCGGGCGCAGCCGTTTTTCCTTGTCCAGGTGCTCCTTGATCGTGCGGCGGATCATTTCGCGTTGGATGGCACTGGCGTCCACATCGCCCCAGGCTTCACCCACCCGCAAGTACACCTCGCTGCCAGGCACTTTCAGCTCCAGGTACTGATCGCCCTTAGCGGTACGGATCTCACCGATACGGATGTCGGCGTACAGCGGGCGGCCCGTCTCCTGCTCCAGGTCAAAGCCGTCTTGCACTGTGATGGCATCGCGACGCACCACACCGGCTGCATTCTCACGATCCACTTCGATGCTGGCCGTGATGACGCCACGCTTATTGCTGACCGCCAGCAGCTTGACGTAGGGCTTGTTGTTCCCCCCTTGCACCGTGGCTGCCGCCACCTCGATCTGCTTCACCAGCCGCTGCTCGTAGGCATCCACAGCGTCGAGCCGGTACACCATGTTGTGCTTGTCAACGTGCGTGGCCGAATAGCGCAAGGTGCAGAGGGGTGACATGTGGGCCAAGGCCTTCTTGCCTTTGCCGTCCATGCCGCCGTCCACGCTCTGTGGCTCGTCCACGATCAAGATGGGTTGAGTACCGCGAATGAGGTCGATGGGGCGCTCACCGCCCGTTTTCTCGCTGGCGCGGTACATCTTGTTCTTGGACTTTTCCCGGCGTTTGGCTTCGTCCGACTCCTCTGCCAGCGCGGCAGCTTCATCCCCGAACTTGTTGATGGCACCGACCGTGATGACCATGATCTGGATGTTCGGGCTGGTCGCAAAGTTGCGCACCTGTCCTAGCTTGTCCGAGTCGTACTGGAAGAACTCGTAGCCTTTGGCACCGGGGTACAGGGCCTCGAAGTGCTCACGGGTGATCTGCAGTGTCTTGTTCACCCCCTCTTTGATAGCGACCGATGGCACCACAACCACGAACTTCGTGAAGCCATACCGCTGGTTCAACTCGAACACGGTACGCAAGTACACGTAAGTCTTGCCCGTGCCGGTTTCCATCTCCACGGTGAAGTCCAGCGGCAGAGACGCCGACAAAGGCTGAGACGGCGGTAGGCCATTGCGAAGCTGAACCTGTTGAAGGTTGGCATTCAGCTCTTCATCAACCACCAGTTGCAGTGCATTGCCAATGCCACCACTTTCAGTGAAGTGCTTGCCCTCAAAGCTCTGCTGAGCGTCCCCACCCAGCGCCTGTGCGGTGACCGTGAAAACCGAGCGGCAGACCTCCTGACCACGGAACAGGTCACACACCGCCTCGATGGCCTCCCTTTGGTAGGCCAGGTCGGATTCAAAATGCAGCTTCATCACAGGCTACGCACTTGCTTGATGCCGTGCTGTTCAAGAATCGCGGCCAGGTTGCTCTTGGCAATGTCGTTCTCGAACGCGCTGTCCCGGAAGACGGCTGTGGTGTCACCCACGGTGCCTTGCTCTTCGCGCCAGGCGGCCATGCCCAGGGCCAGAGCCTCCGCTTCAGATGACTTGATGCTTTCGTCCAGGCAAGCCATCAGCACACCGGCGCCGACGCTGCTGACTTGTTTGCCAGCGATTTCGCGTGTCTCGATGGGAACGCAAAGGTCGAGCCCGAGCTTGAGCAGGATTTCGTAGAGGATGTCGTCGCTGGTGCGGCCGTCTTCAAGGTGTTCGAGGTGATCGAACAGAGATGTCTTCAGATCGCTTGTTTTGGGGTGCCAAGCACGGATGTTGGATGTATCTAGCTTGAATACTCTAAAACCAAGGTCCAAAGCATTTTCAGGGTACTCGCTGTTCAGCTTTTTGCCAACTCTACGCAACCGCTCCTTCGTCAACTCGGCAATTGTTCTATTCAGTGAGTTTTGGTCGCAATAGGTTGCAGCAGGCGCTTGATCTTTGTTGTTGGGGTCTAAAGGTTCGGGGAGTTGAACGAGAATATATTTCCTGCTTTGCTGATCTTTAATGCTTTGCTCCAGGACTGCGTGCGCGGTAGTTCCAGAACCGGCAAAAAAATCCAAAACCAGACAATCACCCTCTGATGGAGAGGTTGCCATTTCAATAAACTTTTGTAAGACGAGTTCGTCTTTTGGGAAATCAAAAACCTCTTCGCCCATTAGTTTGGAAAGCCTTTCTGAGGCAGACCGAGCTGGTTGATAAAAAACGCTAGGAGGAGTCGATTCGTTGGTTTCGTGGAGGTATAGCTTTAACATAATGCTAGATTCAGTGACGAATCGAATACGATCCTCATCTACTAGCCTATTAAATTCTTCTTGGTCGAAGGCCCAGCCACGATTGGCTCGTAGTCTTATCGGGTTTCCATTTCTGGGGTCGTAAAGTTGGAAACGTCTACCACCAGGTGCGGTTGGGTTCTCTTCCTTGTAGACTCCACGCCTGTCGATAAATCTATATCGTCGATGAGCGAAGGATTCTGTTGCCTTCATGGCACGATACCAGCCGGCAAGTGCATCAGACGCCGCCAGAAAATCTTCGCCGTGTATTGCTACTAGGCGTTTGGCCTCTTTAAGAACAGCATCTACACCTTCTTTTTTTACCGCCCACTCCCGAGGGACGCGCTCGCGATTCCTTGCGTACACAAGAACATATTCATGGCATATTCCAATTTGCCGAGCATCGTTCTTATTGGCACCCTCCCAAACTAGTTCAGCAACAAAGTTTTCGCCACCAAAAACCTCGTCGCATACCGCTCGTAGGTGAGCTACTTCTTTGTCGTCGATGCTAATAAAAATCACCCCATCCGCTCTCAACAAGTTTCGAGCAAGCAGCAATCTTGGGTAAATCATATTCAGCCAGTCGGTATGGAATCGACCGCTGGCTTCACTGTTCCTGCGAGATGCTAAGGAGCTGGCTTTTTCACCATCAATTTCTTTCCACCCCATAAGCTTCTGATAGTTTTCTAGACTGTCGTGAAATTTATCTGGGTAAACAAAATCCTGTCCTGTGTTATATGGTGGGTCGATATATATCAGCTTAACCTTTCCGGCATAGCTCTTCTGGAGCAATTTCAGCACCTCAAGGTTATCGCCTTCGATCATCAGGTTTTGCGTTGTTTCCCAATCAACGCTTTCTTCTGGGCAAGGACGCAAGGTGCCAGTGCTCGGCGTGAGCGCAATCTGTCGCGCCTTGCGCTTGCCATGCCAGTTCAAGCCGTACTTCTCATCCCCGTCATAGGCCGTGGCATCACCCACCAGCGCCTTCAGTACGTCCACATTGATGGCCGCAGTTCCTCCGGTTTCAGTCAACAGTTCGGGAAACATGGCCCGCAGCTTGGCAATGTTGTTGGCCACGATGTTCGCGGACTGTGCTTCAGGGCTTTGAGCTTCTATTTTTTGCATGGTCATGGTTTCGTGCGTCAGGCTGCTTTTTCCAGCGCCAGGATGTCTTTTTCGATGTAATCACGGAAGGCTGCTGCAGAGGTGAAGCAACGGTAGCCAGCACCGCTCGCCAGCGCGATCATTTCCGCCGACTCGTCCAGCAGAACGGCCACAGGCGCTGACAGCTCTTCTTGAATGCCGTTCGGCCAGGCCAGGTCAAAGACGGCCATTTGCTCACCAGTCACCGGGTCAGCAAAGTCGAAGTTCATCTCGCCCTGCGCCAACCCCAAGCTGGCAACCCAATCGTTCAAGGCCGTCAGTTGCGCCTCTTCCGCGTCGCTGCTCACGCCTCCAGGCACCGGGGTGCTAAGCGGCTTCCTCGCAGCGGCCCCCTCCAGCCAATGCGTTTCACCGTGCAGCAACTCCTCCATGCGCTTGTTGGCTTCGGCGGCTAGCAACTCTTTGCGTGCTTCCAGGAAGTCGCGGTAGTTCTTCATCTTCCAGAGTTCTGTGTCCATCGGTATCCACTGCGTAGCCAGCGCACCAGGATGGCGTTTCTCGAACTCGGCGAAGTACTCTTCGGGGAAGCGGTCGCTGATTTCCAGGTTGGTCTGTTTGGTCTGGAAGCAGAAGTTCGCCAGGGCGTTCACCTCGGCACGCTTGTGGTCGAGCTTGTAAAGCTGCGCCTTGGGGAAGATGTGATGCACTTCAAGCTTGCTCATCTTGCCCAGCAGGTTGGCTTTGAGTTCGATGCCGGTGCCCCAGTCACGGGCACCACCCATGCGGGTGAGCATGTACAGCACGGGGTAGAAGCGTGCCCCGAGGCTCCAGCCGGTGAAATGCTCGGGCTCTACGCGCAAGCCGCCACGCCAAAAGCGCAGCTTGGTCAAAAGCCCATCAATGCCGCCGCTTTCCAAGGCCGCCAGGTCTTCATCGATGGTGGATTCGGTATTGCCGGAATAGCGCCCCCACATGCCGGCCTGTGCAAACCAGAAAAGCAGCTTGTCACGCTGTTTCTCATCCAGTTGCCCCTTGTTCTGGTCGAGAAAGCGCACCATGACTGGTATGGCAAAGCGGCCGAAAAGCACTTGCTCGTGGTCGAGCCCAAGACGCCCACCGATCAGGTTGAGGGAGGTGTCAATCGCCTTGGTGGAACGCTTCAGGCCGTCTTGAATGTCATCGGCAGTCTTGTTGTCGAGGTGGCTGAACTTGGCTTCGCCGGTCAGCACGGTATTCAGAGAGCGCAGCAACCAGTCGAGGTTGAAGTTGAAGTCAGCTTGTGCCCAGGCTTTCAGCTTGGTTTTCATGGTGGGGCGGGCTTCCGGCCAATCGGCACAGATCTTCGCCAGGGCCAGGTCGCCCTTGGACAACTTGGTGCCGCCGCTGTTCACCCGGTTGAAAATATCCACCACCACATCCAGTGACTTGTCGGCCCCGGTGACCTCTTCGATGTGCAGGTCCACATCGGAGATGCCCAGCAACTGGCTCAAGCGCCCTACATAGACACCGATTTTGGGCGCCAGCTCAGGCTGTTGAGTGAGCTTGGTGACAAACCCGCCCAAGCCAGCGGTGCCAGCCTGCATCAAGGCACTGACGTCAACCCAGAGCGGGTCACCTTCCATTTTCAATGGCTGGTAGAAAGCAAACGTCTCGTTCTCCAGATGAAAGTGCAGACCAGAAAATGCCTTGGCGTTGCCGTCGAAGAATTTGGGCGGTTTGCCACGGATCACGCCGTACAAAGAAGTCATCCGTTGCTGGCCGTCGAGCAGCAGTTTGACGATGCCGGAGACAACAGGGCCATCGCCGCGATGTGCTGCCGTCTTGGCCTCTGTTGCCCAAACCAGGAGCCCACCCACCGGGTGGCGGCGGTACAGAGAATCAAACAGACCGCGCACCTGATCGCCACTCCAAACGTAGCCGCGCTGGAACTCTGGCAAGGCCATGTGGCCGCTGTCGATGTGGTCGAGGATGGTTGAAATTCTCATGTGTTCTCCATGCCGAGCAGCCCGAGGTGTTCGGTTTTTTCTTTTTCAAGACGTTTGAGCGCCATATTCAGTTCAACCTGCCGTGACATTTGCTTTTCCTTGGCAGCAAGCGCCTTGATCCGGGCAATTTCAGCCTGCAGTTTTTTAACATGCAGAAGTGCTTGATGCCGCGCAGCCGCCTGTTCGGGGGTAAGGGATGCAGAAAAGACGCCCGTGATGAGCGCAGCCTTTAATGCGATCACGGTGTCCATCCAGCCTTGATACAGCGCATGGAGGGACAGGTGAGGCTGCTGGTCGAGTGAAAGGGCACTGGTGAACCGTCGCAACAGATCGGGCTGCGATGAGGAATCCAAGCTGACTTCCAACAAATCACCGTCCAACACCGTCTTGTCGGCTTCGTTCTGTGCCCAGCGTTTATGTGCCAAGGAGATGCACAACTCGTCCTCGCAGCGGATCGTCAAAAAAGTGGGATACGGTATGGCGCGGTGAACCAGCTCAGCGATGCGGCTCGCCTTGCCCAAGGGGCGCAAGTTAATGTCCAGGACAGCGATTTCGAGGTAGTCCCGCACCGCATCTTGGTACGCTGGGATGCCAACTGTCACAGGCTTTAGCGCGGCAAGCCAATGAATGTCTTCGATGCCGTCCGAAATCAGTCGTTTGTCGGCAGCGGTTGGTGCCCCCGATTCAACCAGCATTTTTTTTGGCACCCTCTGATTCACCATGGCAGACGGCGGAAGCCTCATGCCGGAAAGAATCTGCTCAGGAGTCAGGTGCTCAGGGGTACCGCTCACGCCTCCGCTCCCTGGGCATGGCCGGGGAGAACCACCAGGTAGGCCAGCACTTCAAAGTCATTCGAGCCAGCGAACTCGCCCTTCATGGCATGGGTGCCGCCAGGCGAGAACAAGCTGGCGATAGCCCGCTCTTCTGACTTGCCTACGATGGATGACACTGCGGCAGACAAGAGCTTTTGTGCGTGGCGCATGTCTTCGCCTTGCTTGGTGGCACGGTCGAACTGGGCGCACGCGGATGCGTCAGGCAGGTCACGACCAAGGCTCAGTCGCTTGAGCCGATCCAGGGCACGCTTGGCTTGCGTGTAGGGCAACAGCACGGTGCCGTCTTCCCCAACATGAATTAAGTAATGCGGCGCAAGGGGGTAACCGGGATCGATGGCTTTTTCAGCCGCTGCGTCCTCGGCACGCAGGCAAAAAATGATGCCAGGGGGTATCTCTGCATCGATGCTGGTGGTGACCGCAAAGCAACCCAATGGCAGGGACTCCAGCTTGCCAGGATGCGCTTTGACGAACTCGGCCAAGTCAATGCGGAAGTCTGTCAGTGTCAGGTCGGTGATGGCAACGCCGCTGGACAGGTCTTCCAAATCGATGACGGTTTCTTGCAGCTTGAGCAACTGGTTGCGCCGGTACTCCAGATCGTTCATCTGGTTGCCGGACTGCTGCTCGATGATGTTTTCCTCGCCTGTGGCGGAGATGTCGAGTAGCACCATGCGGCCACTGACGCGCTGCTCCAGGTTGATGTACTCCTCCAGCTCCATGTTGGGCCAGAAGTTGACCAGTTGAATGCGGCCATTGGTGGAGCCGATGCGGTCGATACGGCCAAAACGCTGGATGATGCGAACGGGGTTCCAGTGAATGTCGTAGTTGATGAGCCAGTCGCAGTCTTGCAGGTTCTGGCCCTCGCTGATGCAGTCCGTGGCGATCAACAAGTCGATTTCGCCTTCAGCGGCCAACTCCTCGGGGCGCTCTTTCGAGCGGGGTGAGAAGGCTGTCAGGATGCTCGTCAGATCACGCCGCAAGCTGGGAAGGGTGGTTTGGTTGCGACCAGACCCGGTGACCAAGGCCGTTTCAAGACCCAGCTCGGCCTTGGCCCATCCAGCCAGTTGCTCGTACAGATAGGTGGCGGTGTCGGCGAAAGCCGTGAAAACCATGACCTTGCGGTTTCCGGGATTGATGGGGTTCTTGCACTTGCTAGCGATTTGCTCCCGCAGTTTCAGCAGCTTGTCGTCGCGTGCAATGCTGACTTGCTCTGCCGCCGCATACAGCGTGGCAAGGCGGTTGCGGTCCTCGATCAGGTCTTGTTTCCAGCGCAACAGATCAACGTCGCCCAGCAGCACCTTGACCTTGCGACCAACCAGCAAGGTTTCAAAGGCTGGGTCATCGATGTCCACGTCTTCGATGTCCAGCTCTTCGATCTCCTCGCTGTGTGCTTCGATCTGTGCCAGGGTTTTTTCGACGTCCTTAAGCTGGCGATGCACCGTCAATGCGAATGACGACACCGCACTTTCCATGCGCTTGAGCACGTTGACGCGCAGCAGGTGAATGAGGCTTTCTTCGCGGTCCACCTGGCGGAAGAAGCTCTCGCCACCACGAATCTGGGTGCTGTACTTGGCGTCGTAGGCAGCCTGCTTGTGGGGCAGCACATAACGCAGGGGGGCATAGGCAGCGAGGTTAAGCCGCTTGATTTCCAGGTTGATGTCCCGGATCGAGCGAAACTCGCCAGCCCGGTCCACATCAGCCTTGATGTTGACCGGCGGCAAGCGGTCAGGGAAGCGACCAGTCTCGCTTGTGCCGTAGTACTTTTCAATGTGACGGCGGGAACGGGCAATGGTCAGGTGGTCGAGCAAGGCGAAGTAGTCAAAGCCAAGCATCTCCACCAGCAGCGAGGGAGTCTTTTCTTCGTTGGGTAACTCAAGCCAGCGGTTGAAGGCCTTCTGCGCTCGCCGTGTGGTGCTGTCGATGCTGGCAATGCCGTGCTCAAACAAGGCGGTGTCATCGCCTTCTGTGACGAAGGAGATCTGGTTTCGCAAGTCAGCCAAACGGTTGTTGACCGGCGTGGCTGACAGCATCAGCACACGGGTCTTCACACCCTCGCGGATGATCTTTCGCATCAGCCGGTCATACCGGGTCTCGTTGCCTTGGCGGGGCGATTTCTTGTTGCGGAAGTTGTGCGACTCGTCGATCACCACCAGGTCGTAGTTGCCCCAGTTGATGTGGGACAGGTCGATGTCGCCGGAATGGCCGCCGTCGCGTGACAAATCGGTGTGGTTGAGCACGTCATAGTTCAGGCGATCAGGAGCGAGAACGTTGCGCCGGTCGTTGGCCTTGTAGAGCGTCCAGTTGTCGCGCAGGCGTTTCGGGCAAAGCACCAACACGCGGTCGTTGCGTAGCTCGTGGTACTTGATGATCGCCAGCGCCTCGAACGTCTTCCCCAAGCCAACGCTGTCAGCGATGATGCAGCCGCCAAACCGCTCCAGCTTGTCAATGGCCCCCACGACGCCATCCCGCTGGAACTTGTACAGCTTCTTCCAAACCACCGTGTTACGAATGCCTGTGGCCGATTTGACGATGCGCTCCTCGTCAAGCCCGTCACCGCTGGAGGCAAACAGGCGTTGCAGCATCAACGCATACACGCTGGTGGCGTCTCGATGGGCAGAGAGGCTTTTGACCGCTGCGATCAGGTCGGCTTTGGCTTGGGGGTGCTCCTTCAGCGTGGCCCATTGCATGTCAAACCACTGGCTGAGCATTTGCGCCTCAGCAGGGCTTTCGGACGCCTGAATCAAGCTGAGAGGGTTGCCAGGGGTGACGCCCAAGCCTTCGCTGCTGAACGAAAAGGAGCCGAGCGCAGCCTGTTGTGCGGAGCCTTGTGCATCCCTCAGAACCAACGTGCCCTGGGGAATGGGGCCGCTGGCGTGACGAACATCGGCTTTGCTTTCAAGCCAGGCAGCCAACTTTCTCGCCAGCCAGGGAGCTTGCAACTTGTTTCGGGAGGCTCTGTCAGCCGCCGTCCCCAACAAGCCCAACTGCTCTTGCTCTGTCCCTTTGGTCGGAGCGGTGGAGGTTGGGGGCACCACCAGGCGTGCATTCGACAGGTGCGGCAGTTCAGTCAAGACTTCGGCGAAGGCATAGAGCGAGAAGGATGGCGACACCATGTCCATCCGATGATTGGGCTTGAGCCAAGGGCGGATCAGGTCCAAAACCCGATCAGATCCAGCGTTACTGACAAACTTCATTGCGCTCCCCCTCGCTCGCGATCCCGTTGATTCTTTTTGCTTCGCTCACGCACTGCCTCCCCAATGCCCCTCGAAGTCGAATGACAGTTGCTTGTGGTGCTTGATCGACAGCAGGAAAAGGGTGCCTTCAACCTGCACGTACAGCACCAGGTAGTGGCTCATCACGTACTCACGCAGGCTGGTCAACGAGGTGCCCACCAGAGCAGCCAGCATGACTTTCAGTGCGGCAGTGGCGTTGGTGGCCTCAGCAGAGCCGACAGCACGGTTGAAGAAAGGCCGGCCTAGCTCTGGAAACCGTTCCAGGTTGGGCAGCACCGTGCCGAGCAACTCGTCGATCAGTCCGTCGAATGCCTGAGGAGCTTGCGCCTCGGTCAGGAACTGTTCGATGTCGGCCAGGTTCCGCTCGAAGTTGGCGGTGAGCTTGATGGTCACGCGGTTGGTCATGGGATGCCAACGGTACTCAAGCGGCTGCGCGTCGTTTCTTGATGGCTGTCAGTGCTGCGCGCGCATCTTGGGTGCGTCCTGCCGCCACGTCATCCAGGCCCTTGGATGCTTCGTCGATCAGCAGCAGGTGGATGCGCTCGCGCTCTAGCTGGTGGTAGTAGTCGAGGCGCTTCGCGTCGATGATGGCGATGTAGGCCTCACCGTTTTTGGTGATGAGTTTTTCGGCACCCCCCCTGACATCCTCAGCCAGCTCAGAAAAGTTGGCACGAGCGTGGGACAGGGGGATCACGTCGCTGGCTGAGATTGCCATGGGGGGCCTCCGGTTGACGAGGATGGTGCAAAATTTTGTACATCTTACACGGGGAGGGGCCATTCGGATGCACTTGCAGGACAGCGGGTCGAGTTAGCGGTGTGCGGCACCAGGCGTTGTTGAAATGGTTATGACATTGTGACAACCGGGGGGTAAAGATGCCCTCATCTGTTAGCCCCCCTCTCGCTCTTCCGTGTCGTTCTATTTACGAGCCGTGCGTGCTTTCGGTTGTGACGTTGTGACAGGAAGGGCTGGCTGATATGCCCGGACTGCTGCCAACAGCTTCGGCCACTTTTTCGCGTGCGTTCTGAAGCCCAGCCCACGGTCGAACAGTTGCCGAATGGTGGTGACCGATGCTGCTTGCAACTCAACGTCAGGGGCCAGTTCAATGTCAATACCAGTAGCCGCCTTGACCTTCTTGCGACCCTCGCGGTAAGCATCATCAGAGACGTCACGACGAAATGCCGCGACATCCCCCAGAAGCCATAGACGCAGTTTGTTTTGCATGACGGGGGACAGCTTTTTAATGCCAGCAACATCGGGCAGCACACCATTAGCTTGCTTCAGCTTGTCGATCCAGGGCATCAACTGATCTAAGGCGACCTGTTTATTCCATGCAAGAGGTGATGACAAGCCAAGGCGCTTCAATTCCTTTCCGCGAAACGTCAGCTCAAAGCGTACCAGTCGCTCAGCAACTTTGGTCAAGTAATTGCGACCGTATACATGGGCAGGAATACTCCGCCCCTTTTTCTGCAACTCGTCCCCTTTTGGGTAACTCTTCAAACTGCGGCGGCAAGAGTGTTGACCGATATAGGCAGCATTAAGACCGTACAAGCTCACATCACCCGCGTTGCTGACGATGAACGTCCGCAAGGCCATCATCATGGCCCGGACGCGGTCAGTCGTCTCGCAGTCCACATGAGTGGTCACATCAACACGGGTGAGAACGTATTCGCCTCGATTGATTGCCTCCCGCTCCTCACGGGTGGGTAAAAAGCCCAAAAGCTTGAATGCTTTCTTGATCGCCTCAAGACAGCCTGCATGGGCATTCAGGTGGCCTACGATGTTTTGACCAGTGAGAAACTTCGGGATGCTGAACTCCAGCAGCAGTACTTCACCGTTTTCATGGCTGAACACCTGAGCGACTGCACCAGTCTGAGGGCATTTGATAAAAAATTTGAAACCATCCTGCTCGACATTGGGACTCCTCTTTGCCAACTCAGACAAAGGTGGATGTTTAACCCGCAGCTTGACCTTGACCGTATCAATCAACAGCGAATGAAACGGCTTCCACTCCTTGACGTTGGCACTGGCATCCAAACAGGACACCACATTCACCAGGTCGGGGAGAGGCTTAAACTCTGTTAATTGAACATTGCAAGCCTTCGAGATCTTGCTGCTAATTGCCTTCAGGGGACTTGCGCGACGACGAATGTTATTGAATTTCATATTATTGGTGCCTGTTGGTGTCGAAGCGGCTGATGTCATGTATTACAGCCAGCTGCGAATTCATTGATGCTGCTGCCACGATGTCATGCTGAATGGTTGTGACAACGTGACAGCATTGGCCCGATATCTAGAGACTCAGTCGAAACGAATTCGACCAAACACGGCATAAAACCGTTTGCGCTCGGACCCGCCGCCCAAACCAGGCAAACGCTTCTGATACTGATAACCAGCACCTTTGGTTTTCAGATAGCCAGCGGCCTTCAGTGCGCGAGCGGTTGCCTCGCTGCCATATTTCCGACCGAAGAGCTGCTCGAACACGGAGGGGAGGAATAGAAATTCCGCTTCCTCACCATGACCCACGCGATAGCCGTAGATGCCCGAGTGCTCTGGTGAGTGGAACTGTGCCAAGGGCGGAAACTTGTTCGAGTTCTGGTCGATGCAGGCACGCACCGCCCCCACCACTTGCTCAGCAACGCTGTGGCTGCCATGAACGTTGCGCTTCAAATGCTCTTCCAGCACCAGACGAACGGCAGCGATGATGGCCTTGCGATCAGTGTCCAGCAGCTTGAAGCGCATAGCCAGCAATCCAGCACACGCCCATGCGGCCATGCCTCGCACCAGACGAGCGGTGACGGGGTTGTTGACTTGCAGCCCATGCAACAGCTCTTGCTCCACCAGGGACAGGTTCTCGGCAAGCCATTCGCGGACCTTCTGGGCCTTTTTGGCAATCGAAGTTACCCAGACGTCCCAAGCGGCACCATGCAAGCGAGACGTGACATCTTTCATGTGCTCCGAGAACTGCTTGGCCGTCATGTCGGCAGGCAGTACATGGAATGCGCCGTGTGGAGCTTGGATGTGCACCTCGATCAAGCGTGCGCCAATTCCCTCGTTGATCTTGACGTTCGCTCCACTCGCAATCTCGGCCAAGGTGCTTTCGTTGGCAGCCACCAACGCGACGCGCAAAGGACCACGCTGGACAACCTGCTGACTTGCCGAGCTGACCTTGCGACTCGCGCCGTTCTCAAGGTCAAATACCAGCTTGACCAAATCAGCGGGGACGTCTGCTTGGCGAAGCTCATCCATGAACGCTGGCGTGTCCGAATGTTCACGCAGCTTGCCCTCAACGCCTTTGGTCGTCCCCGCAAAAGTTTCAATGTCCTTGCCAGATTTCACAATCGACTGAGCCACACGAAGCAGGGTCGTTTTCCCTTGGCTGCTTGGCCCGACGAACATCAGTACCACTTTGGGCAGGTCAAAGGCATGGTGCAGAAGGGCCGTGAATCCCGCGAGAACGGCAATGAGCATGTAGGGGTTACGCACGACGAGTACCCCGACTTTCGACTTCCAGTCTTGCAAGGTGCCGGATGCAGGCGGGTAAGTATCAAGCCCCTGGAGGATTCGCAACGCCAGTGGGGGCGTTTTGCCGTCGAACACGTGGATCAGGTTGCGCCACACAAAGAACTCGGTGACCTGGCCCCCGTATTCCACTCGGTGGTAGCCGTCACGGCCAGCGATGTAGCAAGGCTGCTTGTCAGCCTGGCGGATCAGTGCGGCAAGCTCATTGACGCCTTTTCGGGACTGGAATGCGTAGAGATCGGCATCTACCGCAAGCTGGGCGATGTCCTCCAAGTGTCCAACGCTCAACTTTTTCAGGTCAATAACGTTGAGTACCGTATCACCGGCTTGATTTACTGACTCCACAGCCAGGCTGCCGGTGTTTTGGCCTGATTCCCCGACCACACGATAGACAGCTTTGATGGTCTTGGGCAGCGGTGAGGGTGCACCGTCGCCTTCAGGATTCACCGATTGTTTCGTACCGTCACTCTGCTTTGTTAAAGCAAGATGGCGATGGAGTCGTGGCGTTGCTGCCAGAGTAGTTTCGCCATTAAATGTGGGGCGAAGCGTCATGTCAGCCACCCCGTGCAGCGTTACTTTCAAGGCTGGCGATCAGCTTGCCGATGTCCCAGATGTTTTGGGTGCGGCCCTTGAGTTGGAACGGTTTGGCGATGAGCCCTTGTGCTGCCCAGCGCAGGACGGTTGAGCGTGACTTGCCCGTGATTTCACAGACCAAGTCAATTCCGCCGAAGGACGGATAGGTATCGCTTTGCTTGTGCTTGGGTTTTTTCTTGGGGGGCTGCTTGGAAATGGTCGAACCGATAGTGCCGGTGCGGGCTTCAAGCGAGGGGGGAAATGATCCAGTTTTCATGGTCACCAGAAGGTAAAAATTTGCTGACCTCAACGCTTTAGCGAGAGGGCGACATGCAGCAAACTGTTCCCTGGTGGTTCTACCTCTGGAAATCGAATGACCAATTCCAGAAGCCCCCATGAATACGTCTTTGACGACGTACTTGGACTCCAGTTATCTGAAGATGCCTACGACTTGCAGGCAGTTGGATTGTAGATCAACCCTGTTTGGGCTGCAATAGAACACCCTTGGTGTGACCTGTCCGTCCGTCTTTGCTTCGACATGTGACCGAGTTGGCGTCGTTTTGGAGCGGTTTGACATACCAATAACCAGCCAGTCCAGTCAACATTTGAGATCGTTTGCGCCAGCAAGCGCGTCGCTTCACGAGGACGTACCGAACCGCTGCGAGGCTTGTTGTCATGCAGATGGCGCGTAGCAACGATTAGCCCAGTCGTTCATCATGTGGCGCCGCTTCTCGAACATGTCGCCGCGCCGGTACGTGTGGCGACGCCTGGAGGCAGATGTCTTCCCGGCCATCGGTGCCCGCCCCATTGCGGAGATCGAGTCCCCTGAGCTGGTGGCCATGATGAAGAAGATCGAGAAGCGTGGGGCCCTGGATATTGCCAAGCGCGCTCTGCAGACCTGCGGTCAGGTGTTCAGGTACCCGAGCGTCGAATGCCGGCGCGTCGGGTTGTAGAAGCACTCGATGTAGTCGAACACGTCTGAGCGGGCCTGCCCTCGTGTCCGGTACACCTTGCGGGCCGTGCGCTCGGTCTTGAGCGAGCTGAAGAAGCTCTCCATGGCCGAGTTGTCCCAGACCTCACCGGCTCGGCTCATGCTGCATGTGATGCCCTGTTCGTCCAGCAGCTTCTGGAAGT
>QFCS01002075.1_pt1 | contig 23568 bp, 21 predicted proteins | sample 3576561 | NCBI WGS metagenome assembly QFCS01 | reverse complement strand
TCCTGATCTCGAACGTCCCGTGGCTCGATCCGAAGTCGGCGATGACGCAGGCGCTGGAGAAGCGGCATGCCGCCAAGTTCCCCAGCGACCAGCTCGACCTCAATGGCGGCTTCACCTTCGAGGCGCTGCTGATCGCCGCCCAGGCCTGGCTTGCCGCCAAGTCGACCAAGGCAGACGCGCTGATGGACGCGCTGCGCAAAACCAACATCGAGCAGCACGTCATGATCGGCGGTCCGATCCAGTTCGACGCCAAGGGTCAGAACGTCAATATCAAGGCCTCGGCCATCGAGAACCTGAAACGCAAGCCGACGGTCGTGATGCCGGCCGCCGCCGCCGCCGCCCCGCTGGTCTTCCCGATGCCCGGCTGGAACGACAAGCGGCGGACATGAGAAGTTTCCCTCCCCTCGCCACGCGACGGGAGGAATAGAGTTCAATGACCTCCGACTTTCTCCTCTCGCTCACCCAGGCCGTCGCCAAGGGTCTGTTGGCCGGCATGGTCTACGGCCTGATGGCGCTCGGCCTGTCGGTGATCTTCGGCGTCATGCGCGTCGTCAATTTCGCGCATGGCGAGATGATGGTCGTCGGCATGTATCTCGCCTGGATGGCCTTCGAGTACCTGCAGATCTCCCCGATGCTCAGCCTGCCGTTGATCGCCGCCATCTTTTTCGTGGCGGGTTACGCGCTTCAGCGCAGCCTCATCTCGCCCTTCATCGGCCGCCCCGAACACCAGCAGTTTCTGCTGCTCCTCGCCGTCGCGATCCTGCTGGTCAATGCCTGCCTTGCCATCGCCGGCCCCGATTCGCGTGGCGTGCAGATGGAAGCACAATTCGAATCCTACGAGCTGGGCCCGTTCGTGTTCGACGCCGTGCGCCTGCATGCTGCGTTGGCCGCCGTCGCCATCGCCTTGCTGCTGTGGCTGTTCTTCACGCGTACGCGCACCGGCAAGTCGATCCGCGCCGCGGCCGACAACAACCTCGCCGCCCTGGTCGTCGGCCTCGACGTGCGCCGCCTCTATGCGGTGACATTCGGCGTCGGCGCCGCCTGTGTCGGCGCGGCGGGAGCGCTGATGATCACCATCATCCCGGTGACGCCGTTCCTGGCCGTCGAGTACACCCTCCTTGCCTTCGTGATCGTGATCGTGGGCGGGCTGGGCAGCATGACCGGCGCCCTGCTGGGCGGTCTGCTGATCGGCGTCAGCGAAGCGGTGGCCGGCCTGCTCCTGCAGCCCTCGCTCAAGAGCATGTTCAGTTTCGGCCTCCTGATTCTCGTCCTGCTGCTCAGGCCACAGGGCCTGGTCGGCAAGAAGACGCCGTGAGGCGCCCCGTGAGCCGCCCTGTGAGCCGCCCTGTGAGCCGCTCGTGACGTTCGTCCGCCGTCTTGTCGGCGACGCGCCGCCGCGCGCCCTGTGGGGCCTCGCCGTACTGCTGGCGCTGCTGCTGGTGGCGCCGGCCGTACTCGGCAAATACTGGCTGTCGGTGCTGATCCTGGTGCTCTACTTCGCCTATGTCGGCCAGGCCTGGAACATCCTGATGGGCTTCGCCGGCCAGCTCTCGCTCGGCCACGCGCTCTACGCCGGGCTCGGCGGCTACATCGCGGCTGGCCTCTATTTCCATTACGGCATCGGTCCCTGGGCCGGGCTGTTCGCCGGAATCGCCGTAGCGGCGGCGGCCGGCGCCGTGGTCGGCTATCTCGGCTTCCGATTCTCGCTCGCCGGCGTCTACTTCGCGCTACTGACCATCGCCTTCAGCGAGTTCACGCGCGTTGCCTTCGACCATTGGGCCTGGGCCGGCGGCTCGGCCGGCCTCTTCCTCAAGATCGAGCCAGGAACGGACGTACTGAACCTGCGGGGCGGCCCGGTGCTGTTCTACTACGTCATCCTGGCGCTGGCGGCTGGCGCCTTCATCCTCTGCCGCGCACTGCTGGAAAGCCGGCTGGGCCGCTATTGGCTGGCCATCCGGGAGGACGCCGAAGCCGCGCAGGCAGTCGGCGTGCCGGTCCTGCTCTGCAAGATGATCGCCATCGTCATTTCGGCCGGGCTGACGGCGCTGGCCGGCGTATGGAACGCGTTCTACTACAACAACCTGTTCCCCGAGACTGCCTTCGCCATGGGCCGTTCGATCGAGATCACCCTGGCGCCGATCATCGGCGGCCTGGGCACGCTCTTCGGCCCCGTTGTCGGCGCCGTCGTGCTGACAGGCCTCGGCGAGGCGTTCACCGATGTCGGCGACATGCTGCGCATACCGGGCAGCAAGCAGATCTTCTACGGCCTCGCCCTGCTGGTCATCGTGATGTACCGGCCCGCAGGCGTGTGGCCCTGGCTAGCAGACAAGCTCGGCCTCAAGGACCGCCGGTCATGAGCGGCGCGCGACTCGAACTCGACGCCGTGGGCAAGAGCTTCCGCGGCCTGCGAGCGGTCCACGACGTCAGCTTCGCCGTCCCGGCAGGCGCCGTCCACGCACTGATCGGCCCCAACGGCGCCGGCAAGACGACGATCTTCAACGTGATCGCCGGCGTCTTCGCGCCGGATTCCGGCCGGGTCCGGCTGGACAGCACCGTGATTTCCGGCTTGCGCCCCGACCGCATCTGCGACGCAGGCGTCGGCCGCACCTTCCAGCTGGTCAAGCCGTTCAAGGAGCTGAGCGTCCTGGAGAACGTCACGGTGGGCGCCCTGCATCGGCGGCGGCACCTTGGCGACGCGCGCGACGCGGCTGCCGCGATCCTGGCCCAGCTCGGCCTCTACGACCGACGCCATCAGCTGGCGCAGAGTCTGACCCTGCCCGACCGCAAGCGTCTGGAGGTCGCGCGCGCCCTCGCCACCGAACCCAAGCTGCTGCTGCTCGACGAGGTGATGGCTGGCCTGCGGCCGACTGAAGTCGACGTGATGGTGGGCTTCCTGCGCGAACTCAATCAGCGGACCGGTCTCACAATCCTGCTGATCGAGCACGTGATGCGGGCGGTGATGGCGCTCGCCGCCGAAGTCGTGGTCGTGAGCTATGGCGAAAAGATCGCCGAGGGAACGCCGCAGGAAGTGACCCGCAACCAGGCAGTGCTCGACGTCTATCTGGGGCAGGAGGAGCTGTGAACGCCCTGCTGCACCTCGAGGGCGTGGACCTCTTCTACGGCGACGCACAGGCGCTCGACGGCGTCTCGCTCGAGATCGCAGACGGCGAGGTCGTCGCCATCGTCGGCGCCAATGGCGCCGGCAAGAGTTCCCTGATCCGTGTCATCCACGGCATCGAGAAGCCGGCCCGCGGACGCATCAGCTTCGATGGCCGCGAGATCGCGGGCTGGCCGTCCTATCGGGTATGCGAGGCCGGCATCGGACACGTCGCGGAAGGCCGCCAGGTGTTCCCCAACCTGTCGGTGCTGGAAAATCTCGAGATGGGCGCCACGCCACGCCACGCCCGGCCGCTCGAGAAGCAAACGATGGAACGAGTCTTCAACCTGTTCCCGCGACTCGCCGAACGGCGCCGACAGGCTGCCGGCACGCTGTCCGGTGGCGAGCAGCAGATGCTGGCGATCGGCCGCTGCCTGATGGGCCAGCCACGCCTGATCATGTTCGACGAGCCGTCCCTGGGGCTCGCACCGGCCATCGTGCACGAGGTGTTCCGCATCATCCGACAGCTCAACGAGGAAGGGCTTACGATCCTGCTGGTCGAACAGAACGTCATGGCTTCGCTGAAGATCGCCCATCGCGGCTATGTGCTGGAGAATGGCCGCATCGAACTGTCCGGCAGCGGCAGCGCGCTTCTGAACGACGATCGCGTCCGCCAAGCCTATCTCGGCCTTTGAGAACCATCGAGGAAGGCCAATCTATACTGCGTGCCGCTTGCTGCCGGGCAGCGAAACCGCGTTCTGCTTTGCCGTGATCCGATCTATACCCACAGCCATGATTGCATCGCCCGATGCGGCCCCACCGATGGCGACGCATGCCATCGTACGTCGCTATTTCCTGGCGATGGGCGTCCCGTTCGCGATCGATCTTGTCACGATCGGCGTCTATGCGGCAGTGAACGATGCACCGCAGACATTGGCGCCGATGCTCCTCCTCTCGGCAGCCTTCCTGCTGTTCGGTGCCGGCATCGGCGCCCATTTCCTGATCAGGCCCATCCGCCGTTTCATGGCGGGCGAACTGTCGTTCGACAAGATCGAAGGGGCGCTCACATCGCTGCCCCGTCGCTCGGCATTGCTGATCATGGGCTGCTACGCGCCGATGATCATCCTGCGCCTGCTGTCGCGGCGGCTGGGCATCCATTTCGGCGCCATGGTCGAGGACCCCACCTGGTTCGACGTCGTATCCTCGTTCATCGTCCTGACGGGCTTCAACGTCCTGCTCATCTTCTTCGTGGTCTGCGCCTACCTCGACTATCTCTGCGAGCGCCTGTTCGCTATCCACGGCGTCAATATCAGCCGTTTCGGCGGCCGCTTCCGTCGCAAGGTATCCCTCGCCATGCTGTCCATAGCCTTCGCCGGCACGATCCTGCTCGGGGCCGACATCGCGAGCTACAGCGGTCCGCGGCTGATACGCGAGGCGATGCTGGACATTGTGGCGTCGGTGCTCGGCACGATGTTCATGTTTTTCTGGATCAACCATACGCTCAGCCGGCCGATCGCCCGCCTCGACCATGGCATGCGACGCGTCGCGGAGGGCGACTATCAGGTTCGCCTGCCTGTCACCTCGGACGACGAGATGGGCCACGCCGCCGACCGTTTCAACGACATGGTGGAAGGCCTGTCCGAGCGGGAGTACCTGCGCGATACTTTCGGCAAGTACGTCAGCAAGAGTGTCGCGACCGAGATCCTGGTCCGGCGCGACCGCGCCGGTCGCGTCGATGACACGACGGCCGAAGCCACGCTGATGTTCACCGACATCGAGGGCTTCACCGGGCTCTCGGAGCGCCTGACGCCGGCCGAGATCGCAGGCCTGCTGAACGCGTATCTGGGAACCGTGGTGCCGGTGATCCAACGACATGGCGGCGTGGTCAACAGCTTCATCGGCGACGGCCTCTTCGCGAGCTTCAACCTGCCGCTGCGCTGTGCTGACCACGCCCGCGCCGCTCTGGACGCGGCTCTGGCGATCCAGCAGGCCCTGGCCAGGGCACCCTTCTCGGGCGTCGCCACCCTGCAGACCAGGATCGGCATAAACACGGGCACGGTGATCGGCGTGACCATCGGCACCGAGAACCGCCTCAGCTACACGCTGCTGGGGGATGCCGTGAACATTGCCTCCCGTGTCGAGCAGCTCAACAAGCGGTTTGCAACGCGTATCCTCGCGACCGAGAGCACGGTGCGGTCTGCCGCCGCCGCCCACGAGTGCATGAGCCTCGGCACGACGGACATGCGCGGCCATGAAGGCAACGTCGTGGTCTATCGGGTCGGCCCCTGAGATGAAGCACTCCTCCAGCACCGCATCTGCCGGCGAGATCGCTTCGATACGGCATCGCTACCTTCTCACGGCGACGTCTTGCGCTGCCGTCGACACCGTCTTCATGATGATCATTCTCTCGCTGAGCGACGCCTTGGCCTACGCGCCGCGGTCGCTGGCGCTCAGCCTGCTGCTCCTGGGCGCCGTGAACTATCTGCTGTCGAGCCGGCTCTACGCGCCGATCGACCGCTACCTCAGGGGCGAGACAAGCTTCGAGGACACGCAGCGCCGCATCACGCAGCTCCCGATCCTGACTGCGCGCAACGCGGCAATGCTGGCGCTGGTCCTGGCGCTGCTCCGCTACGGAGCGTCCTACTTCCTCAACGATCCCGACATCATCGGCGTGCCTCGACCGACCCTCGCGGACCTCATCGGCATTTCCCTGCTGCTGCCGTTCTTCTATTTCACCTATGCCTATTTCGTCACCAGCAACTACCTCGCGACCCTCTGCACCTTCATCTTCCAGCATCGCGGCCGCAATCTCGGCCTCTTTTTCGGCAGTTACCGCAGCAAGCTCATCGTGGCCTTGCTGGTCATTTCGCTGGCGCCGCTGGCCGCCCTGGTCATCGACCTCTTCTCCTATGAGGACGAACGCCTGAGATTCGAGATCACCAATGACGTCGGCGTGGCCCTGATGGGTGCAGTGCTATCCGGATATTTCGTCACCCGGTCGCTGCTCAGCCCGATCCGCATCCTCTCGGACGCTATGGGCAAGGTCGCCGACGGCGATCTTTCGCAGAAGGTGCCGGTCACCTCCAATGACGAGGTCGGCGCGCTGACCGGTCAGTTCAACAACATGGTCGAAGGCCTGCGTGAGCGCGAGCGCATCCGCGAGACGTTCGGCCGCTATGTCGACGAGAGCGTCGCGGCCACCATCCTGCGCCGCGAGGGCGAGGGCGTGCTGGCGGGCGAGATGCGCGAGGCCACGATCCTGTTCACCGATATCGCAGGCTTCACCACCATTGCGGAACATCTCGCGCCCGACGACCTCGTCGCAGCACTCAACGAATATCTCGAGACGGTGCTCGAACCGATCGGCGCCCACGGCGGCGTGGTCAATACCTTCATCGGCGATGGCCTGTTCGCCTCCTTCAACATGCCGCTCGCCTGCCCCGACCATGCCTGTGCTGCCGTTGCCGCCGCCATCGACATCCAGCGTGCGATCGGTTCGCGGACATTCGGCACCTTCGGTGTGGCCTTCGCGACGCGCATCGGCATCAGCACCGGCCAGGTGATCGGCGGCTCGGTCGGTGCCGGCAAGCGTGTCTCCTTCACGCTGCTGGGCGACACCGTCAATCTCGCGTCGCGGCTCGAGCAGTTGAACAAGGAGTACGCCACGCGCATTCTCGTTTCCGACAGCACGCGCCAGGCCTGCGGCGACCGGTTCACCTTCCGGAGTCACGGCAGCGTTGCCGTACGCGGCCGCAGCGATGCGGAGCCGATCTTCAGCGTCGACCCTCACGTCCAGGACAGAAGCCAATGAACGTTTCCGGATTATCCCCCCAGCAGCTCGAGCTGCAGGCCCGCGCCCGCGAGCTGGCGAAGGGACCCGTCACGCAGCGCGCCGCCGAGGTAGACCGGACGGAGCAGTATCCATGGGACAATGTCGGCCTCCTGAAGGACGCACGCCTGATCGGCATGACCATCCCCGAGCGGTATGGTGGCCAGGGCAAGTCGTGGCTCGATGCCGTGCTCGCCATCGAGGCTCTGTCGTCGGCCTGCGCCGTCACCGGCCGCATCGCCGTCGAGACCAACATGGGTGCGATCAGCGCGGTGATGGCCTACGGCTCGGAAGAACAGAAGAAGCTCGCCGCCGACATGGTGCTGGGCGGCGACAAACCCGCCATCTGCATCACCGAGCCGGAGGCGGGTTCGGACGCCAACGGCATGACGACCCGCGCCGACCGGAAGGGCAACCGGTATGTCGTCAACGGCCGCAAGCACTGGATCACCGGCGGCGGCGTCTCGCGCCTCCACCTGATCTTCGCCAAGGTCTACGACGACAAGGGTAACGAGGAAGGTATCGGCGGCTTCCTCGCGATCCGCGACGAGACACCGGGTCTCAGGATCACCAAGCGCGAACCGACCATGGGCCTGCGCGGGATCCCCGAGGCGGTGATCGACTTCGAGGAGATGGAGCTGCCACCGTCGGCGCTGGTCATCCCGCCGCGCGGGCTGAAGAAAGGCTTCGCCGACCTGATGAACGCCTACAACAGCCAGCGTGTCGGTGCTGCGACGGTGGCGCTGGGCATCGCCCAGGGCGCCTACCAGCTGGCGCTCGACTGGTCGGAGGAGCGGCACCAGTTCGGTCGGCCGATCAACGAATTCCAGGGCCTGCAATGGAAGCTCGCCGACATGTCGATCAAGCTGCGGGCGGCGCAGGCGCTGGTCTACGATGCCGCGCGCTCCGGCGAAGGCGGCTTCCCCGACATGCTGCTCGCCGCCCAGGCCAAGGTGTTCACTTCGGAAAGCGCCATCCAGGTCGTCAACGACGCGCTGCAGTTCTTCGGCGCGCGCGGCTATTCGCGCGAGCTGCCGCTGGAGCGCATGGCGCGCGACGTGCGCATGTTCACCATCGGCGGCGGCACCGCTGAGGTCCTGCGCAACGTGGTGGCCGGTGCTCTCCTCAAGAAGAAGCTGCCGCAGACCCGGGACGGGTGGGGCAAGGCGTAGGACACCGCTCTCCGATCACGTCGACGCTATCGAGCGCCGGGAGCGGCACGCCAGACGCCGCCGCTCAACGTCAGACGCAACGTCTTGCGCTCGTTGCCCTGCTCACCGGATTCGGGACAGGTCGCCGTGAGCGCCGTCGGGCTTTCCCAGGCGATGCGGCAGTCGCCCAGGCCGCAGGGGATCTTGATCTCGGTCTCGACCTCGAGCGTGCCGTCGACGGACCGCGCAATGGCGAGATCGTCCTTGCCGTTCATCAGGTCGCAGACGCCCCAGGCGAAGCGCGCCTTGTCCGGAGACCAGATCGGCGGACCGCCGATCGTGAACAGGCGACCGGTCCGACGCATGACCAGCGTATAGAGGCGATCCTCGTAGTACTGGGTGCGCACGACGTGGAATTCGCCCGCCTCGTCGTAGCGCTCGTACAGATGGAAATACATCGCGTCCGTGAAGGGACAATCCGACAGCGTCACGACGTTGCCGCCCTGCCAGGCAATGAACAGGCGATCGTTCCAGCGCCAGACATCGCGGTTGTTGGCGAACCGCCGGGCCTCGGCGGGCCAGGCCGCGACGTTGGACGGCGGCGTGTGGCTGGCCCAATCGCGCCAGGTCTCGACCTCGTTCCAGTTCTTGGGCGAGCAGAGCGGCTCAGGCTTGAAAGCACGCTCGTCCGCCGCCGCCTGTCCGGCAAGAATTAGCGCGACGACAAAACAGATCAACCGACCGCTCACGCCTCACCTCCTCTCTAGCGCCCGAACCGATTCCAGACGCCGTTGTTGCCGCGCATCAGGACGAACTCCGTGCCCTTGCTGCCCGATCCGTCGCGCGGGGTACAGACCACCGATATCCAGGATTCGTGATCCCAGCGCGCCGAGCAACTCTCCGCTTCGCATGGCAAGGGAAACTCCGCCTCGGTCGCCAGAATCCCATGTGCGGGCGCCTGGATCAGCAGCATCGCCCGCGGCGGATCGAGGGAGCAGGCGATCGTGAGGAAGCGTGTCTTCTCCGACGTCCAGACCGGCGAGCCGTATACGGTATAGATGCGCCCCGTCGGCAACATCACCAGCGTGTATGAGAAGTCCAGGGGCGCCTGCGTGCGCACGACGTAGAAGCGTCCCGGCTGGTCGTATCGCTCGAACAGATACCACCGGCCGTCGGCACCGTACGGACAGTCGGTGAGTTCGAGGGCGCCACCACCGTCCAGCACGAGGCGCAGACGCTCGCCGTGCCGCACCACCAGCCGCTCGACCCGCTTGATGCGCAGCGCCTCGTCGTTCCAGTCGGCAGCGCTGTCGTGCTCGTATTCCGGATTCTTCGCCTGGCCGCCCGGCGCGCATTCCTGCGCCTGCCCGGCCGTCGCCGGCAGCAGGCCGCCCACGAGCACCGCCAGGGCGAGTGGAAAGCGCATCATCGTCTGGGCTTCAGCATGGTCTCCAGGCTGATCGACCGCAAGGTCGCCTCGGCGATCTCGTCGATCTCCGCCAGCACGCGCTGCAGGGCCTGGCCGATGTCGGTGTCCTCGCCGGGCTCCTTCGCCCGCCGGCCCGGCGCGGGCTCGAACAGAGCGACGATGTCCATCAGCGTGGTCCGTCGCCGGTTGCCCGTGAAGCGGTAGCCACCCGCCGCGCCGCGACCGCCGCGCACGAGCCCCGCCGTCGCCAGCGTCCGCAAGACCTTGGCGAGATGGTGCGCCGATACGCCGAAGCGCTCGGCGAGATCGGCGACGGACAGGGTGCGCCCGGGATCCTGCGCGAGCTCCAGCACCGCATAGAGACCGAGCCGCGTGGCCGTCTGCAGCTTCACGCCAGATCCTTGTCGAGCTCGAGCGACGGACCGGCAACCATCCCCTGGGCACGGAAGAAGGACAGGATCACATGGTCCTTGCGATCGACCAGGGTGCGTACGCGCGTCACGCCCTGCTCGCGGAAGCGCAGGCACAGCGCCTCGAACAGGGCGCTGCCCGTTCCCTGCAGGCGCAGGCCAGGATCGACCTGGACGGCGAACACCCAGCCGGCCGCCGGCAGGCCGAACTCCCAGGCGCGGACCTCGCCGACGATGAAGCCCGCCAGCACGCCCTCCTCGTTCTCCGCGATCAGAAAATGCCGGTCCGGTGGGCCGCCGCCATAGCGTTCCAGCATGAGCTGCCAATAAGAGGCCTTTCCGACGCCCGTCAGCCTCTGATCGAGGGCCGAGATCGCCGGCAGATCGGCCGGCTCCGCAGGTCGGATCGACACCATTTCAGGAGAACAATGCCCTTGCGCATCAGAATGTAAATACGTATTTAAGTACCGAATTACTCATATGGGAAACGCCATGGCTGACACGCCGATCGATTTCCGCACGACACCCGACCGCTATCGCCATTGGAAGCTCGCGCTGGAGAATGGCGTGGCCTACCTCACCATGGACGTAAACGAGGATGGCGGTCTGCGCCCCGGCTACAAGCTGAAGCTCAATTCCTACGATCTCGGGGTCGATATCGAGCTGGCCGACGCCGTGCAGCGGCTGCGCTTCGAGCATCCCGAGATCGGCGCCGTGGTCATCCGTTCGCAGCGCGACCGCATCTTCTGCTCGGGCGCCAACATCAACATGCTCGGCCTGTCGACCCACGTCCATAAGGTGAACTTCTGCAAGTTCACCAACGAGACGCGGCTCGCCATCGAGGATGCCAGCACCAACTCCGGCCAGACGTACATCTGCTCGATCAACGGCATCGCCGCCGGCGGCGGTTATGAGCTGGCGCTGGCCTGCGAGCAGATCCTGCTGGCCGACGACGGCTCGAGCGCGGTGTCCCTGCCCGAGCTGCCGCTGCTTGCCGTGCTGCCGGGGACGGGCGGCCTGACCCGCCTGGTCGACAAGCGCATGGTGCGGCGCGACCATGCCGACTTCTTCTGCACCACCGCCGAGGGCATGCGCGGGAAGCGTGCCCGCGACTGGCGTCTGGTCGACCGGCTGATCGCCCCGAGCAAGCTGGCCGAAGAGACGAGGAAGATCGCCGAGGAGATGGCAGGCAAGTCGAGTCGCCCCCGGCAGGCCAAGGGCATCGCCCTCACACCCATCGAGCGCGTCATCGACGGCGACACGATCCGCTATCCTCACCTCACGATCGAGCTCGACCGTGAGCGGCGCGCGGCGCGTTTCCGCCTCACCGGCCCGACCGACGCGCCGCCGGCCGATGCCGCCGCGATCCACGCCCAGGGCGCCGCCTTCTGGCCACTCGCTCTGGCGCGCGAGATCGACGATGCGATGATGCATCTCCGCCTCAACGAGACCGAGATCGGCACGTGGGTGCTGCAGAGCCAGGGCGATGGCGCGCTGGTCGAGGCCTACGACGCGCTGCTGGAGAGAGAATCGTCGAACTGGCTGGTGCGCGAGATCGTGCTGTTCTGGAAGCGCACCCTGAAGCGCCTAGACGTCAGCTCGCGCAGCTTGATCGCCCTGGTCGAACCCGGCTCGTGCTTCGCAGGCACGCTGTTCGAGCTCGTGCTGGCGGCCGACCGTTCCTACATGCTGGACGGCGTGTTCGAAGGCTCGAACCTGCCGGCGGCAACGATCCGGCTGACACCGATGAACTTCGGCCCCTACCCCATGGGCAACGGCCTGACCCGGCTGGCCGCGCGCTTCCTCGCCGAGCCGTCGCACGTCGACGAACTGAAGGACGAGATCGGCCGGTCGATCGAAGCGGAGGATGCCGACGATCTCGGCCTCGTCACCTTCACCCCTGACGACATCGACTGGGAGGACGAGGTACGGCTCGCGGTCGAAGAGCGCGCCGGTTTCTCGCCCGACGGACTGATCGGCATGGAAGCCAACCTGCGCTTTGCCGGACCGGAGACGATGGAGACCAAGATCTTCGCCCGACTCACGGCCTGGCAGAACTGGATCTTCCAGCGACCCAACGCCACCGGGCCCGAGGGCGCGCTGAAGCTCTACGGGACCGGCAAACAGAGCAAGTACGACCGCACGCGGGCATAACCCACAAGGGCGTAAGGAGGCAGACATGGCCATCGACTACACCCAGCTCATTCCCAACAACGTCGACCTCGCCAGCGACCGGCGCCTGCAGCGCGCCCTCGAGAACTGGCAGCCGCGCTTCCTCGACTGGTGGAAGGATCTGGGGCCGGACGGCACGGCGGACTTCGACGTCTACCTGCGGACCGCCGTCTCGACCGACGCCAACGGCTGGGCGAACTTCGGCTACGTGAAGATGCCGGAGTACCGCTGGGGCATCTTCCTCTCCGAGCGCGATCCCGAGCGCCAGATCGCCTTCGGCGACAACAAGGGCAAGCCGGCCTGGCAGGAGGTGCCTGGCGAGCTGCGCTCGACGCTGCGTCGCCTGATCGTCACCCAGGGCGACACCGAGCCCGCCTCGGTCGAGCAGCAGCGCCTGCTCGGCAAGACCGCGCCCTCGCTCTACGACCTGCGCAACCTGTTCCAGGTCAATGTCGAGGAAGGCCGCCACCTGTGGGCCATGGTCTATCTGCTGCATGCCTATTTCGGCCGCGACGGCCGCGAGGAGGCCGAGGCCATGCTGGAGCGTCACTCCGGCGATCCCGACAAGCCGCGCATCCTCGGCGCCTTCAACGAGCAGACGCCCGACTGGCTCTCCTTCTTCATGTTCACCTACTTCACCGACCGCGACGGCAAGTACCAGCTCGCCTCGCTGGCCGAGTCGGGCTTCGATCCGCTGTCGCGCTCCTGCCGCTTCATGCTGACCGAGGAAGCGCACCACATGTTCGTGGGCGAGACCGGTGTCGGCCGCATCATCCAGCGTACCTGCGAGCTGATGAAGGAGCACAAGACCGACGACATGCGCAGCCTCGGCGCCATCGACCTCGACACCATCCAGAAGTACCTGAACTTCCACTTCTCGGTGTCGCTCGACCTGTTCGGCCAGGAGGCGTCGACCAACGCCGCCAACTACTACACGCAGGGCGTGAAGGGCCGCTTCCTCGAGACACGCATCGGCGACGATCATGTGCTGACCGGTGCAAGCTACGACATCGACACGGTGGAAGACGGCCGCATCGTCAGGAAGACCGTGCCGGCGCTGCAGGCGCTCAATGAACGGCTGCGACAGGATTACATCGAAGATTGCGCGCGTGGCCTGCTGCGCTGGAACAAGGCAATCGAGAAGGCTGGCATCGACTTCGAGCTGAAGCTGCCGCACCGCGCCTTCAACCGCCGCATCGGTGCCTTCGCCGGCCTACGCGTCTCGCCGGATGGCCGGACACTGAGCGAGGCCGAATGGAAGGCCAACGAGGGAAAGTGGCTGCCCACCGAGGAGGACCGTGCCTATGTCACCTCGCTGATGGGCAGCGCGGTCGTGGAACCTGGCAAGTACGCCCACTGGATCGCCCCGCCGGCCCGCGGCATCAACGGCCAGACGGTGGACTTCGAGTACGTGCGGTTCAATTGATGGCGGCGCTGACGCGCCGCTGATTGCGGAAAAGATCGTCGAACGCCTGGGCGCATTGGCCCCCTCGTCCGCCAAGCCCAGGCCTTTCGGCCCCTGTCAAGGCCTCGGGGCCGATTGCGGCCGCCAGCCCGTCGCGCAATCGACGTCCAATCTTCATCAGGGGGTCAAGCTTCGCCAAAAATCGCGCTGCTACTCTTCCGTCGGGCGGCCGGCCGTTCTCTTCTGCGCCGCCGTAGCGAAGGGATGACATCATGGAAAGCAAGACACTCTCCGACGTCGCCAGCGGCATCTTTCGGCTGCGCGTTGATGACCCCCACATGACCAACAGCATCATCGTCGACATGCATGACGACAACTATACGACCCTGACGACGGTCGAGGTGCGCAGCGGCGCCGTCGCCGTGCATTGCCGTGCATCCTGGGAGAGCGACGATGAATTCGTGATCGAGGATCTGGACGAAGAGTCGGAGGACGAGGAAGACAAGGAGAAAAGCGACGAGGATCGCGCCTCCTCCGATGACGAGGATGCCGAGGGCGTCGAGGACGAAGACGAGGACGAAGATGAAGACGAAGGTCGCGCCAACTCCAAGACCTACACCGTCGGCAGCGGCAACAGCATCACCTTGCGGGCGACGACCGTGATGCTGGAGCCGATCGGACTGGAAACCGCCGAAGGCGTCTATCGCGTCCAGGTAATACGGACGGTCGACTGATATCGTCATGGCCATCCTGGACAATCGCGCCGGGATGGCCCTCTCCTGGCATAGCGGGGGATGATCGCCGCGTCTTCATGCGCTATTCAGGTCCCGAAAAGTCATCACCGGGTCCGATCATGGCACTTCCGTCCGGCATCTCCTTCGACGCAGACCTCCGGGTGAAACTCCCGGAACGCTTCAATGTCGCCTTGCCCTTCATCGACCGACACCTGGCCGAAGGCCGCGGCGGCAAGGCAGCCATCCGCACGCTGCACGAGACCGTCACCTATGCCGAGCTGGCGGAGCGCGTGAACCGAGCCGGCAACGCACTCCTGGCTCTCGGCCTCATGCCCGGCGATCGTATGCTGATGGTGGTGAAGGACTGTCCCGCCTTCTTCTATCTCTTCTGGGGCGCCATCAAGGCCGGCATCGTGCCGGTGCCGCCGAACACGCTGCTGCGCGCCGACGACTACGCCTACATGTTCGAGGATTCGGGCTGCGGGCTCGTCGTCTATTCCAGCGAGTTCGCCGGCGAGATCGGTCCGGCGCTGCAGCAGGTGCCGGTCAAGGCGCTGAACGTCGAAGCCTTCCTGGCCGAAATGGCGCCAGCGTCCGATGTCCTCGAGGCGCGTCTCGATGCACCTGACGCTGACTGCTTCTGGCTCTACTCCTCCGGCTCGACCGGCCGCCCCAAGGGCGCCGTACACCTCCAGCGCGACATGGTGGTGACCAGCGAGCTTTACGGCGTCCGTGTGCTGGGCGTGCGCGAAAGCGACGTCTCCTTCTCCGCGGCCAAGCTGTTCTTCGCCTACGGGCTCGGCAACGGCATGACCTTCCCGCTGTGGACTGGCGGAACCGCCGTGCTCGACGATCGCCGGCCGACGCCCGACACGACGTTCGAGATCATCGAGCGCTTCAGGCCGACGCTCTACTACGGGGTGCCGGCACTCTACGCGGGCCAGCTCGTGGCGCTGGAAAAGGCGCCGCGCGACTTCTCCTCGGTGCGCGCCTGCGTCTCCGCCGGCGAGGCCCTGCCGGCCGACATTTTCCGGCGCTGGAAGGACAAGACCGGCACGGTCATCCTCGACGGCATCGGCTCGACCGAAGCGTTGCACATCTTCATCGGCAACAGCCTCGCGGACCACAAGCCGGGTACCAGCGGCAGACCCGTTCCCGGCTACGACGCGCGCATCCTCGACGAGGGCGGCAGCCCGGTGCCGCAGGGAGAGAGCGGACGGCTGTGGATCCGCGCCGACTCTGCCGCGAAATACTACTGGAACAAGCCGGAGAAGACCGCCGAAACCATGGTCGACGGCTGGCTCAATACCGGCGACACCTACCGACAGGACGAAGAGGGCTACTTCATCTACGAGGGTCGCAGCGACGATATGCTGAAGGTCGGCGGGATCTGGTGCTCGCCGGTCGAAATCGAGAACTGCCTGATCGGCCACGCTGCGGTACTCGAAGTCGCGATCGTCGGCCAGGCCGACGAGCACGAACTCGTGAAACCGAAGGCGTTCATCGTGTTGAAAGAAGTGGGAATCGGCGGCCCCGACCTGACCGACGAGCTGATGGCCTTCTGCAAGCGGACTCTGGCGCCCTACAAGTATCCGCGCTGGATCGAGTACGTTTCCGAGCTGCCGAAGACCGCGACGGGCAAGATCCAGCGCTTCAGGCTGCGAGCGTAGCGGCCGCCGGCACAACGGCGATCACGTCTGCGTCAGACGGCGCGCTGCGCCTCTTTTTTGACGCGACGCGGCATGAGCATCGTTTGCCGCAACGTGCAGGAGCGCGCCTCCGATGACTCTTGAACTGGCGAGCCCGGCCCTCCCCGGAAGTTCTCCCGTAGACGGGTCCCGCTCGCCGTCAGGCTGGCCCATCGCACGTCTTCTGCCCGTCCTGCTCGTCGGGTTGGTGTTCGTCGCCATGGTGCCGATCATCGGCGTCGCCTGGTATGCTGCCCAGAGCAACCTCGATTCCGCTTCGCGCCAGCGCAACGAGCTGATGGTCGACCTGGTCGATCGCCGCCTCCAGGCTCATCTCGATCCGGTCCGCGCTCAGCTTGCCTATATCGGCGAGGTGATCGCCCGCGGCGAGATCGACTTCGACAATCCCGAGCAGTGGCGGCTGTTCGCCCTTGGGGCGCTCGCCGCGGCGCCGCAGACGATGGGCTTCATCGTCCTGCCCGTCGTGGGCGAGCCGCAGCGCTTCGTACGAACCGACCGGACAATGCGACCGGAACGACGCGAGAACCTGCCGCGCGCCGAGGAACTGCTCGCCCGTGCGCGTACCATGGACGGTCCGGGCTGGGGCGAGCCGTTGTGGTCCTACGTCTTCGGCGAAGCGATCCTGCCGATCATCGTTCCTATCCGTGTGCGCGGCGAGTTCCGCGGCCTGATCGGCGGAGCCATCGGCACGTCCGATCTGTCACGCTTCCTGAAAGGCCTCGATCTCGAAGGCGAGCGGACGCCGTTCATCCTCGCCGGCCGGGACAAGGTACTGGCGCACCCCTGGCTGGCCAAGGAGCAGAACAGCGCCAGCCAGCGCGCCCGCGCGCGGCTCTCCGGATTGAACGAGGTGAACGATCCGGTGCTGGCGGCGATGTGGGCGCCCGATCCCAATGCACTTTCCTGGTTCGGCGAGGACAGTTCGGTGGTTGGCCATTGGAACTGGGTCGGCGAGCGCAGCTTCGCCTGGATCCGCCGCACCGTCGACGCCTATGCGCCGGCTGAGCTGGTCGTGGGCTTCCACGAAGCCGGCCGGGAATCGCGCTGGGCGCGCTGGATCGTGCGCGGCATCCTGATCGCCGGTGCGGTCCTGATGATACTGGTGGGACTGCTCGCCTTCCTGCTCGGCCGGCGCTTGTCCCAGCCGATACTCGCGCTCGCCGAGGCTGCCGGCGCGGTCGAACGGCTCGAATTCGACAAGGTGCCGGCGCTGGGCCGCAGCCGCGTCCGGGAACTGGCCCAGGCCAATCGCGCCTTCGAGCGCATGTCGCGCGGCCTCAGCCTCTCCGCGACCTACCTGCCGCGGACGCTCGTGGCTCGCCTCACCCACCAGCAGGCCGCCCTGCCGGCCAGCGAAGCGCGCGCCATCACGGTCATGTTCTGCGACCTGGAGGGCTACACCGCCTATGCCCGCGGCCGGCCGGCGACCGAGACCGCGGCCTACCTCAATGGCCTGCTTTCCCGCATCGGTCCGGCCATCGAGTCCGCCGGCGGCACGATCGACAAGTACATGGGCGACGGCCTGATGGCCTTCTGGGGCGCGCCCGATCCATCTGCCGATCACGCTCGCAAGGCCTGCGGCGGCGCCCTCGCCGTCGCCCAGCAAGTCGAGTTGTTCAATGCCGATCGACGAGCCCGTGGGCTGCCCGCCTGCCGCGTGCGCATCGGCCTGCATACCGGCACCGCCGTCGTCGGGAATATCGGCTTTGTCGGCCGGGTCGACTACACCGCAATCGGCGAGGCCGTGAACGTCGCCTCTCGCCTGGAGCAGTTCGGCCGGAATGCTCCGCGCTTCGGCGACTCCACGATCGTGATCAGCGCCGCCTGTCTCGCCGCGGCAGGGTCCGGCTTCCGCCACGAGCCGCTCGACGGCGCGCCTGCCGACGTGTCCCACGACGGCGTGCTGCCGCTCGCAATCCTCGCTGCCCGCCTCTGACGCGCCGTCCCTCGGGGCCACGGCAACACCGCCAAGAAGCCGTTGTTGCAGCCGATAATTTGGGCTCTTATGGCGCATCTAGGGATGGGTTCAAGACAGGGAGCATACAATCATGAAATCCGCTTTGCTGGGCGCTGCAACCATTGCGGCGCTGGCCTTCGGCCTGCCTGCGGCGGCCCAGACGCCGATCAAGATCGGCTTCGTCAGCACCTTTTCCGGTCCTCAGGCCGCCATCGGCGAGGACATGCGCCGCTCGGTGGAGCTCGCGAAGGAGCATCTCGGCGGCAAGATGGGCGGCGTGCCGTTCGAGATCGTCTATGAGGACGACCAGTTCAAACCCGACGTGGGCAAGCAGAAGTCCGAGAAGCTGGTGCAGCAGGACAAGGTCAACTTCATCGCCGGCTACATCTGGTCGAACGTTCTCCTCGCATCGCTCAAGACCGTGACCGACGAGGGCAACACGATCCTGATCTCGGCCAATGCCGGCCCGTCACAGATTGCCGGCCAGCTCTGCAACAAGAACTTCTTCTCGACATCCTGGCAGAACGACCAGACGCCGATGGCGATGGGCGACTACCTGAACACAAAGGGCGTGAAGAGCCTGTACCTGATGGCCGGCAACTACGCTGCGGGCAAGGACATGCTTGCCGGGGTCAAGCGCACCTTCAAAGGTGAGATCAAGGGCGAGGATCTCACCAAGTGGCCGGACCAGCTCGACTTCTCGGCCGAGCTCGCAAAAATCCGCGCCGCCAAGCCGGATGGCATCTTCATCTTCTATCCGGGGGCGCATGGCGTGCAGTTCCTGACGCAGTACTCCCAGGCCGGCCTCAAGGGTCAGGTTCCGCTCTACCAGGTGTTCTCGATCGACGCGATCACGCTGCCGCAGCAGAAGGATCTGGCTCTCGGCACCCTCGGTGCCCAGGAGTGGGTCAACGACCTGCCCAACGATGCCAACAAGCGTTACGTCGCCGACTTCAAGAAGAAGCACGGTGTCTATCCATCCTACTACGGCGCCCAGAGCTACGACGCGATCATGCTGATCGCCTCGGCCGCCGAGGCGCTGAAGGGCGACGTGTCGAACAAGGACAAGGTGCGTGCCGAGATGAAGAAGGCCAACTTCAAGTCGGTGCGCGGCGACTTCAAGTTCAACACCAACCAGTTCCCGATCCAGAATTTCTACATCCAGGAAGCGGTGAAGGATCCGGAAGGCATGATGACGGTCAAGACCATCGCGACCGCCGTCAAGGACGGCAAGGATCCCTACTATGAAAAGTGCCCGATGAAGTGAGGACGGCGCTCCACGCCGTCGTCATCCCGAGCACCGGCCGACCCCGGCCGAGCACTGGCGAGGGATCTTTGACGCGACTGAAAAGGTCCCCCACCTACGGTTCCGGATGAGATGGAATATCTGCTGCTCCAGATGCTGAATGGTGTCCAGCTCGGCCTGCTGATGTTTCTGCTGGCGGCCGGGCTGACACTCACCTTCGGCATCATGGACCTCGTGAACCTGGCGCACGGGTCGCTCTACATGATGGGCGCCTATATCGCCTGGACCTTCATCGGCTGGACCGATTCCTTCGTGCTCGGGGCCTTGCTGGCTCTGCCCGCGACTTTCCTGCTGGGCGTCGTGGTGGAGATGATCGTGGCGCGGCGGCTCTACGCACGCGACCATCTCGACCAGGTGTTGGCGACCTTCGGACTGATCCTGTTCTTCAACGAGCTGGTGCGCGTCCTCTGGGGGGCTGCGGGCAAGAGTATCGCCGTGCCGGCCTTCCTCAACCGCACGGTCGAGATCCTGCCCGGCTTGCCATATCCGGCCTATCGCTTCGCCATCATCGTCGTCGGCGCCGCCGTCGCCCTGCTGCTGGCATGGCTGGTGGCACGCACACGGCTCGGCATGCTGATCCGGGCCGGCGCCTCCAACCGACGCATGATCGGCGCGCTGGGCGTCAACATCGAGCTTCTGTTCACGCTGGTGTTCGGCCTCGGCGCGGTATTTGCAGGACTTGCCGGACTGATGGCGGCACCCATCACCTCGGTGAAGATCGGCATGGGCGACGACATTCTCATCATTGCATTCGTCATCATCGTCATCGGCGGCATCGGCTCGATCAAGGGCGCCTTCGTCGCCGCCATGGTGGTCGGCCAGATCGACATCGTCGGCCGCGCCTTCCTGCCCGACCTGCTGAAGACCTTCCTCAGCGCGTCCGCCGCCTCGAGCGCCGCCCCGGCGATCTCGCAGGTCCTGGTCTACCTGCTGATGGCCGGCGTGCTCGTCTGGCGCCCCACGGGCCTGTTCGGCCAGCGGAGCTGACGGATTGCTAGACACCCTGCGCACGCCGCGCGGCCTCGTCACCACCTTTCTGCTGGTGGCATTGGCCGTCCTTCCCCTGCTCACGCAGGCCTTCGACCAGCGCTATCTGCTGTCGATCGGTACGCGCATCGTGATCTGGTCGATCGCCGCCGTGAGCCTCAACATGATCCTGGGCTACGGCGGCATGGTGAGCTTCGGCCACGCCGTGTTCTTCGGCATCGGCGGCTACGCCATCGGAATCCTGTCCCACCATGGCGTATCCAGCGGCTGGATCCAGTGGCCGGTCGCCATCCTCGCAGCCGCGCTGTGGGCAATGGTGATCGGTGCGCTGTCGCTGCGCACACGTGGCCTCTACTTCATCATGATCACGCTGGCCTTCGCCCAGCTCGTATATTACGTCGCGGTCGGGCTCGAGGCCTATGGTGCCGACGACGGTCTCAACATCAGCCGCAGCCGCTTCCCCGGCCTGATCGACCTGCGCGACAAGGCATCGTTCTATTGGCTGTGCTTGGCGCTGCTCGGCGGCACCCTGTGGTTCTGCAGCCGCTTCGCCAACTCCCGCTTCGGCCTGGTCATCCGCGGTGCAAAGTCGAACGAGCTGCGCATGACGGCGTTGGGCTTTCCCGTCTTCCGCTACCGGCTGGCCGCCTTTGCCCTGTCGGGCGCGTTCGGCAGCCTCTCCGGCATCCTGCTGGCCAACGAGGGCGCCTACATATCGCCGGCCATGATGTCCTGGGTGAAGTCGGGCGATCTGATCGTCATCGTCGTGCTGGGCGGCATGGGCACCCTGTTCGGCCCTCTCTATGGGGCCATCGCCTTCTTCGTGCTCGAGGAGTCGCTCCCTCCCCTGCTCGACCTGTTGCGCAAGGACTGGGGCGAATACTGGCAGATCGTGTTCGGGCCGATGCTCGTGCTGATCGCGCTTTACGCCCGCGGCGGCATCGACTCCCTGTTCGGCCGGCCCGGCGAAGGACGCAGTCATGGCTGAGCCGCTGCTCGCCACCGACCGCCTGGTCAAGCGCTACGGCGGCCTGCTGGCAACCGACAACGTGTCGATCGACGTACGCCCGGGCGAGATCCACGCCCTGATCGGTCCCAACGGCGCCGGCAAGACGACCCTGATCGGTCAGCTCACCGGCAACGTGTCGCCGGATAGCGGCACCATCCGGTTTACCGGCCGCGACGTCACCCGGCTGCCGACCCATGCCCGGGTGCGGCTGGGTCTCGCGCGTTCGTTCCAGATCACTGCCGTGCTGCGCGAGTTCACCGCCCTCGACAATGTTGCGCTGGCCGTTCAGGCGCATGCTGGCCATTCGTTTCGCTTCCTGGCCGATGCGCGGCGCGACGAGAGGCTGCGCGGCCCCGCCCGGCGCGGCCTCGAGGAGGTTGGGCTGGCGGAGCGCGCCGATACCCCGGCCGCCGTGCTCAGCCACGGCGAGCAACGCCAGCTCGAGATTGCCATGGCGCTGGCCGGCCAGCCGAAGCTGCTGCTACTCGACGAGCCGATGGCCGGCATGGGCGTCGACGAATCGCAGCGCATGATCGGCTTCCTGCGAAGCCTCAAGGGCAGCCGGGCGATGCTGCTGATCGAACACGACATGGACGCCGTCTTCCAGCTCGCCGACCGCATCACGGTGCTGGTCTATGGCCGGGCCATCGCCTCGGGCACCCCGGCGGAGATCCGCGCCAACGCCGACGTGCGCCAGGCCTATCTTGGCGAAGGGGCCGTCTGATGCTGCGCGTCCGCGACCTCGAGGCCTTCTATGGTGCAAGCCAGGCGCTGTTCGGCATGGAACTGGCGATCGATGCCGGCGAGGTCGTCACGCTGATGGGCCGCAACGGCATGGGCAAGACCACGACGGTCAACGCGGTCATGGGCCTGCTGCCCGGCCGCCACGGTTCCATCGAATTCGAGGGTCGGCGAATCGACCACCTGCCGTCCTTCCGTATCGCACGGCTGGGATTCGGCCTGGTGCCGGAAGGCCGGCAGATCTTCCCCAACCTCTCGGTCCGCGAGAATCTGGTGGCCGCCGCTGCGAACCGCGATGGCCGAGGCAATCCCTGGACGCTGGCGCGCGCCTTCGACTTCTTTCCGCGCCTGTCCGAGCGCCAGCGCAACATGGGCAACCAGCTCTCCGGCGGCGAGCAGCAGATGCTGGCGATCGGCCGCGCGCTGATGACCAATCCCAAGCTGCTGATCCTCGATGAGGCGACGGAAGGCCTGGCACCGCTGATCCGCCAGGAAATCTGGTCTTGCCTCGCCCGGCTCAAGCAGGAAGGGCAAGCCATCCTGGTGATCGACAAGAACGTCGACGCGCTGATCGGACTCGCCGAGCGCCACTACATCGTCGAGAAGGGCCGCGTGGTATGGACCGGCACGTCCCAGGCCCTGGCCCGCGACAGCGAATTGCAACATAGGTATCTTGGCGTCTGATCCTGTGGAGTTGCCGATGCGTCTCACCCTGCTTGCCGCCGTCCTCGCGCTCGCCGCGACCCCGGCTTTCGGCCAGGGCCAGGTGAACGTCTACAACTGGTCCGACTACATCGCCGAGGGCCAGCTCAAGACGTTCGAGAAGGACACCGGCATCAAGGTCAACTACACGACCTACGATTCCAACGAGATCCTCGAGGCCAAGTTGCGCGCCGGCCGGTCCGGCTACGACGTCGTCGTGCCAACGGCCTCGCCCTTCTTCGTCCGGCAGCTTGCGGCCGGCCTCTACCGACCGCTCGACAGGAGCAAGCTGAAGAATTGGAAGAACCTCGATCCCGAGATCATGGCGTCGCTCGCCAGGTATGATCCGGGCAATCAGCACGCCATCCCATGGATGTGGGGCACCACCGGCATCGGCTACAATGTCGAGGCGATCCGCAAGCGCATGCCCGATGCGCCGGTCGATTCGCTGAAGATGATCTTCGATCCCGCCATCGTCGCCAAGTTCGCCGATTGTGGTGTCATGCTGCTCGACAGTGCGACCGACGTGCTTCCGGCCGCGTTGAAATACCTCGGCCTCGATCCCGATTCGAAGAAGTCAGCCGACCTTGCCAAGGCGGCCGACGTCGTGAAGGCGGTGCGACCCTATATCCGCAAGTTCCATTCGTCGGAGTACATCAATGCGCTGGCCGGCGGGGACATCTGCCTGGCCTTCGGCTTTTCGGGCGACATCTTCCAGGCGCGCGACCGCGCTGCCAAGGCGAAGGACAGGCAGGAGATCGCCTACGCCATCCCGCGCGAAGGCTCGCTGCTCTGGATCGACGTCGCGGCCATCCCCAAGGATGCGCCCGACGCAACCGCCGCCCTGCGCTTCCTCGATTTCCTCCTCGAGCCCAAGGTCGCTGCCGCTTCGAGCGAAATCACGGGTTACGCCAATGCCAACACCGCCGC
>QFCS01006134.1_pt1 | contig 23630 bp, 28 predicted proteins | sample 3576561 | NCBI WGS metagenome assembly QFCS01 | reverse complement strand
CCGCGACCCCACGCCAGACCGGGTCGACGGAGATGAGCCGCCCGATCACGTCGATGCCAAATCCATCCACCGCACTTGGCCGAATGGCCAAGTGCGGGCCAAGTTGACACAGAAACGGCCATCTTCACGTGGAACCTACAACCACGCCTTGACACGGGAGCAAGCTGGTTTTAGGGTAGTGAATGTCACATTCACCACCTTTGAGGAGGTCTCATCATGCGTGCGTTCCCCGTGAACCGCGACACCATCGACCTGCTGGTCACCGCCGCCTACATCTCCACCCCCGCCTATCGCAGCAGCACCCCGCGCGAGCTCGCCGAGAACGCCGACCGGATGGGGCAGAGCCTCTGGGACGAGAACCACGCCAGCGTCAGCTACGCGATCAAGCAGCACATCCCCGCACCCCACTACGAGTGGCAGCCCGTCGCCGAGATCGTTCCCCTGGCCGACGATGAGCAGGCGTTGCAGATCGAACGCAGCCGTCTTCTGCTCGCAGAGGTCTCCTGCCATCACCCCGAATGGGACCAGTCCCCCGCCCGTGATCTCGTCGAGCGCCTCGGCGACGCAATCGCGCGGCGGTTCTCCCACCGGCCGCTCGTGGACTCCCCCGACCACCTGGGCGTCAAAGAGTACGAGGGCCTGCACCGCGCCGTCGAGGTCTGGGAACGAGAGATCGGATTCCGCCACCCGCTCACGCACGACGCAGCCGCGCGGGAAGGGAGCCGGCCATGACTCTCACGATCACCCACGCCGCCGCGGAAGGCACCCTCATCGACGGGACCAGCCGGGGCGACGGAACGTCCGACGCGCTCAAAGCCAACGGGTGGCGATGGAGCAGGGCCATCGGCTCCTGGTACATCCCCCACTCCCGCGACCGGGAGCCCAAGACCGCGATCATCAACCGCACCGCCGAGCAGCTCGCCGCGGCCGGATTCGCCGTCGAGATCTCGATCGACTACGCCCGCCGCGCCACCACGGACGTCGAAGCGGACCTCATCGAGCGCCGGAGCGAACGCGCCGACGCTCTGGCCGACCGCGCCACTCGGCGCCACCATCACGCGACCGAGGAAGCGGAGCGGGCCGCACGCGCACTGCGCCGCTTGCCCGAAGGTGGCGAGCCGATCAAGATCGGGCACCACTCGGAAGCCGGACACCGACGCGCGATCGCCAAAGCGGATGCCGCGATCCGCCGGTCAATCGACGCCGACTCGGAGGCACGCCGCGCCCAGGTGCGCGCCGACATCGCGGCCTCATCGAACGACGCCCGCTACGCAACCATCACCGTTGCGAACCGGATCGAGAAGCTCCGCGCCGACATCGCGGGGATGCGGCGACGTCTCGACGGATCTAGCCGGACCCTCGCCGGCGGGTACATCGAGGTCACAGCCGCGGCAACTGGCGCCTACGCCGAACGGCTCGAGCGTGAGCTGGCCGCAGCTCAGGATCAGCTCTCCTACTGGCAGGAGGTTCGCGCCGAGCAAATCGCGTCCGGCGCCGCCACCGACCACAACAAAGACACCATCAACGTCGGCGACCAAATCAGGTACTTCGGCAGCTGGTGCACCGTCACCCGCGTCAACCCGAAGAGCGTCAGCATCACCGACGCCTACGGCCACCGCGGCACCGTGCCCTACACGCACATCCGCGAACACAGTGTCGGCCAGAGCGAGGCAAGCTCATGACCCTCGCCGCCCGACCCCGAACCATTCCCACACCCACCGCGCGCCGGCTGCAGCACGTCGCACGCGCTGCGCTGTTCATCGTGGCGGCGATCGCCGCCGGCTGGCTCGGGATCCTCGCCGCGCCGATCCTCGATCGCATCATCGTCACCGCGGCCGCGGTGGTCCTCGTCCCGCTCACCATCGCGCTCGTGGTCGACTTCTTCCGCAACCCCGATTGAGCGTTCGATGCCTGCCTACAGGGTTCAGTGGCAGCAACACGTCAGCCTCACTGCGACCGTCACCGTCGAGCTCGACGAACTCGCGGCGTGGGCTTGTGAGCATCTCGGCATGCGCACGATCAACGACGGCGCGGCCGTAGGCGCAACGCCTGCCGGCGTGCGACGGTTGCTCGAGCACAACACCCGCATGCGCGAGGAGCTGCTGCAGCAGTGGGCGGCGGCGCACATGCCGCACCAGTGACACGCTGGCCCTGACGGGCATAGCAGAGGCCCCGCCGGTGGCAATCCGCCGGCGGGGCCTCTGCTGTTGATCACACGAGACGCTGCGCGAGCTCGTCGATCTTGTCGGGGCGGAAGCCCGACCAGTGGTCCTCGTCCGTGATGACGACGGGCGCCTGCATATAGCCGAGCGCCTTGGCCTCGACGAGCGCCTCGGCGTCCTCGCCCAGGTCGATCACTTGATAGTTGATCCCCTTCGCGTCCATCGCTTTGGATGTCGCAGTGCACTGGACGCATCCGCTCTTTGATAGCAATCGGATCATGGGTGGTTATCTCCTCCTTCCTGTTCTCCTCGGGCCGAGCATGCCGGGCAGCTCAGACACGGGCAGCCGCGCGGCGCTTGAGCCACACGATGAGCGCGATCGCACCGATCAGGATCGCGAGAATGACGAGGATCTGTCCCCAACCGAGTCCAACGCCGTCGACGACCTCGAGCGCCACGGCGTCACCCTGCTCGAGCAAGTGGTACTGCACCATCCATGTGCGCAGCGGATCGAGGAACATCCCCAGCGATACGGCACCGCTCGCCAGGACGAGCACGGCAATCAGCAGCAGCGAGATCCAGTCGTCTTCCGACACGCTCTGATTCGACACGAGTTGCTCATCCCTTCTCTCGGGGCCAGTCGGCCCTCGGTGTCATCCCTGCCACGACGATCACGCGGCCTCGGGACGTCGGTAACTGATGACCGAGTTGTCGAACACCGTCAGCAGTCCGTCTTCTCCGCTGTCGATGTCGCGGTACTCGATCGCGAGGTACTCGTCGTCGACGACGTCGGGCTCGACCCCTTCGACCACTCCCCACAGGCCCAGTGCGGCGTCGACGAGGAGGAGATCTCCGACCTCGAGCTCGACGGCCGGCCCCTCTAGTGATTCGCTGTACCCGTCGCCGTCCGCAGCTGCGTCGACGTCGGGTGCCTCGTCGTCGACGTCGGGGACGAACCGGACCCGTTCGCGCGGGTCCAGCGGGGTGACGTTCGCGGGGCGGAGGGCGCCGGGCTGGGGCTTCGACGCGGCCGCGGGATCCCACTCGACGATCTTGGCTGTGGACCACTGGAAGTAGTCAGGCTCGATCTCTTCGCCCTCGCCGTCGTCGGTGAGCTCCGGTTCCGGGTCGCGCACCATCATCCGCTCATAGTCCGCCGTCGCGGGGCGCAGCGCTGCCAGGTGGTCCCAGTCCGCTTTGTCGGACGAGTCGAGCTTCGCGGGGTCCGGGGTGTAGAAGGCCTGGATCTCGACAGGCAGCGACTCGGCGTTCAGGGTGATGCCGCGGCCCCGCTTGTTGCGTGGGATCGCTACGCCGACCGCGAAGCTGTCCCACATCATGTTGGCGCCCTGCGGAGAGAGACGACCGAAGCTGACGCGCGCACCGAAGTTGTCTCGCATCTCACCGCCGAGGAACTCCACGTCGGGACGCTGCAGACCCAGCAGAATGTGGATCTTCGCCGATCGCGCCAGCCGGGCGAGGTCGGAGAGCAGATCCAGGACGGGAGCCTGCGCCGGCGCACCCTTCGGCTTGACGGTCTTGTACCACCGTTGCACGCGAGCCTTGAAAGTGGCGTACTCGTCGATGATCAGCGCGAGCGGGTCGAAGTCCTCGAGCCGGGCTGTGCCGTTCTCGAGCTGCGAGTAGCGCTCTTCCATGAGCTCGTGTGCGGCGTGCAGCATCCGCACCTGGTGCTCGACGCGCGCACCGACCAGCTCGACGTTGGGCCAGTCACGGAAACCGGCGAACTCGATCCGCTTGCCGTCGAGCACCCATACGCGCCAGTGCGCGTGCGTCAGGTGGGTGAGCACCGTGTGCTGGAAGCTGGTCTTGCCCGAGCCGGTGCCACCGATGACGAGGCAGTGCGGGGAGACCGCCGGATGCCACGACTGGATCTGCCCGTCCTCGTCGGGGCCGATCGGGATCCTGAACGACTTGTAGGCGGAGTGAGTGAGCGCGGCCGCGGGCTCCACTTCGTGCAAGACCATGTCGGGCATGGTCGGGCGGACCTCGAACCTGATCTTGTCGCCCTCGAGATCCCAGTGCGCCCGCCACCGGCCGGGGAGCATCGACGAGACGACCTTCTCGATCTGGGATCGACGGGCGGCGATCGCCATCTTCGGACCCACGTTGTGCTTGACCTCGATCTTCGAGACCGACGCATCCTCGGCCGACGTCACCGACACGTTGGCGGTCGGGTCGATGACCTGCTTGACGACCTCGATCGCGCGCTGCTGCTCGCGGGAGACCGGATCGCTCGCGGGTGCGAGCTCGACGATGAGGACGCACCGCCTCGAGTTGTGCTTCCGCACCCGGTACTCCGCACCCAGGCGTCGGGTGAGGCCGGCGATGATCTGTTCGACGAAACGCGGATCGTCGTCGACAACGTGCGAGGCGTACCGGATCTTTACGCGCGCCGGGAGGCCCACCCATCCCTTCGTCCACTTCATCGGCTCCACGAGCGCGCGGGTCGGTTGGGCTGCGCCGAGATGAGGAAGCACCGCCTCGATGGCCGGGTCCATACGGCCCTGCCGCTGGAAGGCTCGCACTCCCGATGCGATCGCGCCGACAGCAAGTGCCACCGCCACGATCCACACCACCGGGACCAGGTCGGTGAACGGCCGCACCGCGTTGAGTCCTGTCACTGCCGTCGCGAGAGCGATGCAGAGCAGCGCGGGAATGATGCCGGTCAGCTGGCGGCGAGGAAGGACGCCCAGCGACACTGCCGCCGGGGCGGTCGGCCGAGCTGGCGGACGCTGTGCCACCCGAGTTGCCATTGGAGCCTCCTGAGCGGGCCGAGTACTTCACGACCCTCTTGCGAGGTATAGGCCGACGATCGGCTCCTTCGCGGACATCGCGGATTCTCTGCGCGTCTGACGCACTCGTGATGTCCCCTGCGCGATAGTGGCCCAGAGAAGCTCGCGGCGGCAGCTGGAAAGCGATATTGCGCCACATCGCGGCGCGCATCAGCGCAATACCTCCGCCACACCCGCGCTTGACACGGGTGATAGGATCAAGCCCGATCGGCGTTCTGCCGCAGGCACGGTTGTCGAATCGGGCTTGAACCCCTCCCCCTGGGAAATATTTCCAGCAGCCACCCCCGCGCAGTTATGGCGCAATATCGCGGCGCACATCGGCGGCATACTGCGGCGCATATCCGTTGCTGCACCCTGGCCGGTGCCACGAGGATCAGTCGTCGATGTCGGCCGGTGGGGTCTGTGCCTGCCGCCGACGCTCCCATTCGCCTCGCAGCCACTCGCCTTGACGCTGCGCCGCAGTGCGGCTGATTCCTCGTGCCTTGGCTGGCGCCGGCGGGAATGGATCTCCGGAGTTGTAGAGCTGCTCGAGGCGGTCGGCTTCTCGCTCAAAGGCGACCTCGACCAGGCCCGCCAGCGAGGGCGCACCTTCCGGCTCGTCTCTCGTCGACCACCACGCCGCCTTGAGTCGCGCGTGCAACGCCACCGGCAGGTAGTAGGTCTGGTGGCGGTAGCCCGTGGCCCCTCGCGGGTTCACGCCCTGAGCTCGGGCGGGCGATGCCGGGAATGGATCTCCGGAGTTGTAGAGCTGCTCGAGGCGGTCGGCTTCTCTCCCGATCGCGACCTCGACCAGGCCCGCCAGCGAGGGCGCACCTTCCGGCTCGTCCCTCGTCGACCACCACGCCGCCTTGAGTCGCGCGTGCAACGCCACCGGCAGGAAGTATGCGATCGAGCGGTAGCCGGTGGCTGACACCGACCCTGCGGGTCGGTCGGCGTCACCAGTGGCGCTGACATCTGTTGAGGGCACGAGTCACCGTCTGAATGGGGGAAGCTTCGGCCCCGTTTCGGGCCGGGGCTGATCCCACACTACAGGCCGGTTTCCAGGTCGTCAGTAGGGCGCGAACCGTGATATCGCGCGGGTTTCCAGGGGGTTAGAGCCGCCGGCAAGTGCCGTCTGTGGGGCAGATCTCGATCCCGTACAGGCGGAGGAACTCTTCGGGGTCCACGAAGCCGGCGTACTGGGCGGGTGCACCCAGAGCGGGTGCCTCCCGCAGTGCGGCGACGGCCGCGTTGGTCGTCCCGTTCTTGTTGATGCGCAAGTCCAGGTGGCAGCCGCCGCTCGGCGGCACGTTCCCGACCGCACCGATCTGTTGACCGGCAGTGACGGTGTCTCCGACGTCGACGAGACGCTCGCTCTTGTACATGTGCAGGTAGGAGACCACGAAGCCATCGGGGTGCTTGATCGACAGCCACAGCGAGCTGCTGAGGGTGACCGTGCCGGGCAGCACCGCGTAGACCGGGTCTCCGCACGGGCCCGGCCAGTGCTGCAGGTCGATCGCAACATGCCACGAGGAGGCGCCGGGAACCGAGATGTCGCGGGGCCCGTAGCCGGAGGTCATCTGGTAGCCCGGAGAGAGAGGGAATGCCGCCTGCCCGACGACCGTGCCGCTGTCACAGCTGATAGAGCCGCCGACCGCGGTGATGATCTGCTGCGCCGCCGACTCCCACTTGTCGTAAGCGCTCGGGAACGCCGAGACCTGCACTGTCTGGGCCGCCTCTCCCAGGCCCATCTCCTCCCAGCCGGGAATGTCGAGCAACCCTCGAGGAGATCCGCCGTTCGGCCCGTCCTCGCCGCCGAAAAACGCCTTCGCGGCGTAGACGGGATCCATGAGCTCCTCGACAGTCCCCCAGCCCGACACTCGTTGCTGGAAGTAGTTGACCGAGTCGTGGTCGCTGCCGACCGCGTCGTGCGGATAGTCGAGGGATGCAGGCACCGAGGAGTTGGCGTACATCTTCAAGCCGGACTCCTGCAGCGCAGTCATCATCGCGATCTGCTGGCCCCGCGCGGAGACCCCCAGGGACCGCGCGACCGACAGGATCGTGGCCGCGTGACCGAGTTCGGTCGGTCCCAGGGTCCGGGTCGCGCCGCCGGTGGTCTGGACCTCGAGCTCGTCGGTGGTCAGCGAGCCGGCCGTGCACTGCGACGACCCTCCGCCGGATGCGCCGGCGATCGCCATCATCAGGAACATCGTGTAGCCGGCGAAGAGCACGATCGGCACCATGACCAGCGCGATCACCCAGAGGATGACCTTGCGCGAGCCGCCCCCGTCGCCGTCTTCTCCCCCGCTGGCGGCGCCTGCGACGTCAGCCGAGCGCTCGAGTACTCCGGATGCGGACATGCGCGGTTACTTCTGCGCGATCGCCAGCCGGGCGCGCATGTCACCGCTACGCGGGGAGCGCGGCGCTCGCGGCGGCAGCGACGTGATGTCAGTCACCCCGGAAGACACGGAGCGACGTTCGATGTGTCCCATGCCCGAGGAATCCACGACGATGCGACGGGGACCATCCGGGGTGCGGCGTGGTGCCGGTGTCGGGTCTACGACCATCGGGACCACCTTCGGATCCCCCGCCGCACGCTGCTTGCTGACGCCGCTTGATGCGGCCGCGGCGATCGCCTTCGACGTGCCTTTGGTCGCCACCCGGCCACCGACCTCGAGCGCAGCGGCCCCGGCGGCACCGGCCACGCCGCCCGCAGCGGCACCCTTCCCGATTCGCGCGGCCGTGAACACGAGATCTGCCGTCTTCGACGCCTTCCCCGCAGCGGAGGCCGCGGAACCGCCCCCGGAGCCCTTCTGCGGCGACGGGAGAGCCGGACGGCCCGGTGAGCCGCCGGAAGGCCTGGAAGGCGGCATAGGCGCCGCGGGCGGGCGTGTAGCGGCCATTTCGCCGATGTCGTGAGCGGCACCGGCGCCGACATTGATGGATCGGGCGTCGACCGTTCTGTCCGGGCGGCGGAGAGCTGCAGCCGCGATCGTGGATACCGCGCCCATAGCGGCGACGGTCTTGACCCCGTCCCCCTGCGTGGGACCGCCCTTCCCCATCCCGTACTTCGAGAGCTGCTCGGCGATGGAGCGGCCGGTCTTCTTTGCGATCCGGCGTGCCCGGATGATCAGGAACACCAGGACGATCATCACTAGCGACGCGAAGGTCATCTGCGCGACGAGAGGGATGCCGAGCTGGCTGAGGCCCGTGATCGTGGCGACCGTCAGTTTGAGGACGGCAGCCATGACCACCGCCATGAAGACGATCGCGACCAGGCCCATGAAAGTGTCGGCGAGCGACTTCCACAGTGGGTACCGGTTGACGGGCAGGATCCCGATGTACACGTTCCACATCGTCTTGAGAGCGGAGATCAGGAAGCCGAGAACGGTGACCAGGAACAGCACGCCGAACGCCATCGGGAGGATGAACAGGGTCAGGGCGCCGGGGGTCATCGTGACGGCGGTGAGCACCTGTCCGAAGTTGGGGTTCTGGTTGAACGTCTTCGCCGCTTCGTCGCACTCGCCGACCGCGTCGCGAACCTCGTTGCCGCCGGTGAAGACCGGGGACGAGCTGGTCATCGTTTCAGTGAATGTCGTGGCGCACGCGCCCTCGAGGGCGTGGCCGAAAGCGATCGTCTGCGCCGGGATCTTCACGAAGATGTCCACGAGCTGCGACGTGACGGCCGCGGAGAGCAAGTTGTCGGAGTCGAGGTCGGTGCTGTTGATGTCATCGGTGACGACGACCGCGGCGATCTGCCCGCCGTACTCCTGGGCTGTGTCGAAGGCGCCGCCGGCGGCTGTGAGTGTGGCGATCGGGTTGGCGAGCAGTCCGGTGGCCAGGACGGCGCAGCAGGCTGAGATGAACAGCTCCGCCCATCCGGTGGAGTGCCGGCCGAGCATGATCGCCAGGCCCGCGGCGCCGCCGGCGATCGTCAGCGCGAACGGGATCCACGCGATCTCGCCGAGGAAGTCCTGGACGAGATCGGCGAGGGCGCCGAACGGGGCCGCGACGATGTCGACCCACTCGAAGGAGAGCAGCCAGTTGCAGAACCAGATCATCCACGACACCAGCCCCAGGTGCCCGGTCCAGATCGGGTCGATCCACATGGAGATGAAGAACTTCCCCATCGTGAACACGTCGCCGCGGTCCAGCGGCAGCACCGTGTAGTTGGTCAGGGGTACGCCGCTGCTGTCTGTGATGTCACCGCCGAGCATGAACGGGGATGCACCCCCGCCGTCAGCTGCGAAGGCCCAGTAGGTGTTGCCGAAGAGGACCAGGAACAGGTCGATCAGGATGACGGCGAAGACTTTGCTCCACCGGGGGTGCTCGCGTACCCAGAATCGGACGCGCCAGAACGCGCCGCCCAGGGTCTCGAAGGTGTGCCGGTAGAACGTGATCATGGCGTCACCAGCGACGGGGTTGACAGCACCGCTTCGCGACGGTCGGGGCGCTCGGGGAGCGTCTTGCGGAACTTCCCGATCCGGCCACGCTGGTCGCGGACCAGGCCCTCGCCGCGCCGGTCGGGGGCGACCTTCCCGTCAGGGCCGAGCGGGGACAGCTCCTCGGTGACGACCTTGACGATTGCCGCGTCTGCCGGCTCGCCTGTCAGCCACTCGATCGCACGACGGGCGAGATCCTTGTCGGTCTGTCGCATCACGTAGCGGGTCTTGAGAAGACCGCGGGTCTGGGTCTCACCGAAGTCCGCGGGGTCGTGGGAACCGAGTGCGAAGAACGCGCGGTGCTTGCGGCCGTCGCGGATGCCGATGCGCAGGTCGCGCTCACCCTCGGGTGACTGGGTGATGTGGTGGCACTCGTCGAAGTAGGCACCGGCGAGCTCACCGGGGTTCATGAAGCAGACCTCGCGGGAGATCCCCATCAGCATCGCGTACATCGCTCGGCCGTAGATCTTTTCCAGGGGCATCTCCTCGAACAGGTGCGCGTGCTCGAGCTCGGTCTTGTCCGGCAGGGACAGCCCGTGGGTGAGGAAGACCAGTGCACGCGATTTCAGGTCGACGGCGGGCAGCCCGTCGTTGAAGAGAACCTCGCCGATGTCCTTCGACGCGACCAGGTTGATCAGGCCGGCAAGCTCCTCGCTCTCAGCCGAGGCGATTGTTTTCAGGTGTGCGCGGAGACGGCCGAGGCTGGTGACGTCATGCGCGGCGACGTACTCCGGCTCGAGCAGGCGGGACAGTGCGACGCCTCGGGAGTCGCGGGCCCGGATGCCGAGCATCACTGCGAAGAGCGACTGCACCATGCGGGCGCCGACGAGGGGCCCGAACACGCGCAGCGGGTCCAGCGAGTACTCCGGTGCCATCAGGTCGACGATCGTCGTGGTGTCCGGGCGGAGGCTCTGCGCGAAGACCGCGTACTCCTTGGCCTCGGTGCGGTCGATCGCGACGACCCGGCCGTTGCGGTCGACGGTGTCGCCCATGTCGCCCTTGAGCAGCACGCTCTTGCCAGCGCCCAGCTCGGCGACGACGCCGAAGCTGGCGCTGGTATCGGCCTGAATGCTGCCGTCTGCGTCGCGCAGGATCGGGGTGTGGCGGGCGGTGCTGATGTTCTCGCCGAAGCGGGCGCCCTTCTCATCGCCGAGCTCATTGCTGGAAAGGGGGACGCCTGTGGCGAACTCCCGGCCAGTGGTGATCTGGGTGAGCTCGCGGACGAGGCGCCCGGTGGGGGTGCCGGGCAGCATCGCCCACCAGAGCTCCTCCTGACCACCCAGTGGCGCCTCGAGCAGGAAGTCGGCCCGCTTGTACTCGTCGGCCACGAAGCGGCCCTTGGCCTTCGCGAGCTCGGCGGTGTCTGCCCCGACTGCGAACAGCACCGTCGCCTGGACCTCGACTTCCTTGTCGGAGCGGTTGAGGGAGGCGTGGTAGGCGGCGAGGGTCTCCGCGATCTCGCCGAGATCAGATCCACCGCCGGTGATCGTTGCGGTGCCCTCCTGGTGCTTGTACTGCTCCTCGAGCGCGGTTTCGGCTTTCTTGTTGCGGCGCTTGACCTCGTCGGCGCCGGTGACGGAGAACCGGATCCCCCAGTCGACGTCGAGGGGGAACTGGTCGACGTGCGAGATCCACTCGACACCGGGCGAGACCCAGCCTGCCTTGGGCGCCGCGACCATCGCCTGCACGACCTGGTAGGACGACGTCTCGTCCGCGTAGGGGCTGTGCACCTTGAGGTAGCGGCGCTTGAACGGGAGGAACTGCTGCCCGGACTTGGGTGCGACGTCGCTCTGCCCGCCCTCGTCGAGCCACGGGTTCGGCATCGCGGACGGCATCTGGAAGTGGGCGAGCTCGTCGGCGGCGAAACCGTCCTCGATGCCCTCGGCGGGCGGGACGGGCGCGGCGAGATCTGCGGAAAGGCCGCGCTGCTGTGAGTGGAGGGCGATCCAGATCTGCTCCGCCGGGGTGGCGCGCGTGGGCTGGAAAGCGGACGGAATGCGAACCTCGATCTCCTTGGCCATCCGTGCGGCAGTGGCGATCTCGGAGTCGGTGGGCAGCTGACGAGGCAGTGCCAGTGTGTCGCGCAGCTTGGTGTCGGCTGCGCGCAGCGCCGACATCGCGCGGCCTTTCATCGAACCTGCTGCCAGCGGCACGGAGAACCAGAACGCGCGTGTGCCGAGTGGGATCTGCTCGAGCGCGTCCAGCGTCAGCTCGACCTCTCGCGCCCAGTCCGGGCACTCGTCGATGCGAACGCCGTCCAGCATGCGCTCGACGACCGAAACGGGGTCCAGGTCCGCGCACAGACCCAGCAGCAGGCCCTCGCCACGGTGCGCCTGGAAGAGCGCCTGGTGGTGCGCCTTGACGAGCTGCTTCGCCGCTGCGGTGGCGTAGGCATACGGGAGAGGCTGCAGTCGCCACGTCGCCCACACCACGCCCGAGCGAGTCCACATCAGGTTGCTCGTCATTGCTGTCGCTGGAATCTGCATCGTCATCTCGTTTCTCAGTCGGTCGGCTCGGTCAGCAGCAGATCGCGACCGCCGCCGAGGGAGGCCGTGATCGGCGTGCCGCCGAGGATGGGGAGGAGGGCTGCGTAGCTCGTGACAGCGGGATCCAGGTAGACCGGCTCGCGCTCGGTCTCCGCCTCGACCACGAGAGTCTTGATGGAGGAGCCGCGGCCTCGGCCGACGATGCCGATCGGGATGTCGATGCTGCTCATGGTCAGTTGCCTCCTCGGGCTTGCTGCAGCAGACGCTCGACGCCGCTGACCGCGTGAGCGGGTGCGTGCGTCGGCAGCGGCGTCGAGCGCTGCTGCAGGACCGGCTGCGCCACGACAGGCGCCTCCGGTGCGGGTGCGGTGTTCTCGCCCTCGGGGCGGGTGAGCGTGGCTCCGACCGGCTCGGCGATCGTTGTTCCTCCGCTTGCGAAGTGGGGCGGGCGGACCCGCATGGTCACTCCGCGGTAGCGGCCGGCTGCGGGGCGGGTCATCGCGGACATGCCGCTGGTGATGATGCTCAGCAGATTCCGGCGTGTAGCCGGGATCCTTCCGGCTCCCCACGCTGCTCCCCAGGACACGAAGGCAGCGACAGGGATGTCGACGATCGGAGAGCCAGTCCCCCACACGCTCTGCGTCAGCAGCGCGACGACCAGGACGATCGCCAAGACGACGCCCTGTGTCAGCGTGTAAGGGCCCCCTGGGATCTTCGTACCGTCGTGGAGACGGCCGATGAACTTCGGGAACCGGCGGCTGCGCGTGTAGAAACGCGCAACCTCTCTCTCTTCGTCGCGATCGGCCACGTTCGCCCCTTTACGCGACCAGCTGGTAGACCGTGTCGCCGGTCGCGGTGGTGGTCTCGTTGAATACCAGGACGTCGGCCGGAGCTGCGATCTCGTGGATCGTCACTCCGATGGCGTCGACGGTCTCGGTCTGGATGAGACCCATGACCCATTCGCCGCCGCCGGCGGCGAGGAACATGGCCAGGCCGCACGCGATGCCGGTGATGATGGTGGTCGCCATCGCGAACCTGACCTTCGCCGCGACGACGAAGAAGATCACTGCCGCTGCGAGGAACACGATCGCTCGGAACGCCGTGGTGCCGTCCGCAACGATGCCGTTGATCCAATCGAACATGGTTGGTGTTTCCTTCCTTAGTTGCCGCTACCGGACGGTGTCGGCGTGGGTGTTGTCGATCCCTTGTCAGAGACCGCTTGCGGTGCAAGATCAATGGCGCTGACCTCCCAGCGGGAGGCTCGCGCGGTGAGGGTGAGCGTGTACGTCGACGTGACCTGCTGGTCAAGCGGGCTCAGCAATGACACGGTCGCGAGCACCTTGAGGGTGTCGCCATCGCTCGGAGACGCGGCGGGAGTCAGATCCGACCGCAGCTCCTCGATGTCGACGTTCACGTAGGGCGCCGGCGCGACAGCCACGAAGGACGTGTCCGGGGCGCTATACCGGGACAGATCGCCCGACCCCGCCAGGTAGGCGCCGAGGAATGCGGACACGGTCTGAGCGGACGGGTCGGAGGAGCCGATCGTCTGCTTGTAGACCAGCGACGTCGTCGTGCCCTGTACCGGCGCGGAGATCTGCGCAGGGAGACCGACCGCGCGCACCGTGTCACCGCTGATGGCGATCGCCACCTGGAAGTAGCGGCGCGGCCAGCTCGTCGTGCTCGTATCGTCGCTGTCCGTGACCGAGAGCTCTTTGATGTTCGCGGCGACGACGACATTCACGAACTCCGATCCGTCGACGGGAGCGATCGCGACGACGGACAGATCGCGGTACTCCCAGGCCGTGACCGACAGCTGGCGCAGCGCAGCCAGGTCGACGTAGGTGGCCAGGTCGCCAGGCTCGTCCTTCGTTGCGCTCAGCCATGACGCCACGAACCCCTCCGCGTATCCGCCGGCGGTCTGCTGCTGCGTGCTCAGCCCCGCATCCTGCGTCTCGGGTGCGGCGGCGACTACGGGTGCCGGTCGCGCGGCCGCAGCGAACAGGGCGATCGGGCCGCACGCGATCGCGGCGAACAGGACCGCGGACAGCACCTTTCCGCCCATCTGTCGGCCGTGGGTCCAGCTGCTCCCCTGCGCCGGAGTGGTCTTCGGCGCCTTGGCCGGCTTGGCAGCCTTCTCGCGTCGGGCCATCATGCGGCCCCCCCGACTCGCAGATGAGCCACTCGCAGAGCTGACGGCACCGCTGCCGACAGCTCCTCGACCGCCTGGACCACGCGACCGTGCGTGGACGGGTCGAAGGGTGCGTCGAGGGTACGCGCGACCGCTTCCTCGAATCCCTGGCGTGCACGAATCGCACGCGCAGCGTCCGGCTTGAACCCTTCCCACATGGCGTCGTCGGCGCTGGCTGCGGTGCTGCTCTCGCTCACGTTTCTGTCCCTTCCGCGGAGTCCTTGTGCCGCCCGGTCAATGGGGGCATATCGGTATAGGCCGGGTTTCCGGCCCTTCGCGGACATCGCAGGGCGAAGAAATCTTGCGCGGATATTGCGTGCATACAGCGCCACCCGGAAACACCTGATGACCAGGTATTTACAGCGCCTCACTCGGCGCAGTTCCGGCGGCTCCCATCGAATCCCCTGCAGGCGCGCTCCCAGGTCGATGGAACTTTCCAGGATCTGAACCAGGGGTGCTGAGGAACGTGGCCCTTCGTCAACCGACGTCACGACGAAGGGCCATTTCTCATGACTGCTTGGGCGAAGACCTCACCTCTTGCCGACCAGCTGTTCGACGAGTGGAACAGCTTCCACTCGCACACCACTCACGACTTCGGAACGCTCGGCGAGCTGACCGGCGACGAGGCCGTGAACCTCATCCGGCAGCCGCAGGCCTCCGAACATCGAGACGCGCTTCTGCTCGAGCTGCTCACGCTCGAGCACGCCGGCGACACCTTCGCCGGCCGCGTCATCCTCAAGTCGTTCATGCCCCTGGCGCTGCGGCTTCCGAGCAGCTGCACGAGCATGCGGAGCCTCTGGCAGCACTCCCCCGCCGATGCCCGCACCGCGACGATCGGCGTGCTCTGGGAGGTCATTCACACCTACCCGCTCGAGCGCACCAACTCCGTCTCCGGGAACATCCGACTCGAGACGATCAAGAACCTCGGCATCTGGTTCGGCAGCGAGCACAGCGTGGACGACCTCGCCGTCGAGGACGAAGTGCTCGAGAAGATCGCCGGCCCCGACGAGACCGATGACGTCTTCCGAGACCTCGTGACCATCCTCACTTGGGCCATCGACTCCGGCACCCTCCGCCGCGACGAGGTCCAGCTGCTCGCCCGCATCGAGCTGGCCGAAGGTGACCCCGGTACCGCCCGCGAGGAAGCCGCCGACGAGCTCGGCGTCAGCCGCGAAACCCTCAACCGGCGTGTGTGCCGCATCCGCACCAAGCTCATGCAGGCAGTCTGCGGCGACATGGAGACCAAGGTCTCCTACGCCCCCCGCCGCTGAACACAGCCATCCAAGGGGCGCAAGGCAGCTATCAGCTGACACACCCCCCATCGGCCGGGTCCGCTCTGCTCGACCCAGCCCCCCCCCCCAGACAGACAGGGCCCTTGGATGGCCCCCAGGGGCCCTGTCTTCCCCTCCGCCGAACCCGGAGCCCATCTCATGGCCAAAATCGCCTCAGCGGGCCGCTCAGGACCGCTCACGCCGACATCCGATACTCGCGTCACCCCCAATCTCCCCTCCCCGCACGCTCACACCGGCCCCGGCGGGCGTGGCGCGCCACAATCGCGCCATGCACTCGCAATGTGCGACGCTGTAGTCCCGCAGCACCGTCGCCACTACCGCGCTGGAACGTCGCTCGACACCCGCTACACCGGATGCGATGCCCGCGCTGTACTCGTGCTCAAGGATCGCTATACCAAGCGCAATAACCCCCGCTATATGCGCGCTCGCATCGCGCATGCCCCCCGCTACATATTGCGCGATATCCTGCGCTCTCTGGGCGCTCACCGTGCGCGGGTCGTGCGCTTGTCTACCGTCTTACTTGCGCCCACCTGGCGCGTATCTGGCGCGTATAAAACGCTATTACGAGCGCTGTTCCTGCACGCTTATTGCGCCTGGCTTGCACTCGGTCTGCGCGCTAGACGCGCATGGTCTGCGTCGTTCCAAGCGCAACAACTGCGCCCGACACGCGCAATTGTTGTTGCATATAGGCGTGAATGTGACGCTATACTGGCGCTCATGAACCCGCCACTGTTGCCCCATACCCGCGCCACACCCCCGCCTCACGCGCGCCTCACTGGCGCAACCCCTGATCGCACGCCGCTCGACCGAGGAGGCCGGTCGTGAGGATCATCGGCGTCTGCAACCAGAAGGGCGGTGTGGGCAAGACCACCACCGTCATGAACCTCGCGGCCGCGCTCGCCCGAGCGAACAGGGTGCTCGTCGTCGATGTCGACCCGCAGCAGTCCGCGGCCCGCTGGGCTGAGCGGGCGGGGGAGGAGCTTCCCTTCGACTTCGCCGCAGACGTCGACCCGAACAACATCATCGGACTGCGAGGCCTCGACGACTACGACATCGTTCTCGTGGACACACCCGGAAGTCACGAGAACACCGGCGTCCTCACCGCCGTCCTGCGGGTCGCGGACTTCATCATCCTTCCCCTGGAAGCGGCCACCATGGCGATCGAGTCCGTTGCCGACACGCTCGTCGAACACATCATTCCCACCGGCGTTCCCTATCGGCTCCTGCTGAACAAGATCGACACCCGCCGCGGCGGTCGACGCCTCGAGGACTGGGAAGAGCAACTCGACACCGTCGAGTTCATTGAGGGACAGATCGGATTGCCCCGATTCCAGCGACACATCCGCCTGTCCGCCAGCGTCGAAGACGCCCCCTACGACGGCAAGGTCGTCACGCAGTACACCGACACCCGCAAGAACCAAGCAGCGATCTCCGACTACACCAGCGTCGCGTTGGAGCTCACATCGCTGTGGGCCAACCAGTTGAAGGAGGCCTGACATGGCACGTCAGGATCTGAGCAAGCTCACCCGCCGTGGAGCCCCGGCAGCAGCACCCGCGGCCACAGAAGTCGAGCAGCCGGCCGAACAGCCGACCGCGACCATCGCGGCCGCAGAAGCGCCCGCCGCGCCCGTTGAGGTTGAACCGACGCCTACGGCAAAGAAGCCCGCGCCGCGGAAGCAGCCGAGCCGGACGGCGCGAACCACCGCCGAGGACGAGGACGACGCCGAGGGGGAGGAGCGCGAGACTGCGACCAAAGGCGTCCCCGTCCACCTTCCGGTCCCACTCAACGATCGACTGCAGGCGTACATGACCAAGACGCGAAAGAGCCACCAGACGGTACTCCTGGATGCTGTCTCGGCCACGTACAAGCGTCTCCCCGAGCTGATCCGCCAGGCAACCGCCGGCGGCGAAGAGACCGACGAGGACTGGACCGATCTGTTCAACAGGCAGAAGCGTCCGGCTCCCGTCACCGACGCGGGTCCGCGGGTCAAGCACACCGTGCGCGTCGCCCCGTCCTACCGCGCGATCCTCGATCGCGTCACCACTGAACTCGATGCTCCCTCCCGGAACTTCGTCATCATCACCGCCTACGAGGCATTCCTTCCGCCTCTCGACTAGACGGTGCGGTGTCCAGCCACAGGAGAAGATCACCTGTCGCGACAGCGGTATATGAGACACTCACCGGATTGCTACGACACCTACACCCCATCCGCCCCACGATGAAGGACTGACCTCCAAATGACCACCACAACTGATCGCAAGAGCAAGCGCACGAAAGAAGCCTCCGAGCCCGCCGAGCAGACCCCGGCGCGCACTGCTGCCGTCCTGCAGCCGACGAAGTCTCGTCGCCGCCCCGCGGTAATCGCCCTCGGCATCGCGCTCGTCCTCCTCGGCGGGATCGGCGTGTGGTGGGTCACCACCAACCTCACTCGTACCGTCAGCGTCATGGCGACAAGCGTCGATGTGTCCCGTGGCGAGACGATCACCGCAGACGACCTCACCACCATCCAGCTCGCCGGTGGACAACAGGTCGACGCCGTACCCGCAGCCGACGCCACAGACCTCGTCGGCACCACCGCGCTCGTCGATCTGCCCGCCGGCACACTGATCACGTCCGCCAACACCGGCGCCACCCTCGCGGTGCCGGCCGGCTCCTCGATCGTGGGCGTCACCCTCACGCAGGCGCAGATGCCCGGCTACCAGCTCGCCGCCGGCGACCAGGTCCGCGTCGTCGAGACCCCCGTCACCCAGGGCGACCCGCCCGTCGAGACCCCGCAGAGCTTCGACGCCACGGTGTTCACCGCCACCTACGACAACGAGACCCAGGTGTGGGTCGTCGACCTGGTCGTGCCGAACCGTGAGGCCCCCGACATCGCCGCGCGTGCCGCCACCGGCCGCGTCGCGCTGGTCATCGACTCGACGGGGGAGTGAGCCGGCATGGCAATCATCTTCCTGGCCAGCGCCTCCGGCGCGCCGGGCGTGACCACAGCAGCCGGCGCGCTGGCGCTGAACTGGTCCAAGCCCGTGATCCTCGTCGAGGCTGACACCACCAAGACCAGCAGCATCATCCCTGGACTCATCCGCGGGCAGGTCTACCACAGCACCGGCCTCACCGAAGCTGCCGTCGCTGACCAGTACGGCGCTCTCACCGCCGAGAAGCTCTGGGAGCAGACCGTCGAGCTCAGTCCGCGCGCGGTACTGATCCCCGGCTTCAAGAGCCTGCAGGGTGCCGCCGGCGCCGGCCCTCACTTCTGGCGAGCACTGCTCGACGCGCTACGCCCCTACGAAGCCACCGGCTACGACATCATCGTCGACGGCGGGCGCCTGCACGCCAACGACCCTCGGCTCCCGCTGCTGCGCGAGGCAGACAGCATCACCCTGTTCACCGATCGCACACTGCCGTCCGTGGCCGGTGTGCTCGCACACTGGCGCTCCCTCGACGAGAACCGCAACACCGTCCCCGAGTGGCTCCTGAACGCGCTCAACGAGATCGGACACGCCAGCTACGTCGACCTGCTCGTCACCGAACGCCCCACGACGCAGGAGACCTGGCCACTCAAGACCGTCACCCAGCAGATCGGCATGAACCTGCTGGGCACCATGCCCTGGGATCCGAAGGGTGCCGCGACCTACTCGGTCGGCGCTCCAACCCTCGGCGCTCAGCGCACCCCCTACACCCGAGCCATCGGAGCGCTGCTCCACAGCTACGGCGACGTCCTCAATGCCCGCACCTACACGACCACCGACTGGGAGGGACAGCAGTGAGCGACTCCACGCCCGACCCCGCAGACCTGGGAAACATCCCGTTCTTCACGCAGCCCGCGCAGCCCACCCCGGCCGCACCGCCGACCGACAACAACCTGCGCAACATCGGCCACGCCGCCGCCCACCTGACCCGCGCAGCGCAACGGCAGGCGCCCGACGTGTCCGCTCCCGCAGCACCGGCTCCGGCACCGGCTGCACCGCGCGCGCCGGAGCAGCCCACCCCGGCCGTGACCCCGGCCGTGACCCTCGACGCACGCAGCGACCTGCCCTGGACCGAGATCGCAGTCATCCGTGACGAAGTCTCCCGCGAGCTCGCGGCCGTATTCAGCGAATCCATGGACATCACCGCCGACCAGCGCGAGCAGACAGCCCAGGACCACATCGTCGACCGGGTCCGCGCCCGCGTCGACGAGCAGACCCGACGCCCCGGTGAAATCCGCTGGACGCCGGCGATGCAGAACGCGATCCGGCAAGCGGTGTTCGACCAACTGTTCCGCCTCGGCCGACTGCAGCCGCTCGTCGACGAGCCCGACGTCGAGAACATCCACATCAACGGGTTCGACGACATCTGGATCTCCTACGCGGACGGCCGCGTCGTCAAGTACAACTACCCAATCGCCGCGAACGACCGCGAGCTCGAGCGAGAGATCAACATGCTCGCCTCCCGCTCCGGCGAGGGCGGACGATCCTTCACCAGCGCCCGCCCCCGCCTGCACATGGACCTGCCCGGCGGGGCACGCCTCGCCGCAATCGCCGAACCCGTCGCCACACGACCCACGATCGTCATCCGCATCCACCGCCTGGTCGACGTCACCCTCGACCAGCTCGTAGAGCGCGGCACCCTCACCCGACAGGCCGCAGCCTTCCTCCGCGCAGCAGTCACCGCCGGCGTGTCCGTCGTAACCAGCGGATTCCCCGGAGCAGGCAAGACCACGCTGCTGCGCGCGCTCGCCGACTGCATCCCCGCCGAGGAGAAGATCGTCACGATCGAGATGGAGCGTGAGCTGTACCTCCACAAGATCAACGACCGGCACCCGCGGGTAGTCGCGCTCGAGGCGAAGCCGGGGGAGGGGGAGCGCGGCTCCGATGGACGCCTGCCCGGCGAGATCACCCCGGAAGACCTCGTGTACGACACGCTGCGTTTGGACACGCAGCGCTTCATCGTCGGTGAGGTCCGTGGTCCCGAGATCTACGCCATGATGCAGGCGATGCAGTCCGGTGTCGGATCGCTGTCCACCCTGCACGCTGCCAGCGCCGATGACTCGATCGACCGCATGTCGGCGCTGATGCTCTCCCGCGGCAACAACACGACTCCCGTGTACGCCTACCGGATGATCGAACAGAACATCAAGATCGTCGTGCAGATCTCGAAGATCATCGACCCGGCAACCGGCAAGCCCCGCCGTGTCGTCACCGAGATCGCCGAGATCCTCCCCGGTGAAGAGCAGAACAACTCCCGGCCTGTGGCCTCTCAGGTGTTCCGCTTCGACCGTTCCACCGGCAGCCTCATCACCGCCGACATGCCCTCGCCGCGACTGCTCGAGGAGCTCAAGTACCACGGCTTCGACACCGCGAACCTGGGAGTGTGAGATGACCACCGCCACCCTTGCGCTGTGCATCCTGGTAGCCGTCGTCGGCGCGATCCTGGTGATCCTCGGCGCCTCCTACCGGCCCGACACCCGCGGCCTGCCCACCCGCAGCGCACTCCGCGGCCGCGCGACACGCGACTTCACCCGCACGCAGCAGATCCAGCTCATCGGCGGTGCCGTAGTCGGCCTGGTGTTCGCGCTGTTCACCGGATGGTGGCTGCTCGTGATCGCCGTGCCCGTCGCCGCGGTCGGGCTGCCCTGGCTGCTGCAGAAGGGGCCCGAGGAGCACACGATCGCCAAGCTCGACGCGCTCGAGTCATGGACGCGCAGCCTCGCCGGACTCACCGTCTCCGGTGCCGGCCTCGAGCGCACCATCGCCGCCTCGCTGAGCAGCTGCCCCGAAGCGATCCGCCCGGAGGTCACGCAGCTCGTCGCACGCCTCAACGCCCGGTGGACAACCACCGCGGCGCTGCAGGCATTCGCCGACGATCTGAACGACGAGACCGCGGACGTGCTCGTGATGCACCTACTCCGCAAGGCTGAGCTGCGCGGATCCGGCCTCGCCGCTTCCCTCGAAGACCTCGCCAAGAGCATCTTCGAGCGGGTCAAGATGCGCCGGCAGATCGAAGCAGACCGGGCAACCCCCCGGAACGAAGCCCGCTTCGTCGTTTACTTCACCGTCGCCCTGCTGGTGCTGCTCGTCCTCGCGCAGCAGTACTCCGCGCCCTACGGCACCCCGATCGGGCAACTCCTGTTCGCCGCGTACCTCGTCAGCTACGCACTCGTGCTGCTGTGGATGCGACGCATCAGCCGCGGCGAGCCCGCACCCCGACTGCTCGTCCCCACCGAGAAAGCTGGTGAAAAGTGAACCTCGCCCTGATCGTCCTGCCCGGCCTCATCGCCGGCCTCGGCCTCGCGCTCGTCGTCGCCGCCCTGATACCCACCCAACCGCGCCTCTCCGCAGCACTCGACCGAATCGGCACCACAACCGTCGCCGCCGACCCCGCCTACGCAGCAACCCTCGAGAACCGCATCGGATCAGCAGTCCTCCGCCGCGCAGGCGACAGCGCCTCCCTCAAGATCCCCACTAGCGACCTGCGCCTGATCGGCATGAGCGTCAACCGGTTCCTGTACCAGAAGGTGCTCTCCGCCGGCCTCGGCCTCATCGCACCCCTCGCGATCGGACTGATCTTCCAAGTCCTCGGCCTCACCGCGTTCTACATCCCCGCACTGTTCGGCATCCCCCTCGCGATCGGCGGATGGTTCCTCCCCAACCTGCTCGTCCGCGACCAGGCCGAAGCCGCCCGCAAAGAGTTCTCCCGCTCCGTCGCCGTCTACATGGAGCTCGTCGGATCAGAACGGATCAGCGGCGCCTCTCCCGGCAAAGCCCTCGAGTCCGCCGCCCAAGTCGGACGCAACTGGGCCTTCGTCAGAATCCGCCAAACCCTCACCGAAGCCCGCTACGCCGGCACCGCGCCCTGGGACGCGCTCGAGCATCTCTCCCACGAGATCGACGTCCCCGACCTGGCTGAAATCGCCAAGGTAATCCGACTTTCGGGGGAGCAAGGAGCATCGGTATATGAGACACTCAGGGCACGGGGGCAGAACCTCCGCGACCGACTTCTCAATGACGAAGTGACGGAGGCGAACAAAGCGACCAACAAGATGACCATCCCGATGACACTCACCGGCGTCCTCTTCATGCTCCTCCTCGGTACACCGTTCGTGCTCAACGCCTTCTTCTGAAAGGTTGTTTATCCACCGATGTCCGCGAAGGGCCCAAACCGAGGCCTATACCCACTAGACCAAGCACCACCCACCCACACAAAGAAAGGAACCAGGATCCTATGTCGACCCTGAGCCGAGAGTTCCTGTCCCGCATGCGCGGACGGGCAGCTCGCTTCACCGAAGAGCCCGAACGCGGCTCCATCACCCTCGAGCAGGTCATCTGGACCGCCGGCATCGCGCTCGCCGCCGTCGCCGTCGTGGCGATCATCGTCGCCGCGATCCAGGCCTACGCCGGCCAGATCCCCACCGGCTGAAAGACCCACCCGCAGATGGTTCGCACTACCAACCACGATCACCGGCAGCGCCTCGCACAAGCGCTCGCCGGTGATCGTGGTGCGGCCACGCTGCAGAACACGATCATCGCGCCGGTGCTGCTGCTGATCCTCGCGATCTTCCTGCACCTGGGCATCATCCTCCACGCGAACAACCTCGCCCACGCTGCCGCCACCAGCGCCTACAACGCCGCACGCTCCTACAACGCCAGCAGCACAGACGGCTCCACCGCCGGGCTCGCAGTCCTCACCCAGTCCGGCTCACCGATCAGCGGCGCATCCGTCGCGGTCGACCGCGGCGCCAACACGGTCACCGTCACCGTCACCGGCAACGCCCCCTCATTCGTCCCCGGAATCACCACAGCCATCGACGTCACGGTGACCGGCCCCACCGAAAGGTGGGTTGACTGATGCGCACCATCCGAACGCTCATCGCCAAGCTCCGCGACGACCGCGGCTCCGCCGGCCTCGAGATCGCCATCCTCGCCCCCGCACTCGCCATGCTCCTCGTGCTGCTCGCCGCAGCGGGGCGCCTCGGCTTGGCCGGTAACGCCGTCGAGTCCGCCGCGTCAGCTGCAGCTCGCGAGGCGTCCCTCGCCCGCACCACGGCGGAGGCGCAGGATGCCGCCGAGGACATGGCCCGGATCTCGATGGAACAGTCCGGTGTCAACTGCACCACCCTCTCCGTCAACATCGACGCCTCCGGCCTAAGCCTCGATCCACCGATGAGCCGTGGGTGTGCCGGGGCGGCATGATCGGGGCGCGGTGACGCGTCGAGGGCAGGGTTGAGTTCCGGGCGTCGCATCCCGGTCGTCCACTTGGTCCTCGGTCGTGCCGCGTTGCGGCGATGG
>QFCS01000561.1_pt1 | contig 23643 bp, 23 predicted proteins | sample 3576561 | NCBI WGS metagenome assembly QFCS01 | reverse complement strand
GGTCTTCAGCACCCAGTCGACCACGGAATCGCCCGGATTGAGCATGACCATCTTGCTCTTGTTCTCGCTGCCGACGCCCTTGGCCGCCACGGTGATGTCCACCGTGTCGCCAGGCACGATCTCGGTGAAGATCACCGCAGTGGCGTTGTCCTTGGTGTTCTTGCGGGCGAACTGCGGGTCCGCCACGACGGAGGCGCGCAGCGTGTTGTCCGGGCGGTTGTAGCCACGGCGCCAGCCTTCGTTGCTGGCGTCGTCCAGGCTGCCGGTGAAGCCTTCCCAGCGCACGTTCATGCCCACCTTGAGGAACACGTTGACGATGCCGGTGTCCTGGCAGATCGGGCGCTGGCCGGTCGCGCTCATCTTGCTGTTGGTCAGGATCTGGGCGATCGCGTCCTTCGCGGCGGCGCTCTGCTCGCGCTCGTAGGCGCGGGCCAGGTGGGCGATGTAGTCGGCGGGGTGGTAATAGCTGATGTACTGCAGCGCGGCGGCGATGGATTCGATCAGGTCGGCCTGGCGGATGGTGGTGGTCATGGGTGTCGTGGGCGTGGAGGCAAGTCGCGTCGGTGGCCGCTGGGGCGTCAAGAAGCCATCAGATGAGAATTGCTTTTATTTGGGGCTATGCTGGAGACCCTGGGCAAGGCTGTCCCCAGCCCACTATTTTGACAGGTCGCACATTTCATGAACACACGCCCGGCTACCCGCTCCGAACGAGACACTTTCGGCCCCATCGACGTCCCGGCAGACCGCCTCTGGGGCGCGCAGACGCAGCGCTCGCTGCAGAACTTCGACATCTCCGGTGAACGCCAGCCGCGCGAGATGATCAAGGCGCTGGCGCAGGTCAAGCGCGCGTCGGCCGTGGTGAACCATGCGCTGGGCCTGCAGGACGACAAGAAGACGCAGGCCATCGTGAAGGCGGCGGACGAGGTGATTGCCGGGCAGCACGAGATCGAGTTTCCGCTGGTGGTCTGGCAGACCGGCTCGGGCACGCAGACCAACATGAACGTCAACGAGGTGCTGGCCAACCGGGCCAGCGAGCTGCTGGGCGGCGAGCGTGGGGAAGGGCGCCTGGTTCATCCGAACGACGACGTGAACCGCAGCCAGTCGAGCAACGACGTGTTTCCCACCGCCATGCACGTGGCCGCCGTGGAGGCGATCACGCACCGCCTGCTGCCCGCCATCGCGTTGCTGCGCGGCACGCTGGAGGCGAAGGCGCGCGACTTCGATGACATCGTCAAGATTGGCCGCACCCACCTGCAGGACGCCACACCGCTCACGCTGGGTCAGGAGTTCTCCGGCTGGGTGGCGCAGCTCGCCCATGGTGAAGCCCACGTGCGCGCGGCGCTGCCGCACCTGTGCGAACTGGCGCTCGGTGGCACAGCCGTCGGCACCGGCTTGAACGCGCCCAAGGGCTATGCGGAGCAGGTGGCGGCCGAGCTGGCCAAGCTCACGGGCCTGCCTTTCGTTACGGCTCCCAACAAGTTCGAGGCAATGGCCAGTGTGGACGCGCTGGTGCATGCGCACGGTGCGCTCAAGACGCTGGCTGCCAGCATGATGAAGATCGCCAACGACGTGCGCTGGCTGGCCAGCGGTCCGCGCAGCGGCATCGGCGAGCTGAGCATTCCCGAGAACGAGCCTGGCTCATCGATCATGCCGGGCAAGGTGAACCCCACGCAGAGCGAGGCCGTCACCATGCTCGCCGCGCAGGTGTTCGGCAACGACGTCGCCATCAACTTCGGGGGTGCGTCGGGCAACTTCGAGCTCAACGTGTTCCGCCCCATGGTGTCGCACAACTTCCTGCAGAGCGTGCGCCTGCTGGCCGATGGCATGAAGAGCTTCAACGACCACTGCGCGGTCGGCATCGAGCCCAACCGCGCCCGCATCACCGAGCTGGTGGACCGTTCGCTGATGCTGGTCACGGCCCTCAACACGCACATCGGCTACGACAAGGCCGCGCAGATCGCGAAGAAGGCCCACAAGGACGGTTCAACGCTGCGCGAAGCCGCGCTGGCCCTGGGCCATGTGACGGCCGAGCAGTTCGACCAGTGGGTGGTGCCCGGCAAGATGACGGGCCGGTGACGCCTTGAGCGGGCCGAGGGGCCCGCTACCATGGGCGCCATGATTTCCCTGCCCTGGCGCACCTCCTTCGGCATCGATCCCTTCACCAGCTTCACCCTGGCCATCCTGCTGCTCTTCATTGGCAAGGGGCTCACGCAGCGGTACGGCTGGCTTCGGCGCTACAACATTCCCGAGGCGGTGGTCGGCGGCGTTCTGTGTGCGCTGGTGGCCTGCGGGCTCTATTACGTGTTCGACGTGCGCGTGGTGTTCGACCTCGGCGCGCGGGACATGTTGCTGCTCTATTTCTTCGCTGCCATCGGCATGGGTACCGATGTGCGCACCCTGCGCGAAGGCGGAAAACCGCTGGTGGTGCTGCTGGTGCTGGCCAGTGTTTTCATGCTGCTGCAGAACGGCCTGGGTATGGCGGTGGCCGAGGCATTCGGCATGGACCCGCGCGCCGGCCTCATGGCCGGGTCGATTTCGCTCACCGGTGGCGTGGGCACCACGCTGGCCTGGACGCCGCACTTCGTCCAGACGCTGGGCATCCCCAACGCCGGTGAACTCGGCCTGGCGGCCAACATGCTCGGCATGATCGCGGCCTGCCTGGTGGGCGGTCCCATGGCGGCATGGCTGATGCGACGGCACCGCATCGTGTCCTCGGGCGCGGCCGACGTGGAGGTCGGCACGCGTTACCAGGACGAACCCCACCTGAGGCTCGACTACCACGGTGTGCTGCTGGCCCTGCTGTGGCTCAACCTGGCCCTGATGCTGGGCCATGGTGTGAACGAACTCGTGGCCTTGAGCGGCCTGAACCTGCCGGCCTTCGTCGGCTGCCTCATGGCGGGCATCTCGCTGCGCAGCGCGGGGCAATGGCTGGCACCGTCCGGTGGGCGGCTGTGGAACTGGTCCAGCATGCGCCTGGGCGTGGCGCTCATCTCCGACATCAGCCTCGGCCTGTTCCTCACCATGGCGCTCATGGGGTTGCGCCTGTGGGAGCTGGAGCCCGTGCTGGGCTTCATCGCCACCACCATGGCGTTGCAGGTGGCACTGGCCGTGGCTTTCACGGCCTTCGTGGTGTTCCGCTTCATGGGGCGCGACTATGAAGCTGCGGTGATCTGTTCTGGTTTCGGAGGCATCGCGCTGGGTTCCACGGCCACCGCCATCGCCAACATGAGTGCCGTGGTGCGTGCCTACGGCGCAGCCCCCAAGGCCTTCATTGTGGTGCCGCTGGTCTGCGGGTTCTTCATCGACCTGATCAACGCGCTGGTGATCGGGCTGCTGGCGCGGTAAGGCGCGCACAAAAAAAGGCCACGCAATGCGTGGCCTTGCCAGGAGCGATCGAAACCTTACTTGGCCGCCGCCATGGCCTGTGCCACCCAGCCGTCGAAGGTCTTCTGGTGGGCCTTGATCCAGGCGTCGGTGTGGCGCTCCACGTCCTGGGGCTTGTTCTCGCCGTCGCGCATGCGCAGGTTCTGGGCGTTGATGTCGGCCACGGGCAGCGACATCACCTCGAACAGGCGGGCAGCGGCCGGGTTCTGTTCGGTGAACTGCTTGTTGGCCACGATGCGCTGCGTATTGAGCACGAAGCCGTAGTTCTGGCCGTTGGGCAGTTTCGTGTCCAGCTTGGCCTGCTCGCCGGGCAAAGAGGAGAACGGCACCTGCAACCACACCACCTCCTGGCCGGGACGCAGCACGCCGCTCACCCAGTAGGGCGTCCACGTGTAGTACAGGATGGGCTGACCCTGCTTCAGGCGCGTGATGGTGTCGGCGATCAGCGCCGCGTAGCTGCCCTGCACGTGCGTCACGGTGTCGCGCAGTTTGTAGGCGTCCAGGTGGTGCTCGATCACCGCCTCGCATCCCCAGCCGGGGTTGCAGCCGGTCAGGTCGGCCTTGCCATCGCCATTATTGTCGAACAGCCTGGCGATGGCCGGGTCCTTCAACTGGTCGATCTGCGTGATCTTGTGGGCATCGGCCGTTTTCTTGTCGATGAGGTAGCCCTGCGCGGCACCAGGCGAGTAGGCGCCCTGGCGGTAGAGCTTGGCGTCGCCACCGGCGTTCTTGTAGAAGTCCGCGTGCAGCGGGTCCCAGTGGTCGGCCATGAAGGTGGCGTCGCCATTGGCGATGGCCACGTGGGCGGTGGGGTACTCCACCTCCTTGATGGGTTGCACGTCGTAGCCGAGCTTGACCAGCGCGCGCGAAACGAGCAGGGTCTGGAAGGTCTCTTCGGCGATCGAGCTTTGCAGCGGTTGCACTTTCACGCCCTGACCGGGCAGGCTCTGCGCGGTGGCAGGCGTGTGCAGGGCAAAGGCCATGAGGCCGCCGCCGATCAGGGTTCGCCACAGGGGGGTGGTCGGGTGGAGAGTCATCGGTTTCCTTTCGATGGTGGGAGGAGAAAAGCCTGGGCGCGAACGCTCAGGAGGTGGAATGCGATGGGGCAGGCGTGTCGACGCCGGGTGTGGTGCGCGTGGGCGAGGGACGCACCAGACGCAGCACGAGGCCCACGGGGCCTTGCTGCCACCAGTGGCGTGCGCCACGGCGGGGCTGGCCCAGGGCCTGGGTGATGCGGTCGAGCGCAATGGCCAGCAGCACGATGCCCACGCCGCCCACGGTGGCCATGCCCATGTCGAGCCGGCCGATGCCGCGCAGCACCATCTGCCCCAGGCCACCAACGGCGATCATCGAAGCGATGACCACCATGGACAGCGAGAGCATCAGCGCCTGGTTGATGCCGGCCATGATCGACGGCAGGGCCAGCGGGAGCTGCACCTTGGCCAGCATCTGCCAGGGCGAGGCGCCGTAGGCGCGCGCTGCCTCGATCAGGTCGGGCCGCACCTGGCGGATGCCCAGGTCGGTCAGCCGCACCAGCGGCGGCAAGGCGAAGACGATGGTGACGATGACGCCGGGCACGTTGCCGATGCCGAACAGCATCACCACCGGCACCAGGTAGACGAAGGCGGGCGTGGTCTGCATGGCGTCGAGCAGCGGGCGCATCAGGCGCTGCGTGCGGTCGCTGCTGGCCAGCAGAATGCCCAGCGGCAGCCCGAGGGCAATACAGAACGCCAGCGAGGTCAGCACCAGCGACAGCGTGACCATCGCCTCCGGCCAGATGCCCAGCATGGCCACGAGCAGCAGCGAGACGACGGTGCCGATGGCGATGGCACGGCCCGCGAACTGCCAGGCCAGCAGGCCCATCAGCGCGATCATGGCGAGCAGCGGCACGCTCAGCAGCAGTTGCTCCACGCTGGTCAGCGTGGCATCGATGGGCGCGCGCACGCTCTGGAAGAACGGGCGGAAGTGGCCCACGATCCAGCCCAGCGCCTCGTTGATCCAGCGCTCGACGGGCAGCGAGCCGTCCCACAGCTGGCTGAGGCGGAACCCCTCATCCGCCGGTAAGGTGGTCGCGGCGACGTCCCCGCTGCCGCCACCGAGCCAGTTGTCGCTGGTGGTGGCGGTTGAGGCGCCCCACGGGTCGGTGGATGCGTCAGGGCTGGTGGAAATGGGTGTGTCGGTCTCGTTCATGGAGCCTCGTCTTTCGGAAACGGTGGTCGGGGCAGGCGCGCCGCGCGCCTGGGCGAGCGGGCGTTCAGCCCGCCGCGCGGTCGAGGAACTTCAGCAGCGTGTTCTTGCTGATGGCGCCGCGGTAGCGGCCCGCGTCGTCCACCACCGGCAAGGGGTAGGGCGCCTGCGCGGCCTGGCCGAACAGGTCGGCCACGGGGTGCGCCGCGCTGACGATCTGCACCTCGGGCAGGTAGGCGCGGGAGAGACCGAGCGGGCCGTCGTGGTCCTGCAAGGCCTGGCGCAACGAGTCCGCCGACACCATGCCAAGGTAGCGCTGGTCGGGGCTGACGACGTAGGCCCAGTCACGGTCCTTGTCCTCCAGCATCTTCAGCGCGGCGCGCGCGCCCTTGTTCGGGTGTTCGGCCACCACGACCTGCGTCTGGCGCGCGATGTCGCCGGCCTTGAACACGGCGGCGGCGTCGACACCGCGCACGAAATTGCGCACGTAGTCGTCGGCGGGCTGGCGCAGGATGTCTTCCGGCGTGCCGACCTGCACCACCTGGCCGTCTTTCATGATGGCGATGCGGTCGCCGATGCGCATGGCCTCGTCGAGGTCGTGCGAGATGAAGACGATGGTGCGGCGCTTGACCTGCTGCAGGCGCACCAGCTCACTCTGCATGTCGGTGCGGATGATCGGGTCCAGCGCCGAGAAGGCCTCGTCCATCAGCAGGATGGACGGGTCCGAGGCCAGTGCGCGCGCCAGGCCCACGCGCTGCTGCATGCCGCCGGAGAGTTCATCCGGGTAGCTGTCGCCCCAGCCCGCCAGCCCCACCTGTTCCAGCGCCTGGTCGGCCAGCGCGAGGCGCTGCGCGGGCTTCACGCCCGCGAGTTCGAGGCCGAAGGCGGTGTTGTCGCGCACCGTCATGTGGGGCATCAGCGCGAACGACTGGAACACCATGCTGATGTCCTTGCGGCGCAGGGCGCGCAGGTCGGCGTCGGACAGGTCGTTGATGTTCTGGCCGTCGATCAGGATGCGCCCGGCCGTGGGCTCGATCAGGCGGTTGAGCAGGCGCACCAGCGTGGATTTGCCCGAGCCCGAGAGGCCCATGATGACGAAAATCTCGCCCGCCTGGATGTCCAGGTCGGCGTCGAACACGCCGATGGACTGGCCGGTCTCGGCCAGGATCTCCTGCTTGGTTCGGCCCTGGCGGACCAGGTCGAGTGCGGCCTGGGGTTGGTCGCCGAACACCTTGAAAACGTGTTCGATGCGGATGTGCTTGGCCATGTGCGTGCTGCCTCCTGTGCAAGTTGACAAAGGCACCGCAGACGGTCATGAAGAACAACGGGGGCACACAGATGCCCACCGGGTCAACAGGACCGCAGGCAGACACTGACAGCGACGAATCGGCAAACCCAGCGCCTGCCGTCACGGGCGACCACGCAGCGGGCCCTGTCTGGGGGGCTGGCGGAGGCGGGGGTGACGCGGCGTCGAGGCCGGAAGACCGGCCATGGAATCTCTGTGCCGCGACGGGATACGGGACGATCCGCGAGTAGCACATGAGCGCTTCCCGGCAGGGCGCCAGGAAGCTGAGGTGACGAATTATAACTTTATTGAATGAATGTGACCGATCATCAGTTCCAAAACCTCATGAGGCGGTCGGCCAAGCCGTGTGGCCGCTCTCACGGCCTGCGGGATCTCACCAGCGCACCTCGACCTCGCCGGCCAGTGGCGACTCTTCCAGGTTCCGCCCCTCGCCGCCCCGGTCCACCACCACGAAGTCGCTGATCTCGCCCAACGCCAGCAGTGGGTGGTGCCAGACATTGCGGCCGTAGTTCACGCCTTGCCAGCCCTGGGTGATGAAGGCCTGCAGCGGCCCGGGCCGGCCGCCCGCATCGGGCGCCACCACCACCACGTAGGGCCGTGTCGTCAACGGAATGAACGCCTGCGACCCTAGCGGGTGGCGTTCCATCAGGCTCAGCCGCAGGGGCAGCGAACGGGGCTGTGCGCGGAAAAGGTTGACGATGGGACGGCCGCCATCGGCCAGGGCGTCGATCGCCGCCAGATCGTGGAAGCGCCGCGTGGTGCCACCGTTGATGTCGAACTGTCGGGCGCCATCGAGTTCGATCACCTGACCAAAGGGCGCAAACACCTCCTTCGTGAGTGGGCGGGCCTGCAGCAGGTTCACGCTGCCACCTTTTCCAGCGGCGCGAGCCGCTGGCGGTAGAAGTTGCTCACGTGGGGCGTGAACTCCATGAAACCCGCCACGGCCTCGAACTCGGGTGTGCTGTACACCCAGTCGCCCGCCACTTCGTAGATGGCGCAGTACTTGGGGCCGTCCTCCAGCGACACGAAGCGGCGTGCCGACAGCCAGCCGGGGCAGGCCAGCAGGGCAGGCAGGTGCACGGTGTCGTACCACAGGTTGAACGCAGCCTCGTGCTCGGGTGCAATGTCCACCCGCACCACATGCAGCACGGGCGTGCCGGTGGTCACGCCATCGGGCAGGCGAGGGGGTACGGTGTTGATGTTCATGCCGCAGGGGCCTCGGCCCTGGGCTTGACGCGCGGGAACTTGAGCGTGGCCTCGGCCTTGAGCACTTCCTTGCCGTCTTCGTTGCGGGCGCTGGCCTGCCAGGTCACGGTGCGCGTCTCGGCGTTCATCTCGTGGATCCAGACGCGAAAGGCGATCGTGTCGCCGTAGAACACCGGGCCGGTGAACCAGAAGCGGTCTTCGATCGACACGCCCAGCGTGCCGGCGAGTTCGGCGGTGAGCACGTTGGTGCAGATGCCAGCGACCATGATGCCGGGCGCCAGGCGGCGGCCGAAGCGCGTGGTTTCGGCGTAGGCGTCGTCCACGTGCACCGGGCCGAAGTCGCCCGTGGCGGCGATGTAGAGCGCACCGTCGGCTTCGGTGATGGTCTTGCTCACCGATACCTCGTCGCCAACGTGCAGGCTGTCGAAGGGCTTGAGGTCGTACATGCTCAGCCCGCCTTCACCGGAACCATGCGCGCGGTTCCCAGCGCGACGGCATCGCCGCCCGCGATGGCGCAGCGCAGGGCGCAGGTGATGCCCCCGGCGTCGGCGGCGGTCACCTCGACCAGCGCCTCGACCGTCTGGCCAACCTGCACCGGCGCGTGGAAGTCGATGGACAGGCCCGCCAGGCGCCAGTCCGGGCCGGCGAGGCGGTTGAGTGCCGTCGTGGCCAGCGCCACACCGTTGAGCTCGAAAGACAGCATCTGCTCGAAGCCGGCGGCGCGTGCGGCACGCTGGTCGACATACAGCGGCGCGAGGTTGCCGCTGATGCCGGTGTACATGGCCTGTTCGGCCACCGTGAGGGTCTTGCGGAACGACATCTTGTCGCCCGCCTGGAGTGAAGTGCTCATGAATCTTCGGATGTGATGTTGATATTGGAGTGCCAGTGCCTGGGCCAGAACTCCCGAGGAACCGGCTTTGCCGGGCCTCTGGGAGCGCCCCCTTGGAGGGAGGCGCCGCAGGCGCTTCGGGGGGGTTACAAGTGCAACCCGCGCTTGATCACGCTGCGCGCGATCAGCATGCGGTGAATCTCCGAGGTGCCGTCGTAGATGCGGGTCACGCGGCTGTCGCGGTAGATGCGCTCCAGCGGCAGTTCCTTCGTGAAGCCCATGCCACCGAACACCTGGATGCCCCGGTCGGCCACGCGGCCCAGCATCTCGGAGGCGTAGAGCTTGACCATCGAGACCTTGTCGCGGCAGTCGATGCCCTGGTCGAGTTCCCAGGCGGTGTTGAGCACCATCATGCGGGTGGCGAAGATCTCGGTGGCCGAGTCCGCGATCATCTGCTGGATCATCTGGAAGTCGCCGATGGGCTGGCCGAACTGCTTGCGGTCGCTGGCGTGGTTGCGCATCAGTTCCAGCACGCGCTGCGCCATGCCGACGGCGCGCGCGCCGATGTGCGCCAGGCGGATGCCCGAGACGCTGTTCATGATGAGCTTGAAGCCTTCACCGACCTCGCCCATCACGGCGTCGGCCGGGATGCGGCAGTTCTCGAACACGAGTTCGGCATGGCCGTAGCCGCGGTGGCCCATCATGGGCTGCACGCTCGTCACCTCGAAGCCGGGCGTGCCCTTGTCGACCAGGAACAGCGAGATGCCGCCACGGGCGCGTTTGTCCTTGTCGTGCACCGCCATCACGATGACGTAGTCGGCAATGTCGCCGTCGCTGATGAAGTGCTTGCGGCCATTGAGCACCCAGTGGTCGCCATCCAGCGTGGCGGTGGTGCTGATGGCGGCGGCGTCGGAGCCGGCACCGGGTTCGGTGATGGCCATGGCACAGATCTTCTCGCCACTCACCGTGGGCAGCAGGTACTTCTCGCGCTGCGCGCCCTTGCAGGCCAGCAGCATGGGATAGACCTGACCGAAGATGCGGCGGATCAGGGCGTCCGACGTCTTGCCCAGTTCTTCCTCGACCAGGCACATCGCGACATGGCTCAGCCCGCCGCCACCGGTGTCCTCGGGCATGTTCATGGCGAACAGGCCGAGCTCCTGCGCCTGCTGGCGCACGCGCTTGAGAGCTTCGGGCGGCACGCGGCCCATGGTTTCGGTTTCGGTTTCGAGCGGCTGGACCTCCTGGGTCACGAAGCGGCGCACGGTGTCCAGCAGCAGCTGGATCTCGGAGGGAACGGAATAGTCGAACATGGTGGAAGGTTGGTGGGAGAGATCAGGGAAGGGCGGTGGGCATGCCGATGACGCCGGCGTCGGAGAGCGCCTGGCACTCAGCTTCGCTCAGGCCCAGGCGCTGCAGCACGGCCTGGCTGTCCTGGCCGGCCTGGAACGGCATGCCTCGGTAGACGGGCAACTGGCCGTCGTAGCGCAACGGGTGGTTCACCAGCAGCGCGGTACCGCCGCCGGGCACGTCGATCTCGCGGAAGGCCTCGTTGTGCTGCGCCTGCGGGTCTTGCAGCAGGTCGTCGTAGTTGCGCACGCGTTCGTGCCAGATGCCGTGGGCATCGAACACCGGCGAGAGTTCGCTGAAGTGGCGCGTGCGCAGCTCGGCCGCCACGGCCTGGGCGTAGCGGTCGCGCTCGGCGTATCGGTCGATGCCCTGCAGGGCGCGCAAGGCGTCGCTGTCGAGCGCGGTGGCGAGCTTCACCGGGTCGTTCATCGACAGCACCACGTGGCCTTCGGCGAGCGGGTAGAGGCCATAGGGCGCGTCGTGGTACCAGCTGCCGACGTGGCGGTCGCGCGTGAACACGTCGGGCCGGTTCTTCACGGCGTAGTACTTGGTCAGGGCCTCGGTCTGCAGGTCGATGCCGGCAGCGAACAGGCTGCTCTCGACCAGCGTGCCTTCACCGGTCTGCAGGCGCCGCACATAGGCGCCGAGGATGCCCATGGCCAGCAGCGCGCCGCCATGCTGGTCCACCACCGCGGCGCCCACGTTCGACGGGCCCTGACTGCCGCCGCCCGTGGCCGCGATCAAGCCCGAGCGCGCCTGCATCAGCAGATCCTGTCCCGGTCGCGAGGCGGCCGGCCCGGTGCGGCCGAGGCCACTGGCCGAGGCCAGCACCAGCGAGGGCTTGCGCTGGCGCAGCATGTCGAAGCCCAGGCCGAGCCTGTCGAGCACACCGGGGCGAAAGTTCTCGATCACCACATCGGCCTCGTCAATGAGGCGCAGCACGAGGTCGCGGCCCTCGGCCTGCTTGAGGTCCACCGCCAGGCTTTCCGTGTTGCGGTTGGCGGACATGAGGAACGCGCTGATCCCATTGACCCAGGAGTTGCCGCCTGACCAGTGACGTTCGAACGCGCCGTTCAAGGGCTCGATCTTCACCACCTCGGCACCCATGTCGGCGAGGTACTGCGCGCAGGCCGGGCCTTGCAGGTAGTGGCAGAAACTGACCACCTTCATCTTCAGTTGCATGGCGCGGCTCCTCAGGCGGTGGTGGCACCGACCACGCGTGACTGCACGAGCGCATCGATCTCGTCGGTGGCGTAACCCACCTCGGCCAGGATGTCGCGCGTCTGCGCGCCCAGCTTCTGCGGCACCAGCCGCAGCGGCGGGGCGGCGCCGTCGAAACGCAGGGGGTGGTTCAGCATCGTGACCGGCGCGCCCTCGGCCCCGGACGTGTCGACGAAGGCCTGCATGTGCGCGAGCTGCGCGTCGCCGCGCAGGTCGTCGTAGTCCTTCACCGGCATGTGCCAGATCGCCTGCTTCTGCAGCGCGGGTAGCCAGTCGGCGGTGGGTTTCTGTGCCAGGCGTTCGGCCACGGTGTGGGTGATCTCGTCGCGGCGGTCGAAGCTGGCCGAGGCGGGCATGTCGGCCAGGGCGGGCAGCTCCAGCGCCACGGCGAGGTCGGCGGGTGAGGCCATGGAGATCGCGAGGTGGCCGTCGGCGGTGGCGTGGATGCCCGACGGGCCGGCGCTGCACCAGCTGGCCAGGCCGTGCGCACCGCGCGGCGTGGCGCTGCGCGCGCCGTTGAGCCACGCCGTGAGCGATTCGGATTGCAGGTCGATGGCGGACTGCAGCAGGCTGCCTTCGACCAGCCGGCCCTGGCCGCTGCTCACGCGGCCGAGCAACGCGGCCAGGATGCCCATGGCCAGCAGGGTGGCGGCGTGCTGGTCGACGATGACCGGCCCGGTGGGTGTCGGTGCACCATCGGCGCGCCCGGTGCGTGCGGCCAGGCCGCTGCGTGCCTGCAGCAACAGGTCCTGGCCGGGCAGGTCGCGGTCGGGGCCGCTGGCGCCATAGCCACTGACGGAGGCGTAGACGATGCCGGGGTTGAAGGCCTTGATGTCCTCGTAGCCGAAGCCCATGCGCGCCATCGCGCCGGGGCGGAAGTTCTCCATCACCACGTCGGCGCGTTCGAGCAGGCGGCGCGCGATGGCCTTGCCTTCGGCCGACTTCATGTCCAGCGCCAGGCTGCGCTTGTTGCGGCCGGTGGTCAGCAGGTTCACGCTCTGGCCTGCGACGAAGTGGTTGGCCACGCCCCAGTTGCGGTGGAAGGCCCCGTCCACCGGCTCCACGGCAATCACGTCGGCGCCGAGGTCTCCGAGAAACTGCGCGGCCATCGGTCCGGCATGAAAGTGGTTGAAGCTGATGACACGGATTCCCGACAGCATGACGACTCCAGAAGGCATGCAAGGCACCCGCCTTGCGTAGGGCCTCAGAGGGGCTCCGGGGCTTTTTCAGAATAGCGGCGGGGGGCTGTTTCCGGACCATTCCGGCCTATTCGTTTTCCGCGACCAACTATCAATCCGTTGCATACGTCAGGGGCCTGGACCGGGCGCGGTGGCTATAGCGGCGGCTTATAGTCGCGCCCCTTGTTGTGATGGGTTCGCGCGGGCCTTCGCGCTAAGGTCACCGCATGACCGCTTCCCCCGAACACCGCTTCGGCGGCATCTACGCCGCCACTATCTGCCCGTTGCAGGCCGACGGCTCGATCGACGAACCCGTGCTCATCGGGCACCTGCGCAGCGTGGCCGGGGTCGACGGCATGACCGGCCTGCTGATCAATGGCCACGCGGGCGAGAACTTCATGCTCAGCCGCGAGGAAAAGCGCCGTGTGATGGAGATCGCGCGTGCCGTTTGCCCGCCAGCCACCGTGCTCATCGGCGGCATCAACGCCGAGGACAGCCACGAGGCGCAGCGGCATGTGGAAGACACCGAGGCCGCTGGCGCGGACGCGGTGCTGATCTTTCCGCCGTTCTCCTGGGGCCTGTCGCAGGATGCCGACGTGGCCCTGCGGCACCACCGCATCGCCACCGAGACCAGCGCGCTGCCGCTGTTCCTGTACCAGGCCGGCGTGCGCGCGGGCACCCTGGCCTATACGCCCGGCGTGCTGGAACGCCTGGTGCAACTGCCCAACGTGATCGGTATCAAGGAAGGCAGCTGGGAAACCTCGGCCTACGAGGCGCACCAGCGGCTGGTGCAGCGCGTGGCGCCGCACGTCCTGATGATGGCCTCGGGCGATGAGCACCTCTTCAGCTGCTTCGCGCTGGGCACCACCGGCAGCCAGGTCAGCCTGGCCTGCGTGGCACCCGAATTCATCACCGGCCTCTACCGTGCGATGCAGGCCGGTGACCTGGCCACCGCCCGCGCCTGGAACGACCGCATCTACCCGCTGGCCAAAGCCGTCTACGGCACCGCGCCAGGCGGCCACGCCACCGCCCGGCTGAAGACCTGCCTGAAGTTGCTGGGCCGCATTCCGGACGACCGCATGCGCGCGCCCATGGGCCCGCTGCCCGACGACGAGGTCGCCATGCTGCGCACCGCACTGCAGGCCGCCGGCCTTCTCTGACCCCATCCGGAGTGCCCCCGATGACCACCACGCTGATCCGCCAAGGCCGCATCGTCACCGCCGTGGACGACTACCACGCCGACCTGCTGCTCGAAGACGGCAAGATCGCCGCCATCGGCCGGCACCTGCAGGTCGGCCCCGATGTGCGCGTGATCGACGCCAGCGGCCTCATCGTCTTTCCGGGTGGCGTGGACGTTCACACGCACCTGGAAAACACCTTCGGTGAATCGACCACCTGCGACGACTTCGAGTCGGGCACGAAGTCGGCGGCCTTCGGCGGTACCACCACCGTCATCGACTTCGCGTTCCAGAACCAGAACACCAGCCCGCTCGACGCGATCGCACGCGCCCAGTCCAAGGCGGCCGTTGGCGCGAGCATCGATTACGGATTCCACGTGATCGTGACGCACGTGGACGACGCCGTGCTGGGCGACATGCGCCACGCCATCCGCCATGAGGGCGTGAGCAGCTTCAAGATGTTCATGGCCTACCCGGGCACGGTCATGGTGGACGACGCCGCCATCTTCCGCAGCATGCGCATGGTGGGCGAGCACGGCGGCATGATCGCGCTGCACGCCGAGAACGGCACGGTGATCGACCTGCTGATCAAGGAGGCCCTGGCGCAGGGCCACACCTCGCCGAAGTACCACGCGCTTACCCGGCCCTCGATCCTGGAAGGCGAGGCCACGCACCGCGGCATCAAGCTGGCCGAGCTGGCGCAGGCGCCGGTGTACTTCGTGCACCTCTCGGCCAAGGAAGCCCTGGCGCACGTGATCGAGGCGCGCGATGCGGGCATTCCCGTGTTCGCCGAAACCTGCCCGCACTACCTGTTCTTCGACGAATCGGTGTACGACAGCGACGACTTCTCGCTCGCGAAGTACGTGATGAGCCCGCCGCTGCGATCGCGCGAAGCGCAGGACGCGTTGTGGACCGCGCTCAAGACGGACGACCTGCAGCTCGTCTCCACCGACCACTGCCCCTTCTGCATGAAAGAGGGGCACATGGGCAAGGTGCGCCAGAAGATGCACGGCAAGGACGACTTCTCCAGGATCCCCAACGGGGCTCCCGGCCTGGAAACCCGCATGACGGTGATCTACGACGGCGGTGTGCGCACCGGCCGCATCTCGATCAACCGCTTCGTCGAACTGACCGCCACGGCGCCGGCCAAGCTGTTCGGCCTGTTCCCACAGAAGGGCACGATCGCGGTCGGCAGCGACGCCGACGTGGTGCTGTTCGATCCCCAGGCCGAGCACGTGATATCGGCGCACACGCACCACAGCCATTGCGACTACAGCCTGTTCGAGGGCCACCACGTGCACGGCAAGGTGCGCAAGGTGTTCTCGCGCGGCGACCTGATCGTGGACGGAGACCAATGGCACGGCACACCCGGGCGCGGGCGTTTCCTGCGCCGGGGCGAGGTCGGTGGCTACTGAGGCGCTGCCCAATGCCGTGGTGCGGCGCTTCGCAGCTGGCGAGGCCGCGCTGGGCCTGGGCATCCAGCAGTTGCGCGCGCCGGCCGTGGTTGGCCTCGCGCAGCGTTGCGGTTTCCACTTTCTGTTCATCGATCTGGAGCATGGTCCGCTGACCTGCGCCATGGCGGTGGATATCGCCGCGGCTGCTCTGCCGGCTGGCCTGCCGGCGCTGGTGCGCGTGCCGGGCAAGAACTCGCCCGACATCGCCAGGCTGCTCGACGGCGGGGTGCAGGGCATCGTGGTGCCCCACGTCGACACGCCCGAGGAAGCGCAGGCGGTGGCCTCGGCCTGCAAGTACCCGCCGCTGGGTCGGCGCTCCTTCTTCGGGTTGCAGCCGCACTTTGGTTACCGGCGCGTGCCGGTGCACGAGGCGATGGCGCTGGGCAACGCGCAGGTGCTGACGGTGGTGATGCTGGAGTCGCCACAGGCTCTTCGTCATGTGGACGAGATCGCCGCCGTGCCGGGCATCGACGTGCTGATGATCGGCTGCAACGACCTGTCGATGGAACTGGGCATTCCGGGTGAACTCGATCACCCGCTGATGGTGATCGCGCGGCATGCCGTGGTGGACGCCTGCCGCCGGCATGGCAAGACGCCGGGACTGGGTGGCATTGCCGACGCGGTGTTGTTGCGCCGTTGCCTGCGCGAGGAGGGCATGCGCTTCGTGCTCGCCTGCAACGACACCGACCTGCTGCTCGATGCGGGCGTGGCCCGCGTCGACAGCCTGCAGCAGGCCTGAGACCTCAGGCGGCAGCCGCCGCCTGCTTCGCTTTTCGCTTCTCCATCTGGCTGCTGTACATGGCCTTCATGCGCAGGTCCACAGCGCGTGCGTGGGCCTCCTGCGCAGCGGCGTCGCGCTCGGTCACCGGGCGGGGCTCGTGGTCGAAATGCTTGAAGCGGTCGGTGCCGCGCACCAGCAGCGCCGATTCGCGCGTGGCGGTGCAGCGCACATGCGGTGGAATGAAGCGCGCTGCGATACCAATGCGGGCATCCGTGCCGGTGTTCTTGCCGGACGCGTGCAGCGTGCGCCCGTCGTGCAGCGCCACTTCACCCGCACGCAGCAACACGTCGACCGCACGCGATTCGTCCACCCCCTGGGCCGTCTGGCCACTGATCAGCATGTTGCCTTCGCTCTCGTCGGTGGCCACGGGCAGGCGCTCTTCGACGTGGCTGCCCGGGATGTAGCGCAGCGGGCCGTTTTCCGGGCCGATGTCCGACAGCGCGATCCACACCGTGACCTGTTCGACCGGGGCGATGTTCCAGTAGGTGTCGTCCACGTGCCAGGAGACAAAGCGCTCATCGCCGGGCTGCTTGATGAAGAACTCGGTGGACCACAGCAGCATGTCCTCGCCGATCACGCGCGCGGCGAGGTCGAGCACCGTGGTTTCGGTGGCGAGCTCCGTCAGCCAGGGGAAGAGCAGGTGCGGCTTGAGCGTGTACCTGCCTTCGAATTTGCCGCCCAGGGCCTGTTGCGAGGCCTCGAGCTGGCGGCGGTAGTGCAGGGCGCGCCCGGCGTCCATGGCGCGGATCGGGAAGGCGTAACCGTCGCGCGCGTAGTGTTGCATCCGATGGTCATCGTTCAGGGAGCTGGTTTGCATGGGTCTTTCAGTGCGTCATGACCTGCTTCAGGAACAGCTGGGTGCGCTCGCTCTGCGGTCGTGTGAAGAATTCGGAGGGTGGCGCCACTTCGATGACCTGGCCCTTGTCCATGAAGACGACCGTGTCCGCCACCTTGCGGGCAAAGCCCATTTCATGCGTGACGCAGATCATGGTCATGCCTTCCGAGGCAAGTTCCGTCATGACATCGAGCACCTCGTTGATCATTTCCGGGTCGAGCGCCGAGGTGGGCTCGTCGAACAGCATCACCTGCGGCTGCATGCACAGCGAGCGCGCGATGGCCACGCGCTGCTGCTGCCCGCCGGAGAGCTGGCCGGGGTACTTGTGGGCCTGGTCGGGAATGCGCACGCGGGAGAGAAAGTGCATGGCGCGCGCCTCGGCTTCGGGGCGCCTGATCTTGCGCACCCACATCGGGCCGAGCACGAGGTTCTCCAGCACGGTGAGGTGCGGGAACAGGTTGAACTGCTGGAACACCATGCCCACCTCGCGGCGCACCGCCACGACGTTCTTCGACTCGTTGTTGAGCTCGATGCCGTTGACGTGGATGTGGCCGCGCTGGTGGTCCTCCAGGCGGTTGATGCAGCGGATCAGGGTGGACTTGCCCGAGCCCGACGGGCCGCAGATCACCACGCGTTCGCCGCGCTTGACCTGCAGGGTCACGCCGTCGAGCGCGTGGTACTCGCCGTACCACTTGTGCACATTGGTCAGACGGATGATGGGTTCGGCATTGCCGTCCGTGGCGGGTGCAGCTGCAGTGCTCATGCGGTGGCCTTGGTGGTGGAGGGAGAAGAGATGCCGGCCTGCGCGAGCGCGGCGGCGATGCGGGTGGCGTCGTCGCCCGGCAGTTCGCGCACCATGCGCGAGAGCGGGCAGGCGATCACGCCGAGTTGCCACAACGCCAGCTTGATGCGGGCGTACATGTGCGGCCGCGGCAGGGCGTAGATGGCGCGCACCAGTGGGTAGAGCTGGTCGCTCACGGCGCGCATGGTGGCAAGGTCGTTCCGCTCGCTGGCGGTCCACAGTTCGTGCAGCTGCTGCGGCACCAGGCTGGCCAGACCCGAGAGCAGCCCGTGGCCACCCACGGCGAGCTGGGCGAGGAACCAGTCGAAATTCGACGGCAGCACCGCGACCTTGGCGCTCGCGAGGCGGATGGCGCGCCAGTTGTCTTCGTACAGCGTCATGGTGTCGCTGCCTTCCTTCACCGCCACCACGCTGGGCAGCGTGGCCAGGCGCGTGAGCAGGGCGGTGCTGTACGACGCGCCGGAGCCGATGGGGTACTGGAACAGCGCCAGTGGCAAGCCGCTGGCGTTGGCGATCGCCTGCACGTGATGCAGCACCTCGGCATCGGTGCGGGCGGGCGAGGGCGGGAGGGGGAACACGGTCAGCACGTCGGCATCGGCCGTGCTGGCCGCGCGGGCCTGTTGCACGGCGTCTTCCGTGGTCTCGGCCACGATGCCCGCCACCAGCTTCTGCCCTGGCCGCAGGTGGCGGCGGGTAAAGCGGATCACCTCGCTGCGTTCGTCGGCGGTGAGGGCCGAACTCTCACCCGCGTGGCCGTTGACGAACACCGCGCGGGTGGAGGCCGGCGATGCGGCGTACGACAGCAGGTGGGCGTAGCCAGGCCAGTCGATGCCGCCGTCCGGCAGAAAGGGGAGCACCGTGGCGACGGTGACGCCGCCCAGGAGAAGTGGGGTCATGGCAAGGCGCGAAGAAAAGACTGCGTGAGACACCGCTCAACGGGCATGGGCGGTGGAGGCGCCGAAGCGGCGTTCCAGGCGTTCCTGGATGAAGCCCCAGGCGGTGGTCATGACCAGGTAGTAGATGGCGGCCACACCGAAGACTTCGAGCACGTGGAAGTGCTCCTGCATCACCATCTGGCTGCGGCGCATGAGCTCTTCCATCGAGATCACGGAGGTGATGGAGGTGGCCTTGAGCAGGCCGTTGATGGAGTTGCCCAGCGGTGGAATCATCAGGCGGAAGGCCTGCGGCAGCGTGACCTTCCACACCACCAGCCAGCTGGGCAGGCCCAGCGAGTCGGCGGCTTCGCGCTGGCCCTTGGCCACGCCCATGAAACCGCTGCGCACGATCTCGGACATGTAGGCCGCCTCGTTCAGGATCAGCGCGATCAGCGCCGATTCGAGCACCCCCAGGCGCAGCCCCAGCTGGGGCATGCCCGAATAGATGATCACCAGCTGGATCAGCAGCGGCGTGCCGCGGAAGACCCACAGGTAGAAGCGAGCGATCTGCGAGAGCGCCACGTTGCTCGACATGCGCATGCCCGCCAGCACGAGGGCCAGCAGCAGGCCCCCCGCGGCAGCGGCAACCGTCATGCCCAGGGTGACACCGGCGCCCCAGAGCAGGAACTGGTTGGTGAGATAGCCGGCGAAAGCGGCAAAGTTGAAGATTTCCATGCGCGTGTCAGCTTGTCAGGAACGCAGACCCTGTATCAGTTCGGGCCCGGGCCGCGGATCGCGAACGGACGGTCGGCGAGTTTGGTCACGCCGTACTTGTCGAACAGCTTGTCGTAAGTGCCGTCCTGCGCCATGCCGTTGAGCACGGTGGCGATGGCTTCGGCCAGCGGGCGCGAGCGGAAGGCCATGGCGGTGGGGGTGCCACCCTGGCTGGCCAGGGCCATGCTGGCCTGGCCTTTGCGCACATAGTCCTTGCCGGTGTAGTCGGGCGGGGCGATCAGGTCGACCTGGCCGGCGCGCAGGGCCGCCATGGCGTCGGCGGTGGTCGGGAAGGCCTGGATGCGAATCGGCTTGGCGCCCTTGGCTTCGTTGGCCTTCTGGCGGTCGCGCAGCCAGCGTTCCATGTAGGAGTCGGCTTCCACACCGATGGCGAAGCCGCTGATCTCATCGGCCGATGCCAGGGTGATCTTCCTGTTCGGCGCGGCCACCAGATCCAGGCCGGTCATGCCGTAGGGCACCAGGAACATGGCCTTGGAGCGCTCTTCGGTCCAGAACATGCCGGTGTGGATGCCGTCGGAACGGCCGCCGCGCAGGGCGGGGGCCTGGGCCTGGAAGTCCATGCGCACGAAGTTCATCGTCAGACACAGGCGCCTGGCGATTTCGTCGCCCAGGTCGATGTTCATGCCCAGCAGCTTGCCGGTGCTGTCGACGTACTGCATCGGGGGCAGGGTCGGGTTGGTCGTGAAGGTCAGCTTGCCAGCCTCGACCAGTTCGGAAGGCGCCACGGCGACCACGGGCTTGCAGGCCTGGGCGCTGGCGGACAGGGGCGCGAAGGCGGCGCCCCCGGCGATGAGGGCCAGCGCGAGGGCTGAGCGGATGCGGGTGAATGACAACACGGTGGGACCTTTCGTTGGATCTGCCTGTCGGGAGTGAGCAGGAAGTGGACCCAAGAATAAGTCTGGCAATGACCGGTCTTCAATTCAGTTGAGGGGCGCGACTATAAGGGCACGGTATATGCGTTCCATGGTGCATGGCGCACACCAGAACGGCGCACCACCCCTTTCTGGCGCGCACGTTTTCCAACCTGGTGCATGTTTCGCGAGAGATTGCACCGAACCGAGGCGGTGTGCACCGCCGCAAACATGACCAACCCCGCCACGAAGACCCTGATCAACCTGCGCCAGCTCGAGGTGCTGCGCGCCGTGATGCGCTACCGCACAACCACCGGCGCCGCTGAAGAACTGGGCATGTCACAGCCCGCTGTGAGCAACGCCATCAAGCTGGCCGAAACCAAGGTCGGCGTGGCCCTGTTCGACCGCATCAGCAACCGCCTGCAACCGACGGCGGATGCGCAACTGCTGCTGGCCGACGCCGAGCCGTTGTTCCGCCTGCACGAGGCCATCCAGCGCAAGGCCTGGGACCTGCGCACCGGGCGCGCCGGTGTGCTGCGCATCGCCTCCACCGCCGAGCTCTCGCAGATGCTGGTGCCGGGCGTGCTGCGCCTGCTGCAGGACGCACACCCCGATGTGCGCATCGCGCTGGAGACGGTGCGCATGGACGAGCTGGTGGAAAGCGTGGAGAGTGGCAGCGCGGACATCGGTGTGGCGATGCGCCCGCCATCGCGGCCGAGCCTGGTGCGCGAGGTGCTGATCGAGTCCGAGCTGATGTGCATCTGCCCACCGAACGACCCCCTGGCCAACATGCCGGTGCTGACGCCGTTCGATGTGCATGGCCGCGACACCATCGGACCGGCCTCCGGCAGCCCGCTGGGCATCCTGCTGGACGCCGCGTTCGAGCGCTTCGGGGAGCACTACAGCCCGGTCATCGAGGCGCGCTTTTCCAATGTGGCTGCGCCGCTCGTGGAGCAGGGGCTGGGCATCGGTTTCGTGGACGAACTCACCGCGCGGCACCGTCCGCAACCCGGTTACTCGGTGCACCGGTTCAGCCCGCGCGTGCCGATCAAGGTCTGCGCGCTGGTGCTGCGCGACCGGCCGGTACAACGCATGACGAAAGCCTTTCTTGAGCTGGCGCGCGAGTTCCTGCAGGCGCGCCTGGACACCCGGACGGCGACGCCCGGCGTGTCCTGAGGGTCAGTGCTCGTCGCGTGGCGCGGTGTGCGCCATGAGGCGGTCCGTCATGGCGATGGCCATGGCGCTGAGCAGGAACACCACGTGGATGATGGTCTGCCACATCAGCACCTTCACGTCGTAGTTCGCGGCGTTGATGAAAGTCTTGAGCAGGTGGATGGAGCTGATGCCGATGATGGCGGTGGCCAGCTTCACCTTGAGCACCGACGCGTTCACATGGCTCAGCCATTCGGGCTGGTCGGGGTGGTTCTCCAGGTGCATGCGGCTGACGAAGGTTTCGTAGCCACCCACGATCACCATGATGAGCAGGTTGGAGATCATCACCACGTCGATCAGCGCGAGCACCACCAGCATGATCACGGTCTCGTTCAGGCCGGTCAGGGCTACGTCGCTCTTGTAGCCGATGCTCGTGATCAGCTTCTGCAGGGCGACTTCGCTGCCGAAGGCGGCCTCGATGAGGTGAACCAGTTCCACCCAGAAGTGGAACACGTAGATCGCCTGCGCGGCGATCAGCCCGATGTAGAGGGGCAGTTGCAGCCAGCGGCTGGCGAAGATGAGGTTGGGAAGTGCCCGGATCGGGGCTTGGACTTTGACGGGGTCGCTCATGGGAGGTGACACAATGGCCGAGCGCCCGGGATGGGCGGCCAGACGGCAGGCGGTATTGTAGGTCTGCGGCCTGTCCTGTAAGAGACTCGTAAGAGCGCTTGAGCACAGTCCCGGCCTGTCATGTGCCCACAACATTTAGGAGACATTCATGTCAGCGTCTTCGTCGACGATCGAATCCACCCTGGTCGAAAACCGCGTCTTTGAGCCCTCTGCGGCGACCGTGAAGGCGGCCCGTGTGTCGGGTATGGAGGGCTATCAGGCGCTGTGCGCCGAGGCCGAAAAGGACTTCGAGGGCTTCTGGGCCCGTCTCGCCCGCGAGAACCTGACCTGGAGCAAGCCTTTCACCAAGGCGCTCGACAGCTCCAAGGCGCCGTTCTACAAGTGGTTCGAGGACGGTGAACTGAACGCCTCTTACAACTGCCTGGACCGCCACATGGGCACTCCGGTCGAGAACAAGACCGCCATCATCTTCGAGGCCGACAACGGCGACGTGACCAGGGTCACCTACAAGGAGCTGCTGGGCAAGGTCTCGCAGTTTGCCAATGCGCTCAAGGCGCGTGGCGTGAAGAAGGGCGACCGCGTCGTCATCTACATGCCCATGACGGTCGAAGGCGTGGTGGCCATGCAGGCCTGCGCCCGGATCGGTGCCACGCACAGCGTGGTGTTCGGGGGCTTCTCGGCCAAGGCACTGCAGGAACGCATCCAGGACGCTGGCGCCGTGGCCGTGATCACGGCCAACTACCAGTTGCGCGGTGGCAAGGAGCTGCCGCTCAAGGCCATCGTGGACGAAGGCATTGCCATGGGCGGCTGCGATTCGATCAAGAACGTGATCGTGTTCCAGCGCACGCCCACCGCCTGCAACATGGTCGAAGGTCGGGACACCTTCATGCACGACGCCATGGCCGGCCAGTCCAGCACCTGCCCGGCGGAAATGGTGGGCGCCGAGCACCCGCTGTTCGTGCTCTACACCTCGGGCTCCACCGGCAAACCGAAGGGCGTCCAGCACAGCACGGGCGGCTACCTGCTGTGGGCCCGGCTCACGATGAACTGGACCTTCGACCTCAAGCCCGAAGACATCTTCTGGTGCACGGCCGACATCAGCTGGATCACCGGCCACACCTATGTCGCCTACGGCCCGCTCGCCGCGGGTGCCACGCAGATCGTGTTCGAAGGCGTGCCGACCTTCCCGAACGCCGGCCGCTTCTGGCAGATGATCGAGAAGCACAAGGTCACCATCTTCTACACCGCGCCCACGGCCATCCGTTCGCTGATCAAGGCCGCCGAGAGCGACGAGAAGGTGCACCCCGCGCGCTCCGACCTCTCCAGCCTGCGCCTGCTGGGTTCCGTGGGGGAGCCCATCAACCCCGAAGCCTGGATGTGGTACTACAAGCACGTGGGCGGGGAGCGCTGCCCATCGTGGACACCTTCTGGCAGACCGAGACGGGTGGCCACATGATCACGCCGCTGACGGGAGCCACGCCGCTGGTGCCGGGCTCGTGCACGCTGCCACTGCCGGGCATTGCCGCTGCCATCGTGGACGAAGCCGGCAACGACGTGCCGAATGGCTCCGGCGGCATCCTGGTCGTCAAGCGGCCCTGGCCCTCGATGATCCGCACCATCTGGGGCGACCCC
>QFCS01002074.1_pt1 | contig 23653 bp, 24 predicted proteins | sample 3576561 | NCBI WGS metagenome assembly QFCS01 | reverse complement strand
GCGGCGTCGATCGCCTCCGGCCTGCAGATCGCCATCGAGGCCGCGATGGTCGCGGGGCTCGAAACAGCACAGGAGAAGTCACATGGCCAACATCGGTTCCTTCAAGAAGTCCGGCAACGAGTACCAGGGCGAGATCGTCACGTTGAGCGTCCAGGCGAGGGGTGTGCGCATCGTCCCCGAGCCCAACAGGAGCAACGACAACGCGCCCAGCCACCGGGTGTTCGTCGGCCGGGCCGAGATCGGGGCCGCCTGGTCCAAGCGCTCCAACGAGGGCCGCGACTACCTCTCGCTCAAGCTCGACGATCCGAGCTTCACTGCACCGATCTTCGCCAACCTGTTCGACGACGAGGACGGCGAGGGCTTCAGCCTGATCTGGTCGCGCAGCCGCAAGAAGAACGGCGAGTGAGCCGACGCCTCCAGAGGCCCCGCCCGGTCCGCCGGGCGGGGCTTCTCCCTTTGTCTGCCATGCGCGAGAAGGCCGTGAGCGTTGCTATGGATGGTGGCCGCCGATCTCAGCTTGGATGAAGGCCTGCATAGCGTCGAATGCTTCGTTCTCAAGCCTTTGCAGCCTTGCGACTTTGTCGGAGGTCGGCGGTGGCCGGAACTCCGCCAACTGTGCTTCAAGCGTCCTTCGCGCGCTAATCCATTCTTGGAACAGCGGCTGCCACTGCCGGTTCCAATAGCTGAAAGGTCTCGAGTCTGGGGATGACATCTTTCGCAATGCCCACGAGGCGACCTTTGTACTCGCACGCTTGGGATCATCCCAGTTCACGGGCACGGTCCAGCCGGCGTCACGGAATCCCTTCGGCCTGTGCATGTCAGGGCTGACCACTGCAGTTGCTGCACCATTCACCGTGCCCATGCCGAACAGCTTGTGGTCCACCCGATCCCCTTCTTCAAAGGGGCAAAGATCGTGCTTCATAGGTTCTGCGTTCATGATCGCCGCCATTAATCTAACCAGTCATCCAGCCGTTCGTAGACTCGCTCCATCTGCCTTTCCTCGCTTAGCGGGGAGTGCTTCACGACATAGTCGCGGAATGCCTCAATTATTTGCGATCGGCTTCGACCGTCCGCTTTCATTAGTCTGATGGTTGCTCGTGCGCGCCGTTCGTCGTTCGGATGAACCGCGAATGGCGCGCTCACAAATGCGAACCCGCCGCCGATCCTGTATTTGTCGTCGCCCTGATTCATGTTGGTTCTCTGGCTGAACTAAGTTGATAGACGGGTGTGTAAGGTTGAGCCGGCTCTTGCAGAAACATCCGGACGATACGGTCTGCTGCAGTATCGACAACGCGCTCGGCGGCCGCCGGCAAATGCTCGACAGCCAAAGTCCAGTCGTCCAATTCGATCTTCGGAACCGATTTTGGAACGTCGAGTCTAACGAGGCTTTCGGGTCCGACGAGCAGGCCGGCTTGCCCGAGGGCGCTCTGGGATTGCAGCCTCATGGCGGCCAGGATGATGTCCTTCCAGTGAAACATGCCGCCCTTAAAGATCTTCGAGCCGGTCACGCGATACGGATCATCACCGCAGCCGATACTCAGAATGCGAACCTGGTTGCGGCGCACATCAAAAGACGTCAATGCTTCCGTCACGGCGATCATGATGGGGTTGTTTGCCCACACTCCTCCATCGACGAAGGTATATCCACCGTCGCGGTGCGGCCGAAAGTATGTGGGCGCCGCGGCGGTCGCCAAAGCAACTTTCACCATCGGCTCGAACAGATCCTTCTTGAACGCCGGATGATGCGGTGTCTTGAAGACGAAGACCTCGCCGTACTCACCTTCGAACGAGGGAATGCACAGGCGCGTGGCTGCGGACCCAAGCTTGCGGTCACCAAGTACATTTGTCAGGACGTCAGACAAAGCTTTGCTATCGTAGCTATACCGCAGCAATCGTATCTTCCCGCGCAGCCACCGCCGCAGGTTACTCAACCAGCCTACGCCGCCCGTCGGAAAAATCTCGTGTCCTCGATCGCGGTAGAGGTCGCGGAGGTCGGCAGCTGCAAGGCCGGCGCCGAGGCCGAGAGCGAGGATACCTCCGGTCGACGTACCAACGATGAGGTCAAAGTAGGACGCGATGGACCGGCTGCCCAGGAAGCGGTGTTCCAGCGTGGCCAGCACATGGGCAGGGAAGATGCCACGGATGCCGCCGCCATCAATGGCGAGGACGCGAAAGTCCCGATCCGACGGCCAATCCAATGGAACGCGTCGCGACGTGGCGATTCCGGAGGAGCGCGGTTCGGCTCTGCTTCGTGAATGGTCGTCGACAGGCATGAATTTCTCCTGCTCTCCGGATGTCGGCCTCCTCCCGTCCATTCGCCCGTCGCCTGCCAGCTCTCGTAACAAGCTAGCCAGTTCGCAGTGAACGGTATGATGCGATCAGCAATGAAGTGTCGGTCCCACCGCCACTGAGGCGGGTCAGCCGCCGGGTCATACAAACATAACGGGGACCGCTCGAGGTCGTTGAAGTCCCAATAGACATGGTGTGCGAATTCGCCGGTCTGGCGATGGCGCACCTCGAGTTTCGGATTCAAAAGGCGAACGCGCGGCACATAGCCGTGGATCAACTCAAGCCCGTTGATCCAGGACCGACGGATGAAACTGACCTGCACCGTGTAGGGCCGCCTGATCGGACTCAGTTCCCCAGTCCAGGTCGCCATCCAGTCGCATGCGTCCACCCGGAAATCCGGGTAGCGCTCCTTCATGCGGTCAATCTGTTCCGCGATGGTCGGCGGCATGTTCACGCCGGTGGTTCCGTTCCGAAGAACTTGTGGGATGGCGCGGCGAACGACGTGGTCGAGGACGCACCCGCGATGGCCGGCGCGGCCAGACCGGACCGTACGACGTCGATGCGACCAGAGCTGCGCTCCTGGTACGCATTGCCGGTATCGATCACGTTGCCGAGACGCTCTGCGTATGCCTTAACCACTTCCAGGGTGGGCGTCTCACCGAACAGGTCGCTGAGGATGTCCTGCATCTCGGGCAGACCACAATCAGGCCGATGTAGCTCGTAGAGCTTGGCGAGCAGGTGCTTCAGGTCGGCGATATAGATCGCTTGGTCATTGAGCGAGGCAGGCCAGCGATCGGTGAATACGTCCTCGGCGCAGGTCGGGTTGGTGACCGACACGAGTCGCCCCCGGTCATGGGCGAGCTTGATGGTGTCGTGGACGTGCTGGGCCAGCCGCCGGAACTGGTCGAACAGGCTCCCCGTCTGCACGGCGACTTCCGCCGCGAACTTCGACAGCATGACCGACGGCGGCCGCCGGCCGGACCGCCCATCGAACCGCACGTTCCGGTTCCGCTTCAACAACTGAAGCGCGATCACCGCCATCGACTTCTCGTGCGGGGGCTTCTGCTCCGGGACCGCCTCCATGTCGGCCCGTGCTTCGAGCGTGGCCGCCCACTTTTGGACGCGGCCCATATAGGCCCGGGCGAATGCATCCGAGCTCGGCGTCCGAACCTTGAACCACTCGGCGAAGCCGTACGGGTTTGCCCAAAGCGCGTAGCCAGTGAGGTCGCTCTTATCCTCGGGCTTGTGGTTGAAGATGAAGCTCGTGCGCGGCGACCGTCCATCGGCGAGAACCGCGGGCGTGATGTCGAGATGCATGCCGTCGGCATAGTGGATGGTGACGCAGCGATTACGGCGCTCGACCATCTTGTAGTACCGCGATCCCAGTTCGCCGCGCACCGCCTCGTAAAGTTCGTCGAGGACCTGCTTAGCCGTCATGCCGGGGCGGACGATGATCTGTGCGATGATGTCGATGTCGAACTCGTCGGTCCGCAGCTTGCGGGCGATCGTGGCGTTGTAGGCCATCGACCCTTGCGCATACGTCAGCACCACGCGCCCGTGCAGGGGGCTAGCCGGCCGGTCGACCCAGTCGCTCAGGACATTCGCCCGGTAAACCGCCAAACTGTAGTTCGACGGCGATAACTGGACCCTGATGGCCAGATCCGCCAGCAGGATATCGATCACGTCACCTTGGGAGGTAGGCCTAACAATCTGATTCATAACCTTTTTCTCCTAGAGGAAGCCTAAGTGCCACCGTCTCCCTGGGGTCGCTTCTTTTAGGTCAAAGCTATTGACCTATTGTCTTGACTGGTTTACGTTGCGAAGATTACACTACAAAACGAAATAGGAGTCGAGTCCATGTTCGGTGACCGGCTACAACTCGCCCGTAAGAAGGCAGGCCTATCCCTCCGGGGATTATCGGACGCGATGGGTGGTCAAGTGACGCCGCAGGCGCTCGGCAAGTATGAGCGTGGCGAGATGATGCCCGGCTCGACCGTTCTCATCGCGCTGACGAAGGCGCTCGACATCTCGATGGAATTTCTGGCCGCGCCTCTCGAGGTGCGTCTCGGCGCCATCGACTTCCGGAAAAAATCCGGCACCAGCGCCCGCGACCGCGCGCATGTTGAGGCGCTCGTCCTTGAGCGCGTCGAGCGCTATCTCTTGGTCGAAGAGGTTCTTGAACTGAAGTCGGCGGCGTGGGAACCGCCGTTTGCGCCGAAGCAGATCAGCACCCTCGAAGCCGCCGAAGCCTTGGCGATGGACCTGCGTTCTGTCTGGAAGCTTGGCATCGACCCTATCCCGGATGTCACCGAACTCCTGGAGGAGAAGGGGATCAAGGTCATGCACCTTGAGTTGCCCGATAGCGTCTCTGGTCTCACCTGCATGATCGAGCGCGACGGAGTGGCCGCCGTTCCGGTGGTCGTCGTCAATGCGCACCACGGCATAGAGCGTCGGCGGCTGACCCTGATTCACGAACTCGCCCATCGCCTCATGATTGTCGAAGGCATAGACGAAGAAAAAGCCGCCAACCGGTTTGCCAGCGCTTTTTTGATGCCCGCCCCCCATGTGAGAGATCAGGTCGGCAAGCACCGCGCCGGATTCGGCGTTGCAGAACTCATGGTCACCAAAAAGATTTACGCCGTCAGCGCGGCGGCGCTGCTCGTCCGGTTCAGGGATCTTGAGATCATCACGCAGCAGACCATGGTCTATGCGTTTCAATCATTTGCCCGCACCTGGCGCAAGACTGAACCGCAGCCGATCGCCACTGCCGACGACCAACCACGCGAGCAGCCACAGCGGTTCCAGCGCCTATGCTATCGCGCATTGGCCGAAGGCTTGATCACCATCAGTAAAGCTGCCGAGCTGCTGAGAAAGCCGGTCGCCGCCATCGATGAGGAGATGCGCGGTGCCACCGTCACAGATAGTCGTTAGTGACGCTTCCGTAATCCTGGACCTGGCGAAGACCCGCCTGATCGAAGCAACATTGGCGCTCCCCTTCAATTTTGTCATACCCGATGTGATCCTCGACAAGGAGCTATTAGACCTCGGCACCTACTCGCCGACCGATCTTGTTCGGCTTGGATTCACCATCGGCACGCTTGATGGCAACGGTGTTACGACCGCGCTGGCGCATTTCAGCCGCAACGCCTCGCGGCTCAGTTTCAACGACTGCGTCGCGCTCACATACGCCGAGGAACGTTCGTGCATCCTTATGACGGGGGATGGACCACTGCGCACTGTCGCCACAAAGTTGAAGATCGAGGTTCACGGATTTCTATGGGCTGCCGGTCTCATGGCGGAGCATGGAACCTGCCCGACCGATCGGCTGATCGCCGCCTTACAGCAGCTTCAATCTGCTCCCTCAACACGATTGCCGCAAGATCTTCTGACCGCGCTGATCGGTCAGCTTCAACGGGGACGCTGAAACCATCAGCGCAACTGGTCTGGGCATGTTCGCCTAAAATTCATCCGGAAGGGGGTGGAGCTGACGTTCGATACGCTTGCGATCCACCTTCTCGTTATTCGTATGGAAGTGCACACCCGTGATCTTTCGCACCTCCAGCGACGCCAAATCCACTTCTAGCGTCGCCGGTCGTACATCGGCATCGGGCGTCGTGTCCCAATCAACATCTTGAAGCCTGCCAAGATCGAAGGTGTCGAACGGAGGGGGAAGCTGCTGCTTCTTGGGTTCTTCGGGCGGCACCTCTTCAACCACGGTCAGCTCGTGCTCCCACTCCTCACCATTGAACATGCCTGTATCCACGGAGAGCTTGGTGCCCTTGGGGTATTTGATCGCCTTGATGCGCGCTGCCTTGTGGAACAGCACTACATTTTGCTTCTCGCCCGGAACTTGAACCGAGGGAAACAGAATCCCATCGAGCTCGGGCTCAACACGTGATGCCAAGAAGTCCGCGACGGCCTGTGTCGCCAAGTATTCGAGCGCTTCATCGCTGGGCATGACCGGCATTGTCATGCGTCTCAGCAGCTTCTCGAGGAATAACGCCCGTTCCTTTCTCGGGGCATATGTCGGATCAAAGATGCTGCCTCTCTCGAGAATATCAGCGAAAGCCTTCAGATCCAGAAGACGAACGCGGCGTACGAGCTTGAAGTGTGCGACGACCACATTCGCGCCAACTGGAGGGCGTACCTCGGCCAGCGCTGTCTCCGGTTCGTCCGCCCCGTAGAACACGGCGATCCCGCGTGCGTTCAAGGATGTGCGGTCACAGCTTGGAAGAGCCGGTTAGCGATGCGCCTGGTCGAATCGCTTTGGACGCCTCAAGAGCTCGGCAGGATCGATGGCCAGCGCATCGGCGATCTGCCCCAGCACCGAGACGCTGGCCGACGCGTCGGCCCGTTCGATCGCGCCGATATAGCGGGCGCTCAGTCCGGCACGCGCGGCCAACTCTTCTTGCGTAATTTTCTTGTCATGACGTACACGACGCAGATTGACCGCCATGATCTCTTTGAGATCCATGACCTGAGAGGAACCTGCATCGGAATGATCGTTCCAGGAACGATCATTCCGATTCGTTCGGAGGTATGGTATTCAATGGACGCTGCGTCCCGGAGCGGAAGGCCGAGGGACGTCTTGGCGATAGCCGGGGGGGCCTAGTACGATGCACCCGGTGCATCAGTTCGCGCAGTCGCCGCCGCACTTTACGCGACACAGATTGCTCGGTCTCTGTAATGAACACGACCGGCGAGGCTTACGATGACAACCGTTCCGTTCGATGACCGTCCCCCTGATAAGCCACATCTTACCACCTATGATGAGCGCCATCTGGCCGACTATATCCGGCTCCTTGACGCGGCAGAAGAGGGGGCCGATTGGCGCGAAGCCGTAAAGATCATCTTTGGCCTCGACGCCCAGCGTGACCCTGAACGGGCGAAGGTCGTCCATGACAGCCACCTTGCACGCGCCCGCTGGATGACTGAGACCGGGTTCGCCTATCTCCTTCGTCCGCCGCTGCACTAATTAAGATCCGTGCTTACCAGCTCACATCACCCTGCCATGGAATGCATCGCTATTGCCAAACGTAGGGGCTAGCGCACTGCAATTTGTACAGCCTATTGAACGTCGGCGTTTGGTTCAATTGAGTTGGAGGCGTATATGCCGGCGACATCTGACTGGCGATCTCCGAAGCGTGCACAAGAACTCAAGAATCTGCAACGTTCGCACCTGGGTTTGGAGTTCCTGAGGAGGAGCCCGGCCTATCGCGCCGCTTACAGCCGAATGCGCGAGCATGTTGCGGTGGGCGTCGTAACCCAGCAACGGGCTTTCGCCGACTTAGCCCGTCGCTGGGGATTGATCTTTCCCTTTCGACCCGGCAGCTGCTGTCGGCACTGCATCACATCTTTGGCGGCCGGAACTGACCCCGGTCACCGTGCTGCTGGTCCCTGTGCCCAAGGGATTCAAAGCTGCGCGTATCGATGCCGTTGCTGGACTGTATCCGCAAGAGATTCATGATGCCGAAGACGGGCGGCATTTCCTGATCGACGATCCGACAGGGCCGCTCCAGCTTTGGTGCTTCGAAAAGGATCCACGGCAGCGCCTTGGCGTGCTCATCCCGCTCGATGCCGAGTTCCGAATTAGGCTCGATGCCGTGCGGCGGTTGCACCGTCGGCTGATCGGTCTATCGGCAGGTCCGCTGCCGCGCGGTTGGCGATTGACGGCCATGCAGCGACGCCGGTTCATCCTGATGCTGCGCGCGCTCGACGGCCATCTGGAAGGTGCCAGCTATCGCGAGATCGCGCGCGTGCTGCTCGACGCCGAGGCGGCCCGTTGGCCGGCAAGCGCCTGGAAATCGTCTGCAGCACGCTCGCAGGTCATTCGCCTCGTGACCGAGGGCACGGCCATCATGAATGGCGGCTATCGCAAGCTCCTCCAGGGCCGATGATGGTGAGTTCTGATCGTCTGCCGCCCACCGCGACTGACGCTCGATGACCAGCGGCCGTGCGAGGCCGATGCAGGATCAAGGGGTAGGCGTCGCCGTGCTTCGCAACTCCGTACTCCACCTGTCCGCAGATTCCTCTCCATCGTGATCGCGAGTTCGCCGCAGTTCCTCAGCGGCATCCACGACAAGCTGGAGGCGCATCCGATGCCCGACGATCCTCGACAACTGCCGCCACGCTACCTGCGCACGCCCGAGGCAGCGCGGTTTCTCGGCCTGTCCGGCCGTACGCTCGAGAAGCACCGTACCTTCGGCACCGGCCCGGTCTATCGCAAGCTGGGCGGCCGCATCGTTTATGCGCTCGAAGACCTGAAAACCTGGGCCGATCGCGGCCTTCGGCAGTCCACGTCCGACCCCGGCCACGGCGTCGTCCATCCCGCCAGGCCGCAGCCGCGGCGCGGCGACGACGGCACCGGCCGGTGAATGAAACGCCGATGGCCGCGCAGATCAGATCGCAGCACCGACGCGCTTGGCGCACTGGGCGTCACGCGGCTGGTGTGTCCGTCGAGGTGCGCCGCCCCTTCGGGTGGCGTCGCGGCCGCACGTCACCTGCATGCTCTCCAGTCGGTGACACAGGGTCATGACGATTGATCCGCCCAGGGGCTCCACGAGCGTCGAACTGATGTGGGTGGAGAAAGAGATCGAATGCTGGATCAGGTTCGGCCGTGTCATCCATGAACGGATCCTCGATCGTCGCCGCCGTGTCGTCAGCTTCGCGCCGGACAGCATCTTCGCGGCGGTCCGGTGGATGGGGAACGACTTTGGCACCATCCTGTCCTGCATCGATATCGTACGGGCCGTTCGCCCGGGCGAGCCTTATTCCACCGTCTTTCGAGTACAGCCCGGCGGCGAGACCCTCTTGCGCTGCTCCGGCTGGCCCCGTGTCGAGCGGGTGCTGAAGGTGATCGATGCCGTCGAGGCGCTCGGCATCGATCCTGAAGACGCGGCCCCCGACCATTGGCGTCATGTCCATGCACGCTTGCTCGCGAACGAGCCACCACGCCCTTACACGCAGGCGCGTCATCGCGCCTGGCTCAAGCGCCGGCACGTCACGCCATGAACCGACGCGCCGTCGCGATCATCGTTACTATGAGCGGGATCGTTTTGATCGTCCTGCCGAGCGTCGTCGGGGCACCACGCTTGCTGCTCTGGAACAACAGCGCCTCGGTGCCGATCGGGCTGTACGCGGTGCTGCCGCCGCGCGTGCTGCATGTCGGTGACGTAGCCGTCGTCGTGCCACCGGACCCGCTTGCCGCCGCCCTCGCCGCACGCGGCTCGTTGCCCAGCGGCGTGCCGCTGATCAAGCCGATTGCCGCGCTCGCCGGACAGACCATCTGTCGTCACGGCCTCCACATCACTATCGACGGAGCCGTCGTCGGTGCAGCACGCGCGCGCGACCATCGCGGCCGTCCGTTGCCGGCTTGGATGGGCTGCCGCACGCTCGGATCGCACGACGTCTTCCTGATGAATCCCGCAGCGCCCGACAGCTTCGACGGCCGCTATTTCGGTTCTTTGCCGGTGTCGTCGGTCGTCGGCCGCGCGACACCTCTCTGGGTTCCCAAGGAGTACTGACCATGCCTTCGCCTCCTTCTCGGTCCGACATTCCTCTGTTCCACAGCCTGCCGAACCTCTCCTTCGTCCCGGCCGGCTTCTTGGCCGCGGCCGCGCGTGGCGGTAGTCCAGGGCGGCTGGTCGGTCGGTGCGCGAGCGTTTCACCTTGGGTGGACGCGCGCACGATGGCACACTTGCGGATTGTCGGGATGGCGGCACGCATCGTCGTGTTTGTCGTCACCCTGGTGGCAATGACGAATGTCGCCGCGATGGCGCAGACCGCGCCTTCGGTTGCACCGTTGCAGCACCAGGCGATCAACGACCCGATCGCGGCCAGCATCGCCGAGGCGTCGCGGCGCTTCGGCATGCCGGCGACGTGGATACACGCCGTCATGCAGGCCGAAAGCGCCGGTGACGCGCGTGCCGTGTCGTCCAAGGGTGCCATGGGACTGATGCAGATCATGCCTGACACCTGGGCTGAGTTGCGCACCCGCTACGCCTTTGGTGCCGATCCATTCGACATCCGGGACAATATTCATGCCGGTGCGGCGTATCTACGCGAGCTGCATGATCGTTACGGCGCGCCCGGATTCCTCGCTGCCTATCATGCGGGTCCGGGGCGTTATGACGACTATCTGGTGAACAGTCGGCCGCTGCCCGTCGAGACGAATGCTTACCTTGCGGCGGTCATTCGGGCGATCGACGGGATGTCGCGTGACGACCGACTGGTGGCGACCGATCCGCTCGCGTGGACACAGGCACCGTTGTTCGTTCCACGAGGCCAAGTCGTGTCCGCAGGCACGTCGGCGGCCGGGCAACGGCCGATCGATCGCGCGCCGTCGCAGCATCCCATCGCCAGCAGGTCGGCACTCGTCGCCCAATCGGATGGCCTCTTCGTGCCGGCGGGCGGTCGGAATCGCAAGCCATGAATGCAATCGTCTTCTGTCGCAGCCTGTCGCAAGTGATCGGGTGCTTGGCAGTGAGAGCAGGTGATCAGGGCCTCCCAACCGCGCGATGGCAGGATAAAGGAGCGCGATGTGCGCTCAAGGACGGTCGTGCCTTTTCAAGGTCTTACACAGCGAATTCGCGAGGTGCGCCTGTCCGCGCAGCCTGCGACTTCAGCAATTAGCCAATGATATCTGCATGATGGCGCGATGTGCGGGCCACAGTAATGACCGGTGACGACGACTTCCGCGTTCGGCCCGGCCGCATCCGATCGACGCGCGTCCAACGGGCGCGGCCCTTCATTGCGCAAGCGCTCGCGGCCGCCCAACGGGCCGGGGGATCGGTTTCCCGCTCCGGGAAAATCAGTCCCGGGCATCGCTCGCGATTCGGACGAGGCCAGCGCGCGTCGGTGCAGGCTAACAGGTTCATCACGTCGCGCTCGCGCGGCGCTGTGGTCAAGGCGCGCGTGGTCCGCCATGGCGGACGCACCGCGCCGCTTGCGACTCATCTGAACTACCTGCGGCGCGAGGGCGTCACCCGGGACGGGGAGAAGGCGCGGCTGTTCGGCCCAGGTGTCGATACGGTCAGCCCCAAGGAGTTTGCGGAACGGTGCGACAGCGACCGACATCATTTCCGGTTCATCGTCTCGCCCGACGACGCCGTGGAAATGGCTGACCTCAGGAGCTTCACGCGGGAGCTGGTCGGGCGGATGGAGAAGGACCTCGGCACCCGCCTCGATTGGGTCGCCGTCGATCACTGGAATACCGAGCATCCCCACGTCCACCTGATCGTGCGTGGCGTGGGGGACGATGGTGAAAACCTCGTCATCTCCCGCGACTACATCAAGGATGGAATGCGCGATCGCGCGCGGGACCTGATCAGCCAGGAACTCGGGCCACGAACCGATCGGGAGATTCGTCGCGCCCTGGAACGCCAGATCGACGCCGATCGCTGGACCAACCTCGACCGGCAGCTCGTCCTAGACTGCAGCCGCGCCGGCATCATCGACCTTGCGCCCCACGCCGACCGCCAGCCTGACGCATTCCTCGCCCTCAAGGTTGGTCGTCTTCGCAGGCTGGAATCACTCGGGCTGGCCGACCAAGTCGGTCCTGGCCAATGGACCATGTCAGAGAAGGCTGAGGTGACCCTTCGCGAGCTCGGCCAGCGCGGCGACATCATCAAGCGCATCCATCGCGGCTTGACGGAGCGCGGGATCGAACGCGGCGCCGCCAACTATGTGCTGGCCGGGGAAAGCCTGAACGATCCTGTTGTTGGCCAGCTGATTGCCCGCGGCCTCGACGACGAATTAAAGGGCACTGCCTATGCGGTGGTGGATGGAGCGGACGGCCGCACCCATCACCTCAAGCTCCCCGATCTCGAGGCCGCCGGCGACGGCGGTCCGGGGTCTATCGTCGAGCTACGCAAGTTCGATGATGCGAGCGGTCAGAGACGTGTCGCCTTGGCGGTCCGGTCTGACCTCACGATCGAGCAGCAGGTCACGGCGACTGGCGCAACCTGGCTCGACCGGCAGGCGATCGCGCGCGACCCCGCCGCGCTGGGGGAGGGTGGCTTCGGAGCGGCAGTCCGAGAGGCGCTGGACCGGCGTGCCGAACACCTGATCGGGCAAGGCCTCGCCGAACGCCAGAGCCGTGGCGTCAGCTTTAACCGCAACCTGATCGAGACGCTACGCCGGCGGGAACTGGACGCGGTCGGCGCAGAGCTTGCGGCAGAAAGCGGTCGCCAGTTCAACAAGAGCGGTACAGGCGAGTATGTTGCCGGCGCATACCAACGCCGTATCGCGCTCGCCTCGGGCCGATTTGCCATGATCGACGACGGGCTCGGTTTCCAGCTCGTGCCCTGGACGCCATCTCTTGAAAAACAGCTTGGGCGTCATGTGTCTGGTGTTGCACGAAGCGATGGCGGGGTCGATTGGAGCTTCGGTCGCAAGCGAGGGGTTGGCCTGTGAGCGTATCGCAAGCCGCTCTAGCCCGACTGCCGGCATTCACAGGCACGAAAGCTGGAAATCCGTGACGGATCCACTTGGTTTGAATTTGATTTGCATCAATTCCCATTGGAAGCGTGTAGAGTAAATGCTTCTGATCGGCGTCTTGGCTCATACTTTGACGGGCACGCCGAACGGCTGTGGGTAAGGGAATGCTCAGGTATCTGGCACCACTGATGGTTTGCATGCTCGTCTGGGTGATCCAGTCCGGGCCGGCAATGGCGCATAGCGGTGAGCCCACGCCGCCCGTTTCGGAAATTCGGTTCGTTGATGGAGAGTTAAGAGCCCTTGATGCGGATGGGGACAAGTGTCCTTCCGAGTCAGGTTGCTGCAAGGCGAACTGCGCTCCCTGCGTTGCGCCCTTGGCCACCCAGCAGGGCCGATTTGAGATCGTGAGACGAGGTGCCTCCAAAATATGCGCGCTAAGGGCGGACTGCCTCCGGTCCATCGTTCTCGGCCTCGATCCTCCAGTACCGCGAAGTCATCTCCAGTAGGGGATATTCCCCGTCCAAACTTCGGCCGCCTGACTGCGTGAGCAATCTGGCTTCGAGGCGACGGGCTTGCACAGTGCCTAGCTGAACGCTTGGGTTCATGGTCACGTTCGCTCTACTCGCGGAGCGTTGACCGAGCCAAAGCCGTCGTAATCTCCAGCTCGACGCCTGAAACTTCGATCAGTCTGTCTGGGGTCGAGTGAAGGCGCCGATATTGGAACTGGACAGATCCCTTCCTTTCGCAAGGCGCTGAGGAAGCGGATGGCACGCACGAATTTCAGGCTGGTTGCATCGCCAATCTGCTCGTTCGTCAAGGCAGTACTATTTCTTCACGACCAGGCCAGTGGTTCGGCACCGCAAGGGCAGTCCGAAGCTTTGCCAGGGCTAGTCAAGGACGAGATCAAATGAGTTCACCGAATACCCAGCCGGGCAGTCACTACGTGCGCCATCAGCACACTGCCGATCATTCGCAGCATGGTTATGGCATCTCCAACGTTGTCGCGGCAGCCGGATCAACCCAAACTGAGCACTCTGAACATGCCGGACACGACCACGCGGCAATGGTCGCCGACTTCCGCCGCCGCTTTTGGGTTTCCCTGCTTCTCACACCGCCCGTGCTCCTTCTCTCGCCAATGATCCGCCATTGGCTTGGCTTGGCCGACTCATTGTCGTTTCCTGGTGACGGTCTCGTACTCTTTGTTCTCTCCACCATCGCCTATGTCTACGGGGGCTGGCCGTTCCTGACCGGCTTCACTTCAGAGCTGCGCAAAGGTCAGCCAGGCATGATGACGCTGATCGCGCTCGCGATCTCGGCGGCCTATTTCTTCTCGGCTGCGGTCACGTTTGGGTTCCCGGGCGAAGCCTTCTACTGGGAGTTGGTGACGCTCATCGCCATCATGCTGCTCGGCCACTGGGTGGAGATGCGCTCCGTCATGGGCGCCTCGCGCGCACTCGAGGAGTTAGTGCGGCTCCTGCCGGACAGCGCAACGCGGATCGAAGCCGACGGGACGACGCATGAGGTGCCCATCTCAGCACTCCAACCCGGCGACCGCGTGATCGTCCGTCCGGGGGCAAAGGTGCCGGTCGATGGCGAAATCATTGAAGGATCAACCGCGTTCAACGAAGCCATGCTGACAGGCGAATCGCGGCCCGTTTCCAAGAACGTTGGCGCATCCGCTATCGGCGGTGCGATCAATGGTGCTAACGCCGTTACCATCAAGGTAACAGCGACGGGGGATGCGACCTATCTCTCTCAGGTCATCGACCTCGTGAAGAAGGCTCAGGCAACTCGGTCAAAGACCCAGGACCTCGCCAACCGGGCCGCCGCTTGGCTCACCTATATCGCCCTTGTCGTCGGCTTTGGGACACTTCTCGCGTGGTGGTTCGTTGTCGGTTCGCCTCTCGAGTTCGCCATAGAGCGCATGGTGACGGTGATGGTCGTGGCCTGTCCCCATGCACTCGGCCTTGCCGTGCCGCTGGTCGTGGCCGTCAGCACGTCGCTGAGCGCAAGCAATGGCCTGCTGATCCGCGACCGCGCCGCCTTTGAGCGCGCACGCAATCTCGATGCGGCCGTGTTCGACAAGACTGGCACGCTGACCGAAGGCCGTTTCGGTGTCAGCGATATCGTGATCTTGGCCGGAGGCGACGATAGCCAGGAGCTCGCTTTGGCCGCTGCAGCGGAGAGTCAGTCGGAGCATCCCATTGCTCATGGGATCGTGGCCGAGGCCAACAAGCGTGGCATCACGGTCCCAAAGGCCGCCGAGGTCAGCAACATCACCGGGGAGGGCATCACCGCGAAGGTCGACGGACAGGAAATTCGAATCGTCAGTCCTGGTCATCTGGCTCGACAAGGCAGGCCGATCGAGCATCCGAAACTCAAGGAACTGGAAGCCGGCGGCAAGACCGTCGTCGTACTTGTTCGCGGCGGGGCTCCCCGCGCCCTCTTCGCGCTTGCCGACATCGTGCGCAGCGAATCCAGGGAAGCAATCGCGGAACTTACCCGCCTCGGGATAAGGTCCGTGATGCTGACGGGCGACGCAAAGGGGGTCGCCCAATCGGTGTCCAAGGAACTCGGCATCTCCGAGTACTTCGCCGAGGTGCTTCCCGATCAGAAGTCGGACAAGATCAAGGAACTGCAAGCGCGTGGCCTTTCCGTCGCGATGGTTGGTGACGGCGTCAACGATGCCCCAGCTCTGGTCCAGGCGGATCTCGGCGTCGCAATCGGGGCCGGGACGGACGTGGCCGTGGAATCGGCGGATGTAGTCCTCGTCAAGAGCGACCCGCGCGACGTCGCCGCCATTCTGGGACTGTCTCGCGCTACCTATCGGAAGATGGTTCAGAATCTGATCTGGGCCACCGCCTACAACACCGTGGCGATCCCCATGGCGGCCGGCATCACGTTCGGGACTGGCTTCCTGATGACGCCCGCCGTGGCGGCGGTCTTCATGTCGGCTAGCACCATCATCGTAGCCATTAACGCGCAGTTCCTACGCCGCTATCGGAGGCATGGATGACGCCGATGCAAGCAACAAGACGATCTTCGAGACACCTGATCCTGCCGCTTCCGGGAAACGAAGCGTTCGCGCATCGGCTTGCCAACGAATGCGACTGGGATTTCGGTAGCCTCGAAACGCGGAACTTTCCGGACGGAGAGAGCTATTTGCGCATTCTGTCTGACGTGGTCGACAAGGCAGTGACGCTTGTCTGCACCCTGGCACGTCCCGACGAAGGCTTTCTGCGGCTCATCTTTGCCGCTGATGCCGCACGGTCACTCGGCGCAAGCGAGGTAACGCTGATCGCTCCCTATCTCGCCTACATGCGGCAGGACCGCCGCTTCCGGGCGGGAGAGGCCGTCACGTCGCTCACGTTCGCCCGCCTGATATCGAAGAGTTTCGATCGGTTGATCACAGTCGATCCGCATCTGCATCGCTATCCGGCTCTTTCGGCGCTGTATTCCATTCCGACAGCGACGCTGCATGCCGCGCCGCTCCTTGCCGACTGGATTGCGGCAGAGGTGGCCGCCCCGCTGCTCATTGGCCCGGACGAGGAGAGCGAGCAATGGGTATCGGCCATTGCCACGCGCGTCGGCGCGCCGCATGCGGTGCTACAGAAAGTTCGCCACGGGGACCGCGATGTCGAAATCGAACTGCCGGATCTTTCCATGTGGCGCGATCGGCAACCTGTGCTCGTCGACGATATTGCCGCGTCCGGCCACACGCTCATCGAAGCGGCACGAAAGTTGCGCATGCAAGGCCTCGCTGCCCCCGATGTCGCTGTCGTGCATGGGATCTTCGCCGGAGATTCTTACGAGCAGCTTGTCCCACTCTGCCGTCGGATCGTCTCGACCGATTCGGTCACGCACCCGAGCAACCGCGTCGGGCTTACACCGCTGATTGCTACCCATATCGCTGTGGCTGCTTCCAATGACGATCTGGCCCGCCATCGCCGTCCCCCGGAACCGGTCGACGACGTGGAGCGCGCAGGCATCGATTCCTTTCCCGCCAGCGATCCACCCCCTTGGGGGCGCGGTTAGCGCGCTCGACGGGTAGTTTCGACGAACATTTCACAGGACCCCGAACAGTATGGCCGTACCGACTTACGAAATCCTTGAGGCATGGCGCGATGGCCATGGCCCGATCCGCCATAGCGAGGAGACCGTCCAGCACATGCAGGCGCTAGCCGCGTTGGACCTCGTCGAGCCGAAGCAGCTTTACCAACTGCTTGCGGCGGCCACCGCGTCCACACCGCGGTCGTGTGACGAATGGGGCGCCTGTGTCGAACGCTACGCAGTCGACAGACTGGGCTCTCCTGCCAATCTATCAGCAACAAGAAATTGAAGGGCACCATGCTGACACTCACTTCGCTCGGCGGTGCAGGAACCGTCACAGGTTCGAAACACCTCGTCACCAACGACAACAAGCGCATCCTGATCGATTGCGGCCTATTCCAGGGCCTCAAGAATCTGCGTGAGCTCAACTGGATGTCACTGCCGGTCGCTCCGTCCAGTATCGACGCGGTAGTGCTGACGCATGCCCATCTCGACCACTCCGGCTATCTGCCGAAGCTAGTGCGCGACGGCTTCCGCGGTCGGATCTACTCCACCGCGGCGACGCGCGATGTCGCCGAGCTGATCCTGAAGGACAGCGGCCATCTTCAAGAGAAAGACGCGGAATATGCGAATCGAAAGGGCTTCTCGAAGCATAAGCCGGCGCTAGCGCTTTACGGCATCCGCGACGCTGAGCGGGCGCTTGAATTCTTCTCGCCCGAACCTTTCGACAAGTCTGTTCGCCTTCCAGGTAATGCGACGCTGACCTTCCGCCAAGCGGGGCACATCTTAGGTGCCGCCATCGCCGAACTCGAATGGGCGGGACGTCGTATCGTTTTCTCGGGAGACCTCGGCCGTTACAACGATCCGGTCCTCCCGGACCCCGCCGCTGTGACAACGGCTGACTACATCGTGATCGAGTCTACATACGGTAACCGTATCCACGAGGCGGTCGATCCCACCGAGGCTTTGGGAAGCGTCATTGAACGCACTACCGCGCGCGGCGGAACGGTCGTCATTCCAGCCTTTGCTATCGGACGCGCCCAGTCGCTTCTCTACCATCTCTGGAAGCTCAGGACGCATGGCCGTCTCCGCAAGGTTCCCATTTATCTCGACAGCCCCATGGCGATCGACGCGACGGATTTGCTACACGCTCACCGAACCGATCACCGCCTGGGTCCCGAAGAATGCAACGCCATTTGCTCGATCGCCACCTATACACGCGATGTCGACGGCTCCAAGGCGATCACCGCAAGTAAGTTTCCAAAAGTCGTGATTTCGGCGAGCGGGATGGCCACCGGCGGCCGCGTTTTGCACCATCTCAAAGCCTTTGCCCCGGACAGCCGTCACACTATCCTGTTCTCCGGTTTTCAAGCTGCGGGAACGCGCGGTCGGGCCATGCTTCAAGGCGCCCGAGAGATCAAGATCCATGGGGAATGGATATCCGTTCGGGCGGAAGTCGCTGACCTGTCCATGCTATCGGCGCATGCTGACGCCAACGAGCTAATGCGCTGGCTCTCCGGCTTGCGTCGCGCGCCGTCTCGCGTGTTCATCGTGCATGGCGAGGACGAGGCATCTGAGGCGCTACGCGTCCGGATCGACCGCGAGCTTGCATGGAATGCGGCCGTCTCGCGCCAGAATCAGGCCTTCGACCTATGACGCTTGCTGACGTGGAATCCAGGGCGCCCTTCCAACCAGTGCTGCGCGTACGCCGCTTGCGGCTGCACACGCAGCATCGACCAGTCATCGTAATGCGGACAGACTGTCACGTCTGCCGCTCTGAGGGCCTTTCTCCGCGTGCTCAAGTGCTCGTCTCGAACGGGACGCGACAAGTGCAGGCCACCCTCTTTCAGGTCGAGGGCGACACCCTGCTCGCCCAAGGCGAAGCTGGTCTTTCCGAGACAGCTTGGCAGCTTCTTGGCCTAAGCGAGAATGACGAGATTACCGTCACCCACCCCCCAGCCGTGGAGTCTCTGGCGAGCGTGCGCCGGCGTATCTACGGTAACCGCCTCGATGCGCGCGCCTTTGCCGAAATCGTGGGTGACGTAGCCGCGGGTCGCTACACCGAAGTCCATCTCGCCGCCTTCCTGACCGCCAGCGCGGCGCTCCCGCTCGACGACAATGAGACTGCCGATCTTACGCGGGCCATGATCAATGTCGGCGACCAGATGCACTGGAATGTTCCGATCGTGGTGGATAAGCACTGTGTAGGCGGGTTGCCTGGCAATCGCACCACGCCGATCGTCGTTGCGATCGTCGCCGCCAATGGACTCGTCATGCCGAAAACATCTTCGAGGGCGATCACTTCGCCCGCCGGCACGGCCGATACCATGGAAACACTCGCGCCCGTCGATCTCAGCATCGAAACGCTCAGGCGCGTCGTCGACGGGGAAGGCGGTTGCATCGCCTGGGGTGGCGCCGTGCATCTCAGTCCCGCCGACGACATCTTCGTACGCGTGGAGCGCGAGCTTGACGTGGACACGGAAGGCCAACTCGTCGCCTCCGTCCTGTCCAAGAAGATCGCCGCCGGATCGACGCATGTCGTGATCGACATACCCGTCGGCGCGACCGCCAAGGTACGCAGCAAAGCCGCAGCCGAACAACTTGCCCACCGTCTCAACACTGTCGCTACTCGTTTCGGGCTAGCCATGACCTGCCTCCAGACCGATGGCTCGCAGCCGGTGGGCCGCGGTATTGGCCCAGCCCTGGAAGCCTTCGACGTCCTGGCGGTTCTTCAGAACCTGTCAAATGCGCCGGATGATCTGCGCCAGCGTGCCGCCCTGCTCGCAGGCGCAGCACTTGAAATCGGCGGCAAGGCCGAAAAGAACGCAGGCGTCGCGCTCGCGCTCAAGACCTTGGCCGACGGCCGCGCATGGTCGAAGTTCGAAGCGATCTGCGAGGCGCAGGGAGGGCTGCGCGAGCCGCCGAAGGCCGCCCACGTGTATCCGCTGGTCGCGCCGCGCGCCGGCCGCGTTGTGCATATCAACAACCGCAAGATCGCCCGGCTCGCTAAACTTGCTGGCGCGCCCGAATCCAAGGCAGCGGGCGTCCATGTGGAGGTCCGCCTTGGTGACGAGATCGATCGTGGGCAACCACTAGTGCACGTCCACGCTGAAACCACGGGCGAACTTAGCTACGCACTTGACTATGCCGCGCGCACGGGAGACTTCGTGAGTGTGGAAAGTTGAGTTGGCATTCCGGACGGACGCCGGTTTGATTACCCGCCTTGAAACCCGAAGCGCCTACGTGCTTCGCGATCGACCCGGTCAAGCACTCCCCTCCAGTCTTGCTGTTCTGCGGTCGTTGCGAAAGCACAGTCGAACTCGAGGATCCTATGTGTTCCTTGAGGAGCCCGCTTGGCCACGCCACTTACTTCCGTCCCTGCGCCGACGCGTTGCGCATCAAGTCGAGGTTCAAGCGGCAACGGGAAGTGATCTCAGAAAGCGACATTGAGGACATGTAAGCCGAGGTGAGTCTTGTGCGTGCCGACAGAATTACTCGATGCTAGGTTTTTGTTCGCTACACCACGAGGGTATGCGCCTGTGATCTGCGAGCACTTGTAATCGCGGTGCTGGACATCTGACTTTCTCTCCAAAAGGAGAAACGGATGTCGGGAACGAGAATACTCTGGGGTCAGATTCTCGCCGTCGCCCTTATCGTCCTGACCACGACGTGGGCGGCGACACAATGGACCGCCTGGCGCCTCGGCTTTCAGCCCCAGCTCGGCAATCCTTGGTTCGAACTGGTCGGCTGGCCAATCTACCATCCGCCGGCCTTCTTCTGGTGGTGGTATTTCTACGAGGCGTACGCGCCACCGATCTTTGTAGAAGGCGCCTGCATTGCGGCCTCCGGCGGCTTTGCTGCCATCGCGGTCGCCATTGGCATGTCGATCTGGCGCGCGCGCGAGGCCAAGAATGTCGAGACCTACGGCTCAGCGCGATGGGCACGACCCGACGAAGTTCGGGAGGCCCAGCTGCTCGGACCCGACGGTGTCGTGTTGGGCAAATTTGATCACGCATACCTTCGTCACGATGGCCCAGAGCATGTCCTCTGCTTCGCTCCGACTCGGTCCGGCAAGGGTGTCGGCCTCGTTGTGCCTTCACTGCTTACTTGGGCCGGTTCGGCCATTGTCCATGACATCAAGGGCGAGAACTGGCAGCTCACCTCGGGCTTCCGCGCGCGATACGGGCGCGTCCTGTTGTTCGATCCGACAAACGCCGGTTCGGCTGCCTACAATCCGCTGCTCGAGGTTCGCCGCGGACAATGGGAAGTCCGGGACGTGCAGAACATCGCCGACATCCTGGTCGACCCCGAAGGCTCGCTCGAGAAGCGCAATCACTGGGAGAAGACCAGTCACGCGCTCCTAGTGGGCGCCATCTTGCATATTCTTTACGCTGAGGCCGATAAGACGCTGGCCGGCGTAGCCGCTTTCCTGTCCGATCCGCGTCGGCCCATCGAGTCGACACTCGCTGCCATGATGAAGACCGCGCATCTTGGTGAGGCAGGGCCTCATCCCGTCATCGCCAGTGCTGCGCGCGAGCTCCTCAACAAGTCCGACAACGAGCGCTCGGGGGTGCTGTCGACCGCGATGTCTTTCCTCGGGCTCTACCGTGATCCGGTCGTGGCGGAGGTGACGCGCCGCTGCGACTGGCGCATCTCCGACATTGTCGGCGAAGGGCGACCGGCGACACTATATCTTGTTGTTCCACCATCAGACATCGCGCGCACCAAGCCGCTCATCCGCCTCATCCTCAATCAGATCGGCCGGCGTCTGACTGAGGATCTTCATTCAAAAAGGCGACGCCACCGTCTCCTCCTGATGCTCGACGAGTTTCCCGCGCTCGGCCGCCTCGACTTCTTCGAGAGCGCGCTTGCCTTCATGGCGGGTTATGGCCTGAAGAGCTTTCTGATCGCGCAATCGCTGAACCAGATCGAGAAGGCTTACGGGCCGAACAACTCGATACTCGACAACTGCCATGTGCGCGTGAGCTTTGCGACTAACGACGAGCGCACGGCAAAGCGGGTGTCCGACGCGCTCGGCACGGCCACCGAGATGCGCGCGATGCGCAACTATGCGGGTCACCGACTGAGCCCTTGGCTCGGGCACCTAATGGTCTCACGGGCAGAAACGGCTCGAGCACTGCTCACCCCCGGTGAGGTGATGCAGCTGCCGCCCACGGATGAGATCGTGATGGTTGCGGGCACGCCGCCAGTCCGCGCGAAGAAGGTACGGTATTACGAGGACCGCCGCTTTCAGGAGCGCGTGCTGCCACCGCCACCGCTTGATAAGCCCGTAGCCACCAAAAGCGACGATTGGAGCAACTTGCCTTTGCCCACACCTCCACAGACAAGTGCACCAGCGCCACAGGGCAGCAGCGCGGACGACGAAGATCCCACAGAGTCTGAACGTAGGCGCCAGCCCGAGTTGAACCGGGCGAGAATCCTCGAAAGAACGAAGCCGATCGACAATGAATTCGAAGCCGATATCGCCGACGACGCCGATGACGACGACAGCGCGCGCATCAGCCGAATGAACCAAGTGGTGCAGGGTATCGCCCGCCAGGTTTCCCTCGACCCGAATGATGGCATGAACCTGTAGGGAGCGCTGATGATGAATCCAAAGAAGCATCGGCTTTCGGTCTACCTCGATCCCGACATCATGAAGGCCCTGGTTGAATACGCGGCTCGCCGCAGCCAATCTCGATCGCTCGTCGCAGAAGCCGCGATCGCCTCCTTCCTGTCACCGGACGCTGCCGAACGACAGGAGGCGGCGATGACCAAGCGTCTTGACCAGCTCGATCGGCGTATGGCGCGTCAGGAACGCGATCTCCTCATCTCGGTGGAGATGCTGGCCGTGTTCGTCCGCTTCTGGCTGACAGCCAACCCGCCATTGCCCGAGCCGGCCCAAGCTGCCGCGAGAGCGCAGGCGGGCCAACGCTACGATGCTTTCGTTTCCGCATTGGGCCGCCGCTTGGCAAGAGGGCCCAAGTTGCTGCAGGAGATTTCCGAAGACATTCCTGGCGATCAACCTGCGGAGACCAAGCGCTCGTCAGGGGACTAGCGGCGGCCTTTGCACGTCGCATACTTCGCCTCCTCAACTCCTGAGGTCCCGCCGTTTCCCTGTCTTTGTACGCCAGCGCCCTACGGCATCATTCTTGTTGTTGTCAGGCGCTGAGTTCTGCCTCTTCTACTCATCCCCGATCACAGGCCGCTTGTCTGCGGTCGCGCTACGAACGGGGACGACATGGCAGCTTCCCAACAGCAGTCCGAGGCGATCCTTCGCGGAGCGCGCATGCTGCGCACCGCCCTCGGCTCCGACATCGCCGGCTTCCTGGAAGACCCGTCTGTCGTCGAGGTGATGCTCAATCCAGATGGGCGGCTCTGGATCGACCGGCTGTCAGATGGACTGTCCGACACGGGCAAGCATCTGGCGGCAGCCGACGGCGAGCGCATCGTTCGCCTTGTCGCCCATCATGTCGGTGCGGAGGTTCATGGCGGTGCTCCGCGCGTCTCAGCCGAGCTGCCCGGTACGGGAGAGAGGTTCGAGGGGCTGCTGCCGCCCGTGGTGGCTGCCCCCGTGTTCGCGATCCGCAAACCGGCGGTCGCCGTCTTCACCCTGCAGGACTACGTCACGGGCGGGATCATGTCGCCGGACCAGGCCGACGTGCTGCGCCAGGCCGTCGCCGATCGTTGCAATATCCTGGTCGCTGGCGGCACCTCGACCGGCAAGACCACGCTTACTAACGCGCTGCTGGCGGAGGTGGCCAAGACCGCCGACCGCGTAGTCCTGATCGAGGACACGCGTGAGCTGCAATGCGCGGCGCCCAACCTCGTCGCCCTGCGCACCAAGGACGGTGTCGCTTCGCTGTCGGATCTCGTG
>QFCS01006208.1_pt1 | contig 23679 bp, 22 predicted proteins | sample 3576561 | NCBI WGS metagenome assembly QFCS01 | reverse complement strand
CCCGACTTCCGGTTCGCGCAGTTCATGCGCGAAGGTGGCGTTGCGCCGGCGTTCCTGCTCTCCGATTATAGCCTTAACAGGCGCCGCGCGACGCTGATCGCGGCGGTCATCGACCTCGATGCCAGGCTCGCCGATGGTGCGATCCAGATGTTCGACAGGCTTGTCGGAAGCCTGTTCACACGGGCGCGGCGCGGGCGGGAAAGGCGCTATCAGGACAGCATCCGCTCGGTCGGCGAACTTATGCGGCTGTTCGGCGCGACGATCGCCGCGCTGGGAGAGGCGGTCGAACATGGCGGTAATCCGCTCGAACTGATCGACGAAGCGGTAGGCTGGCACAGACTGGTCGCAGCCAAATCGCAGGTCGATGCGCTGGCCGAGCTGGCGGGCGAAGATGCGCTTGTCGCGGCGACTGGTCGCTATGCGACGCTGCGGCGGTTCAGCCCGGCTTTCCTCGATACATTCACGTTCAAGGCATCGGGGAGCGGATCGCAACTGGTCAAGGCCATCGAGGTCATCCGCGATACCAATGCCCGCAAGGCCCGCAGCCTGCCCGAGGGCGTTCCGCTCCCATTCGCCAACCGGCAGTGGAAGCGCCTCATCACCGAAGGTGGCCAGGTCGATCGCCGGCGATACGAGACGGCCATCATGGCCACGCTGCGCGATCGGTTGCGCGCCGGCGACATATGGGTCGAAGGAACCCGCAATTATCGCCGCTTCGACACCTATTTGCTGAGTCGACGCGATGCCGATAAGGTGGCCGACAGCCTGCCATTCCAGACCGATGCGGCCGCCTATCTGGAGGAGCGGGCAAGGACGCTCGACTGGCGGCTGCGCCGTTTCGCCAAGCAACTCAAGGCGAACAGGCTCGCGGGCGTGGCGCTCGAACGCGACCGGCTCAAGCTGCAACCCATGCCGGCGATCACTCCACCCGAGGCGGAGGCTCTCGATCGCAGGCTCGACGCCTTGCTTCCGCGCGTGCGGATCACCGAACTCCTGGTCGAGGTGGCCGAGCGCACCGGGTTCCTGAGCGCATTTCGCGATCTTCGGTCCGGCAAGGAGCATGACAACCCGCACGCGATCCTCGCCGCCATTCTCGCTGATGGATCGAATCTGGGTCTAGAGCGCATGGCCAACGCCAGCGACGGGGTGAGCTACGCCCAGCTTGCCTGGACCCACAACTGGTATTTGTCGCCCGAAAACTATCAGGCCGCGTTGGGGATGATCGTTGCCGCGCACCATGATCTTCCTTTCACGCGCCATTGGGGAGCCGGCACTAGTTCATCCTCCGATGGGCAGTTCTTCCGCTCGGGCCGCAACCGATCGGCGGCGGCCGACATCAATGCGAAATATGGCAGCGAGCCGGGCCTGAAGATCTACTCCCACCTGTCCGATCATTTTGCCTCGTTCGGATCGCGGATCATGTCGGCCACCGCCGGCGAGGCCCCCTACGTGCTGGATGGCCTGATGCTCGGCGCCGGCGCGCTACCGCTGCATGAGCATTACACTGATACCGGCGGCGCGACGGACCATGTCTTTGCCCTTTGCCATCTTCTCGGCTTCCGGTTCGTGCCCCGTCTGCGCGACATCGCCGACCGGAAACTCGGCTCGATCGCCGCGCCTTCGACCTACAAAGGCATCGAAAGCCTCATGGGCCGCACGATCAAGACGGCGGCGATCGAAGCCGATTGGGATGACATCGTCAGGATCGTCGCCTCCATTAAGGAAGGAGCCGTTGCGCCCTCCGCGATCCTGCGCAAGCTGGCCGCCTACAAGCGCCAGAACAGGCTGGATTTTGCGCTGGCCGAACTCGGCCGCATCGAGCGGACGCTATTTGCGCTCGACTGGCTTGAACAGCCCGACTTGCGTCGCGCCTGCCAGGCCGGCCTCAATAAAGGCGAAGCACGTCATACCCTTGCCGCCGCGATCTACACCAACCGACAGGGGCGGTTCACCGATCGCTCGATCGAGAATCAGGAATATCGGGCATCGGGCCTCAATCTGCTGATCGCGGCGATTTCTTACTGGAACACCGTCTATATGGACAGGGCCGCCCAGCATCTCCAATCATCCGGCGGCACCTTCGATGATGCGCTGCTTGCCCATCTCTCGCCGATGGGCTGGGTGCATATCAGTTTGACCGGCGACTATCTGTGGCAAAGGGCAAACCGGCTCTCCCCTGGCGAGTTCCGCACCCTCAACGATCCCATGGCCCGCCTCAAACTCGTGGCATAGCCAGTGTTCTCATTATGTCCGCCAAATCGTTGTCTGGCGCACAAACCTTGAGGTGACGCCATGCTGCTCGGCAATCGAGTGGCTGAAAGCCTATGTAGAATTCGGCAGCCTTACCATGTCTATCTGTCGATAGACGGCGGCAACGAGCAGGCGCACGACAGCAATCGTGGAAAGGACAGTTTCCGGCGAGCCGTAAGGGGGGGGCACTGCCTTCTCCGTCATCGTGGCGAAAGCGCGTGGCCGCACGTCAGCCTTTATCAGCTCGATCTCGGGGTCGACGAAGCTACATACGATGCGGAATTTCTGAACCTAGCGGCGCAATGCGACGTTTGGCAGCGAGTCACCCCGATCGTGGCAAATGGGTCCGATCCCACCTACAACGACAGCCTCGATCCGACGCTCCATTGGCAGGCGGACGCGCGCGGCCCGCAGCCCAATGGAGCCTGTTTTTGGGCCGGCTACAGCTTATCCGTGTCGCCGACGGGGGACGTGTCGCCATGCATCCTCACGCAAATTGCCAATCCGGAGGCGCTCCTTGGCAATCTCCGCAATGATTCCATGGATGCTATCATCGGCAGAGCGTCCGCGTTTAGAGAGCGGCTCGAAATCGACGGGCGCCAATCATTTTCGCTGTGCGCATCCTGTTTCAAAGTGTCGGGAAAGCCGCGCCCCCCGCGCGCCCCGATCGACTTGCGCGATCAACTGACCCCCGACAAAATCGCAAATTAGATTTCGAGCAGCGCTTCGGTTGCCGGACAGCGAAAGCGTGTAAGCTTCAGCGATAGGATATGGAGATGAAGGCGGGATTTGCCCAATCAGTAATCACGCCGCCGCTGCCGATCCAATTGGCAGGACATCGCGGGCCGCGCATGGCCACTTCGATTGGCGACGATTTGTTAGCAAAAGCGTTGGTTTGTTCCGACCGTGATACCCTCTACGCGATCGTCTCGCTCGATCTCATCTGGTTACCGCGCCGCTTCATTCGCAAGGTTCGGGACCTAATTTCGCGTTCCTCGGCCATTCGTCCCGAGAACGTGATGATTGCATGCACGCATACACATTCCGGGCCCGACACACTTAACTGGTATGCCTTCGCGCCGCCGATAGCCGGCTGGTGGATGGAATGGCTAGCGCAGATGGTCGCGAGCACCGTGTACCTTGCCCTAAACAACGTTGACGATTGCACTGCGGTCAGAGGCCAGGCCAGATTCGATCTCGCTGTCAATCGACGGCGCCCGGTGGACGGACAAATTTATCGCCTGCCATATGAAATGGGTCATACCGACCAGCGCCTGTCGATACTCCAATTTTCTGCGGGAGATCGCAGCCTCGGAGGAATCGTTCATGCAGCAATGCACCCCGTTGTTCTCGGCGCGGACAGCCACGCGATTAGCGGCGACTGGTGCGGTATCGCGATGGCAGAGCTTGGCACGCGAGCGGGTGGGATCTGGCTGTTTTTGAACGGCGCCGCAGGGGACAACAACCCGAAGATATGGAGCGGTCATAACAACTATGACGCAATGTGCAGCGTTGCGCGCGCCGCGGCGGACTGCGCTGAGCAAGCCTTGAATTCGGCGCGTCCGTTCGCAGTCGAGACTATGGGATCGCGAATTCTCGATGGAGTCTATGAAGAGCGATCGCACCCCTACCTGACCGTGGAGCAGCGGCTGCGAACCAGCGAGGAAGGGGGCTTGTATGTCGAAAGTCAGGTGCTCCGGCTGGGCAATATGCCTTTCGTGGCGATGGGCGGAGAGTGTCTTTTCGACACCGCCCGAATAATCGAAAGCGCGGTTGGAGACTGTCTGGTCGTGAGCTATGCCAACGACTATGTCGGGTATCTGCCCACACGTGAGCATTATGGCGAGGGAGGTTATGAACCGGCGGCATCAATGCTCAGTGAGTCCGGCGCGGAAGCTTATGTATCCGCGGCCATCGCGAATGCGGAACATATTATGGGGCGAAACAAGATACCGACATGATCCTGTTCATCGGCTTCATCGCAGCTGGCCCACGCGAAGCAATCCAGGCGTCGCCGAAATGGATTGACGGCCTCTCGGCCTACGAAGGAGACCCTGTCATTCGGGCCTCCGATGCATCGACGGTCGCGAAATACGGGACCAGGGTTACTGAAATGCTCGCGGGCGGCCATCAAAAAGCGCGCAGCCCACTCCAAATCTACCACTTCCAATATGCATTCTACACTATGCTCGCTCGCGCGTTGCTGCTGAAGCGCCCCGATATCACTGGCATCTTAGGATATTCGGGCGGTATACAGCCCGGGTTGCTCGCAGCCGAGATTTTCACGGCATCGAGTTTCCCTGCCGAGGTTGCCGACCTGAATCTCGAAGTCGCAAATCATGCTCTGCGGAATCGCGAGCAGGGGGTTAGCGCATGCTGCATCGACTTCTCGGAATCGGACTGGAAAGTCGAAGAGGTTTTCGAGTTGATTCGCAAGAAGTTTGACGGGGGCATATATTTGCAGGACCGGCGAAACGTAGGCGTCATGGATTTTGTGGGCCCCCGGGCGCTGATGGTTGATTTTCTGGCTACACTCGACAAGCGGGGAGGAATGGCGGTTCGAGCAAGCCGGTTACGGCTGGACGGTGGGTATCACACGCCTTTGATGGGCTCCTATCTCGAAAAACCGTATGATCTGGATTGCTGGGCAGATGCGCCGGCGCGTTTGAGCGCTTCACCGCTGAGAATCGGCTCGACCGTCGGGCATTGGTGGCCGAGGACAAGTGGTGCGCGCGATGTGCGAGACCTGACGCTGCGCTCGCAGACCGATCCGATCGAAAGCGGCCGCTTGTCTACGCTGGTGAAAGATCAGGAACTGATCTTTCTGGGATCGCGCATCGTTCTTCTCGAAGTGTTCGCCGGCACAGGCTATGTCCCTTCTGAGAATTCGGTGCTGCGACCAGACATGCTATGACTTTGGACAAGTTGCGGGGCTGAGAGAAAAGAGAGAATCCCCGCAGCCCGAACGATGGAGGGCTGATTTGGTATTGCGCCGCCAGCTTCAATGGAACGCCAATTGGCCATGATTTGGCGAACATAGTTTTGTGTTTCTGCTATTCTTGGGATGCGTCGTACTGATCGTACCCGGCCAGGCCCCGCATTGTATGCTGCAAGCGCGAAGTCGACCCTGCCAAACTCATCGAGCTGCTGCGCGAGATACATTGCTGTTCCGGTAAGGTTCTGCATCAGATCGTAGCGGTCAACGCCAAGCTGCCGCGCTGTCGCCGGCATGAGCTGACCGAGTCCAAAGGCACCCTTCGGACTTAGAGCTGACGGATTGTAACGGCTCTCCTGCATGATGAGGGCGTCTATCAGTCCGACCGGGAGGCGTGCTTCGCACGCTGCTCGCCGCACTAAAGGGTAGAGCAGCTCCCTACGTCGATCGGCGCGTTGACCCAGAATTGGAGATGGGCGGTACGGCTTGACCGCGCAATCTCCGGCCGCGAAGCGATCTGAAATTCCTAGGGGCGGCGACTGGGTATGCGTGGGTGCTCTTGGTGCTCCTCGCGAAGGCCGGAGATATTTGATCCGACCAAGGCGCAGGCGGGCGGGGTCACGATTCATCTCCTCTGGGGCGATCGCTGCGAATTGGTTCCGCATATCGTTTTCGACGGCGGGAATATTCTCTTTCTGTGGCAGAGGTCGAGCAAAGTCGATCAGCTGGGCCTGTCGGACTACCATTTCCTCCGCGTCTGCCACTCCTGTTTGGAGGGCGAAGATCAATGCAGTCGAAGTAAGCAGAAATCGTTTCATCGACCGAGGGCCAGGAAGCGCTGTTTAATCTGTCTGTTTGCCTCAAGGCCTTTGCAAACCGCTTGCTCGGCCTGATTTAGAATTGCTTCCGTCTGCCAGCTATTCAATTCTTCCTCGGGTTCATTGTCCGGGTGAGAAATCGCTTCGGCTAGTCTGGCTACCAAGCGCGAAGCCAATATGGTGCCTGGCGCGTAATATGATCCCGGGCAACCAAGCACCTGGAGAGCGATCTGGGCTCTAAGTCGATCAATCCGCAAAGCGTCACTGATCGCTAGCAGGCGATCATAACTCGGCGTTCCGCCGTGCGCCAAAAAATGATCGATTGTTCCAGGGCTCAACCTTGCGGTGCTGGCGACCTGCCGGATCGACAGACCGGTCCTCGATTGTTGCTCCTGACAAAGAGAACGGTAGAGATTTGACAATGACATTCGGTGCCCCAGAGAAATGAATAAATTCCATCATATGAACTAATTCGTTCCTATATAGGGCAGCGACAGAGCGCTGAAATGTCAAGTTGAGAAAGCCCCAAATCTGGTTTGAATATTATGCCCCTGTGATGATGTAGAATGCGAGTCGATGTAGCTGAATATTGGTAACGCGGGTGCCAGACGATTCAGAGAGGCGCCACCGGACCCTCCTGAGCCGGTCGTTGACCCATTTATCTACCCCGATGTTGATTGGGATATCACCACAAACCGAGTCCGTGCTCGCAAAATATAGCAGGTCCTTCGGGGTTAGTTTTCCCAATTCACCGAGCTTTTTCTCGGCCACGTGCGCTAGCAGGCTTGGCAGGGAGTAGGCCCGTCGTTCGCATATGGATAATTCGCATATCGCCCGACACTGTATCTCCCAGAACGCCTCGCTAGCCCTGTAGCGCAGGGTCACTGTTTGAGTCTTTGGCATTCCATAAGCTTTCGATGGCCTCGTAACTATGCACTTCGATCTTCACACACAGTCTTCGAGTCCAAAGTGCCTGAAATTTTCGTTGCCGCGAGCAGAAACTTCATCCGAGTAACGAATTTCATGGTCAAACTGACGAATATTTCGTTCGCATTTATACAGATTTTTGAAGCAAAAATACCCATATCCACGCAAATCAGGTAATAATCGGTCAGCGCTGGCTTGACCAGCATTTGCCACGGTTTCCCTTTCTGAGCGGCTCCCGTTCCGGGCGTCGTTCACAAGATGGGAAAAAATCATGCAAACCATGTCACTGATGAAAGACCGGGAGGGGGCGTTCGGTCGCGATCATCTTCCGCTTCTGGCCGCGGTAACGCTCCTTGCGTTCGTGTTGCTCGCAGGGCCGGCGTTCGCCGGCACCGATACGACCTTCGACACCGCGTTTAACAAATTCACCGCGTTTCTCGAAGGCTCGGGCGGCAAGATCATCACGATCATCTCGCTGGCGCTCGGCCTCGCCGGCATGGCCTCGGGCCGCTTCAGCCTCGGTCAGATCGCTCTTCCCGTCGGCGTCGGCATCGGTGTCGGCACGGGCGTTCCGATCGTCACCTCGGCTGTGACTGCGATCATCTGATGTGGGCGTCCCGGGAGTGCGCCAAGCGCGCTTAACCGGGCAATTGGGGCGGGGCGGTTATGGATCGCTATGTGATTCCCGGGAAGCTGGATGAACCCGAACGGATCGGGCTCTGGACCATGGACGAGTTCGTCGCGATGGCCGGACCCTTTTTTATCGGGATCCTCGCACAGCATATCATCTGGGGCATATGTTTCGGAATCCTGGGTTGGTGGGTCTTGCGAAAGGCAAAAGCAGGCCGTGCTGGTTCGTGGCTCCTCCATATGGCCTATTGGTATCTTCCCAGCGGTGTCATGGGCATCCGGGCCGTCCCGCCTTCATATCTTCGATTGATGGCGGGGTAAGCGATGGAAGCGGGATTCAGCCAGGCGCAGGCGCAGCGCGTTCTCAAACAGCGCAATATGCTCGTGATGGCGAGCGCGGGCCTTGCGATCGTTACCATCTTCTCGCTGATCGCGGCCTCCGAGCGTGATCGGGCGATTGTTCTGCAGCCGGTCCTGACGCGGCAGCTCGAGCTGAGCAGCGCGGGCGTCAGCCGAGAGTATCTGGAACTGGTGACGCGCGACGCGGCCGTGATGATGCTCAATCGCAGTCCGCAGAACCTCGATTACTGGATGGATTCGGTCCTCAAGATCGTTCACCCCTCCGCCTACGGTCGGATCAAGGGCGATTTGCTCAAGATCGTCAACGACCAGCGCGGCTCCAGTGTGTCGCAATATTTCACGATGGAATCGATGCGGGTGGATCCGCAGAGCCTGATGTCGGAGACGACGGGCACGCTCCACACGATGGTCGGCCGTCAAGAGGTTGGCGCGGTCAAGCGCACCTTCCGTTTCGACTGGAATTACACGGGCGTCGAGCTCCGATTGATCGGCTTCGGCATCGTGGTCCCGAACAAGCCGGGTGAAGACGCGCCCATTGGCGCCACTGAACCCGCTCCCCAATGATGGAGATGCTCATGCCTATGGCACTCGGCACCGGCGGCGTGCTGTTTACGTCGCGCCCAATGGATCGGCTCCAGCGCGTTCTCGGCGTGACGATGATCGGCGCGGCTATCCTAACCGCGCAAAGCGCCCGCGCGGACGAGACTGTGATGGTCGAGGACAATTCCCGTGTCGCGTGCGTCGCGTCGGAAAAGGATCTGACGCGCATCAGCCTTATCGGTGACGAGTTCGCGAGCGTGTCGAAGGTACAGCCGACGAACCCGCTGGATGATTTCTCGGTCGTCAACGAGCCGACGCGCGGCGACATCTATTTGTCGGTCCCGGAGGGCTTTCGCCTGAAAGTCCTGTCGTTCTTCGGGACGACGAAGAAGGGCTATGTCTACAAGTTCGGCTGCCGGATCGAGGCGATCGAGGCCCAGCAGATATTCGTGTCGAACCCGCTCGCCTTGGCAAAGGCGGAGGCGGTCACGGAATCAGAAGAGGACGCGCCCGACGCGGACGAGACGGCAGTGCGCCTCATCCAGGCGATGGCGTCGCAGGAAATCGTCCCGGGCTATCGGATGCGTCGCTCCGCTCTTGTCCCCGTCCAGGCCGGCGATCTCACCGTGCAGCTCGTCGCCGAATATGAGGGCCTCGATGTCGTCGGCCGCGTCGTCCGGATCGAGAACAGCTCGCCCGCTCCCGTCGAAATCACTGAGGGGCGGATAGCCCCCGTCGACGCGATCGCGGTGTCGATCGCCAACCCGAAGCTGGCGCCGCGACAGGCGACGTCGGCCTACGTCGTCACCCGGAAGCAAGGGAGCTAATCATGACAGGTCTGGGGTCATTCCTGAAACGCGGTTCGCCGCGCGGTGAGGCGGCCGTAGCGCCGGCAGTTCCCGAAGGCGCGAGCTTGTCGGTCAACGAAGGCGTCGAAAAGCGCCAGCGGATGCTTTTGTTCGGTGTCGGCGGTCTCCTCCTGACCGCAGCGGTCTACTGGTTGTTCTTCACCGGCAATACGGACGAGGGTCCGAATGCGCCGGGCAAGGATCTGGCATCGGAGAATATCAAGGTTTCGACCGACGATCTGGCGGCGCGCAACCTTTCCGAAAAGGAATGGCTGTCGATGTCGGAGAACCGGCTGAACAGCCAGGATAACCAGCTTCGCCGCATGCAAGGGCAGGGCGATCAGCTCGAGCAGATGCAGGCACAGATTGACGCGCTGCGCTCTGAAAATTCCAACATGGCATCGGAAGGTACGCGGGTCCTTTCGGCCTATGACGATGAAAATCGCCAGCTGAAGGAACAGCTCGCGGCGGCGCAAGCGTCGTCGCGGCCCTCCGCTGGCCCGACGGCGCTCTATGGTGCCGGTGGTCCTGCAGCCTATGATGCAGCCGGCGGCGGTGCGATCGCGGGGGCGCAAGCGCGGCGCGAGCTCAAGGTGATCAGTTTCGCGGCGACGCCGGCAGCGACCGGTGGCGGCAGCAAATCTGCGCCGACCAGCAATCTCTTCGCGTCCGACAGCCCCAATTATCTCCCGGCGAATAGCTATGCGAAAGCCCGGGTCATCGTCGGGGTCGATGCAGCGTCGAATGTTCAATCGCAGTCGGATCCGCTTCCGGTGGTCCTCCGTATCGTGGGGCCCGCGCGGTCGGTTGCGCAGAACGGCAAGGTGCTGACGACGCGCATCGATGGGTGTCTGGTCAACGGCGCAGCGCGCGGCGATCTCTCATCCGAGAAAGTCTATGTGAAGCTCGCCAAGATGACCTGCCCGCAACCGGGTGGCCGCTATGCCGAAAGCGAGGTCAAGGGCTTCATCGCGTTCGGCGGCAAGACCGGGGTCCGTGGCCGCGTGGTGAGCCGCGAAGGCAGTTTGACGATGCAAGCATTCTTCGCCGGTCTGGTCGGCGGGATCGGTCGCGGCTTCTCGGCCAACTCGAACAGCTTCCTCTCGGGGACCACGACCGTCGTCAACGGCGAGCGCCAGAAATTGTCGACCGGCGACATCGCCAAGGGCGGTATCGGTGAAGGCGTAAGCCAGGCCGGCGACATGCTCTCCCAATATCTGATCGAGCGCGCTGAACAATATCAGCCCGTCATCGAGATGCCCACCGGCGTTGAAGTCGAGATCGTGTTTCTCGACGGCGCCTTCATTCGCAATTGAGGAAAGGGCTGAACATGAAGCTCAAAGTTGGTTTGGTCGCCGCATTGCTCCTCGGAGGCGCAGCGACCGCAGTCTATGCCGCCGATCGGCTTGAGCCGACCCGCGTTTCGGCGCTCCTCAAGACTCGCCTCCCGAAAACGCAGGTCTCGCAGATCGACTGCGACAAGGTTGCGGGGCTCTGCGAGGTCGTTGCCGGCAAGACATTGTTCTACGTCGACGGGACCGCGCGGTATCTGATCGTCGGCCGCGTCTACGATATGGAGTCGCGTCAGGACCTGACGGCGGCAAAGCTGCTCGAGATGAATCCGGACATGCTGCTCGGTGGTGCGGCGAAAGCTGGTCTCGAGGAGGAAAGCGAAACGCCGGTCCCGCAGATGGCGGCGGCTGGTCCTGCAGGACGGGCGGCCCAGCCGCCGGCTGCCGCGCAGAAGGTAGACCTCTCGAAACTGCCTGCCTCGGGCGCGATCGTCTGGGGTAATCCATCGGGCACGCCCGTCACCATCTTCACCGATCTTCATTGCGGTTTCTGCCGTGCGCTCGCGAACGAGCTCGAGCAAATGAATGTCCGGGTGATCGAACGGCCGATTTCGACCCTCGGGACGCGCGATCTGTCCAATCGCGTCTATTGCGCCAAGGACAAGCCGCGTGCCCTGAGGGCAGCCTATGCAGGCGCGGAAGTGGCCCCGGCGAGCTGCGACACCAGCGGCCTCGATGCGAATGAGAATTTTGCCCGATCGAACGGGTTCAGCGGCACGCCCGTCCTCGTCCGGTCCGATGGAACGGTTCTCGAGGGCTATCGCCCGCGAGCGGTCCTCGAGACCTGGCTGAAGGGAGGCCGGTGATGGCTCCGGTCGATCGATTGGGCGGCGCGATCTTTGTCCTCTTCCTCGCGAGCCAGGTCGGGATGATCATCATCGTCAATTCCTACTTCGCGGAGTTCGGACCCGCTGGCCGCTTTGCTCTCATGTTCGCCTTTTTCAAGGCCTTGGCGATTTGCATGATCCTGTTCGCCAGCATGGCGGGTGGAGCGATGGCGCTGCGGGCCCTTCGGTCGAGGCGCGTTCAGATTTTCGAAATCGGCAACGGAAGGAGCTGACGACATGCGTAGCTTGGGTCTGCTTGCAGGTGCTTGCCTCATTTGCCTCGGCGGGTGTGCCTCGCTGGGGGGCAACGTCAAAGGCAATTTCATTTGCCGTGCGCCCGACGGGATTTGTTCGCCCACATCGAACATCGATGACCAGGCGATCGCCTCGATGACCGGCGGCGTGGCATCGGGTGCGGTTGCCGGTGCAGTAACCGCCGATCCCGCTGCGCCGCGTTCGGCGGGGTCGTTGAAGGTCGTGCTGCCGGCGCGAACCGACCGGTTCGGTCGCTGGCGCGATGAAACGGTCGTGTACGTCGAACCGCAGCTTGCCGGCGCAGCAAGCGACGATCGCCGATTGGCGGCCTCGGTTTCCTCGGCCCCGGCACGCTTGTCGCTGGTCGAGCTCGCGGCGGGCGCGCCGGCGCCCGCCGAGATAGCGAGCGCGTCGGTACCGACGTCGGGCAAGCCGGTTTCAGGCGAAAATTTCCGAGCCGAAGTTGAACGCCGGCTGGCTGCTGGTCGCAAGGGTCCCGAGCCGGTGGCGGTGCCGCCCTCCGAAAGCGAAGCCGCCGCTGCAGCCGCCGACCATGCGGTCGTGTCTGCGCCTGCACTGGCTGCTCAACCCGCTCCGGATGGCCAGTAATGGCGGGGTGGTTCGACAAGCTGCTCGGTGATCTGCTCGGCGGGCCGCGCAAGGTCGACAAGGCCGTCCCGTCGACGTCGATCCCGATGTTCGCCGATTGGCTGCCCTATCGGAGCTTCGACCAGAAGAACGGACTATATTACAACAGCGCATCGCGGGGCTGGATCCTCGAGGTGTCTCCGCTGGTCGGTGCCGACGACAGGACGAGCGAGATCATTTCGCAGTTTCTGTCCGAAGGCATCCCGGACAAGACGTCGATCCAGATCCTGCAATGGATGAGTCCGCGCATCGCGGAACGGATGGTCCAATGGTTCATCCCGCGCCAGATGGCGAAGGGCGTCTATGAGCGGATTGCTCAGCACCGCGCCGATTATCTCGAGGGCGGCGTGTGGTCGAGTCTGTCGGCGGACGCGCCCTTTCATCTCCGTTCGCACCGCGTTTTCGTTTCGCTTGGCGTTCCGGAGGGCGCGAAGGTCAGCGACGAGGAGCTGATCACCCTTCGGGAGTCGATGGCGTCGATGCTTCGCTCGATCGACGTCGAGGCGCAGATTCTCGATCCCGTTGGCCTTCTGAAGCTCGTCGACGATCTGACGTCGCCAACCACAGTGTCGGGGGAAGATGTCGTTGATTACAATCGCTTCGATCCGATCGCGGACCAAGCGGTGCGCCGCGATATGGAGATCGTCACCGATCCCAATCGCATCCTGATCCGAACGGAGCGTTTTCGCGCGCTCGGCGCGCTGCAGGACGGCGTGCCGGACATCGGCGAGATCGTGCCCGATCGCTTCGACATTCGCTGTTACGCGATCCGCAACCTCCCGCCGCGCTGGGCGCCTTGGGACACGGTAAAGCTCATCGGCGATCCCTATTTCGACAAGCTTCGGATGCCCTGTCCGGTGGCGACGATGCTCACCATCACCTATCCCGACGAACAGGCGGCGACGTCGCGCGCGGCGTTCAAGTTCATGCGGACCACCAGCCTCGCGAATTCGCAGAGCGCGAAGTTTACTCCGCAAATCCGCGACCAGTCTCGCGAGTGGGAATATGTCCAGGACCAGCTCCGGCAGGGACAGAAGCTCGTGCGCGTCTTCTACAGCGTGATGAGCGTCTCGCCTTACGGTGAGGGCGATCGGCACGAACGCAATCTCAAGGCGGTCTACAAGGCGGCGGGTTGGGAGCTTCAGGACGAACGCTATTTGCAGATGGCGGGGCTGATCTCGGTCATGCCGCTCACGATGGCCAACGGCCTCGCGAAGGACTTTGAGCGGCTGAAACGCTTCCGCACGATGCTGACCACGACGGTTGCCAATATTGCGCCGCTGCAGGGCGAATATAATGGCGGGCCGATCCCCCATTTGTTGCTCCTAGGTCGCCGCGGTCAGCCCTTCTTCTGGTCGCCATTCGAGAACAGCGCCGGCAACCATAATGTCGCGGTCTTCGGCAAGTCCGGCTCGGGCAAGTCCGTGGCCCTGCAGGAAATCACCTCGGCGCTGGTCGGCGCCGGCGCGAAGGTCATCGTGATCGATGACGGCCGCAGCTTCGAGCATAGCTGCAAGCTGCAGGGTGGCGCATTCGTCGAGTTCACGATGAGCTCTGGTTTCTGCCTCAATCCCTTCTCGATGATCGACGCGGCGGAGGCGGAGCGCGACGAAGATTATCGGCTCGATTGCATCGCCATGCTGAAGGCGATCATCGGTCAGATGGGTCGCCATATCGACCGCCTCAACGATACCGAGCGCGGCCTGATCGACGCCGCGGTCAACGCCGAATGGGAAAAGAATGGCGCCGAAGGTTCGATCGACGGGGTGATCGAAGCCTTGATCGCAAGGCAGCATATCCAGGGCGAAGAGCTCGCGATCGCGATGCGACCATTTTCCAGCGCCGGAACCTATGGCCGCTTCTTCACAGGGCAATCGACCTTGAAGATCGGCGCCGATCTGACCGTGTTCGAGCTCTCGGACCTGTCGGCGCGCGAAGAGCTGCGTTCGGTGGTCCTGACGGCCATCATGTTCCTGTCGAGCCAGGCGATGCGGAAGGATCGCAGCACCCGCAAGGCACTGCTGCTCGACGAGGCTTGGCAGCTCCTAAAGGGCGGGTCGATGGCCGATTTCGTCGAGACCTACGCCCGAACCTGCCGCAAATATGGCGCGTCGCTCATCACCGCCACCCAATCGCTCAACGACTATTACAAGTCGGAAGGATCGATCGCGGCGCTCGAGAACAGCGACTGGTTCCTGATCCTTCAGCAGAAGCCCGAGACCATCGCGGACTTCAAGAAGCTCGACCGCTTCGACATGAATGATGCGGTCGAAGCGATGATGCGGTCGCTGAAACGAAATGGCACCGAATATTCGGACGTGCTCATCAAGGGGCCCGAGATGCTCGCGATGGGCCGTCTGGTGCTCGATCCCTATTCGGCGACGCTCTATTCCTCGAGCCCTCAGGTCTTCGCCGCGATCGACGCGAAGACCGCCGCCGGCATGAGCATGGCGGAGGCGATCGAGGAAGTCGCCTTCCCCGGATCGGTGCAGGAACAGCGGGGCGTCCGCGCCGATTATGCGGAAGCTGCAGAATGACGGCGCTGGCAACCTCGCGGATGCGGAAGCCCGCTATCGCGCCTCGGCGGTTGTTCCAGGACATCGCCTATTCGCTCGTTTCGGTCAGTTGCTGGCTGGCGATCAATTGCCTTGCTGCTGCAGGGGTGATGCTCGGTTTCTTCGCCTTGATGGCCAATCTCAGCGTCGACCAGTTTTTCGCCGAAACGGCCAATCTCTCCAATCACTATCTCGCGGCCGACAGCGAGCGCCGCTCCGAATTCTCCGAGATCCTTTTGTATCTCTTCGGCGGTCTGGTGCTGTTCTTCTGCATCACGCGGCGCGCTGCGCTGCTCTCGGGCACCGCAACATCCAAGGGGGACATGTCCAATGACTGAGCAACTGGCTTTGACCATCGGCGGGGAACCGCTCGTTCCTCCGACTGAGGCCGCGGCGGCGCCCCCTTCCCGTCGCCGCGGTTTCGCCGGCTTCTCATGGGGGCAAATTGCGGGCGGCACCGCCCTTGTCGCGGCACTGCTCTGGGGTGGATGGGCCACGCGCGAGCTCATGATCCTGAAGGAACGACGGATCGTGTCGATCAGCCTCGCCGGGATGGCGAATGATTTCATCATGGCGGAGGCCCGATCGGGCGCGAGCCCCGAGCAGGTTGATTCCGATACGCGCCATTTCATGGCCGCCATGCAGCGCACCCTTCAGGAGCGCGCGGCCGCCGGCGAGACGATCGTCGTGAGCGAGGCAGTTGTAGCGGCCTCGATGCCCGACATCACACCGGAGATCCGCGCGGCGGTCGGCGAGTTCATCAAGCGCAACCCGCCGCCGCGCGTAGCGACCGCTGCGCCGGCGCCTGCACCGGCGATGCCCGGAATGATGCCGACAGCGCCGGTGCAGGCGCCGCCAGCGGCGAATCCGGTGTTCGGTGGCGGCGGTCTGCTGCCCGGCGGCGGGCAGTGAGATCATGGGACGCATTCGCTCGCCCATGCTGCGAAATTCGCTGTTTGCTGTCGGCCTGGTAGCAGGAACGAGCGCGTGGTTGTCGCTCGACGCCTACGCGCAGAGCCATGGGTTCTTCATTAATCGTTCGCCCTCCTTGCCGAACTGGGCCTATTATTTCGAGCGCGGGAAGGCTGTGAAGCGCGGCGAAGTGGCGTTTTTTGCGCCGCCGTCCAATGCCCTCGTCCATGCCCATTTTGGAGCCGAGCCGCCCGTGTTCGGCAAGATCGTTTATGGTCTGCCCGGTGATATTGTGACGCATCGCGGAGCGGATGTGGTTGTGAGCTGGGCCGCCGGCGCCGGCAACGAAGCTCCGTCGGAACAGCTGGTCGCAAAGCTCAAGCCCGTGTCGTCTGCCGGCGAAGAACTGGAGCCCGGGCCGACAGGCGTGATCCCGAACGACTGCTATTATATGGGTAGTCCCCATCCTGACGGATTTGACAGCCGTTATGCTGCAATCGGGTTTGTCTGCGCCAGGCAGATTGTCGGCGTATCGAAGTGGTCGTTGCTGTGAACCGCGTGGCTCTTTCGTTCGTCGTGGCAATGGCGATCATCGGCATGGCGCCGATCGCCAGCGCCAAGGATTATGGTCAGCAGGGCGCCGTATTCCGGATCTCCGAGCCGGATCTTCTGCGGACTATCGAGCAGAAGCTTCGAACGCTGGAAGCAAGCGGCGGCATCGAGCGGATGAATGCCGAGTTGACCCGCAAAACCGAAGCCGGTGTTCGTCGGCCACGCCCCGTCGCCGGTATAAGCCTCGCGGTGCGCGATCGGAGCTGGATCTTCGATCCGGCGATGCGCGTTGAACAGGACATTCTCGATCACAAGGGCAATGTGATCGCCCGCGCGGGCCAGCGGGTGAATCCGCTCGATTTCGTGACCGTGCGCCAGAAGCTCGTCTTCATCGACGGCGACGACAAGGATCAAATGAGCTGGGCCTTGCGCCGGTTCGATGATCAGTCCGCGAAGCTCATCATGGTGAAGGGCGCTCCGCTCGACGCGATGACCTTGCATCAGCGCCGCTTCTATTTCGACCAGGGCGGATTTCTTGTCGGGCGGTTCGGGATCCGCGCGGTGCCGGCGGTCGTGGAACCGAATGGCAGGACGATGAAGGTTTCCGAAATTCCGCTCGGGGTCGGGCGGAAATGATCGGCCTTATTCGCACCTCGCTCCGGTCGGGCCTGCGGCGACTTCGGTCGGCCGCGTTCATGACGCTCGCGGCCGCTGGTGTGGCAATGGCGGCGCCGGCTATTGCCAGCGCTGCCGGCATCGATGGCACGCCAGGGAAGTGCACGGGCAAGTTCGTGAACCCCGTGACCGACGTGTGCTGGTCTTGCCTCTTTCCCCTTTCGGTTGGCGGGCTGAAGATTTTTCCGTCCGATCGGCCCGACACCGACAATCCCGATCTGCCGATCTGCGCTTGCGGCTCGCCGCTTCCGCGCATCGGCGTTGCGATGGGTTTTTGGGAGCCGGTGAGGCTCGCGGACGTCACAATGAAGCCGTGGTGCTTCGCCAGCCTCGGCGGCAAGAAGATCTCGCCGGGATTCAACATTGGGCACGGCCGCGCGGCCGATAGTGTCGACGGTCACGATCGCGGCGCGAAATGGCATGTCCATTGGTACGTCTATCCGCTCCTCTACTGGATGGAGATTTTGACGGACATGGCCTGCCTCGAGCAGTCGTCGTTCGACATCGCCTATGTCACTGAAATCGACCCGCTCTGGCAGGATGATACGCTGACAGCGCTGATCAATCCGGAAGTGGCGCTCTTCGCCAATCCGCTCGCGCAGACGGCGTGCGCGGCGGACTGCGGTGCCGCCACCGGCAAGCTGCCGCTCGATCCGCTCTTCTGGTGCGCGGGCTGCCTAGGGCCAATGTACCCGATGAACGGAAACATCTCGGGGCACATCGGCCACGTCCAGTCGAGCCGGCTGGCCCTCTCGCGCTTCGCCTTCAAGCTTCACCGGCAAGGCATTGCCTGGGGCACGATGGGCAAGAAAGGCCTCTGCGGCAAATACATCATGCCGATCATGAAGAAGCAGCAATATCGCTTCCAGGCCACGGTGCCGTCGCCGATGGTCAAGGGCCGCTGGGCGTGCCCGCCGATCGGCGCCTCCGACATGAAGCCGGGTTCCGGCAACACCTATCCCGCCGTTGGCGAAGACATGGGCTATCTCGTGTGGAGGAAGCGAAATTGCTGCGTCCTTTGAAAAACCTTTCCAGAAAAGGGAAATTTGTTTCCGCGGCCGTGCTGCTGGCGGCTTGCGGCGGCAGCATCGCGCTGGCGCAGAATGTCGATGGCCTCGATATTCAGCATATCCTGAGCCGCGGTGAAGCGGCCGATCCCGACGCGGAGGCGCTCATCCGCGAAGTGGCGCGCCGGGGTGATGAAATGCGCGCCGATGCGCGCGAGGCGGCCGACGGCGGGAACCGCAACCTCAGCGAGAATAAGGCTGTGCTCGGGGGAGCGCCAACCGGGGCGATAGATTTCGACGAGATGCTGGCCGCCTCCAAAGAGCTTGAGGCCAGCGACAAGGGCGCGCCTCAGCTCATCGTTTTCGCATCGCTGTCGATGCCGGAGCAAAGCCTGAAGCAGCTCATTCGCGATACGGCGAAAGCAGGCGGCACTGTCGTGTTTAATGGTTTCCCCGGGAATTCCATGAAGGCGTTTCAACAGGGGATCATGAAGGTTGTCGACAACCAGGATGCTTACGGCAGCATCGGCATCGATCCGCGATTGTTTCGCGCATTCGACGTGACGGCGGTGCCGGCGATCGTCGTCGTGACATCGGAATTCGAACTTTGTGACGGGTTCAACTGCCGGACGTCCGTGCCGCCCTATGATCGGATGAGCGGCAATGTGCCGCTCGAATATGCACTCGAGACATTCGTCGACGGTCGTGGCCCCGGTTCGGCGATCGCGGGCCAAGCGCTGGCGCGCCTGAAAAAAGGGCAGGGGTCATGATCGACGCCAGCTCTGGACCAGCAACTTCGATCGAACCTGAAGGCGTCGCTGGCGCCGGCGTTCGGCGCTTGGGCCGTTCACTCGTCGCGATCGTCGCGGCGGTCGCCATGGTGGTCGGTCCTATCCCGGTTGTTCAGGCGCAAACATCGCAGCCATCCGGAGAGATTTCGGCTGCCGGCAAGGATGGCGAAGCGTTCGCCAAATCAGGGAAAGAGGGAGCCGCCTCGATTCCCGATCAGGAAGTCACCGGCGACGTCATTCCGGGCTATTCGACGGCGCCGAGCGATCTTTCGAGCCTTTTCGGCACCGACGATGGGGCGCTCAATTCCGCGGGCGGCAATGCGGTCGGTAACGAAGCCTGGGAATTCATGATGGGCGCGGACGCCAATCGCGCGACCGTTGATCCTTCGTCGTTCGAAGACATCATGAAGAAGGGCGAGGAGATCAATCAGAACGCCGGGAGCTCCGAGCTCGGCGAGAACATCAGCAACACGCCTGGCACTTGCGAGGAAGTAAAGGTTGGTGAGAAGCAGGACTATTATGACGCGACGTGCGACGTTGGCGTCACCGTCACGACGCCCGATCGCGTCGAGGAGCTGAGCTGCCCCGATGGCTATACCCTTGTCGGTCGGACCTGCACGAAGACGCTGACCCAGCCTGCGGACGTTACCTATACGTGCCCCGACGGCGGTGTGCTGCAGGGAACGACATGCGTCGTGACTCAGCCCGCTTCGGTATCCAGCCACAGTTGCCCCGCCGGGTTCACCCTGCAGGGCACGAACTGCACGCGCACGACGACTGAGCCCGCGGTGATTACCGGCTATAGCTGCCCGGCTGACTATATGCTCGAAGGCGATCGCTGCGTGCGGACGCTCGAGCAGTCGGCGACGCCGAACTATAACTGCCCCACCGGTTACGTCCTTGAAGGGACAACCTGTCGCTCGAAATCGACCTATGCCGCCACGGCAAGCTATAGCTGTCCCGCCGGGTATAATCTTTCGGGCACCACCTGTTCGCGCACGCTCTCGCAGCCGGCTGACGTCGATTATACCTGCCCTGCCGGTTACGATCTGAATGGCACGACCTGCACCCAGACCGGGACCTATACGGCGATTCCGAATTATAGCTGTCCATCAGGCTATACCCTCGTCGGAACGACTTGCACGGCAACCGGAAGCTATGGCGCGACACCCAATTATAGCTGTCCGAACGGCGGTACGCTGCAGGGCACCGAATGCGTTACCTCCGGGAGCTATGCCGCAACAGCGAGCTATAGCTGCCCGAACGGGGGTACGCCGAACGGCACCAACTGCATGACGACGACTCAGACGCCGGGGACGCCGGTCTATCAGTGCAGTGGCTGGGCGTTGCCGATGGATCTCTATACCTTCGAAAATGCGCCCTACTGCGGCTTCGCCAAGACGGGCAAGACCTGCCCGACTACCTGGACCGGCTTCTATAAGGAAGGAAAAGCGCAGGGTTACAGCGGGACGAAGTGCTTCTTCCACCCGAAGGTCAATTATACCTGCCCTGGCGCTTATGTCGTCGAGGGATCGATGTGCACGATGGTGACCGCGACGCCGGGGACCGTAAGCTATAGCTGTCCGAACGGAGGGACGCTTAACGGCACGCAGTGCCAGACGAGCTCGAGCAGCCCAGCGACGGTCACTTACAGCTGTCCGAGTGGCGGCACGCTCGCCGGAAGCATCTGTAATACGAGCAGCTCGCTGCCGGCGACGGTCACGCATACTTGCCCGAGTGGCGGCACGCTCAACGGTACGACGTGCACGATCGTCACGTCGACGTCTGCTACCCCGGTCTATTATTGCCCGTCTGGCTATAATCTTTCGGGAACGACGTGCTCGCGGACCGATGAGACGAGCGCGCCGGTTACCTATAGCTGCCCCAATGGCGGCTCGCTGTCCGGTTCGGTTTGCACGATCGACCTCGCGCAGCCTGCGGAGGTGACATATAGCTGTCCGACCGGATGGGAAGTTCAGGGGGACAAGTGCAAGTCGGTCCTCTCGCAGCCGGCGACGCCGATCTATTCCTGCCCGTCTGGGTACAGCCTCAGCGGCAACATGTGCAGCAAGACGGAAACGCAGCCTGCGACCCCGAATTATAGCTGCCCGACCGACTTCACCCTTTCGGGCACGACCTGCACCAAGACCTATCCGGCGCAGCCCAACTATAGCTGCCCGGCGAATTACACGCTGTCGGGTACGACCTGTTCAATGACCCTCTCGCTGCCGGCGAGGGTCACGATGGTCTGCCCGCCCGGCGCCACCGAACAGAATGGCACCTGCTACGGCGAGAGCGCGGGGCAGAGCGAGTGCGCCGAGCTCGAGTCAAATCCCAAATGCAGTCACGTGCGGGACACGTGCCTTGATGAGGAGCCGAACGGCCCCTGCAAGGTCACCGAGCGCACCTTCAAATGCCCGATTCCGAATTCTCCGCCGACCGATGTGAAGGAATATGTCTGCGGCGGGTCGATGTATTGCATCAACGGGAGCTGCAGCGAGATCGAGGAGGAAGCCTCGAACGAATTCAAGGATGCGCTCGTTGCGATGGGCGCGATCGATCAGGTCGGCAAGGAATTCGATCCCGATACGATGGGGCTTTTCAAGGGCACGCGCGAGACGTGTCACAAGCCCGTATTCGGTTTGGTCAACTGCTGCGCTGGTAAGGTGTCGGGCCTGTTCTCCGGCGGCGTCGCCGCGGCGGCCGCCTGGGCGGGGCTCAGTGGCGGACCTGCAGCGCTCGCAGGCGTCGCCACCCAGTTTCTCACCACGTTCCTTTGCTCGAATGAAGAAAAGCAGCTCGACGTAAAGGATCGCCTCGGTCTTTGCGTCTCGATCGGCAGCTATTGTTCATCGAGCTTCCTCGGCGTCTGCCAGACGAAGCGGAAGGCCTATTGTTGCTTTGAATCGAAGTTGACGCGGATCCTGCAGGAGCAGGGGCGGCCGCAAATCAACAAGCCGTGGGGGAAGCCCAAGGAAGGACAATGCGCCGGTTTCACGGTCGACGAATTCTCGCGCCTCGACCTCAGCAAGATGGATTTCTCCGACATCTATGCGGACTTCCTCGAAGCCGTGAAGCTTCCCGATGAAGCGCAGATGGCGAGCGACATCCAGGCGAAGATCGATGCCTATTATAAGCAGCATGGACCGGGAGGAAATTGACGAGATGATTCCATCCCGACGGCTTTCGGTCCTCGTCAGAGCGGTGGATCACATAGGCGAGGAGCGCGAGGTTCAGACAACCCCGCTCGGGCGCGAAGTTCTCGAAATGCACAAATCGTCGCTCGCCAAGGCGGCGCTGCGATCGCGGCAAAGCAGCCTTTCAAAACGGAGAAGAATGATGAAGACGGCGATCCGTAGCGCGATTGCTCTTGCCGGCGCACTGCTCGTCGTTTCCGGCGTACCTATTCGAGCACAATCTTCGGTCGAAGATCGCTCTCCTGATGCGACTAGGCCCTCTCCCAGCCAAGACTTCTACTGCGGCGCCCGCAAACTCGGAACTTGGTTCTATTGCGACAAACCGAAACCGCGACCCAATCCGAATGCCCCGCCGCCGCCGTCGACAGCCGCGAGCGAACGGCTGGCTGCGATCGCCAAGGAGCTCGACGAGCTGAAGGCGCGGGCAATCCTCGAGCCGTCGGAAGTGAATGTGACAGCCTATATTCGTTTCCAGCGCGAGCAGCTCGATCGGGCCTCGATGTTCTCCGATGTCTGGCAGCGGTCGATGTGGCAGAACCCAGAGCTCGACTATACGCTTCAGCGTCCCGTTTCGACGCTCGCCAAGCGCGCCTGGATCGACAATCGCAAGGCTGAACAGGAGCAGGCGCTCCGGAATCTCTCGAAACGCTACGGGATCTTCTATTTCTACGCGCAGAGCTGTGGCGCGTGCGAGATCTTTGCACCCATTCTGAAATCGCTTTCGATGAACAGCGGCTTCAATGTCGTTGCCGTCTCGATGGACGGCGGACCGAACCGCGAATTCCCGAATTACGTCGTCGACGTCGGGCAGCACGCCAAGATGGGCCTCACCACCAAGGCCACCCCGACGCTGGTGCTCTATGACACCGTGACTCGTCGCCCGATACCGATCGGCACCGGCATCTTGTCGGCCGACGAAATCACCGAACGCATTTTCATGCTCACGAGCACCAAAGTGGGGAGCGACTTCTGATGGTCGACATCAAATTCATCGCGCGGATCCGCGTGGCCGTTTCCCGGATCGGGATTGGCATCATTGCGCTTTCCGTAGCCGCGGCGCCGGCACAGGCGGGCGTTGGCGACGAGATGAGCGACTTCTTCAACGATATGGGCGCGTCGGCTAATGCTACCGGGGCGACGGCCTATCAGGGCCAGTCCGCGGGCTATTACTCGCTCGGCTCCGTATGGGCCCGGTTCCCGCAAAAGAGCGTCTATCCCGCCAACATCCAGCTTCCGAAAGTCCGTGCTGGCTGCGGCGGCATCGACATCTTCTCGGGCTCCTTCTCCTTCATCAACATGTCGGAATTCGTCGCCAACCTGAAGGCGATCGCGAATAACGCCATCGGCTTTGCCTTCAAGCTCGCAATCGACAGCATCAGTCCGCAAATCGGCGGCGTGATCGACCAGATGCAGGACATCGCCAACAAAGTGAACCAGTTCAACATGCAGAGCTGCGAGGCAGCCGCCGCGGCCGTCGGCGCCGTATGGCCGAAGGTCGACGCGGCGGAGGATCGAATTTGCCAGTCGATCGGCACGTCTGCAGGGCGCTTCTCCGACTGGGCAAAGTCGCGTCGCGGATGCGGTAATGGCGGCGAGCGAT
>QFCS01002073.1_pt1 | contig 23707 bp, 24 predicted proteins | sample 3576561 | NCBI WGS metagenome assembly QFCS01 | reverse complement strand
CGGGCGGGGACGGCGCTGCGCGAGCTGACGGCTTCGCGCCGCCCCCGCCCAGTCGCCTTCTTGACCTGCGCCTGCAGAGCACCGATCAATGATCAACCAGCTGTCCGGAGTTTTGCTGTCTCATCCCAGGGGGGCAGTCCATCAATGGCGCCACCGGCCGGGGAAGCGATCACGATCAGACTGCCCATGCGAATCCGGCCGCCGTGAAAGGCACGGCGGCACGGAGCCAAGCTACCAGAATCAAGAACTAAAGTACAGTACTTTGGTTTTTTATGGCCTCAGCCTACAAGCCTGAGGCCGGGGCGCCTGCCCCTCACCTCCGCTTCCTCGCGGTCGGCGGCGGCGATCGCGCGGTCGAGGGCGGCGCGCAGTTCCCGGGCCGAGTCCAGCGTCAGCTCGACGGCCGCACGCGCGCCGGCGCCCAGCGCGGTGTTCATGAAGTCGAGCGTGATGACGTCGCCCAGCGAGGCGTGGCGCGCATGGTCGTAGGCCACCACCGTCTGCGACAGCGGGAACCAGTCGTCGCCGCGCTTGGCCATGCCCTCGGCGGGAGCGATCTCGATGATCGAGGTGCACATGACCAGGCCTCCTACTTCTTCAGGTGCTTGCCGAAGAAGGCGAACACCTTGCTCCAGCCGTCCATCGCCTGCTCGGGCCGGTAGAGCGGCCGGTGCCAGTAGAAGAAGCCGTGACCGGCGCCGTCGTAGCGGTGGAATTCGTAGTCCTTGCCATGCTTCTCGAGTTCCGCCTCGTGCTGATCCACCTGCTCGGGGCTGGGCGCACGATCGTCGTTGCCGAACAGGCCGAGCAGCGGACAGGAAAGGTCCTTCGTCATGTCGATCGGCGCGACGGGCGTCTTGGCGTTGAGCTCCTCCCTGCCCATCACCACACGCCCGCCCCACAGATCGACGCAGGCATCGACGTCCCTCTTCTGACAGGCATAGATGAAGGCGTGACGGCCGCCCGAGCAGGAGCCGAACAGGCCGACCTTGCCGTTGTGACCGGGCTGCGCGCGCATCCACCGAACGGCCGCCGCGGTATCGCCCACCATCTGCGAATCGGCGATGCCGCCCTCGGCCCGCACCTTGGCGGCGACGTCGTCCGGGTTGGCGTCGCTACCGCCGCCTTCGCGCTCGTACAGGTTGGCGCAGATCGCCATGTAGCCGTGATGAGCGAATCGGCGCGTCGTCTCGATGTAGAGCTCGCTCCAGCCCGGCAGATGATGGATCAGCACCACGCCGGGGAACGGACCAGAACCGGCAGGCTTCGCCGTATAGGCCGTGATGGACGTCCCCTTGTCGCCCTCGAGCGTCACGTTCTCGCAAGTCATGCCTCGGTAGAATGACATCGGTCTTCCTCCTCGATCGAGGCCGGCACTATTCGCCAAGTCGCGGCGTTCGTCGACCGCCCAGCCCCGCGCTTCAGGGAAACGGCCGCAGCAGCAGAAACAGAAAGGGCCGGCAATCGCCGGCCCTTCGCGCGTTCAGGTCGATCCGTCATCGCGGCCCCGGGCGGCGCGACGGAGATATTCTTACAGGGCGGCCTGGACCATGATCTCGACCTTGAGGCCGGGCGCGGCCAGCTTGGCCTCGACGGTCGCGCGCGCCGGCGCGTTGCCGGGAGACACCCAGGCGTCCCACACCTCGTTCATCTGGCTCCAGGTCGAGATGTCGGTCAGCCAGATGTTGGCCGAGAGGACCTTCGACTTGTCGGTGCCGGCTTCCTTCAGGAACTTGTCGATCTTGTCGAGGATCTGCTTGGTCTGGCCCTTGACGTCGGCCGACGCATCGTCGGCGGTCAGGCCGGCCAGGTAGACCGTGTTGCCGTGGACGACGGCGCTCGACATGCGCGGGCCAGCGTTGATGCGCTTGATGCTCATGATCTCTCCTCCAGTAGGCGCGAAAGCGGCGGCGACCTTAGAGGAGATTCCCTCCAGGTGGAACCGCGCAAACCTCGTGCGGGGCTGCCTGTCTGTCCGTTTGACATTGCTCCCGGAATCGGCGACCGCGACAGTCGCCACGACTGCCGCGACACCAGCCTGACGGAGAGGAAATGAGCAAGGAAGTCCGGGGAATCCTCATGGGCCTGTGCATCGTGCTTCTGTCCGCAGCAGCGTACTTCCTGCGGGACAAGCCGGCGAGCCCGCCCACAGGAACGGAAACGACGGCCCCGCGAGCGCCGTCCTAGAGCCCGAGCCAGCCGGGCGGCAACATCAGATTGCCGCGACCACCATGATCTCGACCTTCATGTCGGGATCGTTGAGCCGGGCCTGCACGGTGGCGCGGGCAGGAGCGTGACCGGGCGACACCCAGGCGTCCCACACCGCGTTCATGGCCGCGAAGTCGGCGATGTCGGACAGCCAGACCACGACCGACAGGATCTTCGTCCTGTCGCTGCCGCCGCGGGCCAGCAGCGCATCGATCTCGGCCAGCGCCTGCGTCACCTGGCCCGTGATGTCGAGCGAGGTGTCCTCGGGGATCATGCCCGAGAGATACATGCGGTCGCCATGGATGGTGGCCTCGCTCAGCCGCGGGCCGGGGTCGATATGGGTGACTTTGCTATCGGACATGTCGGTTCTCTTCGCGTCAATCCAGCTGCTTCGCCGCGCGCGCCAGCAGATCGCGGAACCAGACGCGGCCGCGTCGGCTGTCCGCGGCGGGGCTCCAGTAGGCGTCGATGAAGAGGTGCTTGCGCGGCCAGCTGATCTCGACGATGCGCAGCCGTTCGGTGCGCGCCAGCTCCCGCGCCACCTTGAGCGGCACCAGGGCGATGGAGTTCGAGCGAGCCACCATGGCGCCCAGCACCAGGAAGTTGGGCACGGTGCAGACCGGCGCGACCTCCAGGGGTGAGGTCGGCTGGAGCTGCGTGTGCACGTCCGGCGAGGTACGCGGTCCGCGCCGGAAGGCGACGTAGCGCGACGCCTGGAATTGCGCCGGCGTGAGCCGCGAAGGGATCGTGTCGTTCGCGGCCGGCGCAATGCACACCATCTCGTCGCGCCACAGCGGCAGGGAGCCCAGACGCTTGCCCAGCGCCTGGCCGAAGGCGCGTGGGCCGATCATGAAATCAACCCTCGCCAGGTCATCGACGTTGCGCATGGCGACCTGGGTGAAGTCGACGACAACATGCGGCGCCTCGCGGGCGCAGATCTCGGTCAGGATTGGCGCCAGAAGCTGGGTGATGTAGTCGGCCGTGCTGATCACGATATGAGCCGTCTCGGATGCCGGGTCGAACGGGCCGCTCGGGCTCAGCATCAGGTCGAGGTCGCCAAGCGCGCGCCGCAGCGGCGCCATCAGCGCCTCGGCGCGCTCGGTCAACAGCGCCTCGCGGCCGTTCGGCACCAGGAGCTGGTCGTCGAAGACGGCGCGCAGATGGCGCAAGGCACGACTGATCGCCGGCTGGGTCATGTTGAAGCTCTGGGCGGTGCGCGTGACGCTGCGCGTGCGCAACAGCTCGTGCAGCACCGGCAGCAGGTCGAGGTTGGCCATGCGCAGCCGCGCCGCCAATTCGCTCTCGCCGGCGGCCGGCCGTTCATAAGTTTTGGTTATGCGGCCCATGTCCGCTTTCATTGTTCCGATAATAGGTGGCCTTGGCTAGGGTCTTCGACAACGACAACGACAACGACAACTGGCTCCTGGGAGGAGCGCATGGCAGCACGCACGGGCGAGCAGTTCCTCAAGGGTCTGCGCGACGGCCGGGAATTGTGGGTGGGCGGCGACCGGATCGGCTCGATCGCCGATCATCCGGCGCTGAACGGCGCAGCCACGGCCTTGGCCGAGGTCTTCGACCTGCAGCACCAGGCGGCCGATGTGTGCCTGATGCCCGATCCGGAGACCGGCGAGCCGATCAACGTCAGCCACATGATCCCGAAGAGCCGGGCCGACCTCGAGCGGCGCCATCGCGGGCTGGAACGCATCGCCGAGTATTCGGTCGGCCTGATGGGCCGCACGCCCGACTACATGAACGTCACCTTCGCAGGCTTTGCCGGACGAACCGACGAGTGGGCGGCTCATGGCAACGAACGCGGCGCCGAGAACCTGGTGCGCTACCAGAAGAAGCTGGCACGCGAGGACCTGTCCCTCACCCATACCATCGTCCATTCCACGGTCGACCTGGCCAAGGGCAAGTATCCGGTCGGCTTCGATCCGGTGCAACTCCACAAGGTCGAGGACTCGGCCCACGGAATCGTCGTGCGCGGCAGCCGCGTGCTGGCAACGCTGGCGCCGTTCGCCGACGAACTGGCCGTCTATCCCGGCGGCCCGATGCTGCAGGCGGCCGACGTGCATGCCCTCTCCTTCTGCATTCCGATGGACACGCCGGGATTGAAATTCATCTGCCGCGACAGCGTTTCAATCAACACCAACCGCTTCGAACATCCCTTGTCGAGCCGCTTCGACGAGCAGGACGCCTTCGTCATCTTCGACGATGTCGAGGTGCCGCGCGACCGGCTGTTCATCGACGCGAACCTCGACGCCTACAACACGGTGATGAAGACGACCTGGTGGCCCAACATCATGCAGCAGACCATGATCCGGGCGCAGACCAAGCTCGAATTTGCCTGGGGGCTGGCCACGCGCATGGCCGAGGCGATCAATCTGGCCGGTCAGCCCCAGACCCAACAACAGCTCGGCGAACTCGCCATGTTCGCCGAGTTCGCCCGTTCCAGCGTCTTCGCCGGCGAGCAGGGCGCGCGCGAGTACGGCAACGGCATGTGGGCCTGCGACGTGCGGCCGTTGTCGGCGCTGCGTGCCGCTCTGCCGACATGGTTCCCCCGGGTCAACGAGCTGATCCGCATGATCGGCTCGCACAACCTGCTCACCACGCCGGCGCGTGCGGCTTTTGCCGACGAGAAGCTGCGCCCGCTGATCGACAAGTACCTGCGCGGCACCGGCATCGACGCAGAGAAGCGCAGCCGACTGTTCCGCCTGGCCTGGGATTTCGCCGGCACGGCTCTGGGCAGCCGCAACGAGCAGTACGAACGCTTCTATCTCGGCTCGGTCGGGCGCAACTACACGGCGTTGCAGAGCAATGCCGACCGCACGCGCGCCGACCGGCTGCTCGACCGCTTCCTGCTGGAGGAACTCGATGCTCCGCAGCCCTTCGATCTCATGGAAGCCGCCCAATAGTCGTGTGAAGCGAACCAACCTGGAGGATTGCGCCATGGACAAGCCGGGAACACCGCGTGGCATCAACCATCTCGTGCTGAACGTCCGCGATATCGAGGAATCGCATCGCTTCTGGACCGAGATCGTGGGCTTCCGCCAGGTCGGCCAGCTGACGCCGACGACAGAACGGCCCAACCCACCCAAGATGCGCTTCTACTCGGGCGTGCGCGAGGACGGCACCAGCCACCATCACGACATAGCCCTGGTCGAGAACCGCGACCTACCCAAACCGCCCGAGAACTGGTCGATGTTCGGCATGCCGTGTGCGGTGAACCACATCGCCATCACCATGCCGACCCGCGAAGCATGGATGGGGCACCTGGAATACCTGCAGAAGAAGGGCGTGAAGTTCGACCGCCGCGTCGAACATGGCATGACCCACAGCCTCTACATCCACGATCCCAACGGTTACGGCGTCGAGTTCGTCTACGACCTGCCCAAGGACATCTGGAAGGACGACATCAACGGCGCGCTGAACTGGGTGAAGGTGCTGCCGACGGAGGGTGCCGAGGCGCTCGACGACCGCACGGAAGGCATTCCGCGCTTCGGCGGCGCCGGCCACTGAGGAACGATCCATGGCCAAGCGACAGAGCATCGACGGCAAGCAGCCCCGCCACGAGAACCCGATCCCCAACGCCAGCCGCATCGGCCGCATCGTGATGTCGAGCGTCATCGGCGGCGCCAATCCCGGCACGCGCGACCTGCCGCCGGCGCTCGAGCAGCAGGTGGCCAACGTATTCGACAACATCCGGCACGACATCGAAGCGGCGGGCGGCACGGTCGACGACATCTTGAAGATCACCTTCTGGGTGAAGGATCCCGCCAAGCAGCGCGCGGCCCTGAACACCGAATGGGTCAAGATGTTCCCGGACGCGGCCTCTCGGCCGGCTCGACACACCCTGACCTTGCCGGCCGACAGCCGCGCGCTGGTGCAGGCCGACTTCACTGCCGTGCTTTCCTAGGGGCGTCACGGGCATGCTCGATACAGCAATCATCGACACGATCGCCCACGCCTACGATGCGGCGGAGAAGGGGCGGCATCGGATGCGGCCTCCTTCCGTCCAGTACGAGGGCTTTACCATCGAAGACGCCTATGCGGTGCAGCGCTGCTGGGTCGAGCTCAAGGTGGCGCGCGGCAATCCGGTGAAAGGCCGCAAGATCGGCCTCACCTCGCGCGCCATGCAGCGCCAGGCCGGCATCGAGGAGCCCGACTACGGCGCGCTGATGGCCGACATGTTCTACGGCACGGGCGCGGAGATCCCGATGAGCCGCTTCCTGCAGCCGCGGCTGGAATGCGAATTGGGCTTCGTCATCGGCCGGCGCCTGAAAGGGCCGGGTTGTACCATCTTCGACGTGCTCAACGCGACCGACTACATCACACCCGCCTGCGAGATCGTCGACGGGCGCACCCATCGCGTCGATCCCGACACCGGCAAGCCGCGCTCGGTGCTCGACAGCATCGCCGACAACGCGGGCAACGCCGCCCTGATCGTCGGCGGCCGGCCGATCAAGCCGATGGACGTCGACCTGCGATGGGTGTCGGCGCTCTGCCATCGCAACAACGTCATCGAGGAGACGGGCGTGGCGGCGGCGGTGCTGAACCATCCAGCCAACGGCGTGGCCTGGCTCGCCAACAAGCTCGCCCCCTTCGACAGTGCCCTGGAACCCGGCGACTTCGTCCTGGGCGGCTCCTTCACCGGTATGGTCGAAGCGCGGGCCGGCGACACGTTCCACGTCGACTACGGTCCGCTGGGATCGGTATCCGCCCGTTTCGTGTGAGCGCGCCCATGAAGTTCGGCATCGGCCAGCCCGTAAGACGCTTCGAGGACGTGAGGCTGCTGACCGGCAAGGGCCGCTACCAGGACGACCGGGTGCTGGCGCGGCAGGCTCATGCCGTCTTCGTGCGTTCGCCGCACGCCCATGCGGCGATCCGCGCGGTATCGACCGAAGCGGCCGCGCGCGCTCCCGGCGTGCTGGCAGTCTACACGGGCACGGACTACGCCAAAGACGGGCTCGGCATGCCGAAGGCCGCCATGCCGCGCAAGAAGCGCGACGGATCGCCGATGTTTGCGCCGCAGCGGCCGGCGCTGGTGATCGATCGCGCCCGCCATGTCGGCGACGCCGTGGCCATGGTCGTTGCCGAGACGCTCGACCAGGCCAAGGATGCGGCCGAGCTGGTCAAGGTGGACTACGATCCGCTGCCCGCCGTCACGCTGGTGTGGGAGGCGGCCGAGGCCGGCGCACCGCGCGTCTGGGAGGAGAATGCCGACAACATCTCCCACACCTACGAACGCGGCGACCGGAAGGCGACCGACGAGGCGTTCGCCCGAGCCAGCCATGTCGTGCGGCGGCGTTATGTCATCACCCGCGTGCACGCGCAGTACATGGAGCCGCGCGGTTCGATCGGAACCTACGATGCCGGCGAGGATCGCTACACACTCTATGCCGACGTGAACTACCCGCACCGCGTTCGCAACATGCTGGCCGACAAGGTGTTCCGGGTGCCGGAGAGCAAGGTGCGCGTGGTCTGTCATGACGTCGGCGGCGGCTTCGGCGCCAAGGGCTGGCAGTATGTCGACCACCGCCTGACGCTGTGGGCGGCGCGAAAGCTCGGCCGGCCCGTCAAGTGGCGCTGCGAGCGTTCCGAGCTGGTGCTCGCCGACGAGCATGGCCGGGACAATGTCGGCGACATCGAGCTGGCGCTGGATGCGGATGGCCGGTTCCTCGCGCTGCGGCTGCACATGCTGGCCAGCATCGGCGCCTACATCGCATCGGACCGGCAGCTCCTGACGCCGTTCGGCCAGATCGGCACGGTGACCGGCGTCTACGACATTCCCGCCGCCCATGTCAGCATCGACGCAGTGCTGTCGAATACCAGCCCCACCGCCCCTTACCGCGGCGCCGGCCGGCCCGAGGCGGCCTATCTGATCGAACGCATCATCGAGGCCGCGGCACAGGAGGTCGACGTCGACCCGATCGAGCTGCGCCGCCGCAACATCATCCCGACACGGAAGCTGCCCTTCCGGGCACCGCTCGGCCCATTGTACGACTGCGGCGCGTTCGAGAAGAACATGGATCTCGCGCTGACGGCCAGTGACTATGCAGGCTTCGCGGCACGCCGCGAGGTCTCGCGCGCCGCAGGCAGGCTGCGCGGCATCGGCCTCGCCAATGCCATCGAGCAGGCCGCCGGTCCCGCCCCGGAATATGCCGAGATCCGCTTCAATCCCAGCGGCACGGCGATCATGCTGATGGGAACCAAGACGCACGGCCAGGGCCACGAGACGGCGTTCAAGCAGATCCTGCACGAAAAGCTCGGCATCGCGCCGTCGGATGTGCAGTTCATCGACGGCGACACCGACCGCGTCGCCTTCGGCATGGGTTCCAATGGCTCGCGCTCGATGGTGACGGGCGGCACGGCCCTCAGCCTGGCCGCGGGAAAGATCCTCGCCAAGGGCAAGCGACTGGCGGCGCATCTGCTCGAGGCGGCGGAGACCGACATCGAGTTCAGCGATGCCAGGTTCTCCGTCGCCGGCACCGATCGCAGCCTCACCTTGAAGCAGGTAGCGATGGCTGCCTTCCAGCCGGCCCGACTGCCGCCCGGCGTCGAGCCCGGCTTCTACGAGCACGCCACCTATGCGTCCAAGCAGGATACCTTCCCCAACGGCTGCCATGTCTGCGAGGTCGAGATCGATCCGGCGACCGGCGTGGTCGAGCTGCTGGCATATCTCGTCGTCGACGACGTCGGCACGGTGATCAACCCGCTGACGCTGGCCGGCCAGATCCATGGCGGCGTAGCCCAGGGCGTCGGCCAGATCCTGATGGAGCAGCTGGTCCACGAACCGGGTTCCGGGCAACTGCTGACCGCGACCTTCATGGACTACGCCATGCCGCGCGCCGACACGATGTGCAGCATGAAGATCGTCACCAACCCGGTGCCGACCGCGACCAACCCGCTGGGTGCCAAGGGTGCCGGCGAGGCCGGATGCGTCGGCGCGCTGCCTGCGGTGATGATCGCCATCATGAACGCGCTGGCGGAATGCGGGGTGCGCGAGCTCGACATGCCGGCCACAAGCGAGCGTGTCTGGAGCGCCATCCAGGCCGCCCGCCCGAGCGACGGAGCGTGACCATGTCTTCCCTGCGGACCGGAGCCCACTACCGTCAGAGCCTGCGCGACGGACGCAAGATATGGATCCTCGGCGAGGGGTCGGTCGACGACGTGACGACGCATCCGGCGACCCGCCCGATGGTCGAGGAATACGTCGCCTGGTACGATCGGCACTTCGATCCGGCCTGGCAGGACATCGTGATGACACCGCCCTGCCGGGCCGGCACGCGGACGCCGGTCGGCTACGTGGTGCCGCAGAGCAGCGACGATCTCGTGCGCATGGGACGCTGCTTTCAGGCGACGACCTTCCTGACGGCCGGCAACGTCACGCATACGCCGGCCTACGGCCATCTGATCGCGCTGGGGATCCTGCACGCGGTCGGCCTGCGCAAGGCCTCGGCCGAGCAGGTGGCCGACGCGGAAGCCTATCGCGCCGAGATCGCCCGCACCGGCCGGTTCCTGACCTTCGCCGCCGGCGCGGCGACGATCGGCCATCGCCTGCGCGAAGATCCCGCTCAGCGCAGCGCACTGACACTCGTGCGTCGGACCGAGGCGGGCCTGGTGATCGCCGGGAAGATCGGCATGCACACCAGCCCGGCCTACGCCGAGGACGTCTATATCGGCGCCAACAATGGAATCGATATCGACGGCTATCGCGCGACCTTCGTGGTTGCGGTGAACGCGCCCGGCGTCACCGTGATCTGCCGCAAGCCCGCCGCCCGCGACGCCAATGCTTTCTCGGCGCCGCTCAGCAACCGCTTCGACGAGCTCGACGGCCAGATGTGGCTGGACGATGTCCTGGTGCCCTGGAACCGCGTCTTCCTGACCGAACCCTCGGCTGAACCGGTGGCACGCTGGCTGTTCTGGCACCAGCTCTATTGCTGGCTCGCCAAGGCGGAGTTCACGCTCGGCCTGGCGCTTGCCTGCGCCCACGCCATGGGCCTGGCCTCGCATGACCAGACCATCGAATACCTGGTCGACCTCATCGCCGACGTGCAGACGGTGCGCAGTTGCCAGACCGCGGCAGAGCTCGATCCGGAGTTCACCGCCGAGGGCTGCTCGCCCAATCATGCGCATCTCTCGGTCGGCAGCCTGGCGATGCTGCGGGCGCGGCCATTGATGAGCGAGATCCTGCGCGTCCTGCCTGGCTCGTCATTGATCGTGGCGCCGACCGACAAGGACCTCGCCGATCCCGCCGTGGCGCGTGGCCTCGAGGAATCGTTCGGCGGCGGCGGCTATACGGCAGCGCAGCGCGCCGCCCTGCTGCAAATGGCGTGGGACCATGTCGGCTCGGCCCTCGAACATCGCGAATCCGTCTACGAGCTGCACGCCAACGGTGGCGCGCCGTCCTGGCGCGGCCGCCTGCGCCGCAGCTTCGGTGGCTACAACGAGCTGGCCAACGGCGTCATGCGGCAGCTCGGCCTCCCGATGCCGGAGATCGACTTGAGCGCCATCCGCAACGCGCCGCTCGCCACACGGCGGCCGGTGACCGCGCCGCCCGTCACCGCGCCGCCCGTCACCGCGGCCGCCGGAGCAGGAAGGAGAGAGGAAACAGCATGACCGCACTATCGTCGGATCTGCGCGAGGCACTGGCCAGGGTCGGCACCTCGACCCTGACCGGCGTGCTGAACCGCCGGGGACTCCGGAGCATGACCCTGTATGACGTCTGGCCGATGCGGCCCGAGCAGCCGCGTCTGGTCGGCATCGCCTTCACCATGCGCTTCATCCCCTCGCGCGAGGACAAGGACGGGCCGACCTCGACCAACCGCTCGACGGTCCAGCCGCAGGCCATGGAGGAATGCCCGCCCGGCCACGTGCTGATGATCGATTCGCGCGGCGATTCCCGGGCGGCATCGGCAGGTGATCTCTATGTCGGTCGTCTGAAGGCGCGCGGTGCCGCCGGCATCGTGACCGACGGCGGCTTTCGCGACACCGACGGGGTGTTCAAGACCGGCCTGCCGGCCTACCACCGCCGACCATCCTCGCCGCCCAGCCCGATCGCCCACCGCCCGGTCGACCTGCAGCTGCCGATAGCCTGCGGCGGCGTGGCGGTCTATCCCGGCGACATCGTGGTCGGCGACCGCGACGCCGTGCTGGTGATCCCGCCCGACATCGTCGAGGCGGTGGCGCAGGAAGCGCTCGATACGTACCACTACGAGGAGTTCGCCGAGGCCGAGGTGGCGCGCGGCCGCTCGCTCAAGGGCCTGTTCCCGGCCGTTGGCGAGGAGGCCAAGCGGGACTACGAGGCCTGGAAGAAGCGCGGCGGCAAGGTCTGAGCGTTACGCCGGCTCCGGTCCGCCGGCCATCGGTGCTCACGTCGCCACCGCATAATCATTCGTTATGTGCGTCATGCCTTGTTTGATCGTTTCGACCGGCTCTCTGTTTAGCTAGCGTCAATCTGCCAGTGTCCCAAACAAAACAAGCATCCGGGAGGAGCGACAGTGGCCGCACGCACGGACAGGCAGTTCCCGCGGGAGTTGTGTGACGGCCGCACGCCCGGCGGCGGCGGTCCTGCAGCCGACGCCGGCGGCAATGACGCCCCGCGAAACGACACTGTCGCAGCTGCGACCGAGCTACAAGCTACTCTTGCGATCAGAGGCCCGGTCGACGTGCAGCGGGCGATCGATTGGCTCAACACCATCACGGCACTCACCGGCGGACTGCTGATCGCCGCAGCGTCACTGGTGGTGTTCGCGAGCATTCTGGCACGCGCCCTGACCGGACGCTCGCTCTACGGCGACATGGAGGTCGTGCAGATCGCCACCGCCGTGGGCGCCAGCCTGTTTCTCCCCTATGCCCAGAGCTCCGGCGTGCACGTCATCGTCGACGTGTTCACCTGGTGGGCGGGTCCGCGGACGTTGGCTGCGCTGACGCGGCTGGGCGCCGTGGCGATGGCCCTGATCATGGCTGTCCTGGCCTGGCGCACCGCCGTCGGAGCTGTCGGCATGTGGCAGGCGCGCGAGCAGAGCATCATGTTGGGCGTGCCGACCTGGACCTGCTATGCCGCGCTGGTGCCCGGACTCGCGCTCGCGTCGCTGGTGGCACTTCTGCAGGCCGTCGCGCCGCTGGCGCATAAGTCCGAAGACAGCACGCCGTGAGCCCCATGGCATCGGCCGGCCTGGTGGTCGCCGGCATGGTGGCGCTGATCGCCGTCCGCGTGCCGATCGGTGCTGCAATGTTCATCGCCGGCGCAGCCGGGTTCTGGGCGCTGGTCGACTACGATCCACTGATGAGCCACCTGCGCGGCGCCGTCTGGGCGAGATTCTCCAACTACGACCTGTCGGTGATTCCGCTGTTCGTCTTGATGGGCCATTTCGCCGCCGAAGCCGGCTTCTCGCGCGCCCTTTTCCGTGCAGCGCATGCCTTCGTCGGCCATCTGCGGGGTGGCATCGCCATGTCCGCCATCGTCGCCTGCGCCGCCTTCGGCACGATCTGCGGCTCGTCGGTGGCGACGGCGGCGACGATGTCCCAAGTCGCCCTGCCGGAGATGCGCCGGTTCCGCTATGCCAATCCGCTGGCCACCGGGACGCTGGTCGCCGGCGGGACGCTGGGCATCGTCATCCCGCCCTCCGTGATCCTGATCCTCTACGCCGTCATCGCCGAGCAGAACATCGCCAAGCTGTTCGCCGCGGCGTTCGTGCCCGGCTTCATCGCCGCAGTCGCATACCTTGCCGTCGTCGCCGTCGTGGTACGGCTGCGGCCGGACTACATCACGGTCAGCCCCAAGGCACCGCCAGAGGAACGACGGCTGGCAATCCGCACGGCCTGGCCGATCGCCGTGATCTTCCTCGGCATGTTCGGCGGCCTCTACGGCGGCATCTTCACGCCGACCGAGGCCGCCACGATGGGCGCCGTCGGCACCCTGCTGCTGGGCTTGGGGCGGCGCGAGCTCGGATGGCGCGGGGCGCTGCGCGCGCTGCTGCCGACGGCCCAGACCACCGCCCTGATCTTCTTCATCCTGCTCGGCGCCGACATGATGAACTCCGCCTTGGCGGTGACCCAGCTTCCCGCCCATGTCGGCGCGGCGCTGGCGGATCTCGCCATCCATCCGCTGGTCATCGTCGGCGGCATCCTCGTGGTCTATGTCCTGCTCGGCGCGGTGCTCGACGAGGTGGCGATCGCCGTGCTGACGCTGCCGATCATCCTGCCGACCATTCTCGGCCTCGACCTGCACGGGCTGGAGGCGGACGAAAAGTCGATCTGGTTCGGCATCCTGATGCTGAGCGTCATCCAGATCGGCCTGATCCTGCCGCCCGTGGCACTCAACATCTACGTCGTCCACGCATTCGTGCGCGACGTGCGGGTCTCGGAGATCTACCGCGGCGTCATGCCGTTCGTCACCGTCGACATCGCCCGCCTGGCGTTGTTGCTGGCGGCGCCTGCGGTGTCGCTGTGGGCGATGCGTCTCATCGAGTAAGCAAAACGACCAAGGGAGGGACGAAATGATCAAGAAGATGCTCTCGGCCGCCGCCGGCGCGGTCGTATTTGCCCTGACGCCGTTTGCGGCGGGAGCCGCCGATCCGATCAAGCTCAGGGTGTCGCACTTCGCGCCGACCGGCGCGGTGCCGCATGCCAACTTCATTGTGCCGTGGTGCGAGCGCATCAAGGCCCAGTCACAGGGCCGCCTCGAGTGCCAAATCTACCCGCTCATGCAGATCGGCGGCACCGCGCCGCAGCTCTACGACCAGGCACGCGATGGCATCGCCGACATCGCCTGGGGCGTCGGCACCTACACGCCCGGCCGCTTTCCTCTGATGGAGGTGTTCGAGCTGCCTTTCATGGCGCCCAGCGCCGAGGTGGCGGCACGGGCCGCCTGGCGCTTCGCCGCCGGCCCCGCCAAGCAGGAGTGGGCCGACGTCCATCTCATCACCATGACGACCCCCGACGGCGGCGCCATCTTCAGCCGCAGGCCGATCCGCAGCATCGACGACATGAAGGGCAGCAAGATCCGCGTCGGCGGCCGCTACCTCGTGTCGATGATGAACCAGATCGGCGCCTCGCCGGTGACGATGAACGCCATGCAGTCGCCCGACGCCCTCTCCAAGGGCGTGATAGACAGCACGATGATTCCCTGGGAACTCGCCAAGGCGCTGCGCCTGAACGAGCTGGTGAAGAACGTCGCTGAGCCAGCGCAGGTCGGAAACCTGCCGATGTTCTACACGACGCCGCAGTTCTTTGCGATGAACCGCAACAAATACGACAGCCTGCCGCCCGACCTGCGCAAGGTGATCGACGACAATGGCGGCGAGAAGGTCGCCGGCGAGATCGGCCGCATCTGGGACCAGTCGGCCGAGCCGGTGCGCAAGGCGTTCCGCGACCGTGGCAATACCATCGTCGAGTTCCAGCAGGCCGAAATGGAGCGTTGGGTGAAGGCGGCGCAACCCGCCTACGACGAATGGATCAAGTTCGTCGGCGAGCGCGGCCACAACGGCAAGGCGGCGCTGGAGGAAGCGCGCGCCGTCATCAAGGAAATCGCCACGGCAGTCAAGCGATAGCCGCCGATCATCAAGGCTGCAGGCTCTACGCGAGCCTGCGGTCGATGGCGACGAGATGGATCGGCTCGTGGCCGATGATGGGCTGGAGGCCGAGGTCGCGGCAACGCGACCTGATCTCCGGCGGCAACGGACCGGACCGCTCCGCAACGGCGAGCGCGTCCTGGCTGAGCACGATGCCCGCGCCGTGCATGCGCGTCAGCCCTTCAAGGCGGCTCGCCACGTTGACGGTGTCGCCCAGCGTCGTGAACTCCAGGCGGTCGGCGATGCCGACATTTCCCTGGATCACCGGCCCGTAGTGCAGGCCGATGGCCACAGTCGTGGCGGCCTTGCCGACGGCCAGGCGCTCGGCGCGCCACCGGTCCACCGTGTCGAGGATCTCGACGGCGCAGAGCACCGCATCGCGTGCATCGTCGGGCGACTTCTCGGGCGCCCCGAACACCGCCATCAGACCGTCGCCCAGGAACTTGTCGATCGATCCGTTGTGGCGGAACACGATGGGCACGATGCGCTCGTGGAAGGCCCGGATAATGGTGATCACCTCTTCCGGCGTGACCGCCTCCATGCGCCGCGTCGAACCGATGACGTCGACGAACATCACGGCGGCATCCTGGGCGCGACCGGCGTCGAGAACGCGCACGTCGCGCGCCAGCCGCTCGACCAGGTTGGGCGAAAAGTAGCGACCGAGGTTGGCGCGCTCGGCCTCGGCCATCACGGCGCGCTCGACATGGCGGCGCGCCCGCCAGATGCCTCCTGCGATAAGACCGGTCGTGATGGCCAGCAGGACGAGCTGATTGATCATGAACACCAGCGGGTCGACATGCTGCGACTGCACGAGCTGGCGCAGGAGATCGAACGCATCGCGCGCGGTGAAGCCGCCGAACGAATCGATCCGCTCCGCAGCGTAGACGACGAAGGCGAAGGAGGCGATCTGACCGACCATCGCCGCCGCCCCTGCGGCCATCACGACCTTGACCGAGAAGGTCAACGCGCTGCCGGCGACATAGGCGACGAGATAGAGAAACGCCGAGCGACGCACCCAGGTCTCGAGCGCCCAGCTGTACCAGTCGGTCTCCGGATAGTGCGTGGCGACGACGATGAGCGCCACGTCGGCCAGCGCACAGACCGCCTGGATGGCCAGCATGTGGCGGCTGTTGCGGCTGAGATAGGCCAGCCATCCGATCACGAAGAACGCCGCTGCCGCGGCCAGCAGCCAGGGCAGCCGCGCCCAGGATGAGGACAGCAGGATCCACATCACCACGATGCCCAGCGCGATGGCGCGCGCCTTGAAGGCGAAGGCGAGACCGCTCAGCTCCTCCTGGCGCAACCGCTGGCGCCAACTCGGCAGCGCAGCGGCCGAACGGTCTGTCTCGTCGGCCATGTGCCAGCGGCACCTTAGAGCACATTGCCCACGGCTGGAAGCATCGCGGAGTCAGACGCGCCGACCGCTCCGGCGCGGCGGCGACATCGGCCCTGACTACCCGGCGAACGCCTGCGAGAACCAGGCGCCGATGCCGACTATCCCCACTACAGCGCCGGATAAAGGCGCGACGTCGGCCTCACCAGTGCCGGCGATTGCCAACGATTGTCGTTCGCCAGTACCCGTCGGCGGCCCATTGCCCGCTGCACGGCGGCAATCAGCTCGGTCCGGTCGACCGGCTTTTCAACAACCGGCCGCTGGCTGTGCCGCTGCGGTATGTTCCGACGCGGACCCGACGTGAGCATCACAAAGGGCACCTCCGCCAGTGCGAGCACGTCCGATGCCGGCAGCGGAAGCCGCCGCTCAGCATCGAGATCGACGATGGCACAGTCCAGCCGGCCGCGTTCGATCAGCCGCTGGATGTCGGCGAGAACTGCCGCCGGGCCGATGACCCGAAAGCCGGCTTCGCGCAACATCTGCTGGAGCTCGAGCGCCATCATGGCCTCGTCCGCGACCACCAGCACTTTGCCGCGCGGCAAGTCCGCGGCGGCGAGAGGGACGGGTGCCCAGGCCGGCGGAAGGCTGCCGCGGGGCGACGACTGGGACTCGAGTGCCTGCTCTGCCCTGGGAAGCCGCTGGTTCCACGTATCGCCCATCGTGGAAGCGGCGGATGCGAAAGTCATACCTCACCTCCTGTGGAAATGCGTGAAGGAAGCGGCCGGCCGCCGCCACGGGCACCCGGCCACTGCGTGAACTACTGCTGCGTGATGGCGCGCGGGGTCGCCTGCGCCTCGATCCGGATCGCCCGCGGCTTCTTCTCCTCGGGCAGTTCGCGCTGCAGGTCGATGGTCAGCAGCCCGTTGACCAGCCGCGCTCCCGTGACCTTGACATGGTCGGCAAGCTGGAAGCGGCGCTCGAAATCACGGCCGCCGATGCCGCGATAGAGGTACTCCGTGCCGTCGTCGCGGCCGGGCTGGCCCTTGCCGACTACCAGAAGCTCGACCTCCTTCTGGGTGACATTGAGTTCGGCCTCGGTAAAGCCGGCAACCGCCATGACGATGCGCCAGGAGTCCTCGCCCGTCTTCTCGATGTTGTAGGGCGGATAGCCGCCGTGGGCAGGCTGCGCCGCCATCGAGTCCAGCATGTCGAAGATGCGGTCGAAACCCACCGTAGCGCGATAGTAGGGAGCAAAATCGAAGTCGGAACGCATTGTCATCCTCCTCATGAGCGATGGTTGCGACCGGCCCCGCAGGGCGGCCGGCCTTGCGAAGCGAACCCAGGCGGGTTCGGCGATGTCGATCTAGGAAAGCGCCTTCGGCCGTCAAGTCCTCCACATCGGGCCGGCGTCATTGCGGACGCTGCAACCAACAATCGTGCGACCAGACGCATGCTCGTGACGGCGCGGAGGGAGCCCGCGAAGGGCTCCCTCTCTTCTCCCCCTGCCGGCTCCCCTCCTTCTCAGAAAGCCGCACCAGGCGCGCCGACCATCGCCTCTGCCTTGTGCGCGGGCTTGGGAGCGTCGGCGACCAGGGCTTCCGTGGTGATCAGGAGCGAAGCGACCGATGCCGCATCCTGCAGGGCCGTACGCACCACCTTCGCCGGGTCGATGACGCCGGCGGCCACCAGGTCCTGGTACTGGCCGATGGCGGCGTTGTAGCCCCAGCCGTACTCGTCCTTCTCGAGCAGCCTGCCCACGATCAGCGAGCCGTCTTCGCCGGCATTGATGGCGATCTGCCGCACCGGCACCTGGATGGCGCGGCGCACGATCTCGACGCCGGCGCGCTGGTCGTCGTTGGCCGTGCGGACCTTGTCGAGCGCCTTCGCGGCACGCAGCAGGGCCACGCCACCGCCCGGCAGGATGCCTTCCTCGACGGCCGCCCGGGTGGCGTGCAGGGCATCGTCGACGCGATCCTTCTTCTCCTTGACCTCGACCTCGGTGGCGCCGCCGACGCGGATCACCGCAACGCCGCCCGCCAGCTTGGCCAGCCGCTCCTGCAGCTTCTCGCGGTCGTAGTCGGAAGTGGTCTCCTCGATCTGCGCCTTGATCTGGGCGACGCGACCGTCGATGTCCTTCCTGGCGCCGGCGCCCTGCACGATCGTGGTGTTGTCCTTGTCTATCATCGCCTTCTTGGCACGTCCCAGCATCTGCAAGGTCACGTTCTCCAGCTTGATGCCGAGATCCTCGGAGATGCAGGTACCGCCGGTCAGGATGGCGATATCCTCCAGCATGGCCTTGCGGCGGTCGCCGAAGCCCGGCGCCTTGACCGCGGCGATCTTGAGCCCGCCGCGCAGCTTGTTGACGACGAGCGTGGCCAGCGCCTCACCTTCGATCTCCTCGGCGACGATCAGCAGCGGCTTGCCGGTCTGCATGACCGCCTCCAGCACCGGCAGCATGGGCTGCAAGCTGGCAAGCTTCTTCTCGTGGACCAGCACATAGGGATCTTCCAGTTCGACCCGCATCTTGTCGGTGTTGGTGACGAAGTAGGGCGAGACGAACCCGCGGTCGAACTGCATGCCCTCGACCACCTCGAGTTCGGTCTCGAGGCTCCTCGCCTCCTCGACCGTGATCACTCCGTCATTGCCGACCTTGGCCATCGCCTCGGCGAGGTGGCGCCCGATCTCGGTGTCGCCGTTGGCGGAGATGGTGCCGACCTGGGCGATCTCGTCGTTCCTCGTGACCTTGCGCGCGTGGCGCTTGAGATCCTCGACCACCGCCGAAACGGCGAGATCGATGCCGCGCTTGAGATCCATCGGGTTCATGCCGGCGGCCACCGAGCGGGCACCTTCGCGGACGATCGCCTGGGCGAGAATGGTCGCCGTCGTGGTGCCGTCACCGGCAAGATCGTTGGTCTTGCTGGCGACCTCGCGCACCATCTGGGCGCCTATGTTCTCGAACTTGTCGGAAAGCTCGATCTCCTTGGCGACGGTGACGCCGTCCTTGGTGATGCGCGGCGCGCCGAAGCTCTTCTCGATCACGACGTTGCGGCCCTTCGGGCCCAGCGTCACCTTGACGGCGTTGGCGAGGATATCGACGCCGCGCAGCATCCTGTCGCGCGCTTCCGTCGAGAACTTCACTTCCTTGGCAGACATCTGACCCTGACCTCCTTACTGGGTGCGGGATGCTTGGTGTTGAAATGGTCTCAGGCGGCGCGGCGCAGGGCCGGCTTGCCGTCGAGCACGCCCATCACGTCGCTTTCCTTCATGATCAGCAGTTCCTCGCCGTCGATCTTGACCTCGGTGCCCGACCACTTGCCGAACAGGATGCGGTCGCCCGCCTTGAGGTCCGGGGGCATGAGCTGCCCCTGCTCGTTGCGCGCGCCGGGGCCGACGGCGACGACCTCGCCTTCCATCGGCTTCTCCCTGGCTGTGTCGGGAATGATGATGCCCCCGGCCGTCTTCTCGTCGGCCTCTATTCGGCGCACGACGACACGGTCGTGCAGCGGGCGGAGATGCATGCATATCCTCCTGGTGCAGAACAATGGGTCATGTGTTTGCGGCGGCGGTCGCCGCCGGCGAGGAGCGATCTAGAAATCCGTCCTGGGAGCTTCAAGGTTCTGCCACGAATTTTTTCGACATCGCCGGCAACCCCGCGCGGGCGGCGGAAGCCCGCGTTTTCCGGCTGGAGCGGAAGGCGCCGGACGCCAGCGAGGTGCCCAGAGGGTCGCGGGTCGCTCCGCAGGACGGATCTGCGGCTGTGCTTCATGCGCCCAAGAGCGATCGCTTCGGCTAAAGTCGCGGTCGGGAGGTGATTCATGACCGATGAAGAGGCTGGCCGCGTCCGCGACTTCGTGGGCTACGGGCGCCATCCGCCGGATCCGAAATGGCCGGGCGGCGCGCATGTCGCGGTCAACTTCGTCATCAACTACGAGGAAGGCGGCGAGCGTTCCGTGCCGGACGGCGATGCGGCCTCCGAGACCGGCCTGACCGAGGGCTCGACCGCGACCTTCGGCGGGCGCGACCTCGGCGCCGAGAGCATGTTCGAGTACGGCAGCCGCACCGGCTTCTGGCGCCTGCACCGCCTCTTCACGAAGCGCGGGCTACCCTGCACGGTCTTCGCGATCGCCCGCGCGCTCGAGCGCAATCCCGAGGCCTGCGCCGCCATGCGCGAGGCCGGCTGGGACGTGGCCGGCCACGGCTACCGCTGGGAGATGCACGCCACGATGGCGCCCGACTACGAGAAGGAGCAGATCGAGCGCGCGACCGAGAGCATCACCCGCACCATCGGAACGCGGCCGGCCGGCTGGTACAGCCGCTATGCGCCGTCGATGTGCACGCGCAACCTGCTGCTGGATGCCGGCTACGAGTACGACAGTGACACCTACGACGACGAGCTGCCCTACTGGCTGAAGGTCGGCGCACGGCAGCAGCTCATCGTGCCCTATTCGATCACGCACAACGACGTGCGGTTCGCCCGCCAGGGCATGACGTCGGGCGACGAATACTTCGCCTACATCCGCAATGCCGTGCAGTGCGTCCTCGACGAGGATCCGCCCTGCATGCTGAGCTTCGGCCTGCACAACAGGATCATCGGCCATCCGGGTCGCGCCCACGGGCTGGCGCGGCTGCTCGACTGGCTGGCCGACCAGCCGCGCGTCTGGGTCACGCGCCGCATCGACATCGCGCGACACTGGAGGCAGGTGCATCCGGCGCCGCGCTGACCAACGACGCAGAGCGAAAGGAAAAAGACATGGCCATCCGCCGGCCGCTCGACGGCATGCTCGTCCTCGATCTCGGGCAGATCTACAATGGCCCCTATTGCGGCCTGCAGCTGGGCTTCATGGGGGCCCGCGTGCTCAAGATCGAGCCGCCGGAGGGCGACGTCGTGCGCCGCCGCAAGCGCGAGGTCGAGCCCTGGCCGCTGGTCATGCTGAACTCCAACAAGGAATCGGTCGTCCTCGACCTCAAGCAGCCGCGCGGCAAGGCGCTGTTCCTCGAACTGGTCGCCAAGGCCGACGTGCTGATCGAGAATTTCGCGGCCGGAGTCATGGACCGGCTGGGGCTGGGCTACGAGACCCTGCACGAGCTCAATCCCCGCCTGGTCTATGGCGGCAGCTCGGGCTTCGGCCTCGACGGGCCCTATCGCGACCTCGCCGCCATGGACGTCACCATCCAGGCGATGAGCGGCATCACCAACGCGACCGGCGACGCCGATGGTCCGCCGACCAAGGCGGGGGCGGCGGTCTGCGACTTCCTGGCCGGCATCCATCTCTGCGCCGGCATCCTGGGCGCGCTGGTCCAGCGCGAGCGCACCGGCCAGGGCCAGAGGGTCGAGGTCGCCATGCACGAGGCGGCCGTCACCGCGCTGGCCTCGGCCATGGGAGCGGTGATGGACGGCGACACCAGCGTGCCCGACCGCACCGGCAACCGCCATCCGGCGCTCGCCATGGCGCCCTACAACACCTATCCGTGCAGCGACGGCTACGTTGCGATCTTCACCGCGGCCGAACGGCACTGGCAGTCGATGTGCCAGATGCTGAAACGCCCCGACCTCGCCACCGACCCGGACTATGCCAGCACGGTGGCGCGGGCCAGGAACATGGCGGAGATCGACGACATCGTCGGCGCCTGGACGATTGCGCGCACCAAGGACGAGGTGGTGGCGCTCTTGAACGAGGCGCACGTGCCCTGTGCGCCGGTGAAGACGGCGCGCGAGGTATCCACCGATCCGCACCTCGAGGCGCGCGGCTACTGGGTCGACGTCGACCATCCGCGCCGCGGTCGCACGCGCGTGCCGATCTCGGCCATCCGCCTGCACGCTGGCGGCAAGCCCGAGATCCGCAGCCCCGCTCCGACCCTGGGCCAGCATACGGAGACCGTGCTGAGCGAGCTGCTGGGCCTGAAGGCGGCCGAGCTGGCCGAGCTGCGCGCAACGAAGGTCACGGAGCCGGTGACGGAACGAAATTCCTAGATTCCTCTCCCAGCGAAGCCGGAGAGATGACCGCGACCGCTACGCCCGCTCCCGGATGTCCGAGAACTTGATCTTCGGCGACTTCTCGGCGATGTAGCCGAGCTCCCAGGCGTTGCGCGCCAGGAACACGGGCGAGCCGTCGCGGTCCTCGGACATGCCGCCGCGGTTGGCCGACATGAAGGCTTCCAGGTCGGCCTTGCTCTCGGCCGAAATCCAGCGCGCGGTCTCGAACGGCGCCGGCTCGAGGTCGATCTTGACCTGGTACTCGGCCTCGACACGGGTCTTCAGCACGTCGAGCTGCAGTTCGCCGACCACGCCGACGATATGGTCGCCGCCGATGACGCGGCGGAACACCTGGGTCACGCCCTCTTCCGCCAGGTCTTCCAGCGCCCGCCTGAGCTGCTTGGACTTCATCGGGTCCTCCAGCCGCACGCGGCGCAGGATCTCGGGCGCGAAGTTGGGGATGCCGACGATCTTGACCGTCTCGCCCTCGGTCAGCGTGTCGCCGACCCGCAGCACGCCGTGGTTGGGGATGCCGATGATGTCGCCAGGCCAGGCCTCGTCGACGATCTCGCGCTCGCGGGCAAAGAACAGGATGGGCGAATTGACCGACAGCGTCTTGCCGGTGCCCATCTGCGTCAGCTTCATGCCGCGGCGGAACCTGCCGCTGCACAGCCGCAGGAAGGCGATGCGGTCGCGGTGGTTGGGGTCCATGTTGGCCTGGACCTTGAACACGAAGCCCGTGACCTTGGGCTCGGTCGGCTCGATCGCCCGCGGCTCGGCCGGCTGCGGCCGCGGCGGCGGCGCCCAGGCGGCCAGCGCATCCAGCAGCTCGCGCACGCCGAAATTGTTGTAGGCGCTGCCGAAGAAGACCGGCGTCAGGTGGCCGGCGCGGTAGGACTCGAGATCGAACGCCGGATAGCCCGCACGCACCAGCTCCACCTCCTCGGCGAGCTGCGGATCGTCGATCGTGTAGTTCTCGATCACCTCGCCGATGCGCGCGCGATCGGTGGTGTCGAACACCAGCATGCGGTTGCGCGCGAGGTCGTAGGTGCCCTTGAAGGCCTGGCCCGAGCCGGTCGGCCAGGTCATGGGCGCCACGTCGAGCGCCAGGGTCGAGGCGATCTCGTCCAGCAGCTCGATCGGGTCCTTGGCCTCGCGGTCGAGCTTGTTGATGAAGGTGATGATCGGCACGTCACGCAGGCGGCAGATCTCGAACAGCTTGCGGGTGCGCGCCTCGATGCCCTTGGCGGCGTCGATCACCATGACCGCCGAATCGACGGCCGTCAGGGTCCGGTAGGTATCTTCGGAGAAGTCCTCGTGGCCCGGCGTGTCGAGCAGGTTGAAGACCGCGCCGCCATACTCGAAATGCATCACGGAGGTGGTGACCGATATGCCGCGCTGCTGCTCGATCTTCATCCAGTCGGAGCGCGCCCGCTGCGCCTCGCTGCGCGCCTTCACGGCGCCGGCGACATGGATGGCGCCGCCGAACAGCAGCAGCTTCTCGGTCAGCGTCGTCTTCTCGGCGTCGGGAGGCGAGATGATCGCGAAGGTGAGCATCAGCGCGGCGGGATGCCCGCCCAGTTGGGCGTCGGAAGCAGAAATTACGGCGTCATCCGG
>QFCS01002072.1_pt1 | contig 23890 bp, 17 predicted proteins | sample 3576561 | NCBI WGS metagenome assembly QFCS01 | reverse complement strand
TGCGAAAGCTCCAGTACATCGATGGGTATGGCGCCTCGCACGGCATGACAAAGTATGAAGACTTTGCCGTAAACCAGCTCAGCATAATTCGGCCCGCTCCGGGTGCGATGTGGGCTGCATTGGGCCTCGAGCCTTCGGTTGCAATGCTCGCAGGTGAGATTAAGATTGCAATACCCAAGCCGTCCGGATCAACCATGTCTATCCGTATGCGGCCAGGCAAGCGAAAGCATCAGGATACGGCTCTGGTGGATTATGTGGTCCAGCAAACAGACGGTCTTGTGTGGCCAGCGGATCTGAAGCCTTGGTTCGAAGACGCCCATGACGTATGTAGGGTTGCATTTGAAAGCACAATTAGCGAATCTGTGCGTAGGTCATTTGGACCCAAGAAGTTGGAATAGTGGCTAAGCTGCCTCTGCGATCCGCGGCTCCCTCAAGCAGCTTCCTTGAAGCGGACGATGCTTCGTGGAGGGAGTCTCCTGGAGAAACGGCCTCGGCGGCTGGTGCAGCTGTTGAGACACGTTCCGAACAAGCCAGCTTGTGGCTGCGGTTAAGGTCGCTCACTGAAAGGCTTAAGTCCGCCTACCCGCATATGGCTATGGCGGACATTGCAACTAACGTGGATACGTTTCCTTCGGATACCCTTTCTCAGTCCTTGGGAACCGGAGAGGCAATGCGGGCTCTCGCAAGCTTGGCTTCAGTTCCCGCAGACTGGAGGCGCAACGCCCCCGAGATTGACGTTAGGACGCCAGAGATCGACTCGGAGCTCGCCGCTCGGTTTAAAGAGATTGCTGAGCTTGGCCTTGAGTCTGAATTTGAGGACGGCATTCTAAGCAATTTTGATGATGACATAGATGGCTTCTTAAGTCAGGACACGACAGAGCGAATTCTATTCGCCTGGGGAATGTTGCAAAGGGAAACGGACTTTCGGCACGTGTTTTATCGGTTCGTTGAACGACTCGGATATTCCCCAGCGGTATCCGCCGCGACTGTGCCAGTGGGCCTTCTGCTTTCCGCATTGGAAGCCAAGATTCCGGGCGTTCGAGCTGCCGCCGCGCATGCTCTGGGGAACTTGTCAGACGAGGCTTCGGTAAGCGCACTACGCGATCGCTCATACAGAGAGCGCAATCCAATGGTGGCAGAAATTATCAATCGCCATCTGCAAGACTATGCAGCTACTTCGCCGCGTTCGGAACAGTAGCCAATGGGCAGATATGCTGTCGGACCCCGTTTGGGAGACAGCTGAGGATTGTCCTCCATCGGCCATTTGGCAGCTATACGAAGCTCGTAAGCCCGATGGAGCTTTGAGCGTATGGCGCGTCAATTCGACTGACGACATAGAAAACGTTGCCGCTGCCGACTCTCTTCAAAAAGGGGCGGATACCAAGTTCGAACTCCAAGACATTGCTTACGTGGAAATAGCTGAAGAATATCTGAAAACAGGAGACTATAAGCTAGTTGACAAGCCTGCTTCGACTCCACTGCAAGACGTCAACATGAAGCATGTTGATATCTGCAATGTATCGGGAAAGAAGTTTATTGAGTTTGCCCGTCTGGTTAAGCGATTTGGCACGATGCGCATCGTAACCGGCAAGAGAATCACTGAACGAATTGCTGATCGTTTGGCAAACGGCCAGCTAAAGCCATCTAGCTTTAAAGTAAAGACAGAGCAGGTTGCGGGTATATTGTATGCTGCTTGGAAAGCCGAAGCCGTAGTTTTTCATCGGAAAGATCGCATCTAAATCAATTCGCTGGTTCCCTTGATGATGCGTAAGCATCCGGTGAGACGCGCGGCGTAGGTCGGTGGTGGCGCCTTGGCGGTCAGGCAGCGTCGGCGAGCGGCCTGGAAGCGGAATGACGTAGAGAATCTTTCGCGGATTTGGGGCGGTGGCTCCCGCGGAGCGCTATGAACGGACGGAGGGCCCGCGATCAGCGCTCTGGCAGCTACGATCGCAAGCTGCAGACCAAGACGGGCGAGGTCAGGCTGAAGGTTCCGACGCTGCGCCGCCAAGCCTTCGAGACGGCCATCATCGAACGCTATCGGCGCCGTGAGAGTTCGGTGGAGGAGGCACTGATCGAGATGTATCTGGCCGGCGTGTCTGTACGCCGGGTCGAAGACATTACCGAGGCCCTATTGGGCACGCGGGTCAGTCCCGGCACGGTGTCGAACCTCAACCAAGAAGATCTAAGGCCAGCTACCCCATTGTACTGCCTTCTCTGCTCCCTTGCCCGGCTGGTTGGGTTACAGGTGCTTCGATCAGACGGCTGCGGATCTTCTTGAAGACAGGAGCGAGGCTATCACGGTGCCAGAACCACACGGCGAGGAGGATTGCTCCCAAGGTGATCCCAGAGCCGGCCAAAGAAACAACGGCCGCGTAGAGGCCCGGACAGGTACTCGCATCACATGTAAGTCCGAAGAGGGTCCCCAAGAAGGACAACCCGATTGACGACGCCGCTATACCAAAATCTTTGAAACCTGACGTGGGCGGTCCTTTTGCTATTTGATCGAGTTCATCTTCGGTAATTTCGTAGCAAGTTAGATATTTCAACAGGCCAGTATGCTTACGGATAGAGGACTCCGCATCGTTTGACCCGTCGGAAGCCACTACAGCCGCTCCGACAGCCATTCATTGTTGCAGATGACGTTACGCCACGCGGCTTCTCTGCCGGATTTGACTACGAATATTCGATCATTCTGATCCATATACAGCGAAAGGCGGTCGCGAATCTGCGTAGCGTTGTGCTCGGTGACGATCGCCCAAACGGATTGTTGAATATGCGCGTAAGTGCCGTATGCCCGAATCGCCTGATACAACGATTCATAGTCCCGGTCCGGCTTGCGGAGATCGTAACTTATGATGTACGTCGCCATGCAGTAGTATTGGCCGTTAGAAATGAAACTGTCAATGCATGCGCGCTGAGGTCTTCTTTGAATCTCGATGGGGTGAGCCCATCTTTCGACTGGCACTAGATACTGCGCCTGGTCCGCCGGTAATTATACCAGTGCCAAAGGGAACGCGGAAATCGGCCGGCACATGATTGCCCCATAGCTCTCGCAGGACCAACGGGCCTCCGTCCTTTGGAGGTATCGGCAAAATAATGATCTCCGATCGATCTCCTCCCTTCGGGTCGTCGGCCAAGAAAGCAACATTTGCGAAATCCGGTCCGCCACGTAGCAAGAAATCCTCGTTCTGCCACTCTGGTACTCGGGAGCTGACGACGGCGACACCATGGCCGTTCGGGAGCAAAACGAACTCCTCAAGTCGGCGCCCGTTGGACTTGAAAGCCGCTTCGATGGTGCCAACAGCCTCCTCAGTAATGATCAGATCAATTTGTATGGCACTGCGATTGGGAGCGGCAGGGATCCAGTGTATCTTGTGGTTCGTGCCTTTACCCCTTCCTAGGTAGTCAGTTGGAAAGTAGGCACAGACGACATGGGCAGCGAGTAAATCCCCACGACGAGGTACCGGTCTGCGTTTCCATTTGATGAGGTCGCGCTTAATGCCGCCCTGTCGACGTGCTTCTTCTTCCGTAAGACCAAAATAGTAAACTGGAGAGGCTGCATGCACCGATAGTTTGTACACCTCTCCCAAACCGGTCGGTGCAAGATACACGTCACTCCTCGCGTTGGCCCAAGCGCGCCAGACAGTAGATTGGCGGGCAAATGGTAGGCCGACGGCGAACCGAAACTCCCAAAGTCTCTTTTTGTCAGACATGGAAGAAGTTTTTCATACTGCACGATGCCACGTAAAGCTTTCCGATTACTTTCCTGCTAACCTATCGTCGTCCCTATAAGGAAGCCCAACTGAAAATCGCAGTGTCGGTGGTTCGATTCCGCCCCTGGGCACCACTTCCCATAGAATGCATGCCGGCTCCGGATGCCGGCAGCGTCGACTAAGCGCCGTTACCGTCGCGCAATCCGAAGACTTCCAAGCCGTCGGCAGAGTCAGGCAGGGTGTGCCTGCCCCGGCTCGTCAGCGTTCCGCCGCAGAGCATGGCGAAATCGCGCGAAGCGACGAGCCGCAGGCCAAGCGATTTGTTGAGCCCCTCGAGATGGCTCGCGAGGTTCACGGCGGAGCCGATTGCCGTGAAGTCCAGTCGATCGGGCGCGCCGACATTGCCGAAGAGAACCTCTCCGACATGCAAGGCGACGCCGATGCCGATGGGGGGCGAGCCGACCTTGCCGCGGTGCTCATTCAGTCGATCGATGGCGGCAAGCGCCGCTTGCGCAGCCTCCAAGGCGTGCTCCGCCGCCGCCTTGAGCGTCCCGCTGGTGCGAAGGGGAAAGACGCCTATCAAGCCATCGCCGACGAACTTGAGGATTTCGCCGCCGGCTGTGTGGATGGGGCCGACGATGGCGGCGAAGAACTCGTCGAGCAATGAGATCGTCTCTTCGCCGCCGAGGGTGCGCGAGAGCGTGCTGAAGCCGCGCATGTCCGCGACCAGGATCGCCGCCTCGATGCGCTCGGCAACGCCGCGGTGGATCGCTCCATCGAGAACCCGAGATCCGGCTTCGCGGCCGAGATAGATGCCCAGAAGGTCACGCGCCATGCGCTTCGTTGCCTGCAGTTCGAGCACAAGGGCGAGGAGGGGCGCGAGACTGAGAAGTCGGACAATGTCGTCGTCCGAGAATCCGCCGATCCGGTTGGTCGCGAAGGTAAGGCATTGATGGCGGCCGTTCGAAAATGTGATCGGCATCGCGACATAGTCGGTACCGCCTCGGGAGTGCAGCTCGCCGAAAACAGGAAATTCCATCGTTGCCGCATCGCCAAGACGGCGGCGCACGACCTGCCCCTGATCCATGACCAGGGGCACCGGGCTGTTTCGATAGGCGCCCGTGTGCTCCATCCCGTGCATTATGGAGAGCTCCTCGACGAGGGCGTCATCGCGCCACCAGCGAACGGCATAGGCGCGCAACTGCGGATGGAGCGTGGCGAGCTGAAGAGTGGAACGCCATACGGGAATGCCGGCATGGATCAGACGCCAGCAGAGCTCGTCCACCATCTCATGGAGAGTGCTGCATCGACGCGCTCCCTCGATGATCCAGTCGGCGACCGGCACTCCATCGGGGGGCGGCTGCGAGCTCGGATGGTCGGCAATGGTAACCAATCCGGCCGGAAGCGGGACACGCGCCGGGTTGTCCGGCGGCCGAAGCTCCTCTCTCGGGTATCCTTCCGCACTGGTTGACATGGACATTCGACCGCCGGTGAGGACCTACAGGCGGCCAACGCCGTGCGCGACCACATTGCGGGGCAGCTTCTTGACGTCGATGTCGGTCGGCACGCCGAACCCCTCCGCTTTCCGGCTATCGAGGATGCGTCGCACCGAGTCGTCGAAATAGGCCTCGAGAGTCCTGCTACAATAATATGCCATGGCCTGCTCCTCCTCCACGCCGCTGTCTCGGGCTTTGTCCAGCAAGCACTTCTCGAAGCCTGCCCGGGCGGCGTGCGCCCAGCAGCCCCGGCTCGAAACGCCGGAAACGGCGGCGACCTCCGCCCGACGCCCGACCTTGACCCGCAGTCGGTCCGATCGCGTCTAGAACGCGCATCCGCTCTTCAAGCCAAGGCGCTTGAAGATGATGGCGGCGGGGCAAAAGCCGGTGAACGAGGCCTGCAGCAGGTTCAGGCCGACAAAGGCGGTCAGCGCCAGCCAGTAGATGCTGTGCACCTGGCTCAACACCAGGCTCAAGAGGATCATGACACCCGCGAGGGCCATCACGGCACGGTCAATGGACATGAGTTGCTCCTTTCCACGCTAGCGCCGGCGCAAAGGCCTGCAAACCCAGCGCCGAGATCGGGAAGCCGGCGACCACAGCGGCCAGCAATCTCTTGTAGGGGGTAGTGGCCGAGGCGATCGCCAGCGCCACGGCGAGGGGGAGGGCGACGCACCCGACAAAGGCTGAAGGTTGCCAACCATCTCCCAGTCTCCACGCGGCGTGCCCAATCCCTCCCTGTTCACTCCTTTCGTTTCCATCTTGAATTGGTACTCGCTTCGGAAAATTCGGAATTGAGGCAGATCAAATCCGGAGCGCCATTCCCCGACCGGGACGGGCCATGGCGAGAAGGACCCGAAGCGTCAGGTGCAGCGCAACGACTACCGCGACCGGGGCTGGGAGACACGGATGACGCTCGCGCGTCTCGGGCGTTGGCGTGAGGTTCAGCGGGGCGAGTTCCAGCTCGCCGGGATCCATCTTGGTCCGCCAGCAATCCGGCAGCTGCAACCCGACCCTGGCCGAAAATCGCCGGTGACCACCGCAAGGCCGCTCCCTCGCTCCCGGCCTCCGACCAGCGACACCTCCATCAGGGGCACGATCTTCTGTTCTTTGTGGCCGTCTTACCCATGTGGGCATGGAGCTGAATTTCATTGTCGGTCTAAATTGGCGAGAAGAGGCGTGGCGGGAGGAGAGGCGGTGATTGCTCTTTGTGCCGACCGCCCGCCGGGTGGAGACGTTTGGGTGACGAGAGATCGATGCTGAAGAAGGACGTAGTCGCGGATGCTTCGGGCGCCGCCGGGTGTGACGGTGTCATCGTCGTGCGAAACGCGACCGTCGCCTGTGCGGACGCTTTGTCGAGCGCCACAAGCGCTAGTTCCGGCACGCCACCATTGGTCTTCTAGAACGGTTCGGGATGGGTATTCGGCGGACGGCCGCCGCCGATGCCAACGAGCAGCGGATGGGATTCACCGCGATCAAGTACGCCGTAGCGCCGCCAGCAGGCGGGGCCGAGCATAAGCCAGATTCACCGCCATTCCGACCAGTCGACGACATCGAACGCGATATTTGTCGCGAAGGCCGGTCCGGTACCAAATTCAGGGGGAGACGTCTGTGAACGGTAGCGAGCGCAACGAGAATTCCGTCAGAGGTCAAGAACGGGAGCTGGCGACCCGGCGGCGTGTCCCTCCGCCGGTTGCCATCCTCTCGTTCCTTCTTTCGTCCACTGCGCTCTCCTCGCCCGCGATGGCGAACTGCATCGCCACCGGCACCACGACGGTCACGAACTGCGATGCGAGCTACGTCGGCGTGACGATGACTCCGGGAGCGGGCACGCTCACGGTCAACAATCTCACCTCCCAGTACGTCGCCTATGCGTCGCCTACCACCTCGGGCACGTACAATCAGATCGTCGACCTGACCGGCACGACCAATCTCAACAATCCGACCTACAGCGCCCTCGTCATGCAGTTCGGCACCGACGGCGGCGGACAGCGGATTCCCGTGACCGTGAACGCCACGGTCAATATCGGCGCCAGCAGCCAGCTGACGATGGGCGGCGGAGGCGGGTTCGGCGCGGTCTGGGTGCGGAACGACAATGCGGGCGACGTCGTCGTCGACAATGCGGGCACGCTCTTCGGGACGGCCCAGACCACCAGCGCTACCGGACCGGCGACGCTGGACGCGGTCACCAACAACGGCAGCGTGACGGTCACGAACAGCGGTTCGGTCACCTCGACCAACAGTCGGGGAATCTATGCAGACGGCAACCATGACGGCACTGCCCCGGTCACGGTATCGGTCACGAATACCGCAACCGGAACCGTTTCGGCCTATACCGCGGCCATCCGGGTGATCAACTACAACGGTCTCGCCCAGATCGAGAACCAGGGCACGGTGACATCGACCCTCTTTCAGGGTCTGATCGCCTGGTCCGCGAACGGCGATGCCACGATCACCAATTCAGGGTCGGTGACATCGGGCAACGACAACGCCATCTATGCCGCGACCGAGATCGGCAAGGCAACGGTGACGAACAGCGGTACCGTCACCGCATTGGGCGACCCGACCCTCGACGTCGACCGGGCGACGCTCAGGTCAGCGCAGGGCTACAATGGCCTGCGTGCCTCCGCTTCCAGCTCGGGGGACATCGAGATCGTCAACACGGCGACCGGTGTCGTTTCGGCCGGCCGCGACGCCGGCATTCGCGCCGAGACGCCGCAAGGCAACGTGAACGTGACCAACGCCGGCACGGTTACGGGCAGCGTGGGTATCGCGGTCGACAGCGGATTCGCCAGCGGCGTGACCGGCGCGACGGTTTCCACGGTTCTCGGCAATATCACCGTGACCAACACCGGCACCGTCACCGCGACCGGCTACGGCGTGGCGCTGGACGGCACCACGAACGGCCTCACCAACTCGGGCACGATCTCCACGACCGGGAGCGTGGCGGTGCTCATGGGGAACGGTGCGACCACGATCGTCAACAGCGGCACGATTTCCAGCACGACGCCGGGCGGAACCGCGATTCGCCTCGGCACCGGCGCCGATGCCATGACCTTGGCCTCCACGTCGGTCATCAACGGCGATATCGTCAAGACCGGCGGGACGCTGGCTCTCGCGGGCGGCGGCGTTATGACAGGCGCCCTCGATCTGCAGGGAGGGGCGACGACCTTCACCGGCAGCCTCGTTCCGGTGGGGCACGCGGCGTCCACGGTGGATCTGCGGGCGAGCGGCGGCACGCTGCTCGTGAACGGCCTGCAGTCCACGGCCCAGTTGACGACCCGCCGAACGACGATCGGGGCGACGAGCGGCACGAGCTCGGTGACCGTCAGCGGCGCCGGGGCGAGCTGGACCAACGACGCGGACGGCGTCGCCCTGGCCACCGCGGCCGGCCAGACAGGCGCCATCACGGTCAATCAGGGCGGCCTGTTCGCGGTGCGCGGCACCGGCCTTTATACGGGGGCGGGCGGCTCCCTCAGCATCGACGGCGTGGGCACGCGGGTCGAGATCGGCAATCCGGCCCAGCCGAACGTGCAGAGTTGGCTGAGCATGGATGGCGGCACGGTCTCCGTGTCCGGTGGGGCGAACCTATACACCAGCGGCACCTATGTGGGCGCAGGGGGCAACGCGCTGTCCACGATGACGCTCACCGGGGCGGGCACGACCTTTGCCGGCGAGGTTCGGCTCTATGTCGGCGGCCAGAACGGAACGCGCGACGTCGATCCCGTCAACGGCAACGGCAGCCTGACGATCTCGGCCGGCGCCACCGCCTGGGCCGGGACGGTCGGCGTCGGCATGGATCCCCGTTCGCAGGGCACCGTCGTCGTCACCGGCAGCGGCTCGCAGCTCTGGGCGAAAGCCAATACGGCGCTGACGACGCCGACGCTCGGCAATTTCTATGTCGGCTACAACGGCGCGGCGGTGGTGGCCGTCTCGAACGGGGCGACGATCATGGCCGACAACGAGGTGCGCATCGGTTACGCCGCGCAGGGACGCGGCCAGCTGGCGATCGGTGGCCAGGCTGGTGCTGCTGCGGCTGCGCCTGGCACCGTCACGGCGACCAACGGGATCGTGTTCGGTTCGGGGTCCGGCGCGCTGGTGTTCAACCACACGTCGTCGAACTACGAGTTCGGGGCCTCGATCTCGGGAGCCGGGACGATCGACGCGTACGCGGGCACGACGATCCTGACGGGAAACTCTCCCGACTTCACCGGCACGACACGGGTGTTCGGCGGCGAACTGAAGGTGGCAGGATACATGCCGTCCGTGTCGGTGACGGTGCAGGCGGGCGCGGAATTGTCGGGGACGGGCACGGTCGGCAGCGTGGTGGCGCTGTCGGGCTCCTTGGTGACGCCCGGCAACAGCCCCGGAACGCTGACGGTGACAGGCAACTACGAGCAGGCGTCGGGCTCTGTATACGTGGCCGAAGTGGTGCCTGGGAGCACCGTATCGGACCTGGTCCTGGTGGGCGGGACGGCGACGATCCAGAACGGCGCAGTGCTGGCCGTGTCGCAGTTTGGCGGCGGAAGCGTCGGGCTGAACAGCCGCTATACGGTGCTGACGGCGGCGGGCGGGGTCAACGGAACCTATACCCTCACCGGGGACACGGCGGTCTCGGCCTTCTACTCGCTGGTGGCGGAATACGACGCCAACAACGTCTATCTTGCGGCAACGCAGACGCGGTCCCTCGCCGCGGCGGCAATCACGCCGAACCAGGCGTCGACGGCGAACAGCCTGCAGAGCCTGGGTATCGGCAATGCGCTGGGCTACGCGGTGAACTCACTGCAGAGCGACGCGGAGGCGCAGTCGGCCTTCAACCTGCTGTCGGGCGAGATCCACGCCTCCATACGCGGTGCGCTGGTCGAGGACAGCCGGTTCGTGCGCAATGCGGCGGTAGACCGCCTGCGCTCGTCATGGGGCGGGGTGGGGGCCAGGTCTTCAGGCGGCGTCGCGTGCGACAGCGGCGAGGCCGAGGGCGGACAGCCGCCGGTCGCCGGGTGCGCGTTCTGGATGAGCGGTTACGGTGCCTGGGGGCAGACGAACGGGGACGGCAATGCGGCGCTGATGACGCACGACATTGGTGGCTTCCTGATCGGTGCGGACGCACCGGTGTTCGACAGCTGGCGCGTCGGCGTGTTCGCCGGCTACAGCCGGTCGACCTACGCGGTATCGGGCCGGCTCTCGTCGGGCTGGTCCGATAATTTCAGCCTGGGCGCCTACGGCGGTTCGCGTTGGGGCAGCCTGGGGCTGCGGCTGGGCACGGCCTATACCTGGAGCGGCGTGAGCACGCAGCGCGGCGTGCAGTTCAGCGGGTTCTCCGACTCGCTGGCGGGGAGCTATCAGGCGGGCACGTTCCAGGTGTTCGGTGACGCGGGCTACCGGCTGGATGTGGGAGCGGTGTCGTTCGAGCCGTTCCTGGGGCTCGCGTTCGTGGACGTGACCAGCGGCGGCTTCTCGGAGCGGGGCAGCCTGGCGGCGCTGACGGCCCAGGGAGGCGACACGCCAATGGGGCTGTCGACGCTCGGGGTGCGGACGGCGGCGAGCTTCGCGGTGGCCGGCGTCGACCTCACGGCGGCGCTGACGGCGGGCTGGCGCCATGCCTGGGGCGCGGTGACGCCGTACTCGACAGTGTCGTTCGGCGGTTCTGGTTCGTTCAACGTGGCGGGCGTGCCGGTGGCGCAGAATGCCGCTCTGGTCGACGGCGGCCTGTCGACGGACCTGGCGTCGAACGTGTCGGCGGGCCTGTTCTACACCGGCCAGTTCGGCAGCGGCACCATCAGCCAGGGCCTCCGTGGAAACGTCAGCGTCAAGTTCTGAGCGAAGGGAGCGGGGGAGCGGTCGCGCGCTGCTCCGCTCCCTGGCCTTATCTCCGAGGGAATCAACCCGCCGGAGGGGGCGAGCCGCAACGCGCTGCGTTGCTCAGAAATGCCAGGCGCCCCGCAGGGCCACCGTCTGGCTGAGCCAGGCCGTGCCGGTCGAGAGCGCATAGTCGGCTTTTGCCTCGAATCCGCGGGCGCGATAGACCTGCAGCCCGGCCTCGACATTGGCGACGGCATTCGGCCCGCTCTGTGTCGTCTGAAAAGTGCCGAGCGTCGCGAGCGGGCCGCTCACGAACCACGTCTGGAAGCTCGTGCTGCTGTCGGGCAGGAACGTGGCGCCTATGGTCAGATAAGATCGCAGGATCGTGCCGTCGGCAACGTCGAATCGACGACCGATTTCCAGGGCCGGCGTGAGGGCCGGGCGGATCGAACTGTCACCGCCGAAAGCCATGGCCAGGGCGGAGATGCCGGACTCCTAGAAGGCCGGCCGGCTAAAGTAGCGTAGATCGAGATCGAAGCGTGGCCGCAGGTACCAGTGCTCGAACGCGAGATCATACTCGCCGCGCAGCCGCAGGCTGCCGCCGTACGAGGCGGCCGTGCTCCGGATCTGGCCCGCCTCGCGTTGCAGGCTGTTGAGGCTCATTCCCAAGGCCAGGCCGGCGGCCAGCAACCACGGCCCGCGCAAGGTCTTGACCGCGATGCTACCGTCGCAATCCTGGCTGTTGGTGGAGACGTAGCCGCCGCCAGCCTGCCCCGACGAAGCGCCAATCCCAAGGAAGCCGCCGAGGAACCAGCCCTCCGCCACCTGTCTCTGGCCGCCCACGCGGAAGGCCGCGCCCTGGGTCGTGCCCGCAGCCTCGCCGCTGCCCTGGCTCGTCCACTGGCCGGACACCGTCGTCCATACGCAGCTGTCCTCCCCGAGCAGCGTCGTCGTGCCTTCGAACACCGGGCAGCTGAACGCCGGCGCGGGCGACGCGGCAGCACCGGTCGCGGCCGCCGCACCTACCGCTGCCGAGGCGGCACCGTGCGCTCCCATAGAGGCGGCGACCATCGCGCCGATCACCACGACGTCGGAGATGATCGCCGCGTCCCGGGGCGGAACGCCCAGCGATATGATCGAGTTCTGCAGGATCGAGTCGATCTGCGCGACCGCGCCCGGCCGATGAAAGTCCTGCGCCTCTGCGGGCTGTACGCCGACCACAAAGGTGGCGCCCATCGCCAACAGACCAATCCTGTGCATTACGCCGTGTACTCCCCGCAGGCAGGATAGCATGGCGCCGACAGGCGAAGGCCAAGAACCTGCCCATGGGTCTTCGTGCCACGGTCAGATCGAGAGACCCGGCGTAGAGTTTAGGAATGATCGAGGCACCGGTGATGCCATACGTGCCTCGCGGGCGCCGCGCGAGTTGTTGGACGCAGAGCAGGATCAGCCACGTTTGGGCGCGCGCTTCGGCGAGGACGCTGTCGATCGGCTGCAAGGCCGCCGTGCAGGGCCTTCGACCAATCCGGCAGCCACTCTACCGACGCGAGCGATCCGATGACGCGCGATGCATAGAGCGCGATGCATAGAGATCGACGAAGGTCGGATAGGGAGGTCCCTTTTCACGTCCATCACGAGCGCCGTATGCGCCTGAGGCAGCAACAGGAAGCAGAAGGGTTTATGCTGCGCTGTCTCTGGATGGCGCCGGGGTGTTTCGCGCCTCGGCGATCGTCATCAGGAGCCGCGCGGTATCGCGCCAGCGCGACAAGGTGGTCGGCGGCTTGAGGTGTTGCCCAATGGCGATTCGGGCGGTCGCGATGGCCTCGTCATCCGTGAGGTAGCAACGAAGTGCATCGCGGAATTCGACCATGTCACTTGGATCGGCGTAGAGCGCGAGATCCATGCCCGCCTCCCGGAGACCGCCACGCGGCGATGCGATGCAGGGAGTTCCGAAGGAAAGGCTCTCCTGTACAGACAACCCCCACCCCTCGTCGTGACTGGGGATCACGCAGAAACGTGCGTTGCGATAGAGGGCGGCGAGCGTGGGGTCATCGACATTCCTGAGCCAACGAACGATGCCAGGTTGCCGGGCCAGGGCTTGCAGGCGCTTCTTCACGTCGTCCGCCAGCCATCCTTCCCGGCCAACCAGCACGCAGGTCGGCATATCGGGCCCGATTTCCTCTCGAAGAGCGGTAGCGGCATCAACCAGCTGCGCCAGATTCTTGCGGGGCTCGACCGTGCCGACATGCAGGAAGAAGCGGCCTGGTTTGATGCCTATCCGAGAAAGGAGGGCCTCATCATTGTCGGCTGCTGCCGACCCGAGCGGCGCATATGGAGGCCATCCCATCGGCAGGGCAGTAGCCGGACGTTCATCGAACTGTTCGGCCTGAAGATGGGCCGCAAGCTGCGCGCGAACGTAATGCGAGTTGGTGAACCAGTGATCGACGTGCGGTGCCAGCTGCCTGAACTGGGCAACGAACTCGGCGCCATAGTGCGGATGCGTCCACTGCGGCTGCAGTATCGGGACAAGATCGTGGATCATGAGGAAAAGTCGAGCGCCGGCATTCATCTTGAGGCGTATCAACGACTCCGCATGGCCACGATGACACCAGAAGTCACCCAGACAAATGATGGTATCGCGTTCGCCGCATGAGGACGCTGGCGCCATGGCAAATCCCAGGGCGTCTTCACCCTTCGGCAGGTTCCACCGCTCCCAGGCACCGCCCAGACGGGCCCAGCCGGCCGCAATGTACGGGGCATGAATCCAGCGCATTTCAGTCCTGAGGCGTCGCAGTTCCGCAAGCTTCTTCGAGTCGCAGAAACGTCTCCGCAGATGGGCGATCGCCTTGGGCCTCAGCTTCTCATCTCGAAGCCCGGTGATTGCCCTTGGATCAATGCGGAGAAAGCGGTCGGATCCGATGGCGCGGCAGATGAATTCGACCTCTGCTTCTGGTTCCTCGGCTATGGCCGCCAAGGTTCCTTCCATGACGCGCTGAATGCCGGACGCATGCCGCAGATAGGCATACCACTGCACGAGACCCGAAACGTCGAAGAACAGGCGCCCAGCCATTGCCCGGTGCTGCCTCAGACAGCTCCAAGCCGGTCGCTGATCATGTCCGCAAAGCCCGGTGCGCAACGCATAGCCGCCAGTTCTTCGGCGACGGCGTCTACGGCAGCATCCATCTGAGCCCGTTCGTGGCGCGCGGTCAGGAAGAACCGGAGGCGAGCCTGACGCTCGCCTACAGCCGGGAAGATGATGGGCTGCACGTTGATGCCACGCGCGAACAGTCGATTGGAAAGGATGACGGCGCTCGGGGATTCACCCACGACCACGGGAACAACGGAAGCCCCGATGCTTCCGCCGGTATTCAGACCAGCCGCCTGCGCCCGGTCGAGGAAGTACTTGCCGTTGTCGCGCAGTTTTCGCACGCGCTGGGGTTCTTCGCGCAGCAAGACAAGCGCTGTCGTGGCGGCCGCCGCGAGAGGGGGCGAAAGCCCGACGCTATAGACGAAGCCTGGCGCAGATGCCTTGAGAAGATCCACAAGCGCGCCGGTGCCCGCGATATAGCCGCCGCACGAGGCGAATGACTTACTGAGCGTACCCATCCAGAGGTCCACGTCATGTGGGTCGATGCCCTGTTCCTGTGCGATCCCCCCGCCACTTTCGCCAAGGACGCCGATGGAGTGGGCTTCATCGACGAGAAGGATGGCATCGTAGCGATACTTGAGGGAGATCAGACGCCGGAGATCGGGGACGTCGCCATCCATGCTGTACAGGCCTTCGACGGCGATCAAGGCACGCCGATGTCTCGCCCTGTTCAAGCGCAGTGTGCGCTCCAGCGCATCGTAGTCGCCATGCGGGACCATCACGCGCTTGGCGCCGGCAAGACGGGCACCCTCGACGATACTGTTGTGCGCCAGGGCATCGATGACGATCAGATCCTTGGGGCCGAACAGGTGGCCGATCGTGGTTACATTGGTGGCATGGCCACTCACGAATGCGACGGCATCCTCGACATGGTGGATGGCCGCCAGCTCCCTCTCCAGGTCGCGATGGAGCTGCCGCTCTCCAGCGACCACGCGACTCGCTGCTACGGTGGTGCCAAAGCGTTCGATCGCATCCTTTGCTGCCGCGGCGATGCGCGGATCTCCGTTCAGGCCGAGATAGTCGTACGATGAAAAATTGAGCAGCTTGCGGCCGTCGACCTCGGTCGTGTCGGCCGCTCGCCCCTGATGGACCAGGAAGTACGGATTCTCGATGCCGGCAAAATCCGCTGCCGTGCGCTGGAGGCGAACCAGCTCGTATTCCGGGAGCGTTGTGAAGTCGAAGCCTTTGGGGGGTGGGGACATGAAAATCAGATCAACCGCTCGAGGTTCCTGGCTCGCCGTACAATGGCAGCGCCGCCTGAACTGTACACCGCCGGCTCCATCTTCCCGATTTCGATATGGCTGCCGGCAAGCGCCCCTAGCGTGCGCGGCAACTCGGTCGCCGCTTCGCGCGGCTCGTCGATCAGTCCGGTAAGCTTGGTGATCAGATCCGCCGGCGTAAGTCCTGCGTTCAAGGTCATGATCGGCAGTTCGATGTCCAGCTTCTCCTCGATCGCGCTACGCAGCTCCAACATCATCAGCGAATCCATGCCGACGTCGGCCAACGATGTGGACAGCGATATATCGGCAACCGGCAGGCGGAGCGCGCGGGAGATTTCGCTACGTAACAGTTCTGCCAGAGCAATATCGCGTTGCTCGATTGGCAGCTCCCGGATATGGCGCATCAGGTCCGAGTTGGCGACCGCCGTTTGGCTTCGCCGGCAATGAATGCGCGAACAAAGCGTAGTGCGCACTGTCTGCAATTCTCGATGGGCTTGATCCCAGTCGATCCTTGCCACGATCGGCACGGCCGAGCCATGCTGCGTCAATAGCCTGTCAAGCGTATCCAGGCCTTCCTTGGCCTTCAGAAGCGTTTCGCCGAGGCGCCGGCGCAACGCCCGCGATCCATCCAGCGTGCGGGCGAGATAGCCGGCATCACCGATGGCCCCCCAAGCCACGGCCAGTGCCGGCTTGCCGGCGGCGCGCAGTCGCCAGGCCAAGCCTTCGAGGAAGCCGTTCGCCGCCACGTAGTTGAACTGGCCGGGATTGCCCACGGCCGTGGTCGCCGACGAGAAGAGTAGCAGGTAGTCGAGCGACATCGCCTGCGAGATCTGTTCGATGGCCGCTGCTGCTCCAGCCTTGATCGCGACGACAGGCGCGATGGCTGCCCGATCGATCCGAGTGATCGGCCGATCATCCAACACCATGGCCGCGTGCGTGATGCCGCAAATCGGCCTTCGGCGATTGGCGTCCCACAGGCAGGCCCGGAGGGCGTCGCCATCGCTGGCATCCACGACGGCAATGTCGGCTTGGACGCCGCGTGCCGTCATCTGGTCGAGAAAGGCCGTTTGTGCCGCGGTCGGTATCGCCGTCCTTCCGATCAACAGAAAATGCCGTGCACCACGGTCTGCCAGCCATTGCACGGTCGTCATGCCGAAGCCGCCCAGACCTCCCACGACCACGTGAAGACCTGTCTCGCTGGCGGCGAAGCGGGCGGTCGCGTCGTCGGTCGCGGTCGCACTTCGTGGTGGCGTCACGACAATCTTTCCGACATGCCGCGAACGCTGCATGAAGCGGAAGGCATCATGGAAGGCTTCGCCGGCAAAGACGCGGTAGGGCAGCGGGACGAGTTCGCCGGCGTCGACAAGATCTATGATCTGGCCGAGCAGTCGTCGTGCAAGTGACCAGTCACGCCCGAGCAGTCGGTCGACGTCTATCGCATGATAGGACGCGTTCAGCCGGAATGGCCGCAATGCCACGCGCGTGTTCGCATAGAAGTCGCGTTTGCCCAGTTCCAGGAAGCGGCCGAACGGCGCAAGACATTCCATGGAACGCGCCATGGCTTCGCCGGCCAGCGAATTGAGCACGACATCCACGCCACGACCGCCCGTCTCCCTGTCGACTTCTTCCGCGAAGCGAAGGCTCCGCGAATCGAACGCATGATCCGCACCGAGCGCACGTAGAAGCGATCGCTTCTCCGGAGTCCCGGCCGTGGCAAAGACCTTGGCGCCCGCGCGCTTGGCGATCTGCAGCGCTGCCAGACCGACACCGCCAGCAGCACCGTGGATCAACACGCTCTCGCCGGCCTTGAGCTCTCCCTTGTGCAGTAGCGCGTAGGATGCCGTGAGGTAGGCGACCGGCAGGGCGGCGGCCGCCTCGAAGCAGATGCTTTCGGGCACCTGCATGACTGCATTCTGCTCGGCGATTACATGGGTCGCGAAAGCCGCTGGTGCGAAGGCCACCACCCGCGTACCGGGCGGGTAGGGGCTGTCCGGAGAGCCGGCAGCCGTCACGATGCCAGCGCACTCCATCCCGAGTGCGGTTCCGCAGTACCCGCCTTCCAGGGCTTCTTCTGGAAGCAGCCCCAGGCTCCACATGACATCCCTGAAGTTGAGGCCGGTAGCGTGGACGGCGATCTCGATCTCGTTCGGCCGCAGGGCGCGGCGTGGTCGGGCCGTCCATGCGGTAGCGCCTGTCGACCCACGCTCCAGCTGCAGCATGGTGCTTTCGCTGGCTTGCTGTGGCGGAGCTGATGGCATGGTAGCGATCCGAGTAACGAAGCGCCCATCTGGAGCGATCACGACTTCGCGCTCAGGACCTGCGGTGGCGATCTCCTGCTTCAGCAGCGAAGAGGCATCCACTGGCGACAGCCGACGATCGAGGCCGATAGCGGCGATGCGGCGATCCGGCTGCTCATTCTGAGCCACCCGCAAGGCAGCCACGAGCGCCTGCCAGGTCGGATCGCTTACGTGCGCCGCGCCGTCTTCCGTGTTGAAGAGAGATGTCCAGCCGACGAGCCAGAGAGGGCGATCAGCTTCGCTCTTCGTGAGGAAATCCGCCAGCGCTGTCAGTCGACCGGTCAATCGTTCCGCACCGTCTGCTTCTTCTGCGCTGTTGTCGACGATCCAGACGACGGCGCCGTTCCGATGACCGTCAGGTGCACCAAGCTGCTGCTTCTCTTGTGCGAACAAGGTGGCGAGAGACGAGCGCAGGAGGCCTTCTTCTCCTGCGATCTCGAAGGTGACTGAAGGAGGTGGGCTTTCGGCGAGGGACTGTACTGGCGCAATGCTGCCTGCCGTCAGGATCAGGCTGTTGTTGCCGATTGCTCGCGCTTCTCCATCGAAGCCTGCATCGGCGAGTTCGGCGAGCCAGTCTTCCGCCGATAGAAGTGCTGACACCGGGAACGCGGGCGTCACCGTCCGCCGCCACCAAGTCGGCGCTTCGCCGCGCAGGAGATCCCAGAAAAGGGCAGGTGTTGGCTCAGCTGCGATCAACTGTGCCCCGGGTCGCATGAGGCGTCGCACGCCCTCCAGGGATTCGCGTTCGATCGCCAGTGTATGCAGTGCGTCGACGGCGACCACGAAATCGAAGCTTTCGGCCTCCAGGTCGTCCAATCCCTTCGGGTCATGCCAAGTGACGTGAGCCGGTGCCTCGCCGCTCCACAGCGCTTCCGCCTCGGCGACCCTTTCGGCACGGGCATCGGTCACTGCCACCTCGAGAACCGGAAAGCGGCGCGCAAGAGCCAGCGCGATGTCGCTATGTTCCGCACTGATCAGCAACATGCGAATGATACGGTGCGCCGGCGCTGCCGACAGTACGGCGATGGCATTTCGAGTGGCCAACTGGCGCAACGCTTCGACCGACGCTGCCGCTGTATGCAGCTGCCGCTCGAGCCGACGAGTCTCCTCGGATGTGATGCCAAGGCCGGCAGAATCCAGAGCTTCCGCTTGCCGCGCCAGCCAGGCTGCTTCCAGCCCGAAGGTAGGATGTTCCTTCGCGAGCCGTTGAACGATCGTTCCGACATCGGGGACGGGACACTGCGCGGCCATAGTCCAGCCATCGGCGCCCTGCCAGGCCAGACCGGATTTCTCGAGCCACCACAGCAGGGCATGCCGCTGTGTTTCTGCCGTACGGTTCATCTCGGGATCGTCATCGCCAGTACCGGCAGTCGGGCCTGCCCGAACGCGTTCCCAGGCTATGCGCTGGCATGCCTGGTCGATCAGGCCGTAAGCGGCATGGTCGGCACCAGCCCATGGGATCGCATCGGTTGCTCCTGGGAGGCGCGTCGTCTGGCCAGGTCTGTCTTGTTCGAGGAGACGCTCCTCGAGGATCGGGAGGGAGCGACGTGCAGATCGAGGAGCCAACGCAAATCGGATGGATTGCGCCTTCACGGCAATCGAGCCCGCTTCGTCCAGCAGAGTCACATCGACCACGGCGGAGCGGACTCCGCGCATCTGCACGGTCAAGAGTGCTCGCGTGATCTGCGCGTGCGGGCGCACGACCACGAGCGAGCCGATATGAACGGGGAGCAGGAGGGGTGGATCGCGGTCTCCCATCTCGGCATTTGGAGCCGCTGCAATGGCTAGTGCCAGAAGCCCGTGAAGAGCTGCGTCGAGCGCGGTCGGGTCGACGATCCACGCTACCTCGGCCTGGGCGGGCATGAAATCGATGATCGCGCTGGCGTTGCCGAAGACGTGGACCTGGGCGGCACGCCGAAAGTGCGGCCCGTAGTTGAAACCGGCGGCCTGCGACTGCGCGTAGAGTGCTTCGCCACTCATGGTCCGGTGAAGCGGCGTGCCGCCGCCGCTCTGCGCCTTCATCAGGGCGCGGATCGTCGTTTCCTCTGCGTCCGTCACCGCTTCATCTGTCGAGATCGTCGCCCGCGCATGCAACGTCCAGTCTGCGTTGGTCAGATGTGGTCGCGACAGGAATTCGACGTAGCTGCAATCAGGAGAAATTCGGACCTGCGTTTCGCTCGTTGTCCCCGCATCCAGAGGCAGAGGGTGAAAGATGTCGAGATCGCGAAGCTTCCGGTCCGCGCCGGCAACCTGGTGCGTCGCTGCCAGCATCGATTCGGCGAAGGCTGCAGCCGGCAACAGAACGCTGTCGCCGACGCGATGGTCCGCCAGCCAGCCATGCCGCTGGCTGTCGAGCGCATTGATCCAGCTCCATACGCCTGCACGTACCTGCTTGCCCAGCAGAGGATGCAGGTCATCGGTGAAGGCGCCGGTCGCCTCTGTCGTCGGCTCGACCTTGTATGGCCTGTGCTGCCACGGATAGGCTGGAAGCTGGGCGCAAGTTGTCCGCACGGGTCCGTAGAGCCGTTCGAAATCGATGTCGGCACCGGCGACCAATGCCCGTGCCACGGTTCGTGCCAGCGGGTCGATTGACCCGCCGCCATCGCTGGACGCCTGGTCCGTCGCCTGTCGTTGATCGACGGCTCCCTCGTTCGGCTGGCCTTGCGTCAACGTGTTCAACGCCAGCCCGCGAACGCCATGCTCGCGCAGGATATCGCGCAGATAGCCACCCAGGATCGCCTTCGGGCCGATCTCGACGAACAGGCGGAAGCCGTCCTTTATCGACGCGTCGATTGCGGCCTTGAACCGGACCGGCTCGCGCACATTGCGCCACCAGTGCTCGGCGACCGCCGCGCCGTCCGGGCAAAGTCCGCCGGTGACCGTCGAATAGAAAGGCAGCGCCGCCTTATGCGGGGCAAGCCGCGCCAGATCACGCAGCAGTGGTGCACGGACCTGCTCGACCAAGGCGCTGTGGAAGGGGTAGTCGAGATCGAGCCGGACTGCGCTCCATCGGTTCTCGGTGGCGAGCTGGACCACCTCCTCGAGCTGGCAGTCGGGGCCGCTCACCGTGACGCTGCGTGCACTGTTGATCGCGGCGATCTCGATTCCGCTCAGCCCCTTGGCGGCGAGCACGCGAGACACTTCGTCGGCCGGCTGCAGCACCGCCACCATACTGCCGCTGCCGCGCGCGGGTTCCTGGTGCAGGCTTCGGGCGCGAATCACCCGGACCGCGTCGTCGAGGGACAACACGCCGGCGGCCCACGCCGCCGCCACCTCGCCGATACTATGTCCGACGGTAGCACCAGCCGACAGGCCTTGCTCTGCCAACGCCTGGACGATCGCGTACTGGATCGAGAACAACAGCGGCTGTGCGGTCGTGGCACGCCTCAGATCGCGTTCGAGGGTGTCCGAATGGAAGGTGTCGAGTGGACTAACGCCCGTTAGGGCAACGAAACGGGCATCGATTTCTTCCAGAGCGGAACGGAATGCCGCGTTTCCCGCCCATGCGTCGCGCGCCATTCCGACCCACTGAGCGCCGTTGCCGTTGAATACGAACACGGCCGGGACCTTTTCGCCCAGGGCCTCACCGACGATGCAGGTGTCGGCACCGGCGACATGATTCGCTAGACCCTCGCGGATGGCATCGGGTGCGGTACCGAGCAGCGTCAGCCGATGGGTTTGACGGTCTCGACGGAAGGCATGGGTGTCGATCCACTCGCGTGCCGCGACCTCGTCGCTTGGCCAGGTTTCGGCGTGTCGTTTCGCCATCTCTTCGAGGGCCGGCCGACTATGCGCGGAAAGCAACAATGGCGGCAGGGGGCCGGCCATGAGCACGCCGTTCTGTCTCGGCACACCGGCATGACGCAGCACTGCATGGGCGATCGTGCCACCGAATCCGAAGGAGTTCACGCCGGCGAGCGTGGCGCGGTCGACCAGCAACAGCTGGTTGGACTGGGCGACCGCGAGATTGAGGTCTTCGAAGGCGATCGACGGGTTGGGCGTCTCGCACGACAGACTTGCCGGCAGGAGCCGATGTCGCAGCGAGAGCAGGGCCTTCAGCAGCCCGGCAAGCCCCGCCGCGGGCTCGACATGGCCCACGTTCGACTTGATCGATCCGATCGTCAGCGGCCGCCGCCGGGCCCAGCCCAATGCCCTGCCCAAGGCTTCGGCTTCGATCGGATCGCCGGCCGGCGTGCCGGTGCCGTGTGCCTCCACGAACGCCAATTGTGCCGGGTCCAGCGCGAACCGGTGGTAGAGCTGTTCTAGCAGCTTCTGCTGCGCCTCGACCGACGGCAAGGACACGCCGGTTGTGCGCCCATCCTGGCCGACAGCCCATCCGGCCAACAAGCCGAGGGGGCGGGTGCCGTCACGGCGCGCGGCTTCCCGCGACTGCAGGATAACCGCGATGACGCCTTCACCTCGTACGTAACCGTCGGCATCCGCATCGAAAGGCCGGCATCGCCCGCTGGGCGACAACATCGATGCCCGCGCAAAGCCGACGAAGGGAAAAGGCGACAGCAACATGTTGACGCCGCCGACGATCGCCGTGTCGATGGTCCCGGCACGAATGGCATCGGCCGCCTGGCACAATGCCACCAGCGATGACGAGCAGGCCGTGTCGACCGTCAGGCTCGGTCCGTGCAGGTCGAGCACATAGGAGAGCCGGTTGGACAGCAGGCTGAGCGTGTTGCCCGTCATCATGTGGACGTCGCTGGCCGGCGGGTCGTGCAGGAAGCGCGTACCATAGTCGAGCGACGATGCACCGACATAGACTCCGGTGCGGCTGCCCGACAGCCGGCTTGGTGCGATGCCGGCATGATGCAATGCCTCGAACGCCACCTCGAGGAGATGCCGCTGCTGCGGGTCGATCTGCTCGGCTTCGCGCGGACTTATGCCGAAGGCTGCTGCGTCAAACCCCCAAGGATCGTCGATCGTGCCTGCGGCGAACGTGTAGCTGCGCCCGCGCGCCTCACGTGCGGGATGATGCAGGGCGTCGGTCGGGAAGCGGCTGCTGTCGATGGTGCCGATGGCGCAGTGGTTGCCCTGCAGCAACTTCCACAGAGCACGGCTATCGCTCGCCCCCGGCAGGCGGCAGGCATAACCGACAATAGCGACCTCGCCCTCATCCTTCATCAGCCCTCGTCCTTCATCAATCGTCTGGTCCCATCCATGTTCGTGGCTGTCGCTGCGCTGCACACGCATCCGGAGCATGCCCTTTTCTGGTCCTGGAGGCGCCTGCTACCGAGCGTGCGGTCTCGCCGAAAAGCGCAACTCTTTTTTGTTGTCCCTGCCGTCTTGTCGGCGAGCCTTCTGTATGGTCCTGCGGGGAATAGATTGAGTGTGCATCATACAATTGGAGACGATGTCGCGATGCGAGGCGATGATGGCGACGAACTGCAGACGATCGTGGCCACAGCGCTTGCCTTCAATCGCTGGGCGAAGGACACCTTGCCGGTCTCCAATTCGATGATGGCGGTGGACGTTCTTCTGGGCATCTATATCGTCGAGCGACGTCGGATCGAGCCGACGACCTTCAAGGAGCTTTGCTGGGACCTGCGGCACAGCGAGCAAGCCATCCGGACGATCGTCGATCGCTTGCAGGATCAGGGCTGGGTGACACTGGAGCAGGACAAGCGCTTTCGTCGGCCGATCGCTCGTCTGCGGATCCCACCGGACAAGGCCGCCATCCTGGAGCAGGGCCTGAGGTTGCTGCGCGACGGCGTGGGCCACCGGACCGGTGATGGCACGTGACGGCGCCGGGCGTGATCTGCCAGCGGGCGGGCTCCCGCAACGCATTGTCATCCTGCACCTCGACAGCCTGGCCTGCCTGCCGGCGCTGAGCAGGCTCTTCGCCGTGCTCGGTGACCGGATCGGCTTCGTCGTCCGGTCCGATCGCTTCGCGGCCGGGCGTGGCGGGCTGTGGCGGCAGAGCATCGGGCTTTTGCGTCGATCGGGGTGGCGCTTCACCCTTGCGCTGGGCTTCGATCTGATCGCACCGCGCGTTGCCGAAGTCCTCCTGAAGCCGTTCCGCGTCGTTTTCAAGGGGGCGGCATTGCTGACCGTACGACAACACGCCGTCGCGGCTGGAGCCACCGCGATGACCGTTGCCGACATCAACGCGCCCGCCGTGCTGGAAGACGTGCGCGCATGGCGTCCCGACCTGGTTATCTCCCTGCATTTCGACCAGATACTGGAGGAGCGCTTCATCACTGGCGTC
>QFCS01005626.1_pt1 | contig 23941 bp, 30 predicted proteins | sample 3576561 | NCBI WGS metagenome assembly QFCS01 | reverse complement strand
CCGCCGCTTCAGCGGGCCTCTCCGGTCGTTCTCGCCGCCCACCCCCGCCTCGGGGGAGCCTTGGGGTTTTGGGTGGGGCTGGAGGCTACCGATGATTTTGATCCCCCAACCGCCGTTTTTCGCTGGACTGTCAGGATATGTCGCCGAACTGGGCGCCAGCTACCTGATGGCCGATCTGGGCCTCGCCTACACGCCGCGGCCGGATCATGCCGCCTACCTTGCCAGTTGGCTGGGGGCATTGCGGCACGATCCCAAAGCGATCTTCAACGCCGCCGCGCAGGCGCAGGCCGCTGCCGACTGGATCCATGCGGCGCACAAGGCAGCGGTGACGCCACTGTCGCTGGCTGCATGAGATACGCGCCTTCGATCCCATCCACCGCTGGCCAATTTGCGCCTCATGGCCCGGGCGCCTTCCATGCCAAGCTTCCAGCAAGCCGTCGCGCATGTGTTCGACATGAGCTATCCGGATCATGGGGCTTTCGTCGATAGTGCGGGAGATTGTCTCGATGCGCTGCTCGCCCGGCAAAAGCCTTTGCGAGCAGTACTGAGCGAATTCATGAACGGGCAAGCTGGCCTGCCTGTTGCCACAGATGACGAGAGTGACGCGCAATGCACAGCGCGCTTCACCGATGTTAGCTCTCGATCGCCACGGTTAGCTTCTTGCGCCGCGTGGCCTTCGGCTTGGGCGCGGGCGGAGCTTCGACCACCACTTTCGGCTTGCGGCCGAGGCCAATCCTCACCGCCAGTTCCTTGCGCTTCGCTGCATAGTCGGGTGCAACCATGGGGTAGTCGGCGGCCAGTTTCCAGCGGGCACGATAATCTGCGGGGCTCAGGCCGTGGTCTGTCGCGAGGTGGCGCTTGAGCATTTTCAGCTTCGAACCGCATTCAAGACAGGTAATGGCATCAGCCTTGACCGACGAGCGCACGGACACCGCCGGTTCCCGCTTTTCCTCGACCGGTGCGGGCTCCTGATTCAGCCCGGCGAGCGAGGTGTAGACCGACCGGATCAGCACGGGCAGCTGGTCTGCCGGGACGGCGTTGTGGCTGACATGGGCCGAAATGATATCGGCAGCCAAAGTCAGCAGCATTTCATCGGCCATTTGCAATCCATTCTTCGATCGTGCGGTAGACGCACCTGTATAGCGCAATATTTTCCCGGGGTGAGGGACGATCAGTCGGAAATCCTCATAAATTTCTTCGGATTGTGCCCGGATGGCGGATCAATCGATACCTGCCTTCAGTGTTGAGGCGCATTTTCATCCGTTCAAGGACCAGGCCCCCAAAAGTTGAGGTGGAAGTGGCATGGTGGGCAATTCCGCTCGCCAGAATTCGCCATCGATCCAGCACTGGCCGCGCTCACCCCGCCGCCTGAACTCCCGCAACCGGAGAACCATCATGCCCATCACCGCCACGCCGGCGGGCGCTGACGCGCGCCTTGAACAGATTGCCCGCCTCAATGACCGTACCCGTCTTGGCCTCGATCGAACGGCCCGCGTTGTCATTACCCGCAATTGCCTCGAACGTCTGGCCGAGGCTGAGAGCGCGCCCGAAGAGCCCATCGTCCTGCAAGCCCGCCTGATGGCCGCTTTTCGGTATTGCGCCTTCTCCGAGGACAGCCCCGAGCGCGACTTCGCTTCTATCGAGTTCCTCGGCCGCAAGGTGTGGATGAAGATCGACTATTACGACGCAGCCATGGAATTCGGCTCGGAGGATCCGGCCGATGCCTCGATCACCACGCGGGTGATGACCATCCTTTTGCCTGAGGATTACTGATGTGCGGGCAACTCGTCGTCGACCGGGCCCACGAAAGGTTCGGTGCCGAGGTCACCATCGCCGATCTCGCGCGCCATTCCTTTCCCGACTTCAACTGCAACCTCGTCCACATCTACGGGGTCTGGGAAAGGCTTGAGGAGGACTGGCGCTTCGAACTCGATCGCGACGCCAGCACGCTGGAATATGTGACGGGCGTGTCCGCGCGTTTCAGGGACGGATCGATCCTTCACATCAGCACCTGGGCCGATTGCTGCGATGGCCTCGGCGTCGACATTGCCGCGACTGAAATACAGTCCTCTGTTATTGCGTGATTTTCTAATAGTTCAGGTGCCGCTTCTGCATGATGCTCTAGCGGATGACCACGATCCTGGCGCCAACTGCATCGGCGATCGTGCGCCACTGTTTGTCGGCGGTGAGCGCGGGCAGGCCATCGCGTTCAGCAAGTGCAAGGCAAAACCGATCTCCAAGGGAGAGCCCCGCAGAGGCTGTGACAGCCCGGAGGCGACCCGCAATTCGAGCGAGGCCCTCATCGGCCGCAACCACATTGATCGGTAGCGTATGAAGCATGGCGTCGACTTCATGCGACGGCATGCCGAGGTGAATGAAATGGCTCACCACTTCCGCCAGGTTGACCGCGCAGATGCGGCCTCCGGCCAAAACATCGGCCACCTTGGCTGCGCCTGGCTCGTCGTGGAGCAGGGCAAGCAAAGCCGACGCATCGAGAACAACCTCACTCATTCGCCACTGTCATCCTTGCGTGCGGCGATGAAGGCATCGACCGATGCCGTTGGCTGCCCGGCGTATTTGCGCGCCAACCCTTGGGCGTGGGCGATCGACTGTGCGACCGTGCGCAGGATCACGCCATCGGCGGTCTCTTCCACGACAAGCGTGCCGCCGCCGGCAACCCCGAGGCGTTTACGGATCTCGGCGGGCAGACTCATTCGGCCATTGGGCGTGATACTGACCTGAATATTCATGGACAGGCTCCAATGCGCCCTGTGTGGCACAATCCTGTCCAGATGCCATAAATTGCAACTCGTGTCACGAATTCTCGATCTTGCCAGAGGAGGCTTCCATCTTGGATTATGCACCGACGCCAAGCACCCTGGCGCTTGTCCAGCGGCTCGGTGGGCGCTGGCAGGGCCGCTACGCCATGGTCCGTTGTCCAGCCCATCAGGATCATAAGCCCAGCCTCTCGATCCGGCAGGGGCGTGAGACCATTCTCGTCCATTGCTTCGCCGGCTGCGACGGTGCGCGAGTCATGCTGGCGATCCGGGAAGTTATTGGCGTCCCGCTGGACCGTTCCGTTGCCGAGGCTCGCCCAAGGAGCGCCCCGGGCATGGCGTTCCAGCGCCTCTGGGATCGTGCCGTTCCCATCGCCGGAACACTGGCCGAGCGTTATCTGCGCGAACGGCGCGGTATCACTTTTCTACCGCCCGACGTGCGCTTCCTTGCCCAATGTCCGATGGGGGCAGGGCGCTCGGCCCGATTTCTTCCCGCACTGCTGGTGGGCGTCTTTAGCAACAACACGCTGATCGCCATCCAGAGAGTCTTTCTTGATCCCCGAACGGCCGAGCGAACCGGGCGGATGATGCTCGGCGCGTCGCGAGGCGGCACCTGGCCATCGCGGCATTGCGGCTCCGCCGTGTTCATTGCCGAAGGGTTTGAGACTGCCTGCGGCTTCTGGCAGATCACCGGCCGCAGTGCCGGCACCTGTTTCGGTCTGCGCAATTTCGCTGGCTTTGATATTGCTCATCAGGCCAACCTCATCGTTCTGCTGCCCGATAACGACATTGAGGGGCGCACCGCAGCGCGAAGCGCGGTGTCGGCCCGACGCGCGTCAGGCTGCGCTGCGTCGCTCTATCCCTGCCCAATGCCATATGTGGACTGGGCAGAAATGGTTCGCCCGGAGGGAGCGGTCGAGAGCACGCACGATTGACGCGAGATCGGCACATCAATGCTGGCGCTGTCGATAATCACCCCGGCAGGCGTGCATGGCTTTTGCGATGGCCTTGTTTGTCCCCTCGAGATCGAAACGCTCCGGATCGAACTTCCTGCCCGCCCAGCGGCGCACCGCCTTATGTTCTTCATGCTCCGGGGCGAGCCACGCCTCCAGAAAGTCGGCATAGCCGGGGTATCCGCCAACATCTTCGGGCGGGCCAGCCCGCTCGCCTGCGATGCAGCGGGGGTATTTGACCCCATCCTCGATTTCCGCGCGGTGTAAGACCAGCTTGTGCTGCCAGTCATCGCCGAAATCGTACTGGTAGGTGATGGCGAGTGACGGATCGGCCTCGTATGGGAAGGTCAGATCCTTGAGCTGTATCTCTGTGGCCTCAAGAACCTTGGGGCCGTAAAGCGTGTCCTCGATCGCCTCTGGCGCGCCGATGGTCAGTCCACCGACGAAGAATTGATGCAGGTGGCTGTCGGTCCAACCGAACGTGGCCTGCAGAACCTCGTGCAGTTGCGCGAAATTGAGATCGCTCGGTAATTCCAACGTACGCGTGATCGCCGGTTCAATGCCGGCAATGTTGGCCTTGAGGCGGACGATATAGGCGTAGGGATCGTAAGATTTAGGCATGTGCGCAGCATGCCTTCGGCGTGGCTGAGGGGCAAGGTCAGCCAGACACGCTTTGAGGCAAAGAGGGAAGTGGCCGGGTGAACCCGAAAGGAGGTCCAAAACCCATGTTCACCGTTCCCGCTCTGCCTGCGCCCAATGCTCTTGCCGATCCCGCCTTTCTGGCCAGCGCCGCTGGCGAAAGCTGGGTCGGGGCGCTGGCGGAGAATTTCCCCCATACCCGCTATTGGCGGGACCGCTCCGACTGCTGGTCGCTCAAAAGCCTCAATGCTCTGGCCGCGAAGATCATCGATGCCCGCTATGAGGGGCACGAGATCGAGGAAATCATGGAGGCCGAGTTCCCGCCCGCCGAATTCGGCCAGACTTGGTATCACGAAGTCGCGCCCCAGTTGCGCTCCAACCTCTCAGAGGCTGGTCTGGATGACGACGATGATGCCATCGACGCCATCCGCTATGCATGGGAGGACCGCGCCGCAGAGCGCGATGACAGCAGCGTGGCCGATCTCTTCGCCAGCTATGACCGCTGCGAATTGCTGTTCCGCTTCAGCGCCGAGCGCTGGCTCGAGGATGCGCTGGTCTTCTCGCACCGCCCGTGGCCAGAGACGAGCGAGCTTGCCATCACCGCCAATCTGCAATTCGCTCTGAACAACCTTGGCTACACCATCGGTGAGTTCCGTAAGGCCAGTGGCAACCGCCAATTGGCCGACAGCACCTTGCCGCGCAACGCAAGGCGGCGGCGCGCGCCGATCATCAGCCACGAGCAGCTTGCAGAAATCATCGACAATGCCTGCTCAACTTCATTCCTCTTCTGCCTCTACGCAATCGTGCCGATCCCGGAGTTGATCGCGCTCGATCTCAGTCGCCCCGTGACCTTCGAGAAATGCTGGGCGACGACGATGGACCCGATCAACGGCACCTTCTTCGACGTGCCGGCCAATGGGCCGGTGACCGTGAAGCCGGAGGACGGGCGCTTCCTGTCCGGCGGGCATCTAAGCTGGACACCTGAGAACATCTGCTGCCTGCACACGCCCTATTACCATAGCGCGGTGAGTAACTGAGACTTTTGAACCGACCGCCTATCGTCGAGGATGAGCGCCTCATTGCTGCCAAAATCTTCGACGAAATAATCCGCTATGACGATCATCAGGCATGCAATTTTCCCCAGTGACACTGCTTCAGTGCTCGATATTTGGCGAGAATTCATAGCTAACTCGCCCGTAAATCTTGACTATCAGGGTAATGACGCCGAATTCGCCAGCCTTCCGGGAAAATACGCAGCGCCCAAAGGATGTGTGCTCTTGGGCGTGCAAATGGAAGGCAAAATAGACGGTTGCGTGGCGTTGCGTGAAGTGAACGCTGACATATGTGAGATGAAGCGGTTGTATGTTCGACCCCATGCTCGCGGTAACCAGTTAGGTCGTCAACTAGTGGAACATTTGATCGAGAATGCTCGTGCCATTGGCTATGAGGAAATGCGACTGGACGTACAAGAAAAGTCCCAATCGGCTCGTAAGCTCTATGCGGAATTCAATTTCGTGCCGGCTGAGCCGATTTCCTTCAATCCGGTACCTGGTGCATCCTTTCTCGGACTTCGCTTATAGTCTGATCTGCATTTGCTTTAATGTGAGGATAGAGAGCATCATATCCGCCGTCAGCTGGCGCCAACGGCGAGCCCCACTTCTATCACAGGGAAAAGGTAAGCGGGCGGGAGGTGAGTGTCATGGGCGCAGGCGCCCACAGACGCATCCCACCCTGTGGCCCCTGGAATGCAAGACGGGGCCTTTGCCAAAGGAAAATGCCATGAACATCGGCACCATTCGCGCCAATGACCGCGGCGCGCTGACCGGCAGCATCGCCACGCTGACCGTCGCCATGAGCTTCGCCCTGCGCGGCGTAGCCTCGAACCACCCCAATGCCCCGCGCTATGAAATCTGCACGCGCAGCCCCGCCGGGGCCGCCGTCCAGATCGGGGCGCTGTGGGAGCAGACCTCGAAGACCACCGCCGAATGCTTCCTCCAAGGCCGGATCGATGATCCGTCGATGGCGCGGCCGCTGGCGATCAGTGCCTTCCGTCAGGATGACGGCAGCTACAACGTCGCGTGGCTGCGCCCCCAGCGCCGCTCCGGCTTTCGCGTGGCGACCTCGGCCAACGACAATCCCACCTATCTGGATGCCGCCTGACGGCTTGCCGGCGATGCCTCGGGTGAAGATCGCGCGGGGCATCCTTTCCCTGCCTGCGGCGCCGTGGCGTTGTGCGGGGCGCGAGCGTTGCGCGGCTCCGGCAGCGGGGACGCGGGGCGGCCACCGGGCGGGGGAGAGCTGAGGGGAATGAGGATGGGTGTCTGGGGCCAAGGGGCCAAAGACGCGAACCAACCTTCGGCACCCAGGACGCAAGAGGGTGTCGGGCCAGAGGAGAATACGGCCATGAATATCGGTGAACTCAAGCTCAACGGCGCTGGCGTTTACATGGGCAAGATCCAGACTGCCACGCTCGACCTCGTGGTGGGCCTGCGCCCGGTCAATTCGCGCAACGCCGCCGCCCCCAAGTATGACGTGATGGTCCGCGCCAAGAATGGCCAGTTCATTCCCGTCGGCGGCCTGTGGGAGAAGACCGCGAACAACGGCGGCGGCACTTTCCTTCAGGGCCAGATCGACGACCCCAGCTTTGAGGCCCCGCTGTCGATCGCGCTCTTCGCGCAGGCCGATGGCGCGCTCAACATCGCCTGGTCGCGTCCGCGCCGTCGGGCCGAGGCCGGTTTCGCTGATGTGGCGGCGATGGGTGCGGTCAACGATGGCTTTGGCGGTGGTGAGGATGATCGCCGCGATGTCTCGCCCTTCGGCGATCTCGAACCGGGCTTTGCCAAGGCGGCCTGATCCCAACCTCCAGAACGCTTGTCGCACTGGGCGGCCCGTCTCGCGACGGGTCGCTTTTTTTCGTTCAATGCTGGGTTGGGTCTTCGAGGTCAGGGCGAACCAGATCGACATGGCTGACGCCCAGCGCCAGCGAGAGTTCGTAAAGCGTTATGACGGTCGGATTGCGCCGACCGCGCTCCAAGCTGCTGAGATACTGCTGGCTGAAGCCAGAACGCTCCTCGACCTGCTCCTGAGTCAGGCCTTGATCCCGACGCAGGCGCGCGAAATTTCGGCCAACCAGTTTACGCATGTCCATGCGCAGAAGGATCGCGATTTACACACTTTGAGTTTATCAACTATAATATGTAAACGATCTTGCAGGACGATCCCTCAGTCCCTCGATGTGCCCAATCCGCGTTAAGTCTCTGCTTCCCGAGCTTTGTAACGCTTGTCTGCTAATCTGCGCTTGTCAGAGCTGCCCTGCCAAAGGCCTCACATCATGAACGACCAACGCATTCCGCTCACCCGCGCCAGCTATCAGGCGATCAGTACCACACTGGGCGAGATAAAGTCCCGGCTCTCGGATGCTGGGGATCTCTTGGCAGCCATGCACATCGATCATGCGCTACAATGTCTTGATCCCGAAAATCCGCTCAACCAGCAGGCCGCCGCTCGAGCCTGAGCAATCAGCGCACAGCCGACCTGGCCGTTGTGGCGCTCCCGTTCAGCTTCGAATGGGCGCAGCATCGCCGGTGACAGCTTGTCCCCCCTTGCGTCGAGGCGAACGCCTGCCGGGTTTCACGCCGCGGGTGGAAAGCTGCGGGTCGAGGCCAAACCATGCTCCGGACCTTTTGTCTGGCGACCACAAATCGCCAGCACGAGAGCGCGTGCGGGCAAGCTAACCCTTGGCAAGCGCCAAGCAGGGCACCTGATTTCAGGGCGGCCCGACAGCCAAGAACAACCTTGGCCACACATCTCCGGGCAATCTGACCGGCAAGCCATCCCGCCAGAGAAGGGATGAACACTACGCCCGCGCGGGGCCGTCGCAACCCCCATTTGTCGACCGAGTTACCGGCCTGAAGGCCGGCGCCCGCACCACTCGAAAAATGGAGGTTCCCCTCCCGCTTCGCTCCGGTGCGGCGCCCCCTCAATCGCGGGCTGCGCTTCAGTTCATCCCGGCGGGAAAGGCTCGCCGGTAAGATCTGGAGACATCCCATGAACAAGGTTTTCCTGTCCGGCCGCATCACCTCCGACATCAGCCGCTTCGGCACCGACAGCAAGGGCGGCGTCAGCTTCACCCTCGTCACCAGCAGGCCGGTCATCAAGGATGGCCAGGTCGTCAAGGGCGACGATGGCTACGCCGAAACCTACGACCAGTTCCACACCATCAAGGCCTTCAACGGCCTGGGCAAGTCGATCGCCAACCACAAGAAGAAGGGCGACAAGCTGATCGTCACCGGCGAAATCCGCTACACCAGGAACGAGAAGGACGGGCGGACTTACTACAACACCGAGATCGTCGCCGACGAGATCGAGTTCATCTGACCAAGACGGGCGGCCCCACGGCCGCCCTTTCTCTTTCGGGAGCAAGCCCATGTTTTACACCTCGGCCTTCGATGAATTCGCCTGCGTCTCCTGCGGCATCACCGTCACCAACCCAGCCATGGTCGCCCGCATCCGTGCCCAAGCCGCTAAGATGAGTGATTACGAGATCGCCGCCCATCTGGGCAACGCCATCGCCTCTTCGACCGACGCCGCCCACGCCTTTGCCTGGGAACAGAGCCAGTTTGGCGAAGCCAGCGCCGAAACGCTGGTTGATGCCGAATATTTCGAGGAGCTGGTCGCCACCTGGAGCCTGATCGCCAGCGAGCGCGGCATCGACAGCCTCGATGGGCTGCTCATCGAAGTGGTGGCGGTGCATTGAGCCCGCGCTTAGGGCGAGCGCTTCGGCGCTCTCCCTTTCATGGCGGCAACCATCACCTATTTGCGGACGATTCCGCGCATTGTGAATCCTCAATAGTCATCATTTAAATCATCTATTACCAATCGACAACTCGCACTGACCTGTAACCCCGCAATTGGATGCGAGGAGGTTTCCATCACCCGTCATGCTTTTATACTCGGCGGAACAGGCCAAGTTGGGCGGGCGATAGCGGACAATCTGCTCAATACAGGGTGGGCCGTGACGATCGCGTCCCGCGGTTTGCGCTCTTCACCGGAAGCGCTCATGAATTTCGGCGCAAAATTCGTGACGTTCAATCGGGAGAGCTCTGCTGAACTCCGTCGCGTCTTGGCCGACGGTGCCGACGCGCTGATTGACGTGACGGCCTATAGCGCTGTTGAAGGCCACCAGCTACTCGATGTGCAAGGCAGTATCGGAGCGCTGGTTGTTTTATCCTCCTCCAGTGTTTACCGAGATAGTGAAGGACGCACTCTGGATGAAGCCACAAGGAACGGATTTCCTGCGCTTCCTGTTCCGATCACTGAAGCACAGCCCACCGTAGCGCCTGGCGATGAAACCTACTCGACCCGCAAAATTGCCTTGGAACATCTGTTGCTCGACAAGGCCAACATCCCCGTCACAATTTTGCGGCCAGCGGCAATCCATGGCCCGGGCTCGATTCATCCCCGTGAATGGTGGTTCGTCAAACGCATTCAAGATGGCCGACCGGCGATACCGCTGGCCTATAAAGGGAAAAGTCGCTTTCATACTTCGGGCACTCGCAACATTGCGGAACTGACCCGTGTCGTGCTGGACAAGCCTGCCACCCGAATCCTGAACAGCGCTGCCCCCGAAGCGCTTAGCGTGGCTGAAATTGGCTGTGCTATTGCCCGATACATGGGTTATCGAGGCAGCTTTATATCCGTGCCGACCTATAGCTTCCCAGCCGAGATGGGGCGCTCTCCCTGGGCGGTATCGCGTCCGTTCGTGCTCGACAACAAAGCGGCGCTTGCACTCGGTTATTTGCCGACCACCACCTACGCCCAATCGGTAGGGGCGATTTGCGATGATCTAATCGGCGGAGCCTCCGTGGATTGGCGAGTTCGGTTTCCGATCCTTGCAAGTTACCCGTACGAGCTGTTCGATTATCAAGCAGAGGACTTATTCTTTGCGCGATTCTGAGTGTGTTACGCTCTCGACAGTTGGTGGTCACAAATCCATCAGTTGTAGTCATTTTGACTGCTTAGGCGCCTGCCCGCCAAGGCGGTCACCGCGCTCTATTCCGCCCCAAACCCTGCCGGGCTCCGGGCTCCACCGAGCCCCATGCGGGTCTCGGCCCATTCGGGTGACGATCGACTGGCGCAGGGCGTTTGGGGGACCGTAGCGTATTCCTGAAACCAACAATCTCTCTCTCGTAGTCCTATCATGGCAAGCTGGCCGGGCGCTTGTGCAAGGATGCGCGGTGCCCCCAATTTTGCGGCGGGCCAGCCCACCACAAAATCGGCTCCCCCACGCCCCGCTGGCGCGGCGTCAACCGGGGTCTGGCTGTGCCCAGCCAGCTTCCCGGCCAACGTCCCTGACAAGCTGGTCCAGCTCGCCCTCTGACCTCCCGTCATCACGAGGATGACGAAAGAAAAGCCTTCTGGAGGTCACCATGACGCAAGCATTCGCCAACTTTGAAGCCCTCTCTGCCTTTTACCGGGAGCAGATCGAAGTGCCCGGCTTTGACACCGCCTTCACCGAGCAGGGCAGCATGGCGCAACTCTCCGTCCACGACGAACCCGTCGCTACCGACATGCCGGACCCGCAGGCCGCGCGCGGCGCGATGGAAATGGTGATCGGCACCGTCTTTGACCTCTTCCGTGGCACCCGCATGGAGGAATTCGGGCAGGACATCGTCTGGGGTATCGTAAACAGCTTCCACGTCACCTCCCAGCGCATCGAGAAGCGGGAAGACGAAGCCACCAAGAAGCTGGGCGACATGGCCCGCGCCTTTGACCCTTCTGAAATCTACGCCGTTGAGCTGGAGGAAACCCAGTGCATCGCCCAGACGCTGATGGACTGCCGCGAGGCGATGGAAGCCATGCGCGACTATGCCGGCGAGATCTACCGCGTCGAAACCGGCCGCCCGTTCTCGACCGTCAAGGGCACCCGCGTGTCCTCCGGACTTACCGCAAGCCAGATCGAGGCCCGGGACTTCCTCGCCGCCCGTGCAGCCAAGCGCCGCGAAGACCACGCGCCCACCGGCCCGGTGGTCATCTTCTCCGGCGGCACCGACTGGCACGACCATGAACTTCTCTGGCAAGCCCTCGATGAAACCCACGCCCGCGTGCCTCACATGATCCTCGCCACTACCGCCCAGCACAAAGGCTGCGACCAGATCGCCCACGCCTGGGCCGCCGCGCGCGGCGTCAAGAGCGTCCGCTTCACTCTCAACCGTGCACTGGGCAAGCGCGCAGGCTTCGTCCGCAACGAACAACTGATGAACCTCAAGCCGGTCCACGCTATCGTCTGCGAAGGCTCTGGCCTCCAGTCCAACCTGCTCAGTCGCGTGCGTGAGGCGAACGTGCCCCACCACGCTTTCGCCCAGCGCCATCAGCGCGTCGCTGCCTGACGCTTCGGAGGGCGCCGCATCCGCGGCGTCCTCCTTCTCTTTTTCCCATGGCAGGAGGCACGCGGATGTAGGGGTGGGACCAGCCCACCCCATGCCGCGCGCCTGGTCGTCATGATGCACTGGACCATCGTACCACCGGGCGACAGCGGTGGTATTTCAAGGCGGTGCCGGCCCGGTGAGGAAAGATGATCAGGCAATATGCGTTCGAGCGGTTTTCCCGCCGATGCCAACAATGATCAGGCATTGGGCGAATTGCAGGCGCTTCTGGGCGAACGCATCGTGTTGGGTTTGGCCGCTCAGATCCCGGTGCTGAGCATCAGTGCGATCATCGCTGAGGGGCTTGGTACTCGGCTTCTCTTTGGGGGGCGGTCCTATCCGACATGAGTGGCAAGTCGGTTTTGCCTTGTTCCTGGATGAACCTCGGCGGGGGCCTGCTGGGTTATCGATTGACGTTTCGAGTTTGATGAGGAAACGGGGCAATCATGGGTGACAACAGCAGCGCGGTTGTCGCTGCTTTGTTCAGCGGTCGGGAAAAGGCATAGCCTTGCCCCATCTCGCATCCAAGCCGGGTCAGTTGTGCAACTTGCTCCTCATTTTCGATGCCTTCGGCAATGACGATAATGCCGAGGTCCTTCGCGGTGTGTAAAAGACCGCCAATGACGGTTGATCCCGCGCCTTGCGGCGCAAGCCTGTCGATGAGGATCTTGTCGATCTTGATGATGTCGACCGGCATCGTCAGCAATGGCATCAACATGCCTCCGCCGGTGCCGAAGTCGTCGAGTGCGATGCGCAACCCCCTCCTGCGGAGGGGGTTGATAGCGCTGATAACCGATTGATCTCTTAAGGCTTTGTAGGCCGTCTCAGTGACCTCGATGACCAAATGGTCCAGGGGAAGACCATGGACCGCATGGGCTGCTGCGATCTGCTGATCGAGTCTGCCGCCATGGAAATCGGCTAAAGAGACATTGATGCTGATGTGCTTGATTGCAATTTGCATTTGTGCCCACTCACGCATGTCGTGGGCGACCACTTCAAGCATCCTTTGCGTGATTGCACTGGCGATATGAATATCGGCCATCGCTTCGCGAAAATTCGCGGCTGTCAGTGTGCCGCCATTCTCCATTCTCAAGCGGCACAGGGCTTCCAGAGCAACAACTCGGCGAGTATCAAGGCGCACGATAGGCTGGTAATGTGCTTCTACACGCCCCTCCTGCAAGGCTGCGTCCACATCGCGGATAGCCGTTATTCTGTGGATGATGCGTGTGTCGATCCCCGGCCAGTAGCGGACGAAACCACCTCGCTCAGTCTCTTTGGCATGGTAAAGGGCAAAGTCTGCATTCTGGCGGACATTCTCCGGCGTTCGATCCTCGCGAGCAAGAACTGCTCCGCCGATTGTCGCCTGAGGGGCAATCGTATGACCGTTGCAATCGAGCGGATGCGTAAGCCTTTCAAGGACCATCATGGCAAATTCGTTCAAATCGCGCAGGGCTGAGGGAGTCTGGACCAACACGGCGAATTCGTCTCCGCCAATACGGAATACGCGATTGGGCGCGGCAGTTTCCCGCATTCTATCAGCAGCAGCCTGAATTAACATGTCGCCGGCGTGATGCCCGAACCCGTCGTTGACGATCTTCAGATTATCGAGATCGACAATCAGGATGGCCCAGGCGCCAGGCGCCGTGCAATCAAGCGTCGACGTCGTAATGTCGAATGCTGCACGGTTGCTCAAGCCTGTCAGTTGATCGATATTGGCGCGTCGCTCACGTCCAAGATCCCTCTCATGGCGTTCAAGCGCGATGGCGCAGAGGTGGACACACAGGTCAACGATTTCTTGCTCGTTTGCGGTCGGATATCGTTTATCGCGACTGTACAACGCGAAAGTACCGATTGCCCGGCCGTCTTCGCCCATGATCGGGGTGGACCAACAAGACTGTAGACCCAACGCCAAAGCGCGGTCCTTGAAAAATGTCCATCGCGAGTCAGTGGCGATATCTTTGGTGAAAACAGGTTTTCCGAGCCAGGCCGCTCTTCCGCAAGAGCCGATGTCAGGGCCAATAGCCAAGCCATCCAAAGCGTTGCTATAGGCTTGGGGGAGGCTGGGCGCGGATAATGGATGAAGCAATCCTTTGCGATCGACAGTCAGCACGGAGCAGATGACATCTGGCGCAATTTTCTCAATTTCAGCGCACAATCTGTCGATAGTTGCCCCAAGTGAGGCTCCTTTGGCAGTCATTTCAAGAATGATATTGCTTAGGGCGATCAACATTCTTCCTAACCGTCAAGCCATATATGACAATTTCGAGTACGGAATCTTTCTCCTTCTCAATCAGCCTAATTCCCTAAATGTTTGTTATCAGGTGTTTTTCGTCTTGCTGGGTGCGTGTGCTCCTGTTCGTATGGCTGTCTTCCTCCCGGGGAAGGGTTCGGCATGATATTCGTGAGAAAACCTGCTTGCCTGCGAATCTATGCGAAAGAGGTAAAATGATGCTTAAAACCCGTCGCCTTATAACCATCTACGAGGAATCAATGTGCGGTGAAACGCACGCATCCTGGTCTCCTTCGTGGCATATTGGCGACAAATCTCCGGCGCTTCAGGCAGGCGCGTGGGCTTAGCCAGCAGGATTTCGCATACGAAATCGAGATGGATCGTACCTATTATGGCGGCGTTGAGCGCGGCGAACGAAATGTCTCCATCGATAATATCGAGCGCATCGCCAAGGGGCTAGGAGTGAGTCCGCATCTGCTGCTGTTGGATGGAGAGTGATGCCTTGGAGTTTCCAAATTGCGGGGCATTATGGCTAATGGCTGGACGCCTACGCGCATCACCGCATGACTGAGGACCTTGTGTCTTGAAGCTGCGCTGTTTACTTAACGCGCCAGACCGCCAAATAGCTGAGATCATCCCTTTTGTTGGTTCAGGGACTTCTCGCCTGAAAGGCGGCTTTGCAACGGAATCGGGGAGCGTCCAGTTACGATGCCCGTTCTGCGGCGAGCAGCGATTTCCGACCATTCAATGGTCTGATCGAGAGTTCCTCACGCCCGAAGCCGGACACGCAAAACTCCCGATCAACCGAATAGTGCGGTGCTCAGGCCGAGAAACTGTCCCGGCCTGCCAGAGCGTCATACCAGCGGCGGGTCGCCACGTTCGCTTCGGGAATGCCAAGCTGAAGCGCGTTGGTGGCAAAGTCGATTGTCACGAAGGCGGTGATGTCTGCCGCCGAGAAAGCCGCGCCAGCCACGAAGGGCTGCTCGCCGAGGCGCGCTTCCAGGTCGCTGTAGAAATCCCGCACGCGTTCCATCCCGCGATCGACCAGCGCGGGGATCTGCGCATAGCCATGGGGGCCGGCAATGGCGCGATCCTTCAGGCCGGCGACGCGATTGCGCACCGTCTCCATCACTACTGCGAAGCCTTCAAGCTCCATGCGCCGCTCCCACATCTGGACGACGGCCTTTTCCCTTGCATTCGATCCCAGCAAGGGTGTCTCGGGGAACGCCTCGTCGAGGTAGCGCATGATCGCGGGCACCTCACCGATCGCGCTTCCATCCTCCAGCACCAACGCGGGGACCACGCGGCGCGGATTGATCGCCACATAGCTGTCGGAGAACTGCTCCTTCGCCCCCAGATCGACCGGCACCTGTGTGACGCTGATGCCCTTCTCGGCGAGAAAGATGCGGACCCGGCGCGAATTGGGTGAGCCGTTCGACTGGTAGAGTTTGAGGTCGGTATTCATGTCAAATGTCCTTGAAAAGAGAGGTTGGCCTAGAGTTTCGATCCGCCATCGACGTGGATCGTGTCGCCGCTGATCCAGCGCGCCTGTTCGGACGCGAGGAAAGCGATGGCGTCGGCAATGTCCTCGGGCTCGGCCATGCGCTTCAAAGCCTGCATGCCGAGCGTGAAGTCGCGACCCTGCTCGGTCTTGGCGAAGCTCGACATTTCGGTGGGCACCACACCCGGTGCCACCGCGTTGACGCGGATACCCCTGGGCCCCAGCGCGAGGGCAAGATGCCTGACCAGCGTGTCGATCGCGCCCTTCGTTGCGGCATAGGCGGAGAGGTTGCCGACGGCAGAACCCGCCGCGAGCGACGACAGAAACACGACGCTGGACCGATCGCCGAGGATCGGCAGGAGTTGCTGCACGAGGAAGAACGGCGCGCGGACGTTGACGGCGAACAGCCTGTCGAAATCCTCGACACTGGTTTCCTCGATCGTCGCGGCCAGCGCGGTGCCGGCATTGGCGACGAGGATATCGAGCCGGTCGCCGACGATGGCGCGAACCTGGCGGGCCAGGTCATGCGCGCCGGTCGGCGAGGACAGATCGGCGCCGAGCGCCTCGGCGCGGCCACCGGCATCCCGGATGTCGTGCACGACCGCCTTTGCCTCATCGGCACCGCGGCCATAATGCACCAGAACCTGCGCGCCGGCCTTGGCGAGCGCCTTGGCGGTGGCGCGGCCGATGCCGCGCGACGCGCCGGTGACGAGGGCGGTCTTGCCCTTGCAATCCTTCATGACGGGTCTCCTTGAGGTGCGAGGGATCGTCCGGCGTCCCCCACCTTTGGCGGCGCCGTTCGATCAACGGGTTGTCGGGACAATCAGGCGTTCAGGAACAGGGTGGCATGGGCCACGAACAGCTCGGGATACTGGTAGATCGAGCCGTGGTTGGCGTCGGGGTAGATGATCAACTGCGCATTGGGCAGGGTCTGCTGCAGCGTCAGCGAATGAGCGGTGGGGATGATCACGTCATTGCTGCCCTGCACGACCAGCACCGGCTGCTTGATCGACTTGAGATAGTCGATGCCGATATCATCCGGGGTGATCCACTTGCCGATCGCCTCGCCCTGCGCCGCGATGGTCTGGGCGCTGACCTCGGGATCGCGATCCTCGCGGCGCAGCTTGCGCTCCAGGAAAGCGAGGCCGGCTGTCTGGCTGGCATCGGACGGCCCGAAATGGACGGAAAGCCAGAGATGCTCGGGCGGGTCATAATGACCCGCGAAGATCTCGGCTGAACGGCTGGCGGCCATGTCGTTGCCGCGATGCCCGGTGCCGACGAGGATGAGCTTGCGAACCAGGCCGCCGCTCTGCAGCGCGATCTCCTGCGCGACGAAGCCGCCGATCGAGATGCCAAGCACATCGACCTGGTCCAGACCCAGCGCCCGGATGAAGGCGATCGCGTCGGCACCCATGTCCTGAAAGCTCGACGGCGTTTCGCCCGACGAATTGGCGACCCCTGCATTGTTGAACAGGATCACTTCCCGGTCCTGGGCTAAGCCGTCGGTCACCGCCGGGTCCCAATAGTCCATCGTGCCGGTATAATGCTGGTTGAAGACCAGCGGGACGCCGCCCTGCCTGCCGAAGCGGCGATAGGCGAAGCGGATGCCATTGGCCTCGACGAACCGGGTCGGGGCCGTATCATGCGTGGTGGTCATGTTCTGATCCTTTCGGGAAGGATCGGCGCGCGGCCATGGGCACGCGCGCCGATAATCTCACGCGGCGAGCTTGCCGCCGTCGACGCCCAGCACCTGGCCGGTCATGTAGCCGACCTGGCCGGAGGCGAGGAAGAGGATGGCAGCCGCCAGTTCGTCGACATGGCCGGCACGCTGCAGCGGCACGGTCGAGAGCAGGCCCGCCTTGTTCTCCTCGTTGCCCGTGAACCGATCGAGCATGTCGGTCTGGGTCGCGCCCGGCGCCACCGCGTTCACGCGGATGCCGGAGCCCGCCGTTTCGAGCGCGGCCGACTTGGTGAAGCCTTCGACCGCGTGCTTGCTGGCCGCATAGACCGAGGCATAGGCGGCGCCGCGCTGGCCGAAGGACGAGCTGACGTTGACGATATTGCCATGGCCCTGTGCCTGCATCGCACGGATCTCGTGCTTCATGCTGAGCAAGGTGCCAAGGACATTGGTGTCGAACGTCGCGGCATAGCTTTCAGCGGTCTGGTCGGCGATGAGGCCAGGCTGGCCCTCGGTGCCGGCGGCGTTCACCGCGGCATCGATCCGGCCGAAACGGGCGATGGTCTGGGCCACAAGGGCGGCGACCTCGTCGTCGTGGCGGACATCCGTCCGGACGAACAGCGCCTCGCCGCCCAGCGCCTTGATCTCGGCTTCCAGCGCCTTGCCTTCCGCCTCGCGGCGGCCGGCCACGACGACGGTGTCGCCCTGGTGGGCAAAAGCGAGGGCGGCAGCGCGGCCGATGCCGGAGATGCCGCCGGTGATGAGAATGATTTTCTTGGCCATGATCTGATCCTTTCGTGTCTTGCCGAAGGCAAAGCGGGGTCGTTCACGAAAGCGCACCTTCGCGCTCCCATGCCTTGCTCGACTGTCCTTGCTTCGATGATGCGGATGTAGGTCAGCATTGCCGCCGGGAAAAAGACTTTGTATGTCCATGAGCGATACCTCACAGGCATGGGTTGAAAATGGAGCTGCGCCACCTTCGCTATTTCGTCGCCGTCGCCGAGGAGGGCAGCCTCACGGTTGCCGCGGAGAAGCGCCTGCATACCGCACAGCCCTCGCTCAGCCGTCAGCTGCGCGATCTTGAACAGGAAGTTGGGGCGCAGCTGTTCAATCGCGGCGCACGGGGGATCGAGTTGACGCCGGCTGGACGCGCGTTTCTGGACCACGCGCGGCTTGCGCTCAATCAGGCGGCCGAGGCGGTCGCCGCCGCGCGCCGGGCAGCGCGCCCCGCCAAGGCGACGTTCGCCGTGGGCTTTCTCACCGGCCAGGAAGTCGACTGGCTCCCGCGCGTCACGCAAATCCTGCGGGCCGAATTGCCAGGCATCGATTTCAAGGTATCGAGCCTCTATTCGCCCGACGTGGCGGACGCGCTGCAAAGCGGCGAGCTGGATCTCGGCTTCCTGCGCGTCGAGCCGCGACCCGACGTGACCTATCAGCTTGTCGCAAAGGAACCGCTGGTCGCCATTCTCCCCAGCGATCATCGCCTGGCGGGCGGAACCGAAGTGGAGCCGGCCGATCTCGTCGGGGAGAGCCTGATCGGATTTTCCGACGTGCCCCATGTGCTGCGCGACGTGGTGGACCTCTATCTTCGGCAGCAGGATGTCGAGATCGTCCCCAGCCACCGCATCGACAATTTCGCGATGGGCATTTCGCTGGTCGCCTCAACGCGAGGCGTGGCGCTCCTGCCTGCCTATGTCGAACCGCTCCTGCCCTGGTCGGTCGTGAGCCGCCCCCTCAAGGGTGATCCCCCGACGATCGATCTGGCCGTCGGCTATCGCCGCGATAACAATTCGCCTGTGCTCGCGACATTCCTTGCCGGCATCGGCCAACTGATCGCGGCGGGCCCGGCAGGTGTTCGAAACATGGGGTGAACGAGCCATGGGCATAAGGTCAATTGCCACTATCCGTGTGCAAGCCCGGGCGGCGGCGATGCGCAGAAACGTTGGCGCACAGCGTCGCCATCCATCAACCCGCAAGGAAACGTGATCGGGGTCATGAAGGACATCTTCTCGCTCAGGCTTTTCACCCGCGTTGCCCGGCTCGGCAGCTTTTCGGCCGCCGCGCGTGAATGCGGGCTATCCCAATCGCAAGTGTCCCGCATCGTTGCGGACCTTGAGGCCAGCCTGGGCGCGCGGCTGTTGGCGCGCACGACGCGCGCTGTAACGCCGACGGAGGCTGGTGCCGGCTTCCTGCTGCGCATGGAACCGATCCTCGCCGCGCTGGATGAAGCCGAGGAAAGTCTGCGCGAGGGCGGCGATCTGCGCGGCCTGGTGCGGATGAGCATGCCCACCAGCTTCGGCATTCGCGTGGCCGTGCCGCGCCTCGCGGCATTCGCTCAGCGCCATCCCCGGCTTCACCTTCAATTCCTGATGGAGGACCGCCGCCAGGATCTCACCCGAGATGCGGTCGATGTCGCGTTTCGTCTCGGTCGCCTCATCGACTCCACGGCGACCGCCAAGCTGATTGCGACCATCCCCCGCGTGATCGTTGCCTCTCCTGCCTATCTGGCCGCCCATGGCGAACCCGAAAGGCCCGAAGACCTGTCGGGCCATCGCATCGTGGGCGGCACCGCCGCATCGGTGCCCACCGCCTGGCGTTTCTCACGCGGGGATGAGGAGCTTGAGATCGCGGTTGATCCTGTCTTCTCCACCAACGAGAACGAGGCGGCCGTGTCAGCGGCAACTGCCGGGTTCGGCATCACCTCGACCAGTGCCTGGGCCTGCGGCAGGGAGTTGGGGGATGGAACGCTGGTCCAGCTGTTCAAGGACTGGTCGATGGTGGGCATTCCCGTTCACGCCTATTTCCCGATGGGCAAGGCAACCCGCGCGGCGGCACGCGCGGCGGTCGATCACCTGTCGAACGAGCTCAATCTTGCGGCGCTCGACGCCGCGTCAGGATTGATGCAATCCATACATAAAAGATAGCGCCGAGGGCTGGCTACCGAAACCCACGCCACAGGGCGATATGCGTCTCACCGACAAAGAGGTGAGCAGGCCATTGCCATGACACGCACAGTTCGCACCCAATCCCTCCTGACACCCGTTCGTATGGGTGAGCTGACATTGCCCAACCGCATGGTCATGGCGCCCCTGACGCGAACCCGCGCTACGCCGGGCGATCATGTTCCGACCGCGCTTCAGGCCGAATATTATGCCCAGCGCGCAACCGCCGGCCTGATCGTGACCGAAGCGATTGCCATCAGCCCCGACGGCTTCGGCTGGGCCGGCACGCCGGGGCTGTGGAGCAGGGAGCAGGTGCGCGGCTGGCGGACCGTGACCGATGCCGTCCATGCCGCTGGTGGCCGGATCATCGCGCAGCTCTGGCATACGGGCGCGATCGCTCACCCCGATGTGCGCGGCGGCGAGTCGCCCCTGTCCGCGTCGGACGTCAACGTGCTGTTTGAATCCGTCACGCCGACGGGCCGCAAGCCGACCGTGGCACCGCGCCCTATGACAATCGACGAGATCCGCCAGACGGTCGCCGACTATGCGACGGCAGCAGGCAACGCGATCGAGGCCGGTTTCGATGGCGTCCAGATCCTCGCGAACTATCTCTACCTGATCGCGCAGTTCCTGAACCGCGAGACCAATCGCCGAACCGACGACTATGGCGGCACGCTGGAAAACCGGGCGCGCTTCCTGTTCGAGACGGTCGAGGCCGTGCTCGACCGGGTCGATCCTTCGCGGGTCGGGGTCAAGATCAGCCCGATGCATGAGGGCGGCCCGTTCGCGGCGAATGACGAAACGCTGCCGATGGCCGAATATGCGGTCCGCGAGTTGAACGGTTATGGGTTGTCGCATCTTCTGCTGATGGGCAACACGACCGACTTCACGGGAACCCCGCTGGAGCATCTGGCAGATGACGGCATGTTCCGCCATTTCCGTCCGATCTTTACGGGAACGCTGATCGCCAACGTCGCGATGACGGCCGAGCGCGGCAACCGCCTGATCGACGAAGGCCTCGCCGACATGGTCGCGTTCGGGCGGCCATTCATCGCGAACCCTGACCTTGTTGCGCGCATCGCGAAGAACGCGCCCCTCGCCGAGATCGACTGGGCGACCGTCTATGCGGCCGGACCGGAAGGCTATGTCGACTACCCGGCCTGGCGCCCCGGTCAGCCTGCCTGACCCCGTCTCCAGATTTGCTCATCTCGCACGGCGGGTTCCCGCCGCGTGCTCGAAAGGACATCATCATGAAACTTACCGGCAACACCATTTTCATCACCGGCGGCGGCTCGGGCATTGGCCGTGGCCTGGCCGAGGCGTTTCATGCGCGCCGCAACAAGGTCATCATCAGTGGTCGCCGGCGCGCGCAGCTTGACGACGTTCTTGCGGCCAATCCGGGCATGGCGGCGATCGAGCTCGACATCACCGATCCGGCCAGCGTGGAAGCGGCGGCGGCAAGGCTGATCGCGGAACATCCCGATCTCAACGTGCTGATCAACAACGCAGGCATCATGCTTCCCGACAATGCGGCCGGGAAGATGGACGATGTGCAGATGGTATCGACCATTGCGACCAACCTGATGGGGCCGGTCCGCATGACATCGGCGCTGATCGGGCATTTGAAGGGCAAGGAAGGCGCCACCATCGCCTATACCAGTTCGGTGCTCGGCTTCGTGCCGCTCGCGCTGACGGCAGTCTATTCGGCCACCAAGGCCGCTGTCCATTCCTATGCCCTCTCGCAGCGCTTCATGCTGCGTGATGCGGGCGTGAAGGTGCTCGAGATCGCTCCTCCCTGGGTGCGCACCGACCTGATGAACAGCCGCGAGGCAGAGCAGGCGATGCCGCTTGACGACTTCATTGCCGGGACAATGGCGTTGCTCGGCACCGACGCGGACGAAATCATCCTTGAGGGCGGCGCCACCGCGATGCGCGCGAACGCCGGTCCCGACGAGCACGGTTTCGTCACCGCCTTCAACACCCAGATGGCGGCGCTTTTCTCGGCCTGATCCTCACTGACAACGCCAGGGGGGCTTCCATGGTCGTTGACGCCCTGTTCCGGCACGGTCTTGGCCGCCCAAGCCCAAGGAGAATGACGATGACTTCCCAGACTGAATTCAACAAGGCGCTGGTGCTGGAGGCGTTCGACACGCTCTTCAACCAGCGCGACTATGACAAGGCCGAGACCTTCTGGTCGTCTGAATATATCCAGCACAGCGCACATATCGGGCCAGGTCGGGCGGGGCTTTTCGATCTCATCCGTTCGGTGCCGGACACGTTGCGCTATGAGCACGGATTGATTCTGGCCGAAGGCGATCATGTCATGGTCCACAGCCGTTTCTCCGGGAACGGTCGGCCGGCGGCATGGATCGGCGTCGACATCGTCCGGATCCAGGACGGTAAGCTCGCCGAACATTGGGACGTGCTTCAGGATGAAGCTACAGCCCTGACATCGCTGAGCGGGCTTCCGATGTTCGGCGCGAACTTCCCGGCCTGACCATCGGTCCCGCGAGCCTGGTTGTTCGGCTCGAATGGCAAAGATCCGGCAAGAGCTGACGTTCAGTCAGAGTCTTCCGAATGCCCCTTTGTCCCAGCCCCCGTCTTTCAGCGGTGCTGCGCCAGCGTGAATGTAGGGCGGGTTTCGACGGTCCGACCATGGGCCCTGAACGGCCGCTATGGCTAAGGTTTTCGGGCGCTTGCGTACGAAATCCTTTCATGGACGAACATAGGGTAATCGCGGGAGCGCTGGCGAGACAGGCCCGTTCGTCGAACGAGATTGTCCTATGTTCGTCCATGAGGGCGAAACTCGCGGAAAGTATCGGACAGAAATTTCGCGTCATTCCCCACACAAACTATGCATCACGGCCTCGACGACTGGAGTGGCGGGCTCCTTGCCAAGCAAAGCAATCAACCTTCCATTGTCGAGACGCATCGGATGGCGCCAGAAGGGGGCGACCTCGACCACCTCGCGTGGGAACCCGCCAAAGGGCGCGGCAAGGCGCATAAACCACCACGGAAAGGATCGTTCGGGCAGAGCGGGATCGCCCACGGCTTCGCGGAGCAGGCGTGCCATCTGCCGACCGTCATGATCCCAGAAGCCAGCAAATTGCAGACGTTCGGCGCGCGCCAGAACGCCTTCCGGTAATTCCAGCAACTGCGCGAAAGTTTCGGCTAAATCGGGTAGATAGGCCCAGCTGTGGCCTACACCTGGCTTTCCCGGATTGATGATGCGTTGCAGAGGTTGTTTGGCCATGGCTTGGGTGAACCAACTCTGCTTGGCATCGGGGCCGAAGAAATCACCCGCTCGCAGGATCAGGCTGGTAACCTCGGATGCGGCGGCGGTGATGCGGCGCTCCATTTCGGCGCGGATGGCGCCCTTGGACCCACGGGGATGCTGGGGCGTGGTTTCAGTGATGAGCGGAGTAGCCGCCGCATCAAAATTGTAGACCGTACCGGGCAGCAAAAGGCGGGCACCATGCTGTCGGGCGGCTTGCAAACTGGCGTCGAGCATGGGCAGCACCAGCTTGTCCCAATGGCGATAGCCCTGCGGGTTGACGCCGTGAAAGATCGCCGAAGCGCCCCTTGCAGCGGTGACAACATCCTCCACGTTCAGTGCATCACCGGCAATCCACTGCGGCTGACTTGTGCCACGCCAGTTTAGCCCGGCTTATTCATGAGCCCGCTGCACTGGGGCGTGCCGGGTTTGATGTGTCGGTGGCCGCGTGATCCGGGCGCGCGGTTTCGGCGGCGTTTTTCGCCGCAGCAAAACCGATGGCTTTTCGAGGTTGATGGGCGAT
>QFCS01001203.1_pt1 | contig 23941 bp, 13 predicted proteins | sample 3576561 | NCBI WGS metagenome assembly QFCS01 | reverse complement strand
GCCCTCGGCAGGTGTGGCTTGTGGCATTTAATGTCCCGAACAGGAGATGGCTTCGACAACCAATTTCCTACTTCAGAACAAAACCTTACGCTACTCCTGCCAACCCTTCAGGTGCCCCCTGATGAATAAGCCGGGCTAGATTGAGCTTGTGTCCTGCCGATCAAGCTCGCCCTTATACCTAGACAAGCGGGTCCAAATTTCGCAGGATGAACCAGATGATCGTTCACTGGCTATATATAAGCCGAAGCCTAATCCCTCCCCCCGATCGGGAGAGCGCCGTCGAAGACATTGTTTCCGTGTCTGTTAGCCGTAATCGCGCTCAAGATGTGACCGGGGCCCTGATCGCAACATCTTCCAATTTTGCGCAGTATATTGAAGGATCACCCCCAAGCATCGTTAACCTTCAAGCCAGCATCAGGCGAGATGCTCGACATTCTGACATCCAGACGCTCAGCGAGGGGCACGTGAGCGGGCGGAAATTTGACGGTTGGTCGCTCGCCTACGCTGGCTCATCCCAGTATGTGTCGCATCAGCTTGAGAAGAGGCTTCGAGACCGCCATGATGTAGTCTCGATTGATGCAGATTTACTGGTCTGGTTGATGGAAGAATTTACGTCCGGCCCGCCTTAGATGCAATCGCAGGCAGGCTAATGGTAAACGTCGCGCCGCCCGCCTTGTTTCTACACGCACGAATTGCTCCACCGTGGGCCTCCACAATCGAGCGGGAAATCGACAATCCAACCCCGAGACCGCCTGTCTTTGAGGAGAAGAAGGGAACAAAAATCCGCTCCTCCGTTCCCAATTCTATGCCATGTCCGGTATCAGCAATCTGAATAATGGCTTGTCCATGTTCGACAGATAACGAGATTGTCACAATCTTCCGCTCGACAGATTCAAGCGCTTCCACTGCATTTTTTACGAGATTTATGATCACCAGTTGCAGCTGCACGGGCTCTACAGCAGCGACGATATCGTCAGGACTCTTGGAGAAATCCACATGCACGTTATCCGGCAGGCCCACACGGCAAACTGAGATCGCTTCACGGACAATGCTCGTCAGGTTCTCCCGCCGCCGCTTGGAACGACCTTCGGTCATGGTTCGAAGGCTTCTTATTATAGCTCCCGCTCTCAGGGCGCTTGCCTCGATCTGAGTCAAAGCCTCGCTGACATATATCGGGTCAACAGCCTTACCGTTCAACGACCGCCTAGCGGCTCCAACATAGCTGCTGATGGCCGAGAATGGCTGATTAAGCTCGTGGCACAACACCATGGCCAATCCAGACATTGCGCTCCGCCTGGACGTATGCATGAGTTCACTCTGAAGCGATTGCAATTCCAGCTCCGCCAACTTTGACGAGGTGATATCTTGCTTCGTGCCAAAGATGCGAACAGACTTACCTCGCGATTGCTCCGCTATAGCCGTCAGTCTGATCCACCGTTGGTTGCCTAATGCTGTGCGAACCTGAACGTCCAGATTGAAGCTTCCACCATTCTCAATGATGTTAGATCGCAGCCGCTCCATCTCCACGCGTGATGCAGGTTCGTAGAGGCCAAGAATTTGTCGACGATCCAATTCAATGCCACGGGGCAATTCGAAAAGATCGTAGACAACGTCGGTCCACCACAATTTTTCGTCCGGCAGGCTGCACTCCCACACCCCGATATCAGCGAGCGCCGAAATCGTATCGTACATCTTCTTGTATGAAGGAGCGCCCCCCTTTCGCGAACCCTGCTGCCTCATCCCGCTCTAACGCCTAACTCCATCTCGCAATGCCGCTGCGGTCAACAGATGCTCAAACCATCATAATTACTCACCTAGAAGGTGACTAGATCAGGCAAAACGCTTGGAGCTCCGTGCTTCAGCACGTTGGCGAAGCCTCTGCCGAATGGAGAGGTTCGTCCTGGAGATACCAGCGGTGAACTATTATAAACATCATTACAATTGTTCAAATTATCTAATAATATCAATGTTTCCACCCTATTCATAATGCGGGGGCAGGTTCAAGTCCGGTAGGCGGCACCAGCCTTGCTTAAAATCCGCCATTACTCGCTTGTTCTCCGGAGAGCGCGGAAATCGCGCGCAGTTCCAGAGACGCTGCTTCATACCAATTGAATGGAAAAATCGCCTCCGTCTCAGAAGCGCGATTTCGAGACCTCACATTCAGTGTGATGGTTAAGCGGAAAATCCCAGCAACCTACGCTGCTCCGTCCAGGTCTAGCATCTGTCTGTTGCCTGACAGCATAGCTGCAACTCCTTCAGTCTCTAAATCCCACTCACCATGGTGATCTCCAGCTATTTTCCATCTCCCGGAAAAAGCGAAAGCGATTCGAACTGAGGTTGGGAGTTCCTCACGCCTAACTTAGATTAATCCGTAAGTCTTTGTAATAACAAAGCTATTTCACCTTATTTTAACGCGCATTGCCCACCAAGACCAGACGTCTCGAGTTGACCACGAATAGGGTAGCTTCATGCGCGCATTCATCACCAAGTCCACGAACTCCGTTTTCGCTCATGACAAAAGCGCCCTGCTTGTGGGCGTCGGAGGTATGGCGCTGGCGTTCGGACTGGCGCTGCCTTCCAACGCCCTAGCAGCCAACTACACCGCCAGCACGGATACCGAGCTGCGTCAGGCAATCCAGGACGCGAACGTGGATGGCGATCCTAGCTCGACGATCACCTTGACAGCCGACATTGCGATCGCCGGGACGCTGCCGGATAGTACGAAGCCCCTGATCATCAACACCGGCAGCTTTTCGACGAGCGGCATGCCTCTCACGGGCAATGTGACCGTGGGCGGCACCATCAACGGTATCGGTGACACGGTGAACGGCACCGGACAGACCGGCCTGTCCGTGGTTGTCGCTGGCGGCGTACCAACCACCATCACAAACAATGCGATCGTGACAGGAGGCGATGGCACCACCACGAACGGCGACGGTCTTGGCGCCAATGTTCCGAACAACGGCACCCTTATCAACAACGGCACTATCACCGGCGGAAGCTCGGGCGGGCCTGCCTCCCTGAGGGGCGGTCATGGTGTGCAGATGAGCAACACTGCGACCGTCATCAACAATGGTACCATACAAGGCGGCACCGGCCTGGGTGTGACCGGCGGCGACGGCGCTTTCATCGGCGTGGGCGTCAGCGGCGCGCAAAGCTTCACCAATAATGCGACTGGCATCATCCGAGGCGGCGACGGCACCGGCGGAACTCTGGGGGGCGTCGGCATCGAAGTCAAGGACATCTCCGTTCCGATCATCAATCACGGCTTGATCGAAGGTGGCAACGGTGTGGCGGCGATTAAGAGCGGCCCTAATGTCAACATCGTCAACGATGGCATCATCCGGGCTGGCACCGGCGGTATAGTAGCGATCGACGCAAGTCAGTCTCAGCTCACCCTGCTGGAATTGCGGGCAGGGTCGAACATCACAGGGCAGGTGATCGCCAATGCAGGGGCCACCTTCTCCCAGACGCTGCAGCTCGGTGGTACCGTCGATGCCAACTTCGACATGTCGCTGGCCGGAGCGGGAGCGCAGTATCGGAATTTCAATCGCTTTGTGAAGACCGGCACGAGCACCTGGACTCTCACAGGCAGCGCGGCGGGGCTGCCAACAGCGGTCTGGGAGCTTCAGCAGGGTACGCTCCTGTTCGACCAGAACACGGTAGGCGGACAGATCCCTGCCATACTCGGCAACGGTGGGCTGGTATTTGAACAAAATAGTGCTCTATCCATTGGCAACCTCAACGGGGCCATATCAGTTCTCCAGAACGGATCGGGCATGACGACGCTGGTGGGGAACAACCATAGCGGCGGCACGACACTGGCCAGCGGCACGCTTTCGATGGGGACCGAAACCGCGCTCGGGACGGGCGCATTCACGATCACCGGCGGTGCGTTTCAGTGGACCGGAAACAGCACTATTTCGCGGGCCATCAATTGGGGGACGAACGGCGCCGAGATCGAGGTTACCGGCACCAGCCTGACCCTCGCGCAGCCGCTGCTGGGCGGCGGCGCGTTGCTCAAATCGGGGACCGGCTCACTCACGCTGACGGGCGACAATAGCTATAGCGGCGGCACGACGATCGCGGCCGGTACGCTGCGCGTCAACGGCATGATCCTGGGTGATGTGGTGGACAACGGCACGCTCATCTTCGGCAATGCGGTCGCGACCAACTATGCCGGATCGATAACGGGCTCGGGCAATGTTTCCGCGCAGGGCGCGGGCTTGCTCACCCTTACTGGCAATAGCAATTACGGAGGCGCGACGACCATCAGCGGTTCGGGCGGGCTGCTCGTCACAGGCGGAACCGACATAACCTATGGCGGGGGCACGACACTTTCGGGGGGCACAGCTTCTCGTGAACGCGGGCAGCACGGTGACTTCCGGCGGCGCCACGACAATGAGCAGCACCGCCAATAGTACGCTCACCGTCGACGGCCTGGGCTCTGCTTTCAGCTCCGCCTCGGTTAGCGCCGTGGCTGGGAGCAACCGAACGCTTGCCGTCAACGTCACCAACGGCGGCCTGCTCAGGGCCACGACCGGAGATTTGCCGCTGCGGGTTCTGCTTCTCGTTCCCGGTGCCGCCAACACTGCTAAGTTAAATATCGGCGGTACAGGCTCTCTGGCCGATCTGGCAGGCGGTCTATTGGCCGCCACCTCATCCAACACCACCGCCTTCGTCACGATCAGCGGCGGCGGCGGCCTGCATACAGCGGGGGCGAGCATCTTTGGCGCACCGAACGGCAACACGGCAACGATTAACAAGCCGTATGTGACGATTACCGGAACAGGATCGAACTGGACGAGCACCAACTCGCTATCAATGACCAATGGCAGCTTCACACTCGACCAGGGCGGCCGGGCGAGTTTCAGCAACGCCATCTTCGGATCGAGTACAATTGCGGGAAGACCAGCGACACTTATAGTATCGGGCACGGGCTCGCGTCTGGCCGCCACTGCGGGTGATTTGGTGCTCGGCAGCGGCGGGACGGGCACCGGCACACTTACTGTCAGGGATGGCAGCTCTGTCACCGTGGCGGGATCACTGGCATTGGGCGATGTCTCAGCGGCCAGTGGCGTGCTCAACATCGGTGGCGCGGAAGGATCGGCGGCAGCCGGCGCGGGCACGATCGACACCGCGAGCATCACCACCAGCGTCGCCAGCCGGATCAACTTCAACCATGTCAATGTGGCTTATCGTCTCGACGCGCTGATCAGCGGCGCAGGCGTCCTCAACCAGCTGTCGGGCACCACGATCCTGACCGGAAACAACAGTTATGCGGGCGCGACCACGATTACCGGAGGCACGCTGCGCATCAACGGCAACCAGTCCGGGGCCACCGGTCTGGTCAGTGTTGGCAGCGGTGCCACGCTTGGCGGATCGGGGGCCATCGGCGGGAGCGTGACGGTGGCTAACGGCGGCGCCCTGGCTCCTGGCAACAGCCCGGGCACGTTGATCATCGCAGGCGACCTCACCTTGTCGTCGGGCTCGATTCTCAACTACGAATTGGGTCAGGCGAACATCGCCGGCGGCGCGCTCAACGATCTCGTCGATGTCGGCGGCAACCTCACGCTCGACGGAACTCTCAATGTAGCGACATCAGTGAGTGGAAGCTTCGGTCCGGGCGTATATCGATTGTTCAACTACAGCGGCACCCTGACCGACAACGGGCTGGACCTCGGGATGATGCCGGTCGGCAGCATCGTATCGCTCCAGACCGGAGTTGCGGGTCAGGTGAACCTGCTCAACACCGGCGATGTGGCATTCAGCTTCTGGGATGGCGGTGCCGAACCGAAGCTCAACCACCTTATCGATGGCGGCAGCGGCGTCTGGCACCTGGGGGGTGCCGACTATAACTGGACGGATCCCACCGGGACGGCCAACGCGCCGTTTGCCGACGGCACGGTCGCGCTGTTTGTGAGCGGCACCGGCACGGTCACGGTCGACAATAGTGGCGGGCAGGTCACCGCGTCCGGGCTGCAGTTCGCGAGCAGCGGTTATGTCATCCAGGGCGAACCGATCGTCCTGACCGGGACAAGCGCCACGATCAGGGTCGGTGACGGGAGCGCCGCGGGTGCAAACATGGTCGCCACCGTAAACGCAGCGCTGTCGGGCGGAGCCGAACTGGTCAAGACCGATGCCGGGACACTCATCCTGGGCGGAAGCAACAGCTACTCGGGCGGAACAAGGGTTGCCGGCGGCACGCTTCAGATTTCGAGCGATGACAATCTTGGAGCCGCGTCGGGGGGACTGGGGTTCGATGGCGGCACCCTCAGCACCACCGCCACGCTTACATCCGGCCGTTCGATCGCGATAAACGGTCCGGGCACCATCACGACTGGCAGCGCCACGACCCTGTCGCTCACTGGTCCATTGTCAGGCAGCGCTTCGCTCACAAAATCCGGCGCGGGCACGCTCCGGCTCAATGGCAGCAATGCTGCTTACACCGGAGACATCGCCATAGACGCAGGCACGCTCGCTATGATCGGCACGCTGGGCGGCACTGTGACCGTGAAAAACGGTAGCCGGTTCGAAGGCACGGGACAGGCCGCCATGATCAACAATAGCGGTACGGTCGCGCCGGGCGGCAACGGGATCGGAACGCTGACCGCCGGCGGCGATTACCACGGCGCTGGCGGCATCCTGGCGATCGACGCGATCTTGGGCGGCGATAACTCACCCGCCGACCGTCTGGACGTGACCGGATCGACAACGGGCAATACACAGGTGCTCGTCACCAACCGCGGCGGCCTTGGCGACCAGACTAGCAATGGCATCAAGATCATCGATGTTGCCGGTGCTTCGAACGGCACCTTCACGCTCACCGGCGACTATCTGTTCGAAGGGAGGCCCGCTGTCATCGCGGGGGCGTATAGCTATCGCCTCTATAATGGAAATGTGAGCAATCCCAACGATGGCGGCTGGTACCTGCGATCAAGCCTGCTCGATCCGCCAAGCCTGCCAAATATGCCGACAATACCCCTCTACCAGCCCGGTGTGCCCATCTACGAAGCTTATGGGCAAACTCTGCTCAGCCTCGTTGATCTGGGCACGATGCAGGAGCGCGTGGGCAACCGTCAGTGGGCGCAGAAACAGAACGGAGCAGTGTCCGGGATCTGGGGCAGGATAGTTGGCAAGCGGTCGCGCGCCAATGCGGTGACGTCGACGAGTTTGAGCGATGTCGATGTCGATAGCTGGAGTGCGGAACTCGGCACCGATCGCACATTCATCGCGGGTGATAACGGGACGCGGCTCGTAGGCGGGATTACCGGCGGCTATAGTAAAGCCCATGCTGGCATCCGTTCCCCCTTCGGGAACGGCACGATCAAGTCCGCAGCATACAGTCTGGGTGCTACACTCAGCTGGTTCGGACCGCGGGGCTTCTACGTCGATGGGCGGGTGCAAACCAGCTGGTTCGACAGCAAGCTTAAATCCTCTCTGCTGGGCTCGCTCGCTGACGGTAACAAAGGCGCCGGCCAGGCGTACAGTGCTGAGGTCGGTAAGCGCGTTCCGGTCGCTGGCAATCTGTCTGTCACGCCGCAGCTCCAGACAAAGTATTCCCGGGTGCATTTCAATCGGTTCCGTGACGCCTATAAAACCCCGATTTCGACCGGCCGCGATGACAGCCTGGAGACGCGTTGGGGCTTTTCGCTCGACCGGACCAACGATCACAGCCATATTTATGGCGTCGTAAACCTCCGCTACGAATGGCTGAACGGAACATCCGCCAATGTCGCGGGGACGATCGTCGGCCGGAGCAACAAGCGGCTTTGGAGTGAGCTGGGCTTTGGCGGCAGCGTTGTCCTCGGCGAGCGCCTGACGCTGTTCGGGGAGGCTTCAGGGAACACCGCGATCAGAGACTTCGGCGATAGCAATGATCTTAAGGGAACGATCGGTCTGCGGCTCTCCTTTTGACAAGCTATCGTGACGCGCGTGATCCAAATCGCCCTCGCTCACGCTGCGTTTACATCCCCAGGTGGAACACTCTGAAGAGACATGGCGCGGTTCATGTCCGCAAACTACCGCCGGCAGGCAACATGAATGAAAGGCAGGAATAAGGGGCCTGCGTGTTTCTCCCTAGTGGCGGATATGCCGGCGGAGAGTAACCAACTCACTGGTTTACTGTGCAAAAGGAGATGTCGCCGCGCTCAATATCAATAGCTCAAGATTGTGTACTTGTACCCTTTTGCCAGCCCCCACCGAGGGCGCGGAACAGATCAATCTGGCCGTTCGCAATACGTTCGTCCGATAACGCCAAGTCGGCCTCAGCCTGCGCTAGCGAACGTTCAGCATCGAGCACCGCAAGGGAATCGATCTTGCCCTCCCGAAGCTGGAGCCGCGCAAGGCGCGCCGCAGTCGCGGCTTGGTCACGGGCAGCGTTGAGCGCGATGCGGCGGTCAAGCTCATGCGCGTAGGCTGACAGGGCGGTTTCGGTTTCCTCAAGCGCGTGGAGAACCGTGCCATCGAATTGGGCCAGTGCCGCCGCTGCTGAGGCTTTCGATTGTTCCACGCGCGCCCGATTGGCTTCCTGATTGGGGAATGACCAGTTGATCAGCGAGCCCAGCAACCACCGAAATGGGCCACCTGCGAACAGATCGCCAAGCGATGGGCCGGTTGCACCAACCGAGCCACCGAAACTGATCCGTGGGTAGAGATCAGCCGTGGCCACGCCGACACGCGCCGTTTCCGCCGCAAGCCGGCGTTCCGCTTCACGCACATCGGGCCGGCGGGCGATCAGCGCACGGCCGTCGCCGACCGGAATTGCCTGATCGAGCCGGAGGATGGTTTGGCGCGCGCCCGCCCCTGGGGGCAATTCGGCGGGCGCGCGACCGGTAAGCACGGCGAGGCGAAATAACGCCCCGTCGCGCTCCGCTCGAAGCGGCGGCAATGTCGCCCGTTGCTGCGCGCCGAGGGACGCGACGCGCGCAACGTCGAGCCGCGTGCCGCGACCCGCTTCGAAACGTTTGGTAGTGATATTCAGAGTCTGCTCGATCAGCCTGACCGAGCGCTCGGCGACCTGCAGCCGTTCGGCGGCGGCGGCGGTATCGGCATATGCGCGAGCAGTTTCAGCCGCGACAACGACGCGGAGGGCGTCACGCGCGGCAGCCGCCGCATCGGCATCGCCGCGCGCCGCCTCGATCGAGCGACCGACGCGACCGAACAGGTCAAGTTCGTAGGAAATATCCATCCCGATATCGAAGCTGGAGTCCGTACGGTCGGCGCCCGGCGCGATCTGGCCGGCTGGCACACGCGCATAATTCGCACCTGCGCCGATCTCCGTTTGCGGAAGCCGTCCGGCGCGAGACTCGCGCAGGAGCGCGCGTGCGCGGGACAGGTTGGCCGTGGCCACGCGCAGATCGGTGTTGTGCGCTAACGCATCCGCAACTAGTCCGTCGAGGACCGGGTCTTGATAGAGCCGCCACCATTCGCCAACGGGCTCAGCGGCAGTGAAGGACGGGCTTGTGGCCGCCACGAATGCGCCAGCCGCCACCGGCTTGGGCTGTGATGCCATGTAGTTAGGGCCGACAGTGCAAGCCGCCAGGGCGAGCAGGCTGGAGATACCAAGAAGACGAATACTGCGGATCATTTCCGTTCTCCTTATTCGGCCGGAAGCAGCTGGGGCGCCGACCTGAACCGGCGGAAGAGTCCCCAGCCATGCATGCCGCGCAATGCGACGTAGAATATCGGCGTGAAGACCAGCCCGAAGAAGGTGACGCCGATCATGCCAAAGAAGACCGCCGTGCCAAGCGCCTGGCGAAGCTCCCATCCCGGCCCGGAAGCCGTCACCAGCGGCAGCACGCCGAGGATGAAGGCGAAGCTGGTCATCAGGATCGGACGAAGCCGGGTCCGCGCCGCTTCGATCGCTGCCGCCAGTGCAGTGGCGCCGCGTTCTTCGGCTTGCTTGGCGAACTCGACGATCAGGATCGCGTTCTTGGCCGCGAGCGCAATCAGCACGATCAGGCCGATCTGGGTCAGGATATTATTGTCCATGCCGCGCAGGTTCACGCCTGCCATCGCCGCGAGCAGGGTCATCGGCACGATCAGGATGATCGCCAGCGGCAGGATCAGGCTTTCGAACTGCGCGGCGAGCACCAGAAACACGAACACCACCGCCATACCGAACACGATCGCCGCGACGTTGCCGGCCGCCTTTTCCTGGAATGCGATGTCAGTCCATTCGCCATGGAAACCCGACGGCAGTTTGCTGGCAAGCGCATCCATCGTCGCGATCGACTGCCCCGTGGAATAGCCTTTGGCGCTCTCGCTATCGACCTCGACAGCCGGGAACAAATTGTAGCGTGTGACACGATAGGGCCCGGTCTTGTTCTCGAAGGTCGCGACGGCGCCGATCGGGACCATCCCGCCGGAATTGGAACGTGTCTTGAGCTGGGCGATATCGGATGGATCGTCGCGGAAGGGCGCGTCAGCCTGTGCGGTCACGCGGAAGGTGCGGCCGAGCAGATTGAAGTCGTTGACGTACGACGAGCCCAGATAGACCTGCAGCGCCTCGAACACCCGGCCAGCCGGCACGCCGAGCATATCAGACTTCGCGCGATCGATATCGGCATAGATGCGGGGCGTGGCCGTGTTAAAGAGCATGTGGGTGTTGGCTAAGCTCTTCTGCTTGTGAGCTTCCCCGATCATGTTTCCCGCCGCCTGCTCGAGCGCCTGGTAACCCGCGCCGTCGCGGTCCTGCACGATCATCCGCAGACCGCCGCCATTGCCGATGCCCTGAATGGTCGGGGGCGGCACCACGAAGACCAATGCCTCGTCCATGCCGGACAGCGCGGCGCGCATGTCCTCTTCAATGTTTGCCTCGGTGCGATCAGTGCCGGAGCGCTCGGCGAACGGCTTGAAGGTGATGTATGCGGCGCCCGCATTGGCGGCCTGGGTGCCCGACGCACCGTCAAAGCCCGCGAACATGACCGCAGCTTCAGTGCCGGGCACGGCCAACAGCTTTTTCACCGCCTTTTTCAGCACGCGATCGGTCTCTTCGACCGAACTGCCGGGCGGCAGCTGGATCGCGGCGAGCGCATAGCCCTGATCCTGGGCCGGCACAAAACCTGCCGGTGTCACCCAGAACAGGGCGACCGTGATCGCCACCAGCCCGGCATAGATCGCCAGCATGTTCTGCGGTATGGCGCCGATGCGTTGCGTGAAGCCCCCATACCAGGCGCTGAGCCGATCGAAATTGCTATTGAAACGCTGCCCGGCGAGAAAGGCAATCCGCTGCCAGCCTCGGGTCGGGGCTACGGTCGCCTTCGCCTTAAGCAGGCGGGCGGCTAGCGCCGGAGACAGGGTCAGCGACAGGAACAGCGAGATCAGCGTCGCAGTGGCAATGGTGATCGCGAACTGGCGATAGAATTCGCCCGAGATGCCCGTGAGGAAGGTCGTCGGCACGAAAACCGCGCACATCACCAGCACGATCGCAATCAGGGCCCCTGCGACTTCATCCATCGACCGGTGCGCCGCCGCACGCGGCTCGAGGCCATGTTCGATATTGCGCTCCACATTCTCGACCACCACGATTGCGTCGTCGACGACGATCCCGATCGCCAGCACCAGCCCGAACAGCGACAAGGTGTTGAGCGAGTAGCCGAAGGCGGCAAGCACCGCGAACGTCCCGATCAGCGAAACCGGGATGGCGATCACCGGCACCAGGGCCGCGCGCCAGCTCTGCAGGAATATGATGATGACGAGCACCACTAGGATGACCGCTTCGAACAGCGTCTTCTGCACGGCACTGATGGAGTCGCTGATGAATTCGGTAGGATTCCAGATGATCCGGTATTCCAGGCCTTTGGGAAAGCTCTTGGCCGCATCGGCCAGCTCGGCCTTGACACCCTCGGCGGCGGCGAGCGCGTTGCTGCCGGGCCGTTGGGTGACGCCCATGATGATCGAGTCCTTACCGGACAAATAAGCATTCACGCCATAATCGTCGGCACCCAGCTCAACCCGGGCGACATCGCGCACGCGAGTGATGCCGCCATTCTCGTCTGTGCGAACGATGATGCTGGCGAACTCGTCGGCTGTCTTGAACCGGCCCTGCGCCTCGACGCTGAATTGCTGGGTCGTGCCTGTGTCATAGGGGGGCTGGCCGACGGTGCCGGCGGCGACCTGCACATTCTGGGCGCGGAGCGCGGCGACGATGTCGCCCGCCGTCAGCCCGAGCGCGGAGGCACGGCCGGGATCGATCCAGACCCGCATCGCATAGTCACGTGCGCCGAACACCTGAACATCACCGATGCCCTCGACGCGGGTGAGCCGATCCTTGAGCTGGGTCAGTGCATAGTTGGAGACATAGCCGCGATCGAGCGAACCATCGGGCGAGAGTATGTTGACTGCCATCAACCAGGATGGCGAGGTCTTGCGCACGACAACGCCTTGGCGGCGCACTTCCTCCGGTAGGCTGGGCTCAGCGAGGGCGACGCGATTTTGCACGAGCACCTGCGCCGTGTCGAGATTGGTGCCGATCTTGAACGTGACGGTTATGATCAGCCGTCCGTCACCTGTCGATTGGGACGACTGGTACAGCATATTGTCTACGCCGTTGATCTGCTGCTCGATCGGCGCCGCGACCGTGTCAGCGACAGTTTCGGCCGAGGCGCCTGGATAGTTCGCTGAAACCGTGACGGTCGGCGGCACCACGTTCGGATATTGCGCGATCGGCAGTCCCAGATAGGCCGCTGCGCCCACGATCGTGATAATAATCGCGATGACGGCCGCGAAAATCGGGCGACGGATGAAGAAATGACTGATGCCCATTGTTTGTTTTCCGAGTCTGGATGATCCCAAGGGTCAGCGGGCGGCGAGCGTCGCCTGCGATGCGGGCTGGAACTCGATCGGTGCTTGTGCAGTGGTGACTGCTGGGGGACTGATACGCCCGGACCGAGCATTGACCTTGCCGCCGGGGGTGGCGAACTGCACACCCTGGATTACGACGCGGTCATCCGGCTTAAGCCCGGAGCGGATACTCCGCAGCGAGCCTACGAGCGGGCCGGGTTCGACCTGGCGGCCTGCGATGACGCCATCTTTTCCCACGACGAACACGATCTTCCGCGCCTGATCAGTGCGCACAGCGGCGTCGGGCACGAGCAGCGCCTTTTCCACGCCACCGCCGCTCTGCCGCATATTGCCGAACATGCCGGGGGCGAGGAAATAATCGGGATTGGGGATCACCGCGCGGCCACGGATCGTCCCTGAACGGGGGTCGATGGCATTATCAGTGAAATCGACGCTGCCCTGCCATTTATAATCCGGTTCGTCCTGCAGCTTGATCTGGACGTGCTGGATCCCCGCCCCTTCCTTATGCTGTTCGCGAAGGTTCTTAAGGTAGAGCGCTTCCGAGGCGTCAAAGGTGAAATAGATCGGATCGAGCGCCAGTACCGTGGTGAGCATCGTGTCGTTCGCACTCACCAGATTGCCGATGTCCACGCGCCGGTTCGAGATACGGCCGGTGATTGGCGCACGGACTTGCGTGAATTCAAGATCGAGCTGACGCTGGCGAGCTTGCGCCTGCGCGGCGGCAACGCTGGCCTCACCCGATTTGAGTGCGGCGCGCAGGGTATCGACCTCTTCCTGGCTGACCGCCTCATCGCTGATCAGCCTTGCAGCACGCGCATATTCGCTCCGCGCCAATGCGAGCTGAGTCTGTGCGGTGGCGATGCGGGCTTGCGCTTCCGTCTGCGCCGCGACGTAGGGCCGCTGATCGATCGTGAAGAGCAGCTGGCCCTTCTGAACGATGTCACCGTCCTTGAAATGAATGTCGACAAGCTGGCCTGATACGCGCGGGCGTATCTCGACTGACTGACTGGCGTCGAAGCGGCCTGTGTAATCGTCCCATTCGGTAATGGCCTGCTGGAGCGGTCGGCTGACGGTAACATTGGGCGGCGGCGGCGCATCCGCCTGAACTTCGCTGCCGCCAAGACCCTTCAGGCCAATGCCGGCGACGATGATCACAGCAGCCGCGGTTCCGATCAGTTTCTTGCGCAGATTGCGCCTGGCCGGCGCCGGTTCCAGCAGAATGGGCTGGTGGACGCGCGTTTCAGCTTCCGCGACGGGCGCGTCGAACGATTGATACATGAGGTTGCCTTTCAGCGGGCAGCGACGGCGTGACGCACGAGCCGGGCCTGTGCGCTGCTGAAACCGGCGGCAAGGAAGCGGGCTGTCTCCTCCCCGGGCAGGCGGTCACGAAGATTGCGGACGAGCACTGCGAAACGGCGCAAGGCTTCGAGCCGCGGATCGGCGAGCTGCGGATTTGGCCGATCGCCGAATAGGGCGCCTAGCATCATCGCGATGCGGCCCGGTTTTTCGATGCTCGACAGCGGGTCACGTTGTGCCAGCGCGACGATCAGCCATTCGAGCGAGGTGAGGCTCGCAGTGATCGAGGTGTTTGTGGTCGCGTCAATGTCGAGCGTTTCCGAGAAATTCCTGTAGGCCATGGCAAAGCTCCGCCGTTGCCAGACGGCCAGCCATCCGGCGCAAAGTGAAAGTCAAAATGCTCCAAGTCCGCGCGACGGGGATCGCGCAGTTATATTATTAGTGGAATTTGCTGTTGCGGCCGAAGCCGAAGCTGCTCGTGCGATATGAAAGCCCGGCGCTCTCGCTGGCGCCACCCACCTTCAACCCCTCACGATCATTCCATACCGACTGGTATAGATATCACACCGGAGCACGTCAAGGCTTTATGTACCGATTGGTATTGTTATTTAGAAGTTTATTTTGAAGGCCATACCAGAAGCGAGGTATCAATCAGCCCCTGCAATTCCTCGCGGCTCGCTCCTGCCCCTGCTTGAACGGCCATTCCTTGCAGGATTGCGTAAAGGTAGCTGGTCAGCGCTTCCGGATCGATGTGGTTGGGCAGATCGCCATCCGCCTTGGCAAGTTCCATGCGTTCGACAAGTTTGCGTTTCGCTTTGGCCCCGCGCGCCAGCACCTGTTCCCGAATCGACTCGGCTTCCGCTCCGCACGCGACTGAACTGATTACGTCCAGGCAACCGCGCGGTTCACCGTTGCTGACCTGGTTTTCCAAAGCGCCGCGCAACATTCGCTCAGCGACTAGACGTGCGGAGGGCTCCTCGAGCGCTTTGCTCACATAAGCGAGCTTTTCGCGCTCATATAGTTCCAGCGCCTTGCAAAATAAGGATTCCTTGTTTCCGAATGCCGCATAAAGGCTGGGTCGAGTAATGCCCATCGCCTCCGTCAAATCAGCAAGTGAAGCACCTTCATAGCCTTTGCTCCAAAACACTCGGAGCGCTGATGCAAGCGCCTGGTCCGTGCAAAACTCGCGCGGGCGACCCTTGGGAATTGTGGCACAGGCAACCGTTTCCATATCGAACGGTACATAAGGTAATGCAACTCGAAAATCCAGTCCGCCGCGCAAGGTCGCTAATCATTAGGTTTGGGAAGGCTGTCGTAGAGCATGCCGCGAGCGAGTGCGATGATATCCGCATCGCCGGTACCGACAATGGTGTCCGCCTGAATCATAGTCGGTGGTGAAACCCCTCGGCGATTACCGGCATGTTGGTGGCCTACTCGACGCCTCGCACCAGCGGAACCTGATGCCGGAGCCGACTGGAATAGCTTGCACCGGATGAAGCCCTTCGATCGAGACATGGATGGCGCTGCAGCCTCTGCCCTCGAGCGCCTGGGCGAACGCCACGGTTGTTCGATGTCCCACCCGCCTTCAACCCAATCGGTCCCGGACACGCGCATTGTGACTGGCCGTTCGAAAGGAAAGGCGTCACGAACGGCATCGAATATTTCAAGCGGAAACCGCATACGGTTTCAAGGCTGCCGCCATATTCGTCGGTGCGCTGGTTCGACAGCGGCGAGAGGAACTGAGAGCAGGTAGCCATGGGCGCCATGCAGCTGCACGGCATCGAGGCGCGCCGCCCGCTTTGCTGAGGCACGAAATGCCCCCGAATTTCGGTCATCCGATCACGGCTAGTTCGGTAGGCACAATTTGTCCGTTCTCGAACGGTGTCGCCGATGGGGCTTCGTTCTGCCAACCATGGGGGTCGCTAGGCGGAATTTGCGCCCCGCCCTTCCATGGCCCCTCGGTCGAGGCTTTCCGTCCGGCGTGGGCAAGCTGGATCGCGATCGGCATGTCCGACCAGCGGCGTATGCTTTTCAGCGTCCGCCCGATCGCTGCTTCGGTAGCGTCATCCTAGAAAACAAGACGGCCCAGGTTATGCGGCCCTCCGGCACGACCGCAGTCGCCTCGATCGTGAGCAGCGCCGCACTGGACAAAGCGAGATGTCCGCGATGGATCAAATGCCAGTTGATTGTGCAGCGGATGCCCTCAGAGGTGGAGAACGGGCCGATCGCGCACGAGATGCTGGCCCGGCGGCAGAAGGCAGCTTCAGGCCGCGATATTCGGCCGGTCAGGGCCCGCCTTTCTGCGCCCAGTTTCTCTTGCTGCGCGTTAGCTTGCTGTCGGCGGGTGGGATGTCCTCGTCCGCAGCCATCACGCAAATTCGGTGTGACGCGAGCTGGCGCCGCAGGCCTGGGCGATCAGCTTGAAGGAGTTGAGGCGTGCCGAATGGTCATAAATGTCGGAGACGATCATCAACTCATCGGCTCCTGTTTCCGCGACCAGCGCATCGACACCAGCACGAACCGTTTCCGGTGCGCCGATGATCGAACGCGCCAGCATCTGCATGGCCTGCGCTTTTTCGAGCGGCGACCAATAGCTCTCGATATCATCGATCGGCGGCTTGCTCAGTCCCCGCGCGCCTCTGAAGATGTCCGCAAACGACATTTGCTGGGTCGTCGCAAGACGCCTCGCCTCATGATCGCTTTCCGCAGCGATGATGTTGACGCCCACCATGGCGTAGGGCCGGCCCAGCTGGGCAGATGGCTTGAATCGCTCACGATAAATCCTCAGCGCCGGTAGCAACTGGTCCGGCGCGAAGTGGGATGCAAAGCCATAGGGCAGGCCGAGTTCTGCGGCAAGCTGCGCCCCGTAGGTACTCGACCCCAGGATCCATAGCGGCACGTTGGTTCCTGCCGCCGGGACTGCCTGCACCCGCTGACCCGGATGAACGTCGCCAAAATAAGCCTGCAACTCCAGCACATCCTGCGGAAAGTTCTCGGCTCCGACCAGAGAGCGGCGCAAGGCGTGTACGGTGACCTGATCCGTCCCGGGCGCACGACCGAGGCCGAGATCGATCCGTCCGGGAAAAAGCCTCGCCAATGTACCGAACTGTTCGGCGATGACGATTGGTGCATGGTTCGGTAGCATGATCCCGCCTGCGCCGACACGGATATGGCGAGTCCCGGCGGCAATATGGGTCAGCACCACCGAGGTCGCAGCGCTTGCAATGCCCGGCATGTTATGATGCTCGGCGACCCAGAAGCGCTGATAGCTCCATTCTTCCGCGTGCGCGGCGAGATCGCGCGCATTGTCCAAGGCTCCGCGTGCATCGGTGCTTTCGGTGACGCGGACCAGATCGAGAATAGATAATGCGGGCATGACGGCTCCTAGCCGGCCTGATCTAGGGAGCCGCGGGGCGCAATGCCAGTGCGGGGTAATTTTTCCCTGCGAATGACCGCTATGTTGGCGGGGGCGACCAAAAGCCTATGCCGCTAGCTCGGCTCCACCACGATCAGCTATCGATTGCTGCCAGTTGCGCGGTGCGTCAAAAGCAGTGATGGGCTGCCCGCGATGATTGGTCCGGTTGCCTAATCAGCTGATCCGCATTTCTGATGCCAGCCTGGGCGGGAGGCGAAGCGCAGCGGCCGAGTGGCCAGGCTGGCATATTGATCGATTTCCGGGCTGGAGGGCGGGAGCCGAGGCTGCTGTGTGGTCGCAGTCGGTTGTAATAATCGCGCCACCAGCCGGTGACGCAATGGACCTCCTCAAGACTGTAGAAGATCTCGCTGTTGAGCAGACCATCGCGCAGGCGGGCGTTGAAGCTTTCGATTTAGCCGTTCTCCCAAAGGCTGCCTGGCTCGATGTACAGGGTGGTGACGCCGAGTCGGCCCAGCCACTCCCGCACGGCGTTGGTGACAACTCGGGCCCATTGCCGGACCGAATATGCTGGGGCGGGCCATGGTCGATGAACAGATCGGCCAGCATATTCCTTGCGCCACCTATATAGCGTCTGTTCGGCAATTCCGATTTGCCGGCAAGTCTCGACGGCCGTCCCGCCCCGCCCAACATTCACATCCACCTCACGCAGCTCGCAATAAATTTCTCCGGCCCAAAACGCTGACGTCCCATACAATTCTCCAATTCCCATGCCTTCTCGGGCTCCCTTCAGAATTGGACCAATTGTCTCAAGGCAGACCATTGCGCTGCTCAGAGATTTGGGTTCAACAGAGGCAGACCACTTGGTTGCGACCCAACACGCACCCAATTGCTTGCAGCCTATTCCGCGGCGGCGGGGCAGACGCGCTGGAGCTGAGCATTATCCAATGCGCGCAATAGCTGATCGGGTTTGAAGGGTTTGATCAGAACCTGAACATCTTCAGGACATGAAGCCGCAAGTTCGGCCTCGGCATAGCCGGTTATCATTATAGCATTCAGCCCCGGGACAAGTTCACGAGCCTTTCTTATCAACTCGGCGCCCGACAACACAGGCATTGCATAGTCAGTGACGAGCACATTGTAGTCGCGGGGCGCTTTTGTAAGGATTTCCAATAGGCTGAAAGCATCGGATGCTTCCGTGACGGAATGGCCTGCCTCCGCAAGCAAAGCCGCGATCGCGGCACGTGCTGCCTCATGGTCATCGACCAACAAAATACGCAAACCCCCGCTGTCACTGTGCAAAGGAATGATCTGCGCAGACTCATTATCTGTCGGCCGGTCTGCTGGCTTCTCAGCTCTCGGCAACCAGATTTCGATGCGGGTGCCTTCGCCTTCCTCGCTTTCGATACGGAGCGCTCCGCCGGATTGCTTGGCGAAACCATAGGCCATGGGAAGGCCAAGTCCAGTGCCCTTGCCGACCTCTTTTGTCGTGAAGAACGGCTCTAGTACACGATCGATAATGTCGTTCGGAATTCCGCTGCCTTCGTCGGCCACGGTGAGAACAACGTAATCTCCGGGACCAACTCCAAGCTCCTCCAGGCGCTCAAGTGATCTATTCGCGCAACTGACGCGAACCACTCCGCCATCTGGCATCGCGTCACGTGCATTGATGATGAGATTCATTATTGCCAATTCGAGCTGAGATGCATCAGCATAGGCCTGCCAGACACCTGTGTTATCGGCCCAATCCAACTGTACAAGGCCGCCAAGCGTATGGCTCAGCAGTCCGCGCATCGCGCTGGCAAAACGGACGAGATCGATCGCGGCCGGCTCCAGCTGCTGCCGACGTGCGAAGGCGAGCAGGCGGCTGATCAGCTCGGCGCCCTGCTCCGCGGCGTGGCGGGTCATTGTGATGATCTTGCGCTGATCTTCCGCAAGCGGCAGGCGGCGTTCGATGAGCCCGATCCCGCCCAGCACGGCGGCGAGCAGATTGTTGAAATCATGTGCGATGCCCCCGGTCAGCTTGCCGATCGCATCCATCTTCTGGCTGTGGGTGAGCTGAGCCTCGAGCGCCTTGCGTTCCGAGACATCGAGGAAGGTGCCGGCAAAATGGGTGGGTGTACCAGCCGAGTCCCGCAGCAGCACTGCCTGATCGAGGAAATACTTCCATTGTCCGTCGGCGCACTGCCAGCGATATTCGAGGGTAACATCCTCCGCCGCCCGGCGGCGTTCCATGCCGCCTAACGCCCGATCACGATCATCGGGATGAAGCCTTTCCGCCCAGAGATTAGGATTTTTACTCAGCTCTTCGAAGGCAAAGCCGGTCAGTGCCGAAAAATTACCCGCGACAAATTGTGGCACACGCGGCTCGGCATCGAGTGCTTCGATATACAGCACGATCGGCAGGGATGCGATGATGATCGCCTGCCGCTGTTCCACCAGCCGCAGTTCCTGTTCCGCCTTCAGCTTTTCTGCATTGGCCTTGAGCGCCGCGTCGAGCAACTGCTGCTCCAGCATTGCGTTGCGCTCAACTTCGCGGCGCATCCTGAACAGATCGACGAATACGGCGACCTTTGATTGCAGGACGATCGGGTCGACAGGTTTGAAAACATAGTCGACCGCGCCCATCGAATAACCGCGTAGCAGATGCTCGCTTTCCTTGTTGATGGCGGAAAGGAAGACGATCGGGATTCGCTTGGTCTGCTCACGGCTGCGGATCAGCTGGGCAGTTTCATAGCCATCCATGCCCGGCATGTAGACGTCCAGCAAAATGACGGCGAACTCGTCCTTGAGCAGATGGCGGAGCGCCTCCTCGCCGGATGCCGCGAGAACCACCTCTGCTACGTCCTCAAGGACAGTCTTCACGGCGAGCAGGTTACGTTCGTCGTCGTCGACAACCAAAATTTTCGCACGAACCGGCGCCGGCGGGTCCACGCCCATCGATCGAATGGAATAGTCCTGCTGCTGCGACATATGTCGCTATTCCGCTGCCGCCGGAGCCAGTTCGCGTGGCCTCGCCGTGGCGCGTGCACGTCCGATCCAGACGCGCAGCAGTGCGAGCAGCAGCTCGATATCGACCGGCTTGGCGATATAGTCGGACGCGCCGGCGTCGAGGCATTTTTGGCGGTCGCCTTTCATTGCCTTGGCGGTCACGGCCACCAAGGGAACATTGGCGATTGCTTCGCGCTCGCGGATTTGCTGCATCGTTTCATAGCCATCCATTTCGGGCATCATGATGTCGATCAGCGCCACGTTGATATCGGGCCGCTCCTCCAAAATCAGGATGCCATCGCGGCCGCGCTCGGCGTGCAGCACCTCGACGCCATAGGATTCGAGCACACTGGTTAGCGAGTAGATGTTGCGGATATCGTCGTCGACGATCAGCACCTTTGCGCCCCGCAGCGCATCAGTATCGGTCGCGCGGGCGGTGGAAGCACCATCGTCATTGTGGTTGATAGGCCGCCGTCCCCGCCGGGTAACATAGGCGAGACGGGGCGCCAGTTCCTCCAGGCCGCTGATCACGAGGATATCGCGGCCGCCGCCGAGCTCATTGGCTTCGGCAACAAGGCTTGTTTCGTCCTGGCCGCTGCTGAGGATAAGAATTGGCGGGCTCCCATCCGTGGGGCTGAGCCGGGCGAGTTCGCGTGTGGCCTTGCTGCTGTCGGCAAAGGCCAGGATAAGCACGTCGAAGTCCGAAAGCTCGGTCCTGTGCTTGGCGAGGCTGGTCGCGCCAACCAATTCGACCTCAAGCTCGCCGAGCGTCTGGCTCGCGGCCTTACGCGCGGCGGTGTCGCCAACGATCAGGATCCGCCGCTCACGCCGGTTGATGTGCGTGAGCAGATTGCCGAACACCTTGAGGAGGTCGGCGTGCGATGCCGGTTTCTCGGTAATGCCGAACGCGCCCATGCTCATTGCCGATTTCGCCTGCTGCGCGCCGGAAATCACGTGGATCGGCAAATGCGATGTCTGCGGATCATGCTTGAGCAGGTCCAGCAGCACGAAGCCGTCTATATCCGACAGGCCGAGATCAAGCGTGATCGCATGCGGCTGCAGCTTGCGCGCCATCGCCAGCGTGCCAGCGCCCGCCGTCGAGACCACGCCCTTCAAGCCCGCCTCGCGTGCGAGATCGAGCAGGATCGAGGCGAAGGTCGGATCATCCTCGACGATCAGCACGAACGGATCATCGGCCAGATGGTCGCGATCGTCGCTGATCTCCAGATTTGTAGGCAGCGTTGAGGTAAGCATCGCGCCGCTATTCTCATAGCTGGGCTGGCTGGCACTGCTCGGCACCGCCACTGGCGTGCTTGCCTGCAGCGGGATGAACAGCGTGAAGGTCGATCCTTCGCCCGGTCGCGAGCGGACCTGAAGCTCGCCGCCCAGCAGCCGCGCGATCTCGCGGCTGATCGAAAGGCCGAGGCCGGTGCCGCCATATTTGCGGCTCGTGGTGCCGTCGGCCTGCTGGAAGGCTTCGAAAATCAATTTTTGCTTGTCCTCGGGGATGCCGATGCCTGTGTCCGTGACGCTGATCTCGATGGCGTTGTCGATATTTTTGAGCACGGCATGGTTGGTACTCCACCCGCTGCTCGCCGTCCGCACATTCAATGTTACGCCGCCATGCGCCGTAAACTTGAATGCGTTGGACAGGAGGTTGAGCACGACCTGCTGAAGCCTTTTCTCGTCCGTGCGGATCGAGGCGGGGAGTTGGGGATCGAATTCGACCTTGAATTCCAATCCCTTGTCAGCAGCGAGCTGACGAAATGTGCGTTCCATATGCTGGCCGAGGCCCGCCATCGGCATATCGCCAAGCTCAATCGAGACGGTGCCCGATTCGATCTTGGACAGATCGAGAATGTCGTTGATCAGGCTAAGCAGGTCGGAACCCGCCGAGTGGATGGTCCGGGCGAACTCGGTCTGCTTCTCATTGAGATTACCCTGCGGATTATCCGCCAGCAGCTTCGACAGCAGTAGCAGCGAGTTGAGCGGCGTGCGCAGCTCATGTGACATGTTGGCGAGGAATTCGGATTTGTATTTTGAGGTGAGGGCCAGCTGCTCGGCCTTCTCTTCCACCGCGCGGCGGGCCATATCGATCTCGAAATTCTTGGCCTCCACCTGCTTCTTCTCATTCTCGAGCAGCTGGGCTTTTTCCTGAAGTTCCTCGTTGGTGTTGTGGAGTTCTTCCTGCTTGGTGGTGAGCTCGCTCTGGCGGGTCTGAAGCTCCTGCGTCAGCAACTGGGACTGTTTCAGCAGGCCCTCGGTACGCATCGTCGCCGCGATGGTGTTCAGCACGATGCCGACCGATTCCATCAGCTGGTCGAGGAAGCTCTGGTGGGTTTCGTTGAACTCGCTGAACGAGGCGAGCTCGATCACCGCCTTCACATCATCCTCGAACAACGCGGGCATGATCACGACGTTGGTGGGGGATGCGTCGCCCAAGCCCGATCCGATCTTGATGAATTCGCTCGGGACATTCTGCATCAGCATCGCGCGGCGATCAGCGGCGCACTGACCGACCAGACCCTCGCGCAGCTTGAAGGTAGGTTTCAGCTGATCGCGACTCTCCGCACCATAGCTTGCCACCAGTTCGAGGACAGTGTCATTCTCCTCGCGGCGGGTGACGTAGAACACGCCATATTGCGCGTTCACCAGCGGCGCCAGTTCGGACATGATCAGGTTCGAAACGGTGGTCAGGTCGCGCTCACCCTGCAACATGCGGCTGAAGCGGGCGAGGTTGGTCTTAAGCCAGTCCTGTTCGGCATTCTTTAGCGTCTGATCCTTCAGGTTTCGGATCATCTCGTTGATATTGTCCTTGAGCGCGGCCATCTCGCCCGACGCTTCCACCGCGATCGACCGGGTCAAGTCGCCCTTGGTGACGGCGGTTGCCACGTCGGCGATCGAGCGGACCTGATTGGTCAGGTTGGCGGCCAGTTCGTTAACATTGTCGGTCAAGTCGCGCCACAGGCCGGCGGCGCCGGGCACACGCGCCTGCCCGCCAAGCTTGCCCTCAATGCCGACCTCGCGGGCCATGTTGGTCACCTGGTCGCCGAACGCGGAGAGCGTGTCGATCATGAAATTAATCGTCTCGGCGAGCGCGGCGATCTCGCCCTTGGCATCCACGGTCAGCTTGCGCTTGAGGTTGCCCTGCGCCACTGCGGTCACCACATCGGCGATACCGCGCACCTGATTGGTCAGATTGCCGGCCATCAGGTTCACGTTATCGGTGAGGTCCTTCCACGTACCGGCGACGCCCGGCACCTGCGCCTGACCGCCCAATTTGCCCTCGGTGCCGACCTCGCGGGCGACGCGGGTCACTTCGGAGGCGAAGCCGTTGAGCTGGTCCACCATGGTGTTGATGGTGTTCTTGAGTTCAAGGATTTCGCCCTTCACGTCCACGGTGATTTTCTTGGAAAGGTCGCCCCTCGCCACGGCGGTCGTCACGTCGGCGATGTTGCGGACCTGACCCGTGAG